>Ga0136611_10000225_pt1 | contig 35176 bp, 35 predicted proteins | sample AntDrymUQ2232306_2_FD_106645 | JGI IMG/M metagenome (GOLD analysis project Ga0136611, IMG submission 106645) | Polar desert sand microbial communities from Dry Valleys, Antarctica - metaG UQ223 (23.06) | ecosystem: Environmental > Terrestrial > Soil > Desert | place: Antarctica: Dry Valley...
AAGTTTTACGTTCAACCCCGCAATATCGTTTGAAATTAGCGGCGGACAGATTTTCCAGTTTTTCGTAGAGCATAAATTGTATGACTCTACTTTATTTATCTACACTACTTTTGCAAGAGGTCTATTTTAATGATTTCAACAGTATTGACCTTTCGAAAGAAAATCTTTTACAAGTGTCTTCTCATTTTAATAAGTTTCGTTATTGTGCTGGTTGCCGGCGAGGTAGTGGTGCGAATTTGGGTGGCTTTCTCTAACCGTATTCCTCTTACTGTTAGTAACGCGCATACGGGTTGGGTGTTATCCCCAAATCTTAGAAACCGACTCAGGGTTGAACCAGGAGGTCAGTTTGTAATAAGCACAAATAAGGACGGTCACCGATTAACCGCACCAGTTGAACAGGTTCCGCCTGAAACAACTCCGGTAGTAATTTTAGTAGGAGACTCGTTCGTTCAAGGAGTTGGAGTTAATGATAATGAAACATTTGGCTGGCTTCTCGCTCGTGATACGCCTTGGACTATCGTGAACTTGGGAGTGCTCGGTTACGGAACTGACCAACAACTATTATCGCTCAAAGGCTATCTTAAAGCTCACCCAAATCTTGCGGTGCGTGACATAGTTGTCTTCGTATTCGACAATGACTTTGTAGATGTGCAAACTAAATACGAACACTGGCTGGGTCGTAGCAGACCGCATTTCCGTGTTGTTAATGGACGATTGGAGCCAGAAAATTATAATCTGACACTCTCTGACAAGTTAATGGATTTCTCGTACTTCTATTGGTTCTTTAACAGCAAGCGCGGTTTTCTTTTTGCAGCACCTAGTCAAGAACCGGGAAACGGAGTTGAGGTTGTTATTGCTTCTCTGAATGAGATGCAGGATATTGCCGCGCAGCGTGGGGCACACTTTCATGTGTTAGTACATGATCGGCTTAGAAACCCGGAATCTTTTCATCATCCAATATGGAATGACTATATACACCGCCCTGAAGTCATAAACATTACAGAATACTTGCGCGCCAGCAACAATTTAGACTCAGTAGGCTATGACGGATTGCATTGGAGTGCAGAAGGTCACCGCCGGGTTGCCACTTTTTTGAAGGAAAAACTCAGCAATCAGGATACTGCACACTAATTGTTATCAATTTGCCAAGATGAAAAATGTTCTGGGGATTTCAGCTTATTATCATGATAGTGCAGCAGCTTTAATTATTGATGGGAAAATTATTGCTGCTGCACAGGAAGAGCGTTTTACGCGCATTAAGCATGATTATAATTTCCCTCAAAACGCCATTAATTATTGTCTGAGCGAAGGCGATTTAACCGCCGATCAACTTGATGCCGTGGTTTTTTATGACAAGCCTTTGTTAAAATTTGAGCGGTTATTGGAAACTTATCTCGCTTTCGCGCCACGCGGTATCAGTTCATTTATGAAAGCCTTACCGCTCTGGCTTAATCAAAAACTTTTTCTTCCGCGTGAGATTGATAGAGGACTTGAGAATATTTATGAAGGACCTATTTACTTCACGACTCATCACGCCTCTCACGCCGCCAGCGCGTTCTTTCCATCACCCTTTAAAGAAGCTGCAATCATCACTTTCGACGGAGTTGGTGAATGGAGTACCTCGACATGGGGCGTCGGGCGAAATAATCGCATCGAATTACATAAAGAAATTCGTTTTCCGCATTCTCTCGGATTGCTATATAGCGCATTCACTTATTATACCGGTTTTAAGGTTAACTCAGGCGAATACAAATTAATGGGTCTTGCGCCTTATGGCGAACCAAAATATGCATCGCTGATACTGGACAATTTAATAGATATAAAAGATGACGGTTCATTTTGGCTCGATCAAAGCTATTTTGATTACTGCGCTGGTCTGACAATGACGAATATGAAGTTTAATAAACTATTCGGACAACCACCGCGCAATCCTGAAACAGCCGTAACGCAATTTCAGATGGATGTTGCCGCCAGTATTCAAAAAGTAACCGAAGATGTAATGATTCGAATCGCACTTCATGTTCACAAAGAAACGCGGATGAAAAATCTTTGCATGGCTGGCGGAGTAGCTTTAAATTGTGTGGCAAATGGTTTATTGCTGCGCGATACTCCATTCGAAAATATTTGGATTCAGCCTGCGGCTGGTGATGCCGGAGGCGCATTAGGCGCAGCACTTTTTGCTTGGCATCAATTATTTGATAATCCGCGATTAGTCAGTGAATCGGACAGTCAACAAGGCTCTTATCTTGGTCCGCGTTTTAGCAATGAGGAAATTAGAGAGTATCTTGACTCAATCGGTGCCAATTATACTTTTTATGCTGACGAAGATAATTTAAGTCTCGAAACTGCGCGATTGATTGATGAGGGAAAGGTAATCGGATTAATGATCGGACGGATGGAGTTTGGTCCTCGAGCGTTAGGAGCGCGAAGTATTATCGGTGATGCCCGCAATCCGCAGATGCAGTTCATAATGAACCAAAAAATTAAGTTCCGTGAATCTTTTCGTCCATTTGCGCCGAGTTGTCTGCGCGAGCGCGTTCAGGACTATTTCGAGTTAGATACGGAAAGTCCGTATATGTTGCTTGTTGCGCCTATCAGCAAAGCCCTTCGCCTTCCTGCGACTGACCAACAACTTTCCGGCATTGAAAAATTAAAAGTCCCGCGTTCTAATCTGCCTGCCATCACACACGTTGATTATTCGGCTCGTGTGCAGACGGTTGATGGGCAACGCAATCCACGCTACTATAAAATTATCAAAGCCTTTGAAAAGCTAACTGGTTGCGGAGTAATAATTAATACCTCTTTTAACATTCGCGGTGAGCCGGTTGTTTGTAAACCAGAAGAAGCTTACCGGTGCTTTATGTTAACGGATATGGACGCTCTTGTATTAGAGAATTTTATTTGTTTAAAAGAAAATCAAGTCCCATTGGAAGGCGTTGAAGAATACAAAAATCAATTCAAATTAGACTAATTGCGAGGTAATTTTCACATGTCGAAACGCACAGGAATCATTTCAGAGTTTTACCTGTTTATTAAAGAAAATAAAGTTTATTGGTTGGCGCCGATATTAATTGTTATTTTGTTAATGGCTGGACTTATTACCTTAGCCGGAATCGGCGGTGGTGCTGCCGCGCCTTTCATTTACACATTATTCTAATTTTTTAATTATGTCGCTCGTAAAACTTAATTGGAAGCCTTCGCCTAGAGAACTAAGACAATTTGGCGCAATCTTTGGCTTTGGCTTTCTACTGATCGGGTTAAGTAAGTATTTCTGGAAATGGAATTGGTTATTTGAACGAAACGAAAAGTTGGGGATGACATTTATCCTCATTGGCGTTGTAGTCGGCGCAATCGGACTGACCGGAACAAAATTAGCGTTACCGTTTTACTGGTTGTGGATAAGCATCGCGTTCATTTTTGGCAATATCACGAGCCGCATTGTGATATTATTGATTTACTACGGCGTTATTACTCCCTTAGGCTTTATTGCCCGCCTGTCGGGAAGAGACAAACTTCAATTGAAAAAACGTCCCGCGCGATCCTACTGGCAGAATATTTCTCTCTCGCAAGAGCCGGAAAAATATAAGCGACAATTTTGATTTATTGCTAATTATAGTTCTAACGACTAATAGCTTAAATTTAGATAAATTGTTAATTTTCTTTGGCAAAACTCGGAAATTTCCGTTTGATATAGCAGAAGAATGTATGTTGAAAGTTCGCCAATATATTGCTTTGCTTATTAAGAGCAGCATTGCCGGTGATCGAATAATAGCGCTTCGAGTTATAAAGGGCGTACGCTGAGAAGCAAAATTGAATTCGGCGAAATTCAGAAAAAGTTATACTTTATTTAACTAACCGCCGATTTTTGTTGACCGAAAACAGTTTATTCTTCCCAATCGCCCACGCCTTCGCGCTCGACGTGATAACCGGTTTCCCGGAGATGTTTGAGGACTTCGCGCCCGTGCTGTTTGTCGCGGACTTCCAAAAGCATTTCGATGCCGACGCGACCGAGCGGCGCGAGCCACATCGCGCGGCGGTGAAAAACTTCGATGACGTTCGCGCCCGATTCGGCGGTGTGGTCAAGCAGCCGGGCGAGCGTTCCCGGACGATCATTGACCAGCAATTTGAGAATGATGTAACGACCGCGCCGCACCATCACTTGTTCCAAAACACGCGCCAGCAGATTCGGGTCAATGTTGCCGCCGCACAAAACGGTGCAAACCGCGTCTTCCTTTTTCAAATTGATTTTACCGGCGAGCAGCGCCGCCAGCCCCGCCGCGCCCGCGCCTTCGACGACGAGACGATTGTTCTGCACGGCGAAGAAAATCGCCTGCGCGATTTCCTCTTCGGAAACTTCGACGACTTCATCAACAAATTCACGAATTATCGGCAAAGTTATCGCGCCCGGATGCTTGACGGCGATGCCATCTGCAATTGTCTGTCCGACTTCGACGGCGACGGGCTTCCCCGCCTTTAACGATTCGTTGACCGGCGCGACCATCTCCGACTGCACGCCGACGATGCGAACGTTCAGCAAAAGATTTTTCGCGGCGATGGCGATGCCGGAAATCAAACCGCCGCCGCCGATTGGCACAACGATGACGGTCGTCTGCGGCGCGTCACGGGAGATTTCCAAACCAATGGTTCCCTGCCCGGCGATAACCTGCTCGTCATCAAAAGCGTGAACGTAAGTGTAGCCGTATTCTTCCTGCAATTCTTTGGAACGGGCGAAGGCTTCGTCGAAAGTCGCGCCGTGAAGAACGACTTCCGCGCCGTAATTTTTCGTGGCGGTGATTTTTGTTAGTGGCGCGAATTCCGGCAGCACGATGGTCGCCCGAATGTCGTGCAGACGAGCCGCGAGCGCCACGCCCTGCGCGTGATTTCCGGCAGAGGCGGCAACCACGCCGCGCCGCTTTTCTTCGTCGGAGAGACGATGAATTTTGTTATACGCGCCGCGCACTTTGAACGAGCCGCTTTTTTGCAGACATTCGGCTTTCAGATAAGCATTAGCCACACCGATTTCACGGGCGAGTTTGCCGTCAGCAAGTGTTGGTGTTGGCAGAATGATGTCCTGAAGAATCGTCTGCGCATCTTGAATGTCGGAAAGTTTCACGGTCATATCTGCCAAATTATAAGCGAAGCGGCGATTTTTGATAAACGCTCGAATCAATAAAACTGCGAAGTGAGTTATCAGGTAATTTTAATATAGTTTCCCGCCGCCGATTTAGTCGTCAAGCATTCCGGCGTTTCCGGCGTTGGTAAGAAAATCAGATTGGTTCTCGAAAGAAAATCGGTTATATTAACTTTGTTTATAAATCATTTTTCGGAGGTTGCCTGATGTCTTCGTCGGTTTTGCTTTTTCAACTCGAATTTTTCGGTTTGGGTTTTCTGCTGTTTATTGCCATCGCTTTGTTGATAGTGGCATGGAAGACGATAAAAATCGTTCCGCAATCAAGCGTTCTGCTGATTGAACGATTAGGACGTTTTCACCGCGTCGCCGCCAGCGGGCTCAATATCATCTATCCGTTCTTTGAATCGCCGCGAGCGGTTTATTGGACGAATGTGCGTCCCGGAACGACTTCGATTGATTTGCGCGAACAGTATATTGATTTGCCGCCGCAGCCCGTTATTACTCGCGACAACGTAACAATAAATGTTGACTCGGTAGTTTACTGGATGATTACTGATCCGGTGAAATCGGTCTATGAAATCAACGATCTGGTCGGCAGTCTCGTGCAGCTTACGATAACCGGCATGCGCTCGGTGATGGGCGAGATGGATTTAGACCACACGCTTTCCAACCGCGACCAAATTAATTCCAAGCTCCGGCTGATTCTCGACGAAGCGACCGACAAGTGGGGCGTGAAAGTAACGCGCGTGGACGTGAAAAATATCAATCCGCCGGAAGACGTTCGCATCACGATGGAAAAACAAATGACCGCCGAACGCAACCGCCGCGCTTTGATTTTGCAGGCGGAAGGCGACAAGCAAGCCGCCATCACCCGCGCCGAAGGCGAGAAGCAGGCGGCTATTACGCGTTCCGAAGGTGAACGCGAATCGGCGATTCTCTCAGCCGACGGCGCGGCGCAAGCCCGCCTGAAAGCGGCTTCGGCGGACGCGCAGGCAATCGCTCAAATCGCCGAATCAATCGGCAACCGCGAACAGACCACGCAGTATTTACTGACATCGCGCTACATCGAATCTTTGCGCGATATGACGAAAACAAACAACGCGAAGGTTATTTTTATGCCGATGGAGACTTCATCTATGCTGTCGAGCATCGGGGCGATCAAAGAAGTGTTAAGCGAAACCGGCGAGAAAAGCGAGCAGCTTCCGCCATCGCCGCGCACACCGCGCGAGTTAAATAGGTAATTGAGGAGAAATTGTATGTTAAAAATTTTATCAGTTTTATTAGTGTTAGGTTTTCTCGCCGGCGCGTCGCCGATTGTTTCGAGCAAAACAAAATCCGTTCTCGATTTCAGAATAAAAGACATTGACGGCAAAGACGTGAAGCTCAAAAAATACAAAGGCGACGTTTTGCTTATCGTCAACACGGCGAGCAAATGCGGTTACACGCCGCAATACGAAGGATTGCAGGCGATTTACGCTAAATATCAAACGCAAGGTTTTGAAGTTCTCGGTTTTCCCGCCAACAATTTCGGCAATCAAGAATCAGGCACGGAAAGCGAAATCAAAGAGTTTTGCGAATCAAAATATAAAGTGACGTTTCCGATGTTTGCCAAAATTTCCGTCAAAGGCGACGACCAGCATCCGCTTTATAATTTCCTGACAGCAAAGGAAACGAATCCGAAATTTGCCGGTGATATCTCTTGGAACTTTAATAAATTCTTGGTCAATCGCAAAGGCGAAGTCGTCGCGCGGTTCTCGTCGAAAGACAAACCGGACGGCGAAGCGGTGATACAGGCGATTGAGAAATATCTGAAAGAAAAATAATTAACAGGAGGGATGACAGGATAAAAATGATCAGGCAATTTTTAGTTTTTGGTTTTTGGTTTTATCCGTATCTATCCTGTCATCCCTGTCAATTCGTGTTTTGAAACAACCGAATAAACTGAGCCTGACTTTTCCAGACGGCTTTGGTAAATCACTATTTTAGAAACCGTAACTTCAATCGAAGCAAAATCATTGCGCAAATGTTGCCCGACCAATTCTTTCGATTTCATCGGCTCACGAAGTCGCGCAATCGTCAGATGCGGTTTGAAGTTTCTGTTTTCTTTTTCAAGTCCTTTTCTCTCGCATTCTGTTTCCAAAGTCTCGTTCAACCGCTGCAAACTTCCCTGTTTGGCGAGCGCGCCGAGCCACAAAATTCGCGCATTTCTTTGTGACGGAAACGCTCCCGTCTCAGAAATTTGAAGTTTGAAATTTGAAAATTGTTCGGCAGTTTTTCTGACCGCTTCGACTAAATCTTCTAGTTGCTCTTCTTCAATGTCGCCCAAAAATTTCAACGTAAGATGAAGTTTCTCCGCTCTTTCCCAGCCAACGCGCAAATCCGAAAATTCGCCGCGCAGGTTTTCTATGTAATCTGAAGTCCTCCGGCGCGCTTCGTCGGAAATATCAATTGCCGTGAAAATTCGCCGCATAATTTTTTCGATAAAGATATTTTTCTTCTCTAAGTCAGCGATTAGTTAATACCGAACAGTGAATAACGGCGCATCGGCGACTGTTCATTATTCGCTATTAATTATTCGCTGTTTCCCGATGGATTCCATTTTAACCGCCGCGCTTTTTAATCAAATCGCGCTTGCGTTTATCCGCGCTTGTATTTTCTGTTAAAATTCAACTTAATGAAATTCGTCAAAATTCTTTTTATCATATTCACTTTGCTAATCATTACCGTCGGCGGCGTTTCCTACTGGATTTACAAATCGCTGAACACGCCGACGCAGCACGCCAAAGCCAATCAATTTGTCCAGATTTCGAAAGGCGCGACGACAAACGAAATCATCGGTAAACTTTCCGCCGAAGGCATTTTGGCAAGCGAATTGCCGACGCAAATTTATCTTCGTTCATTCGGCGACTCAAGCAAAATTCAGGCGGGCGAATTCCAATTTCCGTCGCCGATCACGCCGTTGCAAGTTTTGAAAGAATTGGAAAAAGGCGAAGAGCGCACCATCAAATTGACGATTCCCGAAGGTTTCACGCGCTTCGACATCGCCAAACGCATCGCCGAGCGATTTCCGACCGTTCCGACGACCGATGAAAAAGCCGTTCTGACTTTAATGGACGAAACGAGTTTGATAAAGGATTTCGACCCGGCGGCGAAAAATCTCGAAGGCTATATGTTTCCCAGCACTTATGAATTTCCCCTGAACACCAAACCGGCGGAAGTTATCAAGCGGTTGGTCGAGCAGTTCAAAAAAACGTGGCAGCCCGAATGGAACGAACGCGCCCGCACGCTCGGCAGAACGCCGCGCGAGATTGTGACGATTGCGTCTTTAATCGAAACCGAATCGAAATTCGATGCCGAACGCGCCGTCGTTGCGTCGGTCATCTACAATCGTCTATCGAAAAACATTCCGCTCGGCATTGACCAAACCGCCGTGTATGTGGCGAAAATGCAAAACCGCTGGGACGGCACGATTCACAAAAGCGATTTGGAAACCGATTCGCCATACAATACGCGGCGTTTCGGCGGCATTCCGCCCGGACCGATTTCTTCCGTTTCCGAAAGCGCGCTTTTCGCCGCGCTCAATCCCGCTCAGACTGATTATATTTTCTACGTTTTGAACGTCGAGGAAAACGACGGCTCGCACAATTTCTATGCGTCCGCCACCGAATTTGAACGCGGAAAAGCCGCGTATCAGCGATGGCTCGAACAGCAGAGAAATAAATAATTGACGCGGGCTTTCGATTGAAACTAGAATGAAGTTTGAATGGGACGAAAACAAGCGTCGAGAGAATTTGCGAAAACACGGCATTGATTTCGCAGATGTTTGGCGAGTTTTTGAAAACGAAATAGATGTGATTATTGACGACCGATTTGATTATGGAGAAACAAGATATTTTGCGCTTGGTTTATTATTCGGTCGGGTAGTTGCAGTTTCATATACGGAAACTGATGAAATCAAAAGAATTATTTCCGTTAGAAAAGGTGGTAAAAATGACGAAGAAAAATACTTTAGAAACATCGCAAACTGATTGGGCGAGAATTGACGCAATGACCGACGAAGATATTGATTATTCCGACATTCCGCCGATTACGGAAGAAATGTTCGCCCACGCCGTTCGGATGAAAAACGGCAAACCGATTCCGACCGCCTTGCAGGAGAATGTGCCGATTGACCGCGACATCATCGAGTTTTTCAAATCACAGGGATTTTCCTATCCGCTGAAAATCAATCAGCTTTTGCGGGCGTATATGGAAGCGCAGCAAGCGAAATAGTTTTTCGGAACTTTGTGCGTATTTCGGTGTCTAATAAATTATGAGACAAAAAAATTATATCTCCGATAAAGAACATAAATTTTTGCTCTCAACTGTTTTCTTTGCATTTTTGCTTTGTATTTTTAGTCTTGTAATATCAATATACTTTACTGAACCGGATCCAAATCGAAGTTTTGGTCTTTATAGTATTTTCGATATGACGGAAATGATGAGTCCTATTTACTCATTTATAGTCTTCTTCATTTGCATTTTTTTGGTTTGGAAAATAAATTTAACAACCATATTTTTTTCGAGCCTTCTAACGTTACTTCTTACGATATTTTTCGATTGGTGGTTTATTGATACCCAACAACGGATTGCTTACGCCGCCGAAGTTAATCCAAATTACAACTTTAAAACTTTTGACTTTATTTTAATCAACGGAAGTGTTTTCGATGTCATTACACTTTTCGCTGTTAATTTTCTCTTCTTTTGGCAATTATCAATTTTTTTGCGTATTCTTGTAAAAGATACACGAATTAAATCCGAATTGCCGTAAATGATAAAACTTCTCGCACTCGACCTCGACGGAACGTTGCTTAATTCGCGCGGCGAAATTCCCGAAAAAAATATCGAAGCGATTCAGCGCGCCGAAGCAAATGGCGTGTTGGTGACGATTGCGACCGGCAGGCGTTTCCGCGACGCGCTGCCCGTCGCTTTGCAATTAAAATTAAACGCGCCCGTCATTTGTCATAACGGCGCATTGCTGAAATACGCGCAGAGTTTGGAAACCGTCGCCGTGTCGCTTGTGCCGCGCGAAACCGTCCGGGAGACTTTGCGCGTCGGGCGCGAATTCGGCGGCGACGCGCTCGTCAGCACCGATCCGGCGGGCAAAGGCGTTTTACTTTACGAGGCGGTTTCCGATAAAAACATTCCGCTGCAAAAATATATCGCGTGGGGAAAGCGTCTGCACGGGGCGGAAGCCGAGGAAGCTGTGCATCAAGTGGAAAGTTTGGAAGCAATTTGCCATGAAATCGAAACCGTCCACATTTCGTTTTCGGGAACGCTCGCGCCGATGGCGGAACTGGAAATGATTCTACGCGATGAATTGAACGACACGGCGACGGTTTTAACGACTGTTTACCCGCATCTTGATTTCACCTTAATTGACATTTTGCCGCCCGATGCATCGAAAGGCATTGGTGTTGAAAAACTCGCTTTGATAAACGAACTTTCAGCCGAAAACGTGATGGCAATCGGCGATAATTTTAATGATTTGGAAATGCTCGAATATGCGGGAACGGCAGTTGTAATGGGCAATGCTTCGCCCGAATTATTGGAACGCCCCGATTTTTTCTCAACTTTGAGCAACGACGAAAACGGTGTAGCATTAGCAATAGAAAAATTTATTTTAGGAGATTTAAATGGCAAATAGAACGGCAATTATTCAAACGAATAAAGGGACAATTAAATTTGAATTGTTAGAAACGGACGCGCCGAAAGCGACGGAAAACTTTCGGCTGCTGGCGGAGCAAGGTTATTACGACGGCACAATTTTTCATCGCGTGATTAAAAACTTTATGGTGCAGGGCGGCGACCCGCTCGGGGAAGGTTACGGCGGCGAATCGGCGTGGGGCGGAAAATTTGACGACGAAATTGACCGCGGTTCAAACCTTTATCAAGGCGCGTATTCAAAAGGCACAGTGGCGATGGCGAATTCGGGACCGAACACGAACGGCTCGCAGTTTTTCATAATGCACATTGATTATCCGCTGCCGCCGCTTTATGTAAAATTCGGTCAAGTTACCGAAGGACAAGACGTGATTGACCAAATTGCTGAAGTAGCCACCAACGAGCGCGACAAGCCGCGCGATCCGATTGTGATGGAAAAGGTGACAATTGAAGAATAAAATTCACAGGGATTAAGAGGAGAGCCAGAGATTACAAACATTCTTGTTTTTCAATTACTTTAACTACCAATTCTCTTTATCCCTGTTCATTCCTTTTAATTCCTGTAAATTTAATGCGAGTGGTTATCCAACGAGTTTCACGCGCTACAGTCACGGTTGACGGCGAAATCGTCAGTGAAATCGGCAAAGGAATTTTGCTTTTGTTGGGCATTGCCGAAGACGATTCTGAAAAAGAAGCTGCCTATCTGTTGGAGAAAACGATTAACCTTCGCATTTTTGAAGACGCGGACGGCAAGATGAATTTATCTTTGCTCGATATAAAAGGCGAACTCCTTATCGTTTCGCAATTCACGCTTTATGGTGATGCCCGCAAAGGTCGTCGCCCGTCTTTCGTTCGCGCCGCCGCGCCGGACGAAGCCAATCGAATTTACGAATTTTACGTGGGCGAAGCGCGAAAGCAGATCGGCAAAGTCGAAACCGGACGTTTTCAAGCGATGATGGATGTCGAACTCGTGAATGACGGTCCGGTGACGATTTTACTCGACAGCGAAAAACTTTTTTGAGTGATCTTGTATATTTATGAAAAATCTTATAGTCAGAAACTTTTTCGGCTTGTTCGTTATTACATCGTTTACATTTTCTCTATCCTGCAATAATAAGCCAAACGCTAATGCCAACAAACCGGCTAACGTCGAAGTTAAAACGGGCGTTAAGCCGATTGCCGATGCTGAAATCGCGGTTATCGAAATGCAGGAACCGGCTTTCGGTACGATAAAAATTGAACTTTACTCTAACATCGCTCCGAAGATGGTCGAGCGGTTTAAGACTCTCGCCAAAGAAGGCTTTTACAACGGCACGGCTTTTCATCGCGTCAGCGGCATCGTCGTTCAAGGCGGCGACCCGAACTCGAAAGACGATAATCCGCTGAACGACGGCGCGGGAGAATCTGACAAACCGGACGTTCCCGCCGAATTTTCCGACGTTCCGTTTGAGCGCGGGACTGTCGGCGCAGCCCGCACGACCGATCCAAATTCGGCAAACAGCCAGTTTTATATTACGCTCCAACGCTATCCCTCGTGGGACAAAAATTACACGGTATTCGGCAAAGTCATTGAAGGTATGAATAACGCCTCGATCATCTCCGGCGTGCCGAAAGACGGCGAACGTCCACTCGATAAGGTCATCATTAAAAGTGTGACGATTCAACCGAAATAAGTGGACAGTAAATTTATGAAAAAATATGAACTGGGAAACAAAAGCGAAGCTATCGTCTTGAGCGCGTATTTAAGTGCCGGTTTTATTGTCAGCATTCCATTTGGAACCGGAGCGAGTTATGATTTTATAGGTGATTCCGGTTTTCGTCTATATAAAATTCAAGTTAAAACGGCTTGGGCTGTTCAAGGAGTTATTAAATATAAGTGTCTTCGCAGACAGCCTGGTAATAAAACTCACCGACCTTACATAGATGGAGAAGCCGATTATCTAGCGATTTATTATCCGACCTTAAAAACTCTTTACGGCATTCCCGCCAAAAATCATCTAGCATATGGTTGGCTCCGACTTGAACCGGCAAAAAATGGACAGTCGAAATCAGTTCGATGGGCTTCGGATTATTCTTGGGAAAAGCATTTAGCGGAACTGAATAATGAATACGCCCGGCAAGAATTGAACTTGCGACCTCACGGTTCGGAGCCGTGCGCTCTATCCCCTGAGCTACGGGCGCGTAAAGAAATTATTGCACAAATATAATCAACTCACAACGAAATGCTTTTTTCTTAAAATGTTGAAAATCACCAGCCGCGACAATCAACGATTAAAACACGCGCGGCAAGTCCGCGACGGAAATGTCAAAGATTTAATCTTTGTCGAAGGCGTACGATTGGGAGAAGAAGTTCGCCGCTCAAATCTTAAAATTTCGGACGTTTTATATACTGAAAATTTTGCTGAGACCGAACGCGGGCGAGCATTTCTACAACAGCTTCAAAACTCTAACTTCGCCGAAGTTCGTCAAAACATTTTCGATGCGCTCGCCGATACGAAAAGCTCTCAGGGAATAATCGTCATCTGCGAAAAGCCGAAAACCAGTAAGAATTCCATCGAAATAAACCTTTTGTTAAGCGAAAAACTTCCGCTCGTAATTACGCTGCACCGAATAAATAATCCGGCAAATTTAGGCGCGATTTTGCGAACCGCCGAAGCCGCGGGCGTCGCGGGCGTAATTGTGACGAAAAACTCGACTGACGCTTTTTCGCCGAAAGCTCTACGCGGCGCGATGGGCGCGTCTTTGCGGCTCGCGCTCTGGACGGAAGCCGATTTTTACGAAGTTGCAGAATGGGCGAAGGAGAAAGATTTGATTTCCGTTTGCGCCGATGTGAATGCGAAAAAAAGTTATTTGGAGGTTGATTGGAAAACGCCGCGCCTGCTCGTTTTCGGTTCCGAAGCCCACGGTTTGAGCGCGAATGAAAGAGAAAGGATTGATGAAGATTTATTGATTCCGATGGACAACAACGTAGAGAGCTTGAATCTGGCGGTTTCCTGCGGCGTGATTTTATTTGAAGCCAAGCGACAAATCAGCCAATAAGCATCTGGCAATTTCCAAGTTTTTTTCCAAAAACCGACTGGGAAATACTTTCTAAAATTCAATTAACCGCGTTAAAATTTAATCAAAAATTCGCATTTGTATTACTGCCGGTTTGCGCGTTCACATTAGAACCGCTCTGATTTATTTGACTTTGAAATTTGTTTTGCGCCGACGATTCGTCAACAATCGCCAATCCCAAAGCAATATCATTAGTTAATACTTTGCCGTTGACAACACTGGTTTGTCCGAGTTTATCTCTCGCGTCTTCGAAAGATTTTTTCGCTTCGGGGTATTTTCCGGTCAACAGATAAGCGCGTCCCAAAAGGTATAAACCTTCAGCATCCTGCGTGGTGTTAGCATTCATATTGATGAAAGAATTAGGGTCGGTGTCCACGTTGCGGCGCAGCGTTTCATACGATGAAAATTCGATGTTCGGCGACTGCATTTGCGTTATCTGCGGAACAACGGGTTGCGGATTGTTTCTGGAGAAAAGATAATAAACGCCCGCGCCGATAATTCCGCCCAAAATGAGAAATAAGATGGAAGACAAAAGCCTGCTCATCTTGCCGCTGCTGGTCGCTTCAACATTTTCAGATTCCTGAAAAACGGGAATTTTAACTGTTTCATCTGAAGTCTCAGCGCGGACTTCCGGCGTAGTTCGTTTGTCAGGAGTTATTGGAGTTAAAATTTCATATCTTTGGTTTGCCTTCTGAGTCGCTTCGGTGACCGGCATTACCAATTGTTGCGTCGGAATTTTTTCAACGAAAGGTTGCTCAACAATTGCTTTACTGTCAGATTGCGGACGCGCCGTAGCAACCGTAGCTTCTTCTAACTCGGCGAATTTTTCTTTTTTACTAGCTACAAAATTCACGATTGCCGCTTCCTTTACCTTGACGATAACGGCGGTCAGATTATCTTCCGCGCCGCGCTCATAACAAATATCTTTCATTCGACAGCAGATTTGGTCGGGCGTATCTTTAAAAAGCAAAAGTTCCCGCAGTTGAAAATCGTCAATGTGGCGCGTGATGCCGTCCGAGCAGAGCAGGAAACTCGTGTCCGGCTCGACCATTATCGTTTTCATATCAACCTCAACCGAATGCTCTGCGCCGAGGGCGCGTGAAATGACGTTGCGGCTCGGATGATGAGCGGCTTGCTCGACGGTCATTCGTCCGGCTCGAACTTCTTCTTCGACGACCGAATGGTCTTGCGTCTCGCGAAAAAAATCACCTTTCGGATCGAGCCGGTAGATGCGTGAATCGCCGACGTGACCGATAGTGGCGATATTTCCCGCGATATGAAGCGCGACAATCGTCGTCGCCATCGTCGAAAGCTGCGCGAGATCGTGCGACATCTGGAAAATCGCTTCGTTCGCCCGTTCAATGGCGATTTTCATTAATTCTTCGGCATCGCCGTTTTTTGGCTGATTGGCAAACGCTTCACCGAGAACTTCCACCGCCATCTGCGAAGCGACATCGCCGGCTTGCGCTCCGCCGACGCCATCGGCAACGACGAAAAGCCCACGCTCTTTAAACTCCAAAAACGAATCTTCATTTTGCGGACGCTTTTCGCTTAATCCCCGGTCACTAATCGCCGCTGAATCAATTTGAAAATTATTTCCGGTCATTATTTTCTCCAAAATTTATGGGGAGCGCGAAAGACTCGTTCGCAATATTGCGGAACAATCGAACCAATTTTCAATAAAATTCAAAATTGAATTTAACCGAAACTTTTATTCGCGCTGCCTGCGCTCAAAGCGGTCGAGTCGTCCGCGCTACGACTGATTGCTGTCTCCGACACTGGCATCAACCGCGTTACGATGCGAAAAAGCTAAAAGCATTCCGAGCATAATAAAACTCGTTATCAACGAAAAACCGCCGTGACTGACAAAAGGCAAAGTTATTCCCGTCATCGGCAACGCTCTGGTGATGCCGCCCATATTGACGAGCGCTTGAAATCCGATAAATGCCGTCAGCCCGATGACGCACAATTTGCTGAACATATCGCGTGTGTCGAGAGCCGTCCGCACGCCCGCGCTGACGAAAACAATCAGCGCAAAGGTTATCAACAAACCGCCGAAAAGTCCAAGTTCTTCCGCGAGCGCGGCATAGATATAATCCGAATCGGCGACCGGAATCAATTCGACAAATCCCAAACCCAAACCGCGCCCCGACGTTCCACCCGAAACCACGCCGAAAGTCGCCTGCGCGGGCTGAAATGCCAGGACATCAAACCAGGCATCAACATTAATTGATCGTTGCAAATTGGGGTCTTCTTCCAAAAGCGCGGGCAGATTCGGGTCTCTTTTAACCAAATCTTGATAGTATTTGTCGTAATCTTCTGTCCACCAATCGGTTTCCGGTGTCGGCGGATTAAAACCGTCAAGCCACAAATGAAACCGTTGCTGAATTCTATCGGGCAAAACTTTTTTGACCGGGGAGGCGAGCGTCGGCAAAAGCGGAATTTTCTCCTGCGTTTTTTCCGGCAGCGCACCGACAACCAAAACGCTGATGAGTAAAACGACGCTTCCGACCAAAACGAATCTCTGCGGCAGACGGCGCACGGCAATCAGGTAAAGCGTCGCGTAAACCGAACTGAAAACCATCATCTGCCCGAAATCCTTTAAAACAAAAAACGGCACGAACGGCAGAACCGCCATAAAAAGAAGCGGAATCACATCTTTGGCACGCGGAATTCCCCAATAAGTCCGCGCCAGATTTTTATATAAAACAGCGAGAATCGCGGCAAAGCCTATTAAAAAAGGAATTTTCGCCGGTTCCCAGGGTGTCATATTGCCGATTGATTTTCCCGCTTTCGAAGTTATCGCCGCCAAAATTAATGGAACGAGCGTCAGCAAAACGAGCAGAAATCCGTTGCGCTGCAAAAATTCCAAAGTCGCTTCGCGGCGAAACAAAATAAACGCGCCGATAAAGCAGACGAAGGCGAAAAGCGGAATCAGCGTTCTGCCCGACAGAAAAACGTCAGTCAAATCGCCTTCCGCCGGACGCGGCGTTTCCTGAGATAAGTCAACCGGCGACGGCGGCGTGGCGGGCAAACCCATCATCTGTTTTTTCTCCGCCGAATAATTTTCCTGAATATAATGCAGTTGCAGCGTTTTGATTTTTTGTTGTCTGGCTTCGGCTTTGTCTTTTCGTGAAGTATATTCAGGGTCGCTGAAAAGGCGATACTGCACGGTCAGCCCGATTGAGAAAAGCAAAATCGCCGTCGTGTAAAGCGTCCAATTACCTTTGTATTTAGCAAATCGCGCGAGAAAAATCGGTGTAATCGCCAGCAGAAAAAGCAGAAATAGATTTCTGCCCGCCGTCAGAAAAGAAGTTTCGTAACCGCGAATCAACGCTCCGTAATGAATCGAATAATGCGCGATTGCCGTCAGCGCGACGATTAAAAGCAAAATTAGAATGTGGGTTGACGCGCGGTTTTTCATAGATTTTTAGTCACGAATTACACAAATATCACGAATGAATTATCTCCTCTTTTTGGGTTTAGGAATTTGCGGCGGAACTTGAGTTTTAGGTTTATACTGCTCGCCTAATAATCCTAAATCCCGCGCTTTCATAACCACACGGGCGGCAATCGGCGCCGAAATCGCCGAACCGTAACCGCCGCCCTCGACAACGACGGCAATCGCCAGTTGCGGTTTTTCCAGCGGCGCAATCGAGATATACCAACTATCCGTGCGCTCATACATTACGGGCGCGTCGTATTCGACTGTTTCGCCTTTATCGTTTTTGCGCTTCTTTTTAATGGTTTTTAATTTTCCCGTTTTTTCATCATAAACCGGAGCTTGTTTTTCAGCCGTTCCGGTTTTTCCGCCCGAACGAATTCCAGCCGCGCGGACATTGGCGAAAACTCTAGTCGCCGTTCCGCCGCCGCCTTCGGTGACGAGTGCCATAATCTCGCGCATCTGCGCGGCTTGCTGCGGCGAGACGACTTGCGAAAACATCTGTGGCGGCAAATCCAACTCGATTTTCGGTTTCATCAACTTCCCTTCCATATTGGCGGGCGCAGACGCGATTAAAGCCATCTGAAAAGGTGTCATTTGTCCGGCGTAACCTTGTCCCATTCCTTCGAGCGCGACATCGTAAGCCGAAATGTTTTTGCCGGTCACGATGGTTGACTGCTGCGGCGCGAGCGCGTTGCTGATGCGGCTGTTGCTGGCGTTCCAAATGTCCAGGAAAAATCCTGCCTGCAGCGCGTCTTCCGGCGTTTCGACCGCCAGAATGCTGAACGCTCCGGCGGTTTCGCGGATTCGATCTTTTCCTAAATCGACTGCCATCTGCGCGAAATACTGATTGCTCGATGCCTCATAAGCCTGCATTATATTCAATGTCGCGCAACCGTACGGCGGCTCGCAGCCGCCGTTGGCATCGGTTATCGTACGTGAGCCGCGAAACGGAACAAAACCTCCGCCCGTGCTGGTTAATGTCGTGTTTTGTTTCCCGGCGCGGAAAGCCGATGTCATCGTAAAAGTTTTGAATGTCGAACCCGGAACGTAATACTCGCGCGTGGCGCGATTCAGAAAAGGTTTGTTTCGTTTGTCGCCTTCGAGCCGCAAAAAATCTTCGAGCGTCTGCGCTTCCCTCAAATTAAAAGATGATTTGAATACATCGCTAGCACGTCGCCGGTTTGCGGATTCAAAACGACAATCGCGCCTTTTTTGTCTTTTAATTGTTCGGCGAGAAACGCCTGCAAATCGCGATCAATCGTGATTTTCACGTCGCGCTGTTCGTCTTCGGGACGCTTGATGCGCGTCAAAACTTCCCACGCTTCAGGCGTCGCGTCGGCTGCCTGTTTGTAAAGCGTGCGTTCGAGTCCGGGCGTTCCGCGTTCCGTGCCGAGCAAATGCGCCATCTCTTTTTCAAGCGCGAAAGTGCGATTGATGTCGCCGCTTTGGTCGAGTTTGTAATACGCCAGCGCGCTTCCCAAATTCCCTGTGCGGTCAAGCATCCACCCGCGCAGCCGCGCCGCGTTTGTTCGCCGATTGCGTAAATCTTTGTAGCTTAACGCTTGAAACTGCTCATTGTTTTCATCGGCAAAATACGTCCAGTAAACGTGGAAGCCATAAACGAATAAAGCCAGAAAGACAAATACGAACTGCCAAATTCGCAAGCTCCGATTAGCCAGCGTTCTCGTTAATTTACGCTTAACTTCCGAAGGAAGATTTTCTTCAACCGCGAATTTTGGGCGACGGAAATTGCTCAAAAAACTCAGCATCAGGAAAATTATCAGAACTGCGATACCGATCAAATAAACAACGCTCAAACCGGCAGGCGTTCGTTCTAAAATCTGTCCGCCGAACAAATTTTCGGGACGAAGTTTTTCCCAATCGAATTGTGAGAAAAATAAAATAGTCTTCATTTGTGATTCGTTCCCATTTATTTATTTTCGTCAAAATCCGATACAACTTCTTCTGTTTGTTGTCGATTAGCAGTTTCGGGAAAATCGGTTTTTGAGAAGTCTTTTTTATTGCCGGCTTCCTCAATAACCGTGTCAATATCGATGTTATTTTCAATATTCTCGATAACGACTTCGATCGTGCCGAATTTTATTTTTTCGCCATTGTTGACAAGAAACGCTTTTCCGTACGAAATACGCTGACCGCTGACGAATGTTCCGTTAGTCGAGCCGGTATCAGCGACCATCAATCTTTTTTTTGAGTTTAAAACAAGGGCGGCGTGTATTTTGGAAACACTCGGATCATCAATCCACAAATCATTATTTTTTGTTCTGCCGACGTTTTTCCTTTCTCCATCGGTGAATGCGATGACGACGTTTTTTTGTTCTTCATTTACTGTAAACTGCGCCACAAAAAACTCTTTATCAATTTCTATTTCCTTTTCCTCAAGCGGCGCGATAATGACATTTTTTAAATCAGGCAAGGTGACATTCAACTCGCTTCCACGTTCATTTTCGGCAAATTTATCAAAGCCTGCCTGAAGTTTTACTCCCTCGGTAAAATAATCGGTCTTTATTTCAAGTTGAATCGGCGCGTAGGTATGATAACGGCGGTCGTTGATATGGTCAACGGCGGCGGTCAGTAATTCGTGTTCGAGTTTTTTCAGAGGGTTTTCGGCATCGGTCGAAAATTTATCCCATTGCATTTTCAATTTGATAATATGCGGGACGAATTTTCCCTTCTCGTTCAAATCTATTGCTTCCGAATCGAGCAGCATTTTCAACCTTTCAATCAGTTCGCTGGTAGCCAGACTGCTTGACGGCTTCCAATTTCTGCCCGTCAAACGGTCGAATGTTTCGCCGATTTTGCTCAGAACGCCGCGCACCAGCCAATCGAGCGAAAAAGATTTTTTAGTCGGAGTCGGCTTTTCGTCGGACATATCTGAATCAATACGAACAAGTAATAATGTTCATTTCAAACGTCCCGTAATTTTAGCCGAATTATCAAATGAAAGTAAAATTTTCAACGAATCAAGTCGCTGTCGCCGAATAGTTAAAAAGGGTCAAAATTGACAACCGCATCTTTTTTGAACGCAGTGTTTGAATTTGTATTCGCAGTATTTTATAATTGTTTAACAAATATAAAAAATGTTGACAAGTTTTAATCTTACTGTTATAAATTAGGATGGAAATTTTGGATACAGATGTTCTTGTATTTAGACAGCGGAAAAAGATAACTGTTTTAACGGATTCAGAAGGATTATTCGTCATTACTGCTTACCGATTTCAATTGCCCGCGAAGGTAATTGACGCTGATAATATATCCATCAAAAACAAAATCACTTTCCTTAAATTACAAAACAAACGCAAGACGTTTCGGAAACGAAAGTTGTTCATATGAAAGAAAAGAGAACCAAATTGCAAAGCGGTTTTTCAATAGTTGAATTGTTGATTGTCCTGGCGATGGTGGGAATTTTAACAACCCTGGCGATTATGCAATTTAGAAGCTCCAAAACTGATTTTGAACGGCAGAACATCACTCACGAATTCAAGGTTTATCTGGAACGGGCGCGGTTCGATTCGGTTAAACGCCGCGCTGTTGACGCCGCTCAAATGTCGAGAATTGTCTTAAACAGTTCCTCTTCATTTACGGCAGCTCTTGATTTTGACGGAAACGGAGTACTTGATTCAGACGGAAACGGAATACCCGATCCCTCCGATGTCAGACAAGTGGATTTTACACAGCGCAGCCAGACGCAGATTCTCGTCACCGATACGCTCAACTACCCGGTAACGATTCGCTTCGATCAGCGCGGGCATGTCACCTCGACAGATTCCGCGGGCAATGACGTTGATCCGGTCTTTACGATTTGCAGTAAAAACTGCACCGGACCGACACAAAACAACTCGGATTTATCGGTTCTTTCGCTTTCGACGAGCGGCACGGTAGCCATTCTGCGAGGCGGTCAAGACCCTGAGGCTTTACCGACTCCTTCAATTACCAATTTGAATGCGAACACGACGCTTAATTGCTATGTGCTGGTTAATACTAACTCAACGACGTGCAGCAATATTTACTAAACGAGAATTTCGCCGAGCCGTTGGAAAATAACAAGTTTATGATTAGAAGGAAAAACAAAATTAAACTTTTTCAAATCGAAGAAAAAAAAGACGGCGGTTTTACATTAGTTGAAGTCATTATCGCGCTGGTTATTTTAATGATTTCCGTAATGGGAATTTTTGCCGTTTTCGCCTTTGCGACCGTTTATAACACGGGCAATAGTATGCGTTCCCAGGCGCTCTCGATTCTTCAGAGAGAAGTGGAAATGATTCGCAGTGCGAAATTTACCCCGACCATTACGGATAATTACACGCCCGGCGCGACGGATGACGGCAGGCGAGATTTGAGAGGCGGAACTAAAACGCCGCGCACCGTTACCGCCATTAACGGAACCACTTATACGGTCGAAACAATTGTGGATAACGACCCTTTTACACAGCTCGTTCAGAACGACACCGACGTGCCGAATCCGAAGTTAAAAGAAATCACCTTGACCGTTACTCCTCAATCATCAACTAACGGAAGCTGGATCGTCGCTTATCCGGCAAAGGTTGTTTTTCGCCGCGTCCGATCCAATTAAAACTAATGAAAAACGAAAGAAAAAATAAAACAGAAGCGTCGGGTTTTTCTATCGTCGAACTGTTAATTGCAGTAACGATTATGATCGTCGTATTAGGTTTGGTAGGAAGTTTGTTATCGCAATCGCTCTCTACGCGCCAGCGGGAAATGAGCCGCACTGACGCGCTGACCTCGGCGCAAGCCGCGCTTAACGTGATGTCGCGCGAGATTGCCAATTCGGGTTACGGGTTAACGAGCAACGGAATTGTCACGGCGGACTCTAATCAGCAACAACTGCACTTTATATCGAATGTTGCAAATAATAATGCCGTTTTAACCAACCGATACGAAAACGTGACATACTTTTTCGATCCGGTTACTTCCTCGATTTTGCGACACGACGCGAACGGCGACGGCACCGCTGCGCCGCAAACTTCCATTATTATCAACCGCATCAGCAACGTAAATTTTCTTTACTTTAATTACACCGGCAGTAATTCGGCTCCCACCAGCAGCGCTACGCCGTCTTTGAGTACAGGTCGCGTGCGAGTCATGTTAACGGTTTCTCTCGAAAATGTTCAGGGACAGCCGAGCGGTCAATCGGTGGTTTTGGTGTCTGACGTGACGCTCAGAAATTCTCGTTATATGTTGCAGAATTACTAAACAATACAATTTAAGAAGGTGGTTATGGAAAAACAAACAACACAAACAGCGCCAGGGAAATGCCGGAAAAACGAGCGCGGAGCGGCTTTGATAACGGTTTTGATGATTTCATTTCTGCTGATCGTGGCGGCGGCGGCGCTTCTTTTCGCGGCTTCGTCAAATACGTCGGATGTCACGGACGCGTCCGCCGAAGAGCAGGCTTACTACGCCGCCGAAAGCGGAATTCAATCGGTTATAAATGTTCTGCGCGGCAATACCGTTCTGCCGAATGCTTTAAGAATAGATACCACGAAACCGGCGACCGATCCGGCAAATAAAATTGATTACCTCAAAGCCTTCAAACTTTGCACGTCAAATACTTCGTGCAATTGCGCGACCAGTGCTTGTAGTTCAAGTTTGGATGATGGCTCCCGACTATCCCGTTGGTTGTCCTACGACACTACTTATACGGATCGCGTTATTCTTGGCGCAAGCACTTCTGCGACGCAGCCGACCTATAACCCGCGAACCGGATTCGCCTATAAAGTTGAGATTGAAAATCCCGATAACGTGGGTAATATCGTCTCCTATAACACGGTCGGTAATATTGATAACAAAGGAGTTGGAAATCCCAGGACATGGGGCAGCTTATCAATTTCGTATGTCCCAAGAAATGCTTCGTCCAACGTTTCATCCGGGCAAGCAGTTACTGATTTTGGTAAGTTCGTCATTACCGGAAGCGGAACCATTCCCACCAGAGTTCGCTTCACAGTCAGCATCAACATGACTGAGCCTTACAGTAATATTAAAGTTATACGAGGATATATCGAACCGGGAACAGTGACCAATGCTTCGGTCGGAAGCGTTAGAATACTCTATGACTCGCAGGTGTATATCATAACCGGAAGTACAATTACTCTCTCAGGAGGGGTAATTGTTGAGGACACAGAGCCCACGATGCCTGATAATCTGATACGCTCCGGCTACCAAGTAGCCCCCAACGCGCCGAGCGTCTCAGGCGGGCAAACTCCGATAAACGCAAGTATAACGGCACCCGAACCGCTCAGGCTGTTAATTCGCTCGACGGGTTTTGGACCGCAAAACGCGCGAAAACAGCTTGAAGCTATTATCCAGAAAAATTATTTCGACGGATTATCCGCTCCTTCGCCCTTAACGCTGATCGGACCACCGAGTACGACAAACCCCAATACTGTGTTTAATTTTGATCCGGGAACGTCAAGCGGCGTCAAGTATAACGGTAAAGATGTGCAGCTTAAAGCCTTTCTTCCGCCGATCGGCGTGACCAACGATATTAATTTAGCTGCCATCAATTACGCGATTACAAAGGGACCGCCGAATAAATATAACGGAAAAGTTTTCGGAACTCCTACAAACATCGCCGATGAATTACCTTTTTGGCTTCAATCTACGACGAATTTAAACAATACATTACAAACTTTGAAAGATGTCGCTAAAGCATCAGGTCGTTATTACGGACCGGGCGTGACTCCTCCAGTCAAAGATAATTACGGCGATCTTGTTACCGCTAAGGGTATCACCTTTATAGACGGAGACCTTGAATTTGGCGGTACGGGCGGAGGTATTTTGGTTGTTACCGGCGGACTTACAATAACAGGCGGGTTTGATTTTAACGGGTTAATGCTTATAACCGGGAAAGACGGCTTGTATCGCAAGGGCGGCGGTAATGGCAACTTACAAGGAAATATGATTGTCGCTCCATATCTGCCAGGCAATTTGGGTTTTGGTTTTCTGGCTCCGCAATACGCTATTGAAGGCGGCGGCACGTCGGAAATTGTTTACAACTCGAATAACGTCGGCAACGGGCTGGATGCTCTGAGCAATTTTGTAAAAGGCGTGGCTGAAAAATAATAACTGAAATTTTGAAACGAAGATTTCAGAGCAAACGCTTTTGGAATTGTCAGGTTTCCGTTTTCATTGGTTTCATTCAATTAGCCGTTCGCCGTGAAAGGTATGAATTACAAATATTTATTGATACTTATAATAGTTTTATGCGCTTTTGTTTCGTATGTCAGTTTTGGCAAAATCAGAGACAAAAGCGCGAAAACGAAATCCGCCACTGTTATCAACGGAAATTCAACAGCACTCGACAATAACCGGATTGGCGAAAATCCTTCTTCAGAGTTTGCAGAGAACGAAACAACTCCCCGCGAAGGCGCGCGGGAGACGACCAGTATCGCCGCCGACAATTCAAAAATTACCACCGTCTTTGACCGCTACGGCAACAAAATCGAAACAAGATATTTTAATTCTCATCCGCTTCTGAGCCTTGTCACATTACGAACTACCAGCGAAGGATACCGGCAGGTTTTCGTTTACGGGCAGAACGGAGATGTTAGACAATTGCCGGAAAATATGCTCGACAAAGTAACGACCGCTTCAGCCGATGAGATTGCCAATTCGGCGGGCATAACTACGAGAGTCCAGGGACCGCCGCAGCCTGATTTTGTTCTAAACAACAGTTTGCCGAGCGCGGCGCCGGTTCAAGCGCGTCAGTATAATCAACTTCCGACTCAGACAGAACCAAACGAAGCGGTCACAACTGAGGAAAATACGGAAGCAAAAACAAAAACGGAAGCAAAAACAACGGAAGATTCCGAGAAAAAAATTCCGCCCGCACAAGAAACAATTATATTGAATCGCCCGCCTGAAAAAGAGTAAAGACACTAGGCAGCCGCAATTTCACGGCGACTATCGTCCGAATGATTTCTCTCAAGAGAAATCATTCGGACGATTTTTTTGTGTTGGGTGTTTGCCGAACTTTGAATTTATAATATCGTAGTAAGCAGATGATAGGATTTAATGCGACGTATTATCCGAATTCCCGAACCCGATGCGCGAACTCTCTTTACAAAATTGCCGACTCGACGGGCGTTACGACATCCGCGAAACGCTCGGGCAAGGCAGTTACGCGGAAATTTATGTGGCGCGCGACACGATTGCTTCGCCGCACTCGCCGCACAGTCTCGTCGTTATCAAGGCTCTCAATGTTTTTCTGCAAAATGATTTGGACGCGGATTTGGAACGCACGCTCGTTGAAAATTTCCAGAACGAAGCGACGGCGCTCGACCGCGTGCGGCATCCGAATATCATCAGCCGTCTCGGTCACGGCTCGGCGCGGGATATGAACAACACGATTTTTCATTATCTCGTTTTGGAATATCTGCCGGGCGGCGATTTATCGAAAGCGTGTCGGGAAAACAATCTAAATTTAAAGAAAGCGTTATTTTATCTCGAACAACTTTGCGCCGGACTCGGACACGCGCACAAAAACGGCATCATTCACCGCGACATCAAACCCCAAAATCTGCTTTTAACTGCCGACCGGCAAACCGTAAAAATCGCCGACTTCGGCGTGGCGCGAATGTCGCATTCCGACGCGCCGATTACGCGTGTCGGAACGAATATGTTCGCGCCGCCTGAACACAGTCCGATGCTGTCGAACGATACGGGAACTTTGACGTTTAGAGAATTAACGCCCGCCGCCGACATTTATTCGCTGGCAAAATCAGCTTATGTTTTAATCACCTGCGAATCGCCACGCTTTTTTGCCAATCAGCCTATTACCGAACTTCCCTTAGCGCTGCGGCAAGAGATGTGGGCAAATGATTTGATAAAAGTTCTGAACAAAGCGACGCAAAACGATTCACGCAAGCGACACCAGAACGTCGTCGAATTCTGGCAGGATTTATCCGGTATCAAAGGTTTTGCCCAGGCAAAAGTCGGCGAACCGCTGACGGAAATTTCGGCTCGCCCGCACGCTTTGCCCCAGGCGCGCGTCGCCGTCGGCTACACGCCGCTTGCGCCGCAGCGTCCGAGCTTCAATACTTCGCGCGAATTGAAATTAAATAATTTGATCGAAGCCAATCGCGCGCCGCTCGTCGTGCCGATTACCACTGCAAACATCAGCCAAGTTCCGCCGCCGCAACCTCAAATCTTAGAAACAGAAATTTCACAAGAATCGGTGATAGTTTATAAACCGGTGAAACGAAGCAAAGCCTTCGCGCGTCGAGTTGCCGTATTCATAATTTTCATCGGCGTGTTTGCGGGAATCCTCTATGCGACGCATAATTACTTGCGCGGACGCGGCATTTTACCAGAAATCAGCAATCCTTTTTCCCGACAGCAAGTCATTGCGCTGACCGATATAAATTTACGTCCCGAACCGAACGCGAATAAGCGAGCAGTAGGACTTGTCACAAAGGATTCGCGTTTGCAAATTATCAGCGTCAACGAAAATTGGTACGAAGTTGCTATTATCGAACACGGACGACCGAAACAGGACGATTGGGCGGAACGCGGCTGGGTGAGCAGAAAAAACCGGGCAGGTGAAGACACTTTAAAGGAATTGAGGTAAAAATGTGAGCGTTTTAGATAAAGTAAGAAATTGGATTGACGGCGAAAGCGCGGAGATGGTTTTAGAGGAAGCCGCTCGCAACGCGCAGGTGAAACCGCGCAGTCAGGCGGAAGAATTTATTGTTAAAATTGCTAAAGCGGTCGAAGAAGTAATGGAGCGCGAACTCGTCCCGCTGCCGCAAGGCACGACGATTATTCCGACGGAATACACGATATTCCTCAGTGAGATTGACGATAAAGATTGGCAAGGCGTAAAGCGCAAAGGTTTGGAGCAAGGTTTGTATCACATCTTAGCGGAACGGGCGAAAGAAATCGCCGGTAAAAGAAAGCTGGAAACGCAGTCTTTCGCCGTCCAATTGCGAATTGACGGAACATTAGAGAAGGGTGATGTGCGCGTTCAGCATAGTTGGGACGATGCTTCGGGCAACAAAACGAGTGTTTTATCGCGCCCGAAAGAGATGCCGAAGCCGTCACCGCAATTGAATAATCCGCCGACCTCGCCGAATTTCGTTCAAACTCAAACGGCAACCGCATATCTGCCACCGCCGACCGTACAGCAAATGAATGTGCCGCAAATTCAAACGGATGGCACGGAAGGTGAGGAGATGACGCACGTCCAGAAACGTCAAATGCCGGAACTTTACCGTCTGGAAATCTGGCGCGGCGGCGTTCGGCAAAACGTCATCCCCATTTATCAAAATGAAATCAGCATCGGGCGCGGCTCGAAATCGAAACCTGTTGACATCGCTCTCGAAGGCGACCCGGAAATCAGCCGCCGCCATCTGAGTTTGCATTTTGATGAACGCGGAAATTTTGCCTTGACGAACGAAGGGCGCAATCCGGCAATGATCAACAATTACGAGCTTCAAATCGGACAGCGAATCGCTGTTTCGGCGGGCGTTCCGATTGCCGTGTGCAGTTATTTATTGAGAATCCAACCGCGATAAAAATGATCTAAAAAACGTCGGCGTTCCATCAAGATTGATATCCGGCGAGCGTAAATTTTAATCCTTTTTCCTATAAACTAATCCAGCATAAAACCGAGAGTCGGCGAAGGAAAGTTGCCGATATTCGGAAAAACGGCAGACATATCCGCATATGGCAAACCATACCAACGCGCCAGCGTCGCCGCATATTGCTCGACGCTGGTTGACGGAATCCAACGCCCGCGAGACCCCGCGCCGGGACCATCGGCATCGTCGGGACCGTCTATCAACAGCGTCGGATATGACGTACCGTTGGAAGAGTTGCCGCCGTAAAAATCTGCACTGCGAACCGCGCCGCCGATGACAAACAGATGACTTCCCCACCCGTGATCCGAACCGACATTCACGCCGCTGCCCGCCGGACCGAGCGTACGCGAAAAATCCGACATCGTGAACAAAGTCACTTTATCTGAGATGCCTTGCGAAACCATTTCGTCGTAAAACGAACGCGCCGCCTGACTGAACTGCGCGAGCAATCTGCCTTGCCCGACAATCTGTCCGATGTGCGTGTCGAAACCGCCCAACTGAACGTAAAAAATCTGCCGTTTGACATTCAAATCCGCGCGTTTTTTTATCATCCGCGCCACTTGTTTCAATTGATTGCCGATTCCCGTATTCGGAAACGGCGCATTCACTTCCTGAAATGTGGATAACGCCGCGTTAACCTGTATCGCCTGTTGCGTAATGTTGCTCGCCGCCGCCACATAATTCGCGCCCAAATCCTGCGCCCGCAGTTGATTGAAAGCGGCTAGCTGTGCCTGCGAAATCGCCGTTCCGTCATAGCCCTGCGGATTGAGAGCTTGATTGAGAGCGGTTTGCGCGTTGGCAATCGCCAGCGGAAACGTCGTTTGTCCGGCAGTAAAAAGCTGCGCGCCGCTAATTGAAGTGATCATCGGAGCCAACGCGCCCGGGTTGTCGAGCGCGGCGCGGCGGTCGGCGATGCGCCCGCCCCAGCCGGTAAAAGTTTGGCTGTCGGCGCGTCCGGCTTGAAACTGCGAAACCTGGTCGGGATGCGAAAATAATTGAAACGGTCGCGGCACCGATTCGCTGTGAAACTGCGCTCTGGTCGTCGGCGCGACGAGCGTTCCGACATTAGTGACAATCGTCATTTTCCCTTGTCCCCAAAGTTCGTGAATGCCATTATTTATGCCGCCCGAAACCGTCCCCAAATTCGGATTCAAACCGTAGCTCAAATTCCCGACGCGCGGAACGGCAATCGGCAGCAGCGTGTTTTGGGCGACGGCTAACCCCGTCGGATTTCTGGCGTTGTAATACGTTTGATAATTGCTCAATCCGGCATAATTATGGTTCGGGATAACCGTGTTATTGCCGTCGTTGCCGCCTTCCATAAAAACGCAAACCAGAGCGCGATAATCGCTCGGAACGTTCGGCTGGGCGTCGTCGGCTTTCTGCGCCAGAGCCATCATCAATCCGAAATGTTCGACTTGCGTGGCGAGCGTTGCCATTCCCAAGCCGCAAACCGATTTCTTCAAAAATTCTCTTCTCGTTTCTTTCATATTTTTCACCTTTGCACCTGATACTGCGATGAAGTCGCTATCAAATAAATCGCCATTCGAGCGCGAAGCAGCGGATTAGCCGGCGGCACGGTTTGAATCGCCGTCATAATCGTCGCCTTGTTTTGCGCCGTCATCGTGCCGTGCATCATCTTCGTATTGAGCGTCTCGAGGAGTGAATTAAGGCTTTCGTCGGACGCCGCCAGCATATTCATTTCCGCCAGATTGATTGACGTTCCCGTCAATGAGTTCGCTCCCGGATTTACCTGATTAAAAACGATTGTGTTGATAAAGTTGGTGCGGGCGACTGCCGTGCCGGTGGTCATCAAAGCGAATTCGGGTCCGTTCAAGCCAGGTCCCGGAACGACGTAATCGGGCGGATAATAATTGAAAACCGTCGGCGAATAAAAAGTGTTTTGTCCCATCGGCACAAGTAGTTGATTAATCCAGCCGTCACTTTGTTCTGCGCCGTTGGCTGATTGAACTCCGAAATGGCGCAGCAGATTTGTCGCCAATTGAACCGGCTCGCGCAGTTTGCCGTAGTTCGGGTCGGTTTTCACATTACCGCGCGCTTCCGGGTCGAGCAAAATCGCTCTGACGACTTCCTGAAGCTGTGCCGGGTTTTCCCGATTTTGATTGAAAACCGTCGAAATGCGCCCGACATAAGCCGGTGTCGGGTCGCTCGTCACCAGATGTTGAATCAAAAAACGGCTGACGAACGGCGCGACGTTCGGATGATTGTAGATGTTATCCAAAGCCAGTAACAATTCCGCATCGCCGTTCAGTTCAGCCGGAATATTTTGATTAACCGCATTCGGATAAGCCAGCAAAGTTTTGGCGGAAACATCGTGATTCGTTTGATTGAGCAGCATCGGGTCTTTGTAATTCGGCGCGCCCAGAGTTCGGTTCGGGCAGCTCGCGCCCGCCGTTTCGCACAAGTTCCAGCCGGTAAATACTTTTGTAAAATTATTGACCGTTGTCTGGTTGTAAGTCGGAATCGGTTTGTTGTTTTTGTCGCGCTGAATAGTGCCGTCTTGATTCAGCATAAACACGCCGATGGAAAAAAGCTGTAGAATTTCGCGGGCGTAATTTTCGTTCGGATTGTTTTTCGTGCTGCGCATCATATCCAGATAATTTCCCATTCCCGGATTGAGCGTCATCTCCCGCATCAGCGTTCGGTAATTGCCGAAGGCATTGTTGCTTAAAATTTTGTGGTAGGTAATCAGATGGCTCGACTGCTGCGTGTCCAGACCGGAAATGACCCACATCTGACTTAACGCCCAGGCGACGCGGTGACGAAGTTGCGCGTCGCCGTAAAATGCTTCTTTGAAAAACCAGTTTTGCGCGGGAAACATCGTGTAGCGGTCACGGCGGCATTGCGGGTAGATGTCCGGCGGATCGGGCGGAAAACTATTCGGATTTTCCGCGCCGTTGCAGGTCGGCGGCTCATTCGTCGGCATCAGCGGAACGTCCGGGTAAGGAATGGTCGGATACGGTGCGTTAAATTGTTCGGCGAGCCACGTTCGCAAACCGACGCGGCGAATTCTCGTGTCGAGCGCCGCCGTCGGACCGAAAGCCGCCTGCTCCATAAAGCGCGTGCGGTCGCCCGAATAAATATAACCGACGACGTTCGGCTCCTCGAAGTTTTGAAAATTGAGCGGCGGCGCGTTCGGCATCTGAATCGAAACCGCGCCCGCGTCGTCTTTGATCGCGCCGCCGGTTTTACCGATTCCAAAGCGCAGGCGATTGCTCGCCAGACCGCGCCAGGCAACGCCGACTAAAACGTCGCCGTCGGGTTTGGGCTGTTCCCAAAAACCGAGTTCGTCTTTTACCAAAATCGTCAGCGCGTAAATCCATTCCCGCCCTTTGAGCGGCTGAATTTCAAGCACGGGAAAACGATATTTTCTGCCGCGCGCGTCTTCCGCGTAGAAGCGAAAAGCGTTCGCATTTTCGTCAGCCGGTAAATTTGTCACGTAAAACGTAACTTTTGAGTTGAGCGAAAAAGCACGGCTTTTTATTTTTGATAAATTTACGCGCCCGAATTTATCAGCGGAAGTTGCCAACGCTCGCAGTGAATCCGCCTCGCTGATTAAAATCGGAGTCGGCGAATCTGGATTCGGATCGGTTTGCGCTGAAGCCACCCAAGCGGCTAGAAAAATTACGAATCCCGCGCTTAAAAGACGTAACCGAAAGCGCGACTTTTTGCTGTTCATATACTTTTTCGATGAAACTTGTATGGTGAAATTTATAGTTCAGCTAATGAAAATTAGCTGTCACGGAAAAAAAACCCTTTTTAATTTCTTCAATTTCTCAAACAAAAATGTTTCCGCCGTTTGATACGGACGAATCCGTTTTCGATTTTACAACTTTGCAAAATAGTGAAAATTTAGTTTGAATCCGAAATAATTTTTGCGATTAATAATAAACATTAGAGTTCGGTAGAGTAAGCGGAACGTCGGTCGGCAAACCGAAAGTCAGTTGAACCAGAGCGATATCCGAACTTCGCAGAATATACCAAGTGCCGTTGCTCGGACGAAAAACGGCGATGTCGGTTTTACCGTCGCCGTCATAATCTCCCGGAACCGGCTGGTCGCTGCCAAAGCCAAAATACAACTCGGATATTTGACCGCTGGTGCTTAACCTAATGCGCCAGAGACGAGTTCCGCTGACGTTCTTGCTACCCGCAAAATCGGTTACGCCGTCGCCGTCGTAATCGCCCGGAATCGGGTAATCAACATCGAAAGGCAGAACTATTTCCGGCGGAGTATAAACGGGCGAAACCGGGGAATGCCAAACTTTGAAACGATTTTGACCGGGCTGCGAAAGCCGCTGCTCAAACACCGCCACGTCGCTTTTGCCATCGTTGTTATAATCGCCGAGCGCGGGAGTCAGGTAAGATTGCGCGGGCATACAATCATTGATGACATCTTTTTTCAGCGCGAAATCCGAACCGGCAGGTTTAATAAAAAACGCCCAAATAAAACAAGGTTCGGTTGGGTCTTTGGAGATGTCGTATCTATCAAAGACGGCGATCTCGGCGCGTCCGTCGTCGAAATAATTGCGGCTGACGATGTTTCCGAAACCGCTGAAAGCCGTCGCGCTGTGTCCGCCCAAGCTGTAATTTATCCAGTAATGACTGGCGGACGCGGTTAAATCATCGTCTATCCAACGAAAAATTCCCACATCAGTTTTACCGTCGCCGTCGTAATCGGCGGGCGTGTGGATGTCGTAAGCGCGTCCCCATTGTTTTGTAATCAACTGACCGCTTTGACTGCTAAAAATATAAAAATAGGATTCGGGAAGCGGAAAGACGTTTCTCTGTCCGGCGCGGAAGACGGCGATGTCGGTTTTACCGTCGCTGTCAAAGTCCATTTTATAACTGGCATCGGTGGCTTTGACGGTTAACATCAAAGCTAGATTTAGGCTGAAGAATAAGACTGCTGATAGAAATTTACCGCAACACGGAGGAAAAAATCGTCGAAAATTCATACTGTTTTTTTTTCAGTCAACGAAGCGTTCAAAAAGAAATTAGGATTGCGAGCAAGTGTATAAATTCGACAATCGAAAGTCAAGAAAATTCCCTGTCGTGACAAGTTGTTGAAGCCTTATTCCGACAGCTTTTGAGCGGGCGTTTGGCACTCTGAACCGCCGACGGAATACTTGATTTATTTAACTTGCAGTTCTGGTTTTTGTAGAGAGCGACAGAGTGATAAAATAGACAAGATATTCTATCAGCGATTTCTCCAACGCCCGACGATTAAAACGGAATAGTTATGTCTTATCAAGTCATAAATTCTATTTATTTTATTGTCCGTAAGTCATTGATTATTAACAGTTTGCAGTCAATCAAAGACAATTCATTTTGTTGCCTGTATCTGAAAATGTAGCTACTTACCGAAATTAGACTGCTTTTGCTTTCCTTTTTCCCTGTTCCGTCTGCATCATTTTTATCACGGCATCGCGTTTTTCGTTTTCTGAAGGATGCGCGTATCTCATAACCATTTTCAAGCTGGCGTGTCCTAACATTGCCGACAATGTTACAAGGTTTATATTCTGTTCAGCCGCTCGCGTGGCGAACGTATGGCGGCAATCATAAAGCCGGAAGTTGAACTTTAATTCACTCATAACTTTGGCGTGATGGTGGTCAAGACTAGCGGTTGGCGCGGACAAATCAACATCTTGCGTCGGGAAAAGATTCTCCCCTTTGAAATTGTTCATTCTCGATTCGATGACGCGCCGCGCTTTATCGGTGAGATAAACACGCCGAATGCTTGATTTTGTCTTTCCCTTTGTTATCTGCAAATAATTGTTTTCAAGATTAACATCGGAGCGGCGGACGCGATAGACTTCGCCGCATCGCATACCAGTTTCAAGCATTACGGTTGCCACGTCCTGCAGAAGCGGCGGACAAGCCAGCAAATAACGCTTTTCTTCGTCTTTGGTTATAACGTGAAACGTCGTTTCATTTTCCGGCAATCGTTTAATCGAACGCGCCGGGCTTGTCTGCAAAACTTTTTCTTCAATAAGACGGTTGAATATAATTTTGAGCGTCAAAACTTCCCGGTTAACCGTTTCCCTTGAAATCTTCTCTTTTGTCTTTCTCGACGTTTGGCAGCTTCGCCACGTGATGAATTTCTCTACGTCTTTTGTTTCAATCCGATTGACTTTTGTTTTGCCGTAAAAGGTTTTCAAGGCAATACACGCGAAGTAATAGCGTTTATATGTAACTGATTCCTGGTGCTTGACCTTTGCCCATAGAAGAAAATCTTCGGCGGCTTTTTCAAACGTCGGAGCTTCTCTTTTCGGCTCGATGCCGATTTTGCCCAAAGCAAGCTGCGTGCGATATGCCGATTCAACCGTTCCGGCATCGCGTTTGTTTGCGACCTTTGTTGACTGCTGGACAAGCTCACCGTCAAAGGTGAATTTCATCCACCAAAATTTACTGTTCGCGCGTCGATAAAGTGCCATTATTTTTCGCTCCTCTTTTCTTTAAGTTTTTTGTTTCGCCTTTTATTTGCTTCGCGTTGTGCTTTTCTTTCGGCTTTTTCTTCATCCGTTAAGGCGCGTGAGCGGCGTTTTTTGAGAGTTTCATAGTGCTGCGGCGTGCAGGTTGAAGATTCAGTCCGCTTCGCCCAAAAGATACGATTGCAAATCTCACAAGCGCGAATCCTGTCAAGGTCAACGCCAATAACGGCTTCAGAAAATCCTTTGTGGATTTTTCCTGTTGTGCCGTCTCTTTTGAGTTGAGTTTCAAACGCGGGCAACGCGACAGTCGCTCCGTCGCTTGTTATCAATTCAATCTCACCCGCAAATTGATAGTCATTTTTCCGTAAGTGAGAAAAAAAGTCTGCGATGGCTCTTAAATTAGTGTTAAGTCGGTAAAGATAATGGTAATGCTCTTGAGCAAGTCTAAGGGAAGCCATTTGCAAATTCCAGTTGTCGTAATCAGGATGGTTCTTTAGTTCCAATGCCTCGCAATTTTTTAGCAACATTTCTTTGTAGCTATGACTAAATTTTACAAAACATTCGTCAACTATTTTTTTAGTTTGTTCCAAATGAAAGCTAAGAATCTCTTCTCGGGTTGAACCGTCCGGCATTGAATAATCATTTTCCCGCCAAATTTCTTCATAGTTACGTAAAACGGTGTTTTCTGGAATTGTATTGATATCGAAAATAAAACCGCGTAAAACCTCACGGCATTCGCGTTTTGCTGATAATTTTTTCTCTTTATATG
>Ga0136611_10000226_pt1 | contig 35172 bp, 31 predicted proteins | sample AntDrymUQ2232306_2_FD_106645 | JGI IMG/M metagenome (GOLD analysis project Ga0136611, IMG submission 106645) | Polar desert sand microbial communities from Dry Valleys, Antarctica - metaG UQ223 (23.06) | ecosystem: Environmental > Terrestrial > Soil > Desert | place: Antarctica: Dry Valley...
AGAATCAGAGTTCATTCAACGAATACTTTGCGAATCGCCAACACTTCGCCGACCGCCGCGTCTGCCGCCGCCGATTTAAATGGACGCGCAACGCAAATCGCCTGCGAAACGATTCTGCAAAGGCTCAAAGAAATCGCCGCGCCGCTCATCGAAGCCCGAAGCGCGGACGACGTTTCAATCGAAAACGGTTTTGTTTTTCGCAGCGGCGAGCCAACGGATTTGGATTGGCTCGTGCTGGTCAACGAAGCGCATTTTAATCGCGTCAGCTTGAGCGAACACGCGCATTACGCGACGCAGGGAATCCATTTTGATTGGTCAACCGCCAAAGGTCACCCGTTCGCGTATCACGTTTACGGAACGGCTGCCGTCGGCGTGACGGTTGATTGCCGGCGCGGAATTTACACGGTTGATTATGTCAAAGCCTGTCACGATTTCGGGGCGACGATGAACACGAGCGTTGACTACGGGCAAATCGAAGGCGGCATCGTGCAGGGCATTGGCTGGATGACTTTAGAAGAAATTGTTTTCGATGAAAATGGAAAGTTGCGCTCGAACGCGCTTTCGACTTACAAAATTCCCGACATCTATTCCGTGCCGCGATTGATTGAAATTTCACCGCTCGAAACGATGCGCGAGAATTCGGCAATCTTCAATTCAAAGGCGGTCGGCGAGCCGCCGCTGATGTATGGCATCGGCGCATATTTTGCGATTCGCAACGCCGTTCGCGCTTTTAATTCGGAACATTCGCCCGCGTTTGACGCGCCGTTCACGCCGGAAAAAGTTTTGATGAATTTGTATTCCGAAACTGTCAAAAAGATGAAAGTAAAAGTCTAATCATTATTTCCATTTCATCAACAATCTAAACAATCAAAATTGTGTATATTGTAAATAAAGACCTGTAACTTTGATTTATTCAAGCAATTTTTATGAAGTTTCAAATAGAAAAAGCCATTGAAATCCTTTCCCAGACGCCTGTCACCGTAAAATCTTTGCTCGGAAATCTGTCAGATGATTGGACAATAAATGCGTCGGACTCCGAAAATTGGAGTCCGTTTGATATTGTCGGACATTTAATTCATGGTGAGAAAACCGATTGGATTCCGCGGGCTGAAATTATTCTTGCCCAGGGTGAAATTCTAACGTTTGAACCGTTTGACCGGTTTGCTCAATTTGAAAAATCAAAAAGCAAAACTTTGAGTGAATTGATTGAGACTTTCGCCGTGTCAAGGACGGAAAATCTCGTCATACTTCATGAGATGAATTTAACCGAAGAAAAACTGAAACTAAAGGGAATTCATCCCGAACTCGGCGAAGTAACGCTCGAACAATTACTTGCAACGTGGACGGTTCATGACCTGAATCATATCAAACAACTCGCAACGGCTTTGGCTCGTAAATACGCCGAAAATGTTGGCGTCTGGAAGCAGTATTTATCAATTCTGCAATAAAAAACCTCGAATCTTTTAATAATTTTTCAAGCTGTCATAAGTTCGGAACAGTGAACAAAGAACTCAAACTCTGGCAATTTGCCGCCCGTAAATTAAATCGAAACGAATCGGTAATGCTGCTCGTCGTTGCGGATAGTTCGGGCAGCAGTCCAGGCAGACAAGGTTACAAAATGGCGGTCGCCGGTGATGAAATGTGCGGCAGCGTCGGCGGCGGAATAATGGAAGTTCGGCTCGTAGAACTCGCCAAAGTAAAAAGTAAATGGGCAAAAGACAAAAAAATATCATCTATCGTTGAGCAAGTTCATCAAAAGAGTTCAGCAAATTCAAGCGGAATGGTTTGTTCCGGCAGTCAGACCGTTGTTTTTTACAAGTTAAATCAGCAAAATTTAACGACAATTCGTAAAACCATTAGCGCACTCGCAAATCATCAGTCGGTAAGTTTATTAATTTCAGATTCAACATTTCAAATCAGGGAAAACCAATCGGACGAGCTCGATTTTCGCTTTCGGCGTTTGAGCGAAACCGAATTTTTTTACGAAGAAAAACTCGACTGCAAAAACAAACTCTTCATTGTCGGCGGCGGGCATTGCTCTCTGGCGTTATCGGAAATAATGTCGAAGATGGATTTTTACATTACGCTTTTTGACGACCGCCCGAATCTCAATACGCTGGCTAAAAATGAGTTCGTCCACGCGAAACAAATTGTTGAATCTTACGAAAAAATTGACGAGTTTATTTCGTCGGGTGCGAACCATTTCGTTGTTGTAATGACGCTCGGTTACAAGACGGATGAAATCGTCATCAAACGATTGCTCGATAAAAACTTTAAATACTTCGGAGTTCTCGGCAGCCGCGCGAAAATGGCGACACTTCTCAAAAAATTGAAGAAAGAAGGGTCACCCGAAGAAAAATTAAACGAAATCCACACGCCAATCGGTTTACCGATCAACAGCCGAACGCCGGAAGAAATCGCCATCAGCATCGCGGCGGAAATTATCGCGGTGAAAAATAAAACCGTCAAAAAAATCGGTTCGTAAATCAAAAGCCATTTTCCTTTCTTAAAATTCGCGGGAACAATTCAAAACTTCCGGTGTCTAAGAAATCGAAGCGGAAAACGTTTTCCGTTTTGATAAAGACGCGCATTCGTCGCCTCAGACCGCAGGTTTGGCACCGGAAAGTTAGGGAGGAAAATAAATATGTTTGACCATTTAGTCGAATCGAAAAGTGGCGGTCGGGAAAATAAAACGCGCGGCGGTTATTTGCTGACGACGTTTGTGCTGGTCGTCGGGCTGTTTTTCAGCGCGGTTTTGGGGAGCCTGTTTGCGAAGGATTTGGGAATGAACAATGGAATTTTGGATGTTTCCACGCTCGTCGCGCCGATTGCCGACAACGCGCCCGCGGTGATCAAAAGAGAGCAACAGTCGGAGCAAGCGAATCAAGCAAAAAGCGCGGTAATAATCAGGCAAACGAACACGCTGCGGATTGACGAAAATCCAATCGTTCCAAGGGATGTTTCCGTAATGCCGAACATACAGAAGTCGCGTCCAAACGGATATTTTCAAATCGCGCCGGACAGTTTGGAAATTGACGGATTGACGACGAACACTACAGGAAGAGAAACCGTTGGCGGCGAAGATGGCGGTGTTCGAATGAATAAGTCGCTGACGGTTGAAAACGTCGAAAAACCTGAACCACCGCCCGCATTCCAAAAGCCGCTTGTCGAACCGGCGCAAAAGCCGAAGCCGATTATTGCAACGGGTGGCGTAGTCAACGGCAAGGCGAAATTTTTGCCGAAGCCGATTTACACGGCTGCCGCCAAAGCCGTCAGAGCGATGGGCGATATTAACGTCCAAGTGTTAATTGACGAAGCGGGAAACGTCATTTCGGCGAACGCTGTCGGCGGTCATCCGTTGCTCAGGGACGAGGCTGAAAAAGCGGCGCGGAACGCCAAATTTAATCCGACTCTTCTGTCAAAACAGCCCGTTAAAGTTTCCGGCGTAATTGTCTATAAATTTTCGATGTAGTGAATTGAAGATGAAACTGTCGAGAGTTGAATTCGTTAAACTGCAACGAATTCAACTCTCGAAAAAACAATGTCAGTTTTTTAAAACACTCAAATTGAAAAATCTACAGTCAAAATTTCTCCAATAAATTCCTGCACGTCCATATCGTAAAGCGGCACGCCGAATTGCGCCTTTAAATCGTCGTATTCCATTCCGTCCAATAAAATCGGTTCGTCGGATTTGATAACGTGTTTTGGAATAACGGCGAAATCGCCTTTAATTTTGTCTCTGACGGCGAGAAAATCCTGTCCTGTCAGCAGTCCGGCAACGGCGACATCGCCGCCGAAATATGTATTCGGGACGGCGAGAACGTGCAGGCGCGAACCAATGAGAGCGTTTAATTTTTCGAGTTGTTCCCTAAGAATCGGCGCGAACATTTCGCCCGTCAGAAATGTTCCGTGAAGGGAATTGAAATTCGTGATTTGAGATTTGGAATTTGGATTAACGGTTTTCGGAACGATGGCGATTGGATGCGTTCGGACATCTATACTATGAAATTTCGACGCGGAAAACCCGCTGTTTACCGCAAACGGTTCTGAAATATCTGCGGAAATTTTCTGCGTTGCAAGAGCGTCTCCGCGTTTAGATAACTTTATCAATAACTTTTCAAACGAATTAGTGAACGAGCGAATCATTCCCACGCCGTCTTCTATTTGCGGATAGTTTCCGTAATGTTTGCGCGAGGGAATTGGCAAACCGGCTTTGACGTAAATTTCGTCGCCGAGAAAAGCAAAGGTAACACCGAGAGTTTTGCGAAATTCCTTTTGCAGTTTTTCCACTTCCTTAACGGTTTGCCGGCAGAATTCCGGCGTGACGCGCGTCAGTCTTTCGTCCGTGTTGTAGCGCGTCAGAGCGACCGGCACGACTGCCGTCGAAACGACTTTCGGATAATGCGCCGCCAAGTCGCGCAGGGTTTTTTCCAATTGTTTTCCGTCATTTATTCCGGGACACAAAACCACCTGCGCGTGAATTTCGATGTCGTTATCAAGCAGCGTTTTCAGCTTGCCGGAAATGTCGGCTCGTTTCTCGTCAACGCCCAAAAGATACGCGCGGGTTTTCAAATCCGTTGCGTGAACCGAAACGTATTGCGGCGAGAGTCGCTGCTCGACGATGCGCCGCATTTCGTCTGCGGTGATCGAAGAAAGCGTCGTGTAATTTCCGTAAAGGAACGAAAGCCGAATGTCTTCGTCGCGGACGAATAGCGATGGGCGAGCATCAGCCGGATTGCCTTTGCAAAAGCAAAACAGGCATTCGTTGGCGCACTGGCGCGGCACGATTTGCTCGAACATCAAGCCGAAATCTTCGCCTTCTTCGCGTTCGATCTCCAACTCCCAGGTTTCGCCGTTCGGTTTTTTAACCTGCAATTCAAGCTCGGTTTCCCCCGCCGTCTGAAAGCGAAAATCGAGATAATCGCGCACGACGCGCCCGTTAACGCGCACGATTCTATCGTCGGGCGCGAGGTCTAATTCCTCCGCCAAACTGTCGGGCGCAACCTCCGTAATTAAAACGCCGGGTCGTCTTAACTGCGTAATCGCCGGTGTTACTGCAAATTCATACATCGTAAAAACTTTGTGCCGTGAATAATTTAGCCGGAAGCGCGTTGACAAAATACGGCATTATCTCATAACCTTATTTAACCCCTTCCCGACACAAAAAGTAATTTTAACAGATAGACGCGAATAATGTTAGAGGCGGAAAATTCTCTGATGAACGTTGAACATTCTCCTACGAAGAAAATCTTATTGGCAGAAGATGATGCGGCGATGCGGCGTTTCCTGGAAATCACTCTGCAGCGAGCCGGTTACGAAGTCGCTTCAGCTGAAGATGGACTGGCGGCGATGAAACTCGCTCTGTCTGAAACGTTTGATGCGGTCATCGCCGATGCCGTGATGCCGAATATGACCGGTCATGATTTGTGCCGAATGCTCCGCCAAAATTCCGATTTCAAAAACGCTCCGCTCATTATCTTAAGCGGACTCGAACAGGAAGTTTCGGCGAATGTCGAGCAGGCGTGCGCCGACGCTTATCTAGTTAAAGGCGGAAGTTTAAAGCAAGAGCTGACAACCGCGCTTTCAAATCTCATGTCACGGAAAACGACTGTTTGAAAAGCTGTCAGTTAAAATAAACATCAATTCAACAAAATTAAAAACGCAACGCCGACCGATAGGTTGACGCTGCGTTGCTCAAAAACCTCACGACGAATTTTTAAGAATGGCTCGCCTTTGCCGCGATGCCATCAATCATCGAATCGAGCGGCGTGTAGTCCAGATTCTGTGAAGCCGCTACCGCTTCGTAAGTTAATTTGCCGCCAAAAGTATTCACGCCTTCGAGCAAACCTTTGTCGTCTTTGATTGCTTTCTCCAAACCTTTATTCGCCAAATCGAGCGCGTAAGGCAAAGTCGCGTTCGTCAGCGCGAACGTCGAAGTGCGCGGCACCGCGCCCGGCATATTCGCCACGCAGTAATGAAGAACGCCCTCTTCGTAATAAGTCGGATTCGAGTGCGTCGTCGCGTGCGTCGTCTCAAAACAGCCGCCTTGGTCAACCGCCACGTCAACCAAAACCGCGCCGTTCGGAATGAGTTTCAGCATTTCGCGCGTGACGAGTTTCGGAGCCGCCGCGCCGACGACCAATACCGCGCCGACAACCAAATCAGCCGTCGAAATCGCTTCTTCAATCGCGTAACGGCTCGAAGCGAGCGTCTGGACTTTCGACAAAAAGATGTCGTCGAGCTGACGCAGGCGGTCGAGGTTTCTATCAATAATCGTGACGTGCGCTCCCAAACCGATTGCCATTTTCGCCGCTTCCGTGCCGACCACGCCGCCGCCGATAATCACCACTCGTCCGGCAGTTACGCCCGGAACGCCGCCGAGCAAAATGCCGCGTCCGCCGTTCATTTTCTCCAGATAAGTCGCGCCGACCTGCACCGACATTCTGCCCGCTACTTCCGACATCGGCGTTAGAAGCGGCAGCGTTCCGCGCTCATCGGTGATGGTTTCATAAGCCACTCCGGAAACTTTGCGCTCCATTAATTGCTTGGTCAATTCCGGTTCCGGCGCGAGATGCAAATATGTGAAAAGCAATTGATTCTCGCGCATTCGCGGATATTCCGGCGCAATCGGTTCTTTGACTTTGACGATCATATCGCCTTCGCCCCAAACGTCGTCTGCCGTGTCCAAAATCTTCGCGCCCGCTTTTTCGTAAAGCTCGTTGGCAAAACCTGAACCTTCGCCCGCCGCCGTTTCGACAAATACATTATGTCCGGCGTCGGTGAAAGCGCGAACGCCTGCGGGCGTTAGTCCGACGCGATATTCGTTATCTTTAATTTCCTTCGGTAATCCGATTTTCATTTTTAAAAGTTCTCCAGAGTTATTCTTATATACCAAAATCTATACTTTTAATTTTACGCCGTTTCGCTTCGATTGTTAAACCGTTCGACTTAATTATTCGCTTTTCTGTCGGTTTCCGGTTTCAAACTGATTGCCGCGCCGCCGCCCGCCGCCAACTTTAAATTCAGCCGCGAGCGACTGTTGACCGTAATTTTTTCAATTTTATAGCTTTGCGGATTCGTCTTCCAATGCGCGTCCGCGCCGTCTGCGTAAACGGTCGCCACATAATTTCGGTTCGGCACGAGAAAATCAAGCGCGAGCGTTGCGCCGCGCGAGTTCTCATCAGTGATTGCGCCGATAAACCATTCATCTTTGCCCTTCGCTTTTCGTGCCGTTGTTATAAAATCGCCCGGTTCGGCTTCAATAATTTTCGTGTCGTCCCAATCAACCGCGACATCGCGGATAAATTGAAAAGCGTCCGCATATTTTTCGTAATTTTCCGGCAGATCCGCCGCCATTTGCAGAGGACTATACATCGTCACAAACAGCGCGAGTTGTTTCGCCAGGGTTGTTTGAACCTGCTGAGTTTTGTCGGTTTGGTATGAACTCATTTTAGTCTGAAAAATGCCGGGCGTGTAATCCATCGGACCGCCGACGAGCCGTGTGAACGGCAGAATCGTTTCGTGTTCCGGCGGATTGCCGACGCTCCAGGCGTTAAATTCGTTGCCGCGCGCGGCTTCCGAAGCCATCCAGTTCGGATACGTGCGGTGCAGTCCGGTCGGGCGGACGGGTTCGTGCGCGTCAATCATAATTTTATATTCGGCGGCGAGTTCCGAGACGCGATTGTAATGGTTGACCATCCATTGTCCGTCGTGAAATTCGCCGCGCGGAATGATTCTGCCGACGTAGCCGGTCTTCACCGCGTCGTAACCGTTCGCTTTCATAAATCGAAACGCTTCATCGAGCCGCCGTTCGTAATTCGTCACCGATGCGGAAGTTTCATGGTGCATTATCAGCTTGACGTTTTTGCCCGCCGCATAATTTTTGAGTTCCGCCACGTTAAAATCAGGATACGGCGTGACAAAATCGAAAACTTCCTCTTTCCAATTGCCATACCAATCTTCCCAACCGACGTTCCAGCCTTCGACAAGAACAGCATCAATATTGTTTTTCGCGGCAAAATCTACGTAACGTTTGACGTTCGCCGTATTCGCGCCGTGTTTGCCGTTCGGCTTTAAAGATTTCCAATCGGTCTCGGCGAGTTTGAGATTACCCGTGTCCGAATAATTCCAGGTCGCAACGCCCGCGTGCATTTCCCACCAAACGCCGATAAACTTCTGCGGTTTTATCCAACTCGTATCTTGAATGCGCGTCGGCTCGTTAAGATTCAAAACGAGTTTTGAGGCAATAATGTCGGCGGCTTTATCCGAAACGATGACGGTTCGCCAGGGCGTTTGCGCGGGCGTTTGCAGAAACGCTTTCGAGCCGACCGGATTCGGCGCGAGATGCGTTGTCAAACCGAAATTTTGCCGGTTGACCATCAGATACATCGCCGGATAATTTACGAGCGCGGCTTCGTGAATGTTGATGTATAGATTCTCCGCCGATTTTAACATCAAAGGCGTTTGCACGGCGTTGTCGGCAAAATTTTGGCGCGTCCCGATTTCGGTCGCATTTTTTGAAACGGTTGCCGCGTCAATTTTGCTTAAAACGCTCGTCGAATAAAAATATTCGTTCGTGTCATAATCGCCCGGAATCCAGAAAGCTTTGTGGTCGCCCGTCAGATTAAATTCGGTTTTTTCTTCCGCGACGGTAAAGGATTTCAAATCGTTTTGCGCTGGGAATTCGTAGCGAAAACCCAAGCCGTCATCGAATAATCGAAAGCGCAGAACGACGCTTCGCTTCGGCGCTTTTTCAATCGTTTGTTCGAGCGTGACGGCTAACTCGCGGTAATGGTTTTTAATCTCGCGGACTTCGCCCCAAACCGGCTGCCACGTTTCGTTTTTCTCGGTCGTTTGAGAATTGACGACTCGAAATCCTTTTATTAAATGCGGCGAATTTTGGAGTTCGATGCCGAGCCGCGACTCTTTGACGACCGGTTTATCTTTGAAAAAAAGACTGTAAAGGGACGTTCCTTCGCCGTCCAATTTAAATTCAAGGGAAAATCGTCCGTCCGGCGATTTTACTGTTTGCCCGAAAACTGTAACTGCCAAAATAATCCACAGCGACAATAATAAAAGAAATTTCATAAAGTTAATTTACCTGAAAAAGGCTGCCAGCCAAAAATAAAAATGACCGACAGCCCGCATAAATTTCCCGAAAAACAACCTCCGATTAAATTTCCACCTCATCAATCTGCGCCTTTTACAGTTTGCCCGAGTAGTCAATGTAAAGCGATTTCATCTTTAAGGTGCAGGAATTCGATAAACGATCGTTGACCAATTATAAGAATCTCCGCCGTCAATATTAATCACTTTTTTTAGACGCTCATTTCTTCCAAATTCTTCTCGCTTCTGTCTTGAGCAAGTATTTTAATCGAATGCCAAAAAGCACGAGAATATATATCTGCTAATCTGTTTGTCCAGCATTCATCGCTGGTTGATTGTCTCTCAGGTATTTTTGTTAACTTTGCCAGTGTAATCAAATCATCTTTAGTTTTAAGTTTTTCGACAAGTTGGCGAATTTGGTTTTCTTCTTCTTATTGTGAGAGGTTTTTCGTTAGAAATCCTATATTTCGCTAATTCAGCCAACACAACAATTACTTGAAGTTTTTCCTTTTCACACTTTAAATCGTCGCTCTGAACTAATTCATCATATATATTTTGAGGATTTTGTTGTTCCTGTTCACAAGAAATAAAAAGAGAAATTAACAACGTGAGACAAACAAAATATAAACTTCTCATAACCATATTCGCTTTTTCCCAAATTTCTGTCGCTGTTTCCAACGACTGAAACAGATTCAATTAAATCTCAACTTCGTCAATCTGCGCCTTTTGCAGTTTGCCCGAATAGTCAACGTAGAGCGATTTCCATTCAGTGAAAATATCGAGAACCTGCGTTCCGGCTTCGCGGTGTCCGTTGCCCGTTCCTTTTGTTCCGCCGAACGGCAGGTGAACTTCCGCGCCGATAGTTGCCGAGTTGACGTAACAAATTCCGGTGTAAAGTTCCTGCATCGCGTAAAACGCCTGATTGACATCCTGCGTGTAAATCGCTGACGACAAACCATATTTCGAGTCATTAACGATTTCGATTGCTTCGTCAATAGTTGAAAACGGAATGACCGACGTGACGGGACCGAAAATTTCTTCCTGACCGATGCGGTGCTTCGGCGCAACATCGGTGAACACGGTCGGCTCGATGTAATAACCGTTTTTATGATCACCTTTCGTCAAACGACTACCGCCGCAAGCAAGTTTTGCTTTATCTTCTTTTTGACCGATTTCGATATATGCCAAAATCTTTTCCATCGCCGCTTGATTGATAACCGGACCGACATCGGTTTTCGCGTCCAAACCGTTGCCGACTTTTAATCTTTTCACGCGCTCGACTAATTTCTCGCAGAATTTTTTATAAACTTTTTTGTGAACGACGAGCCGCGACGAAGCAGTGCATCTTTGTCCCGAAGTTCCGAACGCGCCCCAGAGCGAGCCTTCGACAGCATTGTCAATATCCGCGTCGTCCATTACGATAATCGCGTTTTTGCCGCCCATTTCCAAGCTGACGATTTTGTTCGTTCTGGCGCATTGCTCGGCGATAATTCTGCCCGTGTCGGTCGAGCCGGTGAAAGAAATCAGGCGCACGTCTTTGTGTTTGACGAGTGCTTCGCCCGCTTCGCCCATTCCGTTGACGATGTTGACGACACCTTTCGGAATTCCGGCTTCTTCACAGGACTTAACAAGATTGATGGTTGAAAGAGGAACGTCCTCGCCGGATTTGATAACGACCGTGTTGCCGCACACAAGCGCGGGAATAAGTTTCCAAGAGGGAATCGCCATCGGAAAATTAAACGGCGTGATCAAACCGCAGATGCCGACCGGCTGGCGGACGCACATCGCAAATTTGTTCGGCATTTCCGCCGGTGTCGTAAAGCCGTGCAGCCGCCGACCTTCGCCCGCCGTGTAATACGTGCAGTCAATAGCTTCCTGCACGTCGCCGCCCGCTTCTTTCGTGACTTTGCCCATCTCGCGCGTCATCTCCGTCGTGAAACGGTCTTTGTTCGCGCGCAGAATTTCCCCTAACCGAAAAAGAATTTCGGCGCGTTTCGGCGCGGGCGTTCGTCGCCATTTTGTGGCGGCGTTTTTCGCGGCTTCGACGGCTCGACTGACGTCTTCTTCATTCGATTTCGGGAAACGCCCGACGACATCCGTTGTGTCCGCCGGATTTAGATTTTCAAACCATTCGCCCGACGCGCTCTTCGTCCACTCGCCGCCGATGTAATTGTAATAAGTTTTAGTTGATGTTTTTGCTTTCTTCGCTTCTTTCGCTTTAACCATAATTTAATCCGTACTCCGTTGTCAGTCGTCTGTTGTCTGGTCGAGTTTCGACTTTAATCTGAAACTTCATTCAACCAACTACGGACGACTGACAACAGACTAATTTTTTTATTGAACCGTAAACTGCACGATACGCTTTTGCGAATTTTGCCTTTCCGAATCGAAACTTTGCACTTCCAGAACAACCGCGTCGCCTTTTTTCAATCGGCTGACGGTTTCGTTGAAAGTTCTCAAATCCGTGACCGCCGCGCGGTTGATGCGCTGAATCAAGTCACCCTCTTTGAATGCGTCCGAGCCGTTAGAATTTTTGACATCGGCGATAAAGCTCGCTTGATTGATGTTTTTGATAATCAAGCCTTTTTCGCCTGCGACCTTGTAAACGGCGGCGAGCTGCGGCGTGAGCTCAATCAGCGTCAAACCGAACGGCTCAATCGGTTTTTTGGTATCGCTCACGGGAAGTTTTTTCGGGATGCTTTCTTCATCAACCGCCGCGTCTTTCGACGGACGCTCGGCGAGTTTGACGAGCGTTGTTTTGCGTTCAAGCGCATTGCCGACTTCGCGCAGATAAACAACGCTGACTTCTTTTTCCGGCGCGGTCGAAGCAATTTTAGCTACCAGATCCGGCGCGTTGATTACTTTCTCGCCATCGAATTCCAGAATGATATCGCCCGCCTGCAATCCGGCAAGAGCGGCGGCACTTCTTTTATCACTGACATTCGTCACAATCGCGCCTTTCGCTTCCGAGAGTTCGTAAACTTTGGCAAATTCCGCTTTAACCGAATCGAGATTGACACCGAAATAGCCGCGCCGCACCTTACCGGTTTCCCTGATTTGCCGGTAAACATTCGCCGCTTCGTTCGACGGCAGAGCGAAGCCGATGCCGTTATAATCGCCGGTCGAAGTGGCGATTTGCGAATTAACGCCGATCACTTCGCCGTCCATACTAACGAGCGGTCCGCCGGAATTGCCGCGATTGATCGCCGCGTCGGTCTGAATAAATTTTTGAAACGGCGTGGCGTAAGGCGTTTCGCGTTTCGTCTGTGAGATGATTCCCGCCGTGACGGTTTGCGCCAGACCGAACGGTGATCCGATTGCCAAAACCCAGTCGCCGATTCGCGCGCGGTCGGAATTGCCGAGTTTGATAAACGGCAAATCGCGTCCCGCTTCAATCTTTAAAATTGCCAAGTCGGTTTCGCCGTCCGTGCCGATGACTTTCGCGGTGTATTCTTCGCCCGACTGCAAACTGACGACGATGCGCGAAGCGTCGTCAACGACGTGCGCGTTCGTCAAAATATAACCGGTTTTGTCCACTATAAAACCGCTCCCGACGGCGGACGACGGACGGCGCGGCAGCATCCGGCGATAAAGCTCCAGCAAATCGTCGGTCTTAGGCGCGTTTGGTCTTTCGCCTTTCAGTGTTACTTCCGTCGGAACTTTGCCTTTCGTATCAATATTAACGACGGCGGATTCGACGCGCTTGGCGACTTCGGCAAACGAAGCCGAAAGCATTTCCGGCGTAACGGTCGAAGTTTTCGGTTTCTCGATTTCGGTTTGAGCGTGAGAAAACCCGGTGTTGATTCCAAACAACAAACCGGCGAAAACCAAATTCAAAAAAAACAAAGGCAAGATGCGCGAGAGAAAAACTTCAGATTCTTTTCGACGAACGGACATAAATCTATTTCTCCTTTAGAATGCCGAAACCGGCGAGTGTAACTTGATATTATCAGAGTATAGCAAAAGATAATTACGAATTACGAATTGCGAATTACAAGAGAAGAATTAGTTTGCGAATGCTTATTACGTTAGCAATTAATCGCCCAATGTTTTCACAATTTATGTGAATCAAGACTGGAAAACTAACAAAAGCAAAGCGAAAGTGAGTTTTCCGAAACATAAAGTCTAGAGCCAGGCGAGGAAATCAGATTGGTTTGCATTGGTTTCGGCAAATCAAAACGATTGCGCCTGAAGAAGCGTTAATTATCGTCGGCTCGCAAGCCGTTCACGCCGTCACGTCGGTTTTGCCTGAAATTGTCCAACGAGTAATCGAATATAATTGTTACCCAAAGATGCTCTTTAATCATCACTGACTTTATTCCAGCTATAATCATTTATTCGAACGCGCTTTTTTTTATTTTGTTAAATTATTGCAAAAAAAATTAGCAGGGTCGGTCTATAAATTACGTAGGCAAATCATCGAGATATATCGGCATTTCAAGTGAAGCCGCTTAAATCTCGATTGATAAAAACAAAGTGAAGTTCAAGATTGCCTGAATCTTTGGCGTGAAAGTTTTTTATCATCAAAAATTAAAACCAAAAAAGGAGCATCTATGAGTATCAAAATTAGTGGAAAAGAGTTGTCAGTAGTTGTTTTTGGAGGCGCGACAAAAGGCGGCGCAGGTTGGGGAATTACACCAAGCGGCAAAATAATTAAAATTCCCGACAATAACCCGTTGCGCGATGTCGCCGCTCTCGCGGACATAATTGCGACGACGAGTAACGCAACGCTCAAATCTTTACTAGAACGTCATATTGCGGAAACCGTTGCCGGGATGAAATAAAGCCGAATTATAAAAACAAGCCCTTAAAATCAAACAATTATCAAAGATTGATTTAAGGGCTTGTTTTTTATCGCTTCGGTCGGTTCTCAAAAGTTCGATTCGTGTATCTTCACATTTAATAATCGGGCTGATTCGCCGCTCCGCCGACCTGAAACCATCAAAACTTATTTTGCGTAAAATATGCAAACACATTGAGTTTTTCCTCTCAATCAAGCACATTAACAATTTGACCGCGAATTAAATTTACGCTGACTTAAATAATATGAAATTCACCGTGTTCTTTTTATCAATTTTATTTTTGTTCACACTCGCCGGCGACAACCTTTTCGCTCAACACCGAAAACTCACCGTTATTTTACTGCGGCACGCTGAAAAAGACGTTTCCGAAGGCGCGGATGCCGCTAATCCGGAACTTTCGGCGGCGGGAAAAATAAGAGCGGAAAAATTAGTCGAAATTATCAATAAATATCAGCCCGACGCGATTTATTCTTCAAGTTATATTCGGACGCGAGAGACAGCAAGACCGCTGGCGCGTCGTCGAAGAATGATGATTCAAATTTACGACACGCGCAGTCTCGGTCAAATGAACGAGTTGATTTTATCGGGAAAGATAAAGCGCGTCGTCGTCGTCGGGCATAACAACACCACGCCCGCGCTGGCGAATTTGCTGATCGGGCAAGAAAAATATAAACAGCTGGCTGAGACTGAATACGATAAAATCTGGATTGTTAAAATCAGAAAAAATAAATCAAAGCCGAATAAAATAAAAGACAGAGTTATCGAATACTAAATCTCGGGTTATTTAATCGAAAAATCCGAGGTAAATTTACGCCGCGAAAAATATAAATTATATGATTCTGAAATTCTTGTTTGCCGGCTTGTTTTTAGTTTTAACTTTCAATCAATCGGCAGTTGCCCAAAGAAGGGCGAATGTCGCCGCCAGCGTTGTTTTCTGGACGGAACTGCAAAAATTGTGCGGCAAGGCTTACGCGGGAACGCTCGCTTCCGCGCCGGAAAACGACGCTGACTTTAGAGGAAAGGAACTTGTGATGCACGTTCGCGCCTGCGAGAAAAATCGTATCCGAATTCCGTTTTACGTCGGCGCGAACAAATCGAGAACGTGGATTTTAACTGAAAAGAACCATCGTATTCTGCTCAAACACGACCATCGTCACGAAGACGGAACGCCCGACAAAGTAACGATGTATGGCGGTTGGACGACCAACGGCGGCGCGCCGACCAGACAAATGTTTTCTGCCGACCAGGAAACTGTTGACGTTCTGCCAGCTGCCGCGTCGAATGTCTGGTGGATTGAACTCGTGCCGGGAGAGTATTTCACCTACAATCTGCGGCGAATGGGGACGGAAAGATTTTTCAGCATCAAGTTTGATTTAACGAAGGAAATTAAAACGCCCGCCGCGCCTTGGGGCTGGAAGAATTAATCAAACGGCTAAACTTCAGCTTTTGGTGTCTGCTCGCGGCTAAGCTCTACGCCATAAGTTGCGGGCGTTCCATTCGCGCAAAATAAACGGCGACGAAAACCGCGATGAACATAATCGCCGCTGCCGTCCAGAACGTGCGCTGAATCGTCGAATCATCAACTTGATTGAAAGCGTTGTTGAGCAAAACGCCGCCGACGGCAGGTCCGATTGCCCGCGCCAGACTCGCGCCCGATTGCAGAACGCCGAGCGATGAGCCTTGTTCATTTTCGCCGGAAACCTTCGACGCGAGACTCGTAATCGCGGGCGAAGCCATCGAGTTGCCAATCGTCAAAAAGGTGATGACGATGAGCAGTCCGATCAAACCGCCGAAACTTATTGTGACGAACGGAATCGCAAAAAAGCTCGCCGCCATCATCAGGCAGCCGAGAACCATCAAAGGATTTTCGCCGAATCGGTTGACTAATTTGTTGAAAAGCACGCCTTGAAAAATCACCGCCGTAATTCCGATGAAGGCGAAGAGATAGCCGTTCTGCTCGGCATCGTAGCCGAAGCGAAAAATTGTGAACAGCACGAAGGCGTAGGTCATTATCGAGAAGGATGTGACGAGAAAAAAATAAACGGCGTTCAAGGTCCCGAACTGAGCGTTACGCAAAGATTCGACAATTTGAGCGAAACGGTTTTTGCGAAATTCCGCTTCGACAGGCGAATTAAATTTGATTGATTCAGGCAGAATAAAGTAAAGCAGAACGGCATTGACGAACGACAGAACGGCGGCGAAAAGAAACGGAACGTGAATTCCGTAGCGACTCAAAATTCCGCCGATTGCCGGACCGAACACGAAACCTAAACCGAACATCGCGCCGAAGATTCCCATTCCTCTGGCGCGGTTTTCCTTTGTCGTGACATCGGCGATGTAGGCTTGCGCGGTGGAGATGTTGCCGCCCGTAATGCCGGCAACGATTCTGCCAAAAAATACCATCCACAGCGCGAACGCGAAACCGATAAACAGGTAACCGACTGCTGAACCCAGAATTGAAAAAAACAAAATCGGGCGGCGACCGTATTTATCCGAAAGGCTGCCGAGAATCGGCGAGAAAACGAACTGCATCAGGCTGTAGGAAGCAAACAGCAAGCCGATTTCAAACGGCGTGGCGCGGAAAGCGTCGCTTTCGACGTAAAAGGGAAGCGACGGAATGACGATGCCGAAACCGACCAGATCAATGAAAACCGTGAGGTAAATGATGAGCAGCGGTTTGGTATAAAATTTTTCGTTCGGTGTTTCGGTGATTTTTTCGGCGATAGGTTTTCGATTCATTCGGCATCTAAATTCGAGCCGTCAACGCTCAAAATTCCAATTTATAGTAAGATAGCAAAAAATAGACGATAGCATTTTGACGGGCTTTGCCAAAATGATGAAAAAAATAATAAACACAAAACTCCTGCTGATTTTTATCCCTGCGCTGATTTTTTCTATGTATCAAGAAACGTCTGCTCAAAGAAACAAAACGAAAGCTAAAAAACCGGCGGCGGTCGCGGCAAAACCAATCGCGCCAACGATTAATTATACGATTTCAATGTCGAAACCCTGGACGCATCTGCTCGAAGTCGAGATGCTCTTCAATTGGGCGACGATGCCGGAAAAAGCCGAACTCAAAATGCCGGTCTGGACGCCGGGCAGTTATTTGATTCGTGAATATGCGCGGCACGTCGAGAGTTTTACGGCGAAAGACGCGGGCGGAAATGATTTGACGTGGCGAAAGACGAACAAAAATACCTGGCAGATTGAGACGAAGGGCGTGAAAGAAATCGTCGCCCGTTACAACGTTTATGCCAACGAACTGACGGTTCGCACGAGCGAGTTGAATGACGAACACGCCTTTATCAGTCCGGCAGCTTTATTGCTGTTTCCAAAAGACCAGTTGAACGCCGCTTCGACGGTGAAAGTCGTGCCGTTCGGGAACTGGAAAGTAGCGACCGGATTGCCGAAAGTCGAAAATCAAACGAACGTTTTTCGCGCTGAAAATTTCGACGTGCTTTACGATTCGCCGTTTGAGGTCAGCAATTTCAAAGAAATTTCTTTTGTTGTGCAGGGCAAGCCGCACCGCTACGTCGTCACGGGCGAGGGCAATTACGATTTGCCTAAAATCGCGCGCGATACGGCGAAAATCATCGAAGAAGGTTACAAAATTTTCGGCGATCTGCCTTACAACGATTATCTTTTTATATTGAATACGCGCGGCGGCGGCGGTCTCGAACATTTAAACTCGACGGCGTTGCAGTTCGGTCGTTTTAATTTTACGACGCGCTACAAGGATTTTTTAAATCTCGTCGCGCACGAATTTTTTCATCTGTGGAACGTCAAACGAATCAAGCCCGACACGCTCGGACCATTCGATTACGAAAACGAAAATTACACGCGCCTGCTCTGGTTTGCCGAAGGCGGCACGGCTTATTACGAAAGCGTTTTGATGCGCCGCGCCGATTTGATCAGTGCCGAGGAATTTACAACCGCCAGAGAAACGCAGATTCTCGCTCTGCAAAATCGTCCGGGCAGATTTGAAGCGAGTCTCGAAGATTCGAGCTTCGATGCCTGGATAAAATATTACCGGCAGGATGAAAACGCCGTTAACAACCAGGTTTCTTATTACGATAAGGGCGAGCTGGTCAACTTTTTGCTCGATGTCGAAATTCGCAAAGCCTCGAACGGCGCGAAAAGTCTGGACGACGTGCTGCGCTATCTTTACGCTGAATATGCGAAGAAAAACAAAAATTATTCGCCCGAAGATTTGCAGAAAACGTGCGAGATGATGGCGGGAAAATCTTTGAACGATTTTTTTGAGAAATATGTGCGCGGAACCGCAGAGATTGATTATAATGCGGTATTGAGCGGCATCGGCTTGCGATTTTCGACCGGCGAATCGGAAAATAAGACGGCTTATCTGGGCGCGAATCTGCGGCAGGACGGCGATAAATTAATCGTCACGTCTTTGCCGAAAGAAACGCCCGCTTACGAGCAAGGTTTGAACGCTAGTGACCAAATCGTCGCCGTTGATGGCAACCGCGCCACCCAAACATTTTTGTCGAGTTATCTGAGCGAAAGGAAACCGAATGACCGAATAAAACTGACCGTTTTTCGCTTTGACGAACTACGCGAAATCGAGATGACTTTGGGCGGACGCGCCAAGCAGGATTTTCAAATTACGGCAGTTGAAAATCCGACGGAAGACCAAAAGCGTTTGTATCGGGAATTCCTCGGTGTGGAGTTGAAATAGGAAAATGAGACCACAGATGAACACGGACAAACACAAATCTGAATCAAGACAATCGAGTTCTATCGCCGCGTTTCTTTTTCTCGCAAGCCTTTTGATATACGGCGGTTGTCAGCGCAACGCTGTTCAATCGCCGGCAAACAACGCGCCGACGACTTTGCGCGATGTTCCGGCTCTGCGCCTCAACTTTCGATTTGAAACCGATGTTCCCGCACCGACCGTTGCGTCGCCCGTGCAAACGGAAGAGAAAAACGTTGCCGTCCAAACTGATTTTGACCAGAATCGGACGCAGGAAATTCTCGATAAAACTTTGACCTCGCCCGACAAACAGAGAGTTTTGGCGATTTACCGCCAGTCGCAGGATTCGCCTTCGGAGTTTCGGCTCGATATGTATTCGCCGGACGGGAAATTAGTCCGCAAAATCACCTACGACGGAATGGCGGTGCATTTCGCCGACACGATTGTCTGGTCGCCCGATTCGAGCGCGGTCGCTTTCGTCGCAATGATTCGCGGCAATCAGCCGAACGCTTCGCCAACGCCTTCGCCGACTGATAATCAAGCGGATACGAATTCGGAAATTGACGCGAACGCGAACACTGAAAATGCCGACGCAAACGCTAATACCGATGCCGACACGAATGCCAACGCCAATATCGCCGCGCCGCAAACGCCGGTTACCGATGCGCCGAAACCCGTTTTGACGTTTCGCACCGAGCAGATTTACATTTGTAGCCGTGAAGGTGCAGATTTAAAGCCGGTCACGCAAAACGAAGGCTTAATTTATTTTTATTTCGTCTGGTCGCCCGACAGTTCCGCGCTTGCCGCGCTTGCGGCGGTCGGACAAGAATGGAATTATTTGCAGTATCAAGCCGAACTGAAAGGCGAGCAGTTTACACCGCAGGGCAGACCGCGCCTCGTCGAGAAAAACGGGCGCGAGCGTCGTCTCGACGATAATTTAACCGTCGCGCGTCCCGTCTGGTCGCCCGATTCGGCAAAGGTCGCCGCCGCGTTTGATAAGCAAGTCAGAATTTACGACGCAATCGGCAACCAGCCGACGCAAGCCGCGATTCCGCTTCGCAATCAGCTTTTAATTTCATCCAAAGCGTTTGACGAAAATCTGCAACGCCAACTGGAAGGCGCTGACGGCAATACGCTGACAAACGCGAATCAAGCGACCGCGACTTTGCCCGACGAAAGTTCGCTCGTATCTTTTAATCCGATCATCAGTCTCGAATGGACGGCGGACGATCTGCTTTATTTGCAAACGGGTTATATCAAACAAATGAGAAACGAAACCGACAGCGCGCGAAGCTATCTGCGCTGGCACCGGCTTGTTTTCAGCCCGCAGGCAAACGCGATTGGAAACTAACCGGCAGCGCGTCGCGCCAATCCGCCGTTTTTCGCGTGAGAGCGAATAAAATTTCGGTTAAATTCAAATCCTGATGCATCGTGATAAAACGAATTAAAATGCCGCAAAAAACAATGAAAACTTTTTCTGTTTTGTTTGCCGTTATTTTCTTGGTGAATGCTAATTTGTTAGCTTTTGCTCAAAAAACTGATGTTTCAAAGGCTAAACAAAACAATGCTTCCGACATCAAATCGCGGAGTCGCTATTTGCAAACCAACAGTATTCGTATTCATTTCCTTGAATGGAATCGGAGCGGCGATTCAATAATTATTTTACTTCACGGATTGTTTGACAGTGCTGATACTTGGTCAGTCGCTGCTCCATTACTTGCGGCTCGTGGCTACCGTGTTATTGCTCTTGACAGACGAGGCGCAGGCTTAACGGATAAACCTGATAAAGGTTACGATTTTCAAACTTTGGCAGAGGATGTTTCGTCATTCATTAACAAATTGAAATTGCAGCGTGTGCGTCTTGTCGGACATTCGGCAGGCGCGGGAGTAGCACTAACCGTTGCGGCGGCTGAACCTGAGAAAATTGATTCTGTGGTTTTGATTGACGGCGGCTTTTGGGCAAAACGCGCTGACTCTTCGGACGCAAAACCGATCCCTCCTTGTGACGCGAAGCCGGTTGATTGCAAACGCGCATCGGCTATCGCACGCGGCAGTATGGATTATGATGCCGAACCGCTGTATGCTCGCGTATCTGCTCCAACCCTTTTGATTATGGGCATTCCTAAGAAATCAGAAGCCGAGCAATTTTCGCGTGAGTTACAGGAAGCGCAGTCGCACATTGAAAAAGTTGCTAATGAAAAATTACAGAACGGAAAATTAGTTATTATCAGAGAAACAAGTCACTGGATTCAACGCGACCAACCAAATGAGTTGGCATCGGTAATAAACAGTTTTTATAAATAGAACGCACCGAAAAAGTTATTGGACACGATGGCGAAACAGCGACTTTGGAATCACGTTGCTGAGTTACTAAAAATTTTACATTACTTTCGCAGATGAGCCGCTTGCGCTCCGAAATTGAAAATTATGAACAACCAAACAATCGGCGATATTTACGCCAACAACGACAAAATCCGTGAAAAGACGAAACAACTCGTTGCGTCTTTAACCATTGAACAAGCCGCGTCTTTGCCCGACGGCGAGAAATGGACGATTGCCGAAATCCTTGAGCATATCGGCATTGTTCAAAATGGAATGGCAAAAATTTCCGCGAAACTTCTGACGCAGGCACAAGCGGCGGGCGTAAAGTCGGACGGCGCGGCAAAACTGTCGGAAAATTTTGCGGCGAAAGCGGCGGAAGCAGCGACGCTGAAATTTGAAGCGCCCGACCGCGTTCGTCCGACGGGCAATCAATCGGTCGAAGAATCTTTGAAAATGATGGGCGAAGCACGCGGGGAATTAGAAAAACTGCGCCCGCTTTTCGAGTCGGTCGAGTGTTCGGATTACAAATTCCCGCATCCGTTTATGGGCGATCTGACCGCGCACGAATGGCTCGCTCTCGTCGGCGGACACGAGGCGCGGCATCTGCGGCAAATTGAAAACCGACTTGCGAAAGCAGAAGGCTAAAACATTTTTCGTTTTTCATTTAACAAATCCATTTTTGCACAGCCGCACAATCCTATTAAATCGAAAATCAATTCACAAAAAAAGCCCCGAATGCGGAGGGACGTGCATTCGGGGCTAACATTCAAGCAATACTTCCGAAAATATAATAAATACGAAAAATAATTCGAAAGCGTTGCTCGGATGATTTCCCCTTAAAATCGCGTTGCTTAAATAATCAATTGACGAAGACCGAAACCGCCCGGATTTTTGCCATCCGGTAGCGAGTTTGGAAAAAAGCAAATAATCAGACGAATCCGATTCCTAAAATTGCTCGTTTCAAACCGCCTGATAGCACCGAAACGGTTCGGTTTTCGCCCTGCAACGCCGTAGGGACGACAGCGTTGCAAAAAGGGATGAGGAGTAAGGGAGAAGGGATGAGTAACAGCCGTTGTATTGGGTTTTTTACTCATCCCCAATTTTTTATCGCACCGGTGTCGGAACGTCGCCGTTCTGACCGAACTGACGGTAATCGAAAGTTCCGTCGAGACTGCGCCAGATATACCAGACGCCGGTTGACGGTCGGAAAACCGCGATGTCGGTTTTGTTGTCGCCATCGTAGTTTCCGGCAACCGGAACGTCGTCGCCCAAACCGAACTGGCGGAAATCGAACGTGCCGTTAGAACTGCGCTGGATATACCAAACACCGTTCGCCGGGCGGAACACGCTCAAATCGGCTTTGCCGTCACCGTCGAAATCGCCAGCGATAGGAACGTCGCCCGCTTGTCCGAAAGCCGCCGCGCTGAATCCGCTGTCGCTGCTTCTCAGCCAATACCAGGTGCCGTTTGACGGGCGGAAAACCGCGATGTCGGTTTTGCCGTCGCCGTCAAAATCCGTCGCTACTGCTTTGTCTTCACTTGCGCCGAAAGTCACGCCGATAACACTGCCGTTGCTGCTCTTTTGGATATACCAAGAACCGCTGCTCGCACGGTAAATCGCTAAATCTTGTCTGCCGTCGCCATCGAAATCGCCGCGTTGCGCCGTGTCGGTCGCATAGCCGAACGCTCTGGTGGTCACGCCGCCGTCGGAACTTCGCTGGACATCCCAAACGCCGATGCCGTTTTCGTTGCGGAAAACCGCCGCGTCGGTTCTACCATCGCCGTCGTAATCGCCGGAGACGAGTTTGTCGCTCGCGCCGCCGAAAACCTGTGCGCTGAAACCGTTGCTGTTTTGGGCATACCAAGTTCCGGCGGTCGGACGATAGACTGCGAAATCGTCTCTGCCGTCGCCGTCGAAATCGCTCGAAACAGACTGTGTTCGCAATCTGCCGCCGACTTCGCCGTTCGGGTTATTTGCCGAGCCGATAACGGAGAACCATAAGCCGGTGCGAAGCTGCGCGACTTGAAGAGCGTTGACCGAAATCGTCGCGCTGACGAATGTTCCGTTCGTGCCGCCGATCACACCGAAATCGTGAACGAGGCTCGTGTCGCCGGCGGTCGAAAAGATTTTCGCCGTCGTCTGCCCGCTCAACAGATTGTTGAATAAACCTGTGATAGTCGCCTGGGTTTCCGTTTGATTCAGCAAAACTTTAATTTTGCCGGTTGCGCCGGTCGTGACAGGCGGAATCATCTGGCTGCCCGTTGCTTGCGCTTCAAAATATCTGCCTAAAGCCGGTGTCGGGCTGGCACTCGGAGAAGGACTCGGGCTTGGGCTGCCGGATGGCGAAGGGCTAGCCGTCGGGCTGACGCTCGGACTTGGAGAAGGACTCGGACTCACTCCGCCGAACACGCCTGAAAGAATCGCCGCGCCGCCGTTTCGCAGAACAATCGTCGAGCCGCTCACTACATTTGGAACGAATTGACCGTTGTCCGTGCGAAGCCGCAGTCTGCCGCGACCGTCGTTTTCGATGAATAGTTGTCCGACCGCCGCATTATCAACTGTTACGCCGAGCAATGTTCCAGCCGGTAAATTAATCCGGTTGACCTCGATTTCCAATTCACGTCGGTTGTCACGAAGTTGGTATTGTGCGAAACCGTTCGGCAACACGCCGCCCACCGTTGCGCCGCTCAACACCGCGAACAAATCACCGCCGTTTGGCGAAGGTGAAGGAGACGGCGAACCGATTGGAGAAGGCGAAACCGTCGGGCTGACTGTCGGGCTTGGATTGACTGTCGGAGAAACGCTCGGACTCGGATTTGGCGAGACGCTCGGCGACGGATTCGGTGAACCGGTCGGCGATACCGACGGCGACGGACTCGGGCTGACAACGCCAAACGTGCCGTTTAAAATATTGGTTGCGCCCTGTCTGAGAGCTATCGGATTTCCGTTGCTGACATTCGGCACATTCTGCCCGTTGTTTGTGTCAATGTCGAAAAAACCAACAGCATTGTTGATAGCGATTTGCCCGATAATCGTGTTGTTGACATAAACGTCAAGCAATGTGCCGGACGCGACATTGACGCTGGAGGCTTGAACGGTCAGGCGTCGTCTTCCCTGATCGTCAAGACGATGTTCGGCGAATCCTGACGGCATAACGCCGCCCATTGCCGCGCCGGTTAAAGTCGCGCTGATGCGGATGTCGCTCGAATCGTCGCTGGCTTCCACAATCGTATTGTTCATTACAAACGGGATGATTGCCCATGCGAAAGCCAGCATTAACACCGCGCCGATTTTCATGAGATTAAGATTTTTTGCTGTTTTTTTCATTTTATTATTTCCTTTCTATTTTCTTCGATTTTGTTTTTCTCGACCGCTTTGTGAAATGTCCCTGGAGCTTATTGCTATTTCTTTGAAAAACGGCTTTTCAGTTATACAGTGCGAAGGTTTTCAGGAAAAAGACATTCGCCTCAAAAAAATAAAAGAAATAATTTCAAAAGATAAAAAGAAAAAAGCCGACCGTTTCTGATTGGCTTTTTACACAAATTTTTCGCAGTTAATTTATTCAGTGCAAATATTAGAGCGCGGCGCGATGCAAAATGCGGGGTTGGTTAAAGCGCAATAAGCGTCAACTCTGGAAGTTTCCATCTGGATATTTCTCGATTGCAGCCGGCAATCCCACTCTTGTCCTTGCTCTTCGATTCGCTCGACCAAATCAGTCAGCATCATATTCGGATTTTTAGATTTCACCAGTGCGGCGATTCCCGAAACTATCGGTGCCGCCATCGAAGTTCCAGACCACACGCCGTAACGTCCGCCCGGCAACGCGCTGACGATATTTTCACCCGGCGCGACCGTTCGCACCCAGCGGTCAACATCTCTGTTTGTAACGTTAGCCATCGTCGAGAACGCCGCTAACTTGTCGTAACGAGTGCTTGCGCCGACGCTCATCAGGTTGCTGTCAATATCATTCACGCCGCCGCGCTCGGCTGCCGGATAAATTCTCCCCGCGCCGTTGCCTATTTGCCCGCCGTTGCCCGCCGCCGCGACGATTAAAAGCCGGTCGTCGCCCTGCTCGCAGAAAACCTGTTCCGCCGGAAGAAAAATGTCATCGCAGCCGTTAAATAAACTGTGCAGAAACGAATTGCTGTTCGAAGTTAAATCCGGCGGATAACCGAAACTCATATTGATAATGACCGTGTTGATTTGAGCAGACGGATTATTACGCGATGCCCAAATCATCGCGTCTTTGACGCGCCAAAGATTCGATTCGCCGTTAATATCTAAAATCCGCAGCGGCATTATCTTGGCTTCCGGCGCAGACAGGGAGACGATTCCGGCAACGTGCGTTCCGTGTCCGTAAACCGAATCCTGCCGGAGCGTACCGACCTCAGACGGGTCATTATCGTTATCAACAAAGTCGTAACCCGGAACTAATCTTCCGGCGAAAGCCGGATGCGTTAAATCAATTCCGGTGTCTAAAACCGCAATCGTCATATTAACGCCTTTCGAGCCAAATTGCGGATCGTTGTGCGCCTGGTCAAGTCGAATTACTTCGGGAAACCATTGTGCCATATAACCTTTGGAACTTCCGCCGACCGACCACGACCGCCCGACCGACCACGACCGCCCTTGCGTCCAGGTTAAGCCTTGTCTTTCAACCGTTCTTAAATATCTGTTCGGTTCCCGTTGAAAAATGCGCGCGTCGCCTTGCATCGCGGCGACTATTTGACAGGGCGTTTGATCATTGGCGGGGAGAAACGCCATCCGGTAAGTCGGCGGCGTGCCAATTTGTCCGAGGGGTGTCGGATTGAGTTGATATTGAGCGGCAATCGCCGGCAAATCAGCTTGATTGGAAACGCCAATCAAAACTTCGCGCGGCACGGCATCGCAAGTTTGACCTTGCGCTGTCTGTCCGAAAATACAGATGCCAATTATAAATATGAAAAACTGTATAAAAGCTAATTTCAGCCGGGTGTTTCTGATAAAACTTTTCATGGTTGTCCCTCGAATCATTAATTCATCTATCTTGCCAATTATACAGTGTGTCTCAAATCACTAAAAAGACACGTATAAAAAGTTTCAGGTTTCAGATTTCAAGTTTCAAGTTAAGCAGCGGATTCAATAACCTAAAACCTGAAATCCGAAACTTTTATCTTCCAATTAAAGCAAACGGCGACCAAAAATAAGGGTGAAGACCACGTTCGATAAACCTGCATTGGGCGATTCTCAACGCTTTGGAAGCTGATCTTCCGGCTTGCAGTTCCGCGTAAAAATCACTCATAAATTCGGTGGCGGCTTCGTCATTGACTGTCCATAAACTCAAACAGAGCGAACTTGCGCCCGCTGATAAGAAGCCTCTCGCCAGTCCCAAAATTTCGTCGCCCGCGAAAATTTTATTTAAGCCGGTTTCGCACGCGCTCAAAGTCACGATTTCCGCTTTCAAATTCTGCGAATAAATGTCTCTGACCGTAATCCAGCCGTCAGCCAGATGTAAACTCGAAAACAAGGGATTTTCGGGGCGAAAATTTCCGTGACAGGCAAGATGCAAAACATCGAAGTTCGGCGCGTTTTTCGTAAAAGCCGCAAACGTCGCTTTTTCGTCCGTGTAACTTTTCGATTTGCGGAAAATCTTGTTCAGAACTTTGATTTCCGAATTGACGAATGGAATGCGCTCGTCGGCATAACCAATAAGTAAAGCAGTTTCCAATTTGCGAACAGGTTTCGACGCGAGAAACTGCCAGACGGTTGCACTCGGTGCGTAAACTACCTCGCGCGTTTCAATCGTATAATTTTCGCCGTTATGCAAAGCGTGAAACGGGACGTAATGCAGCACGCCGACCGGAACGACGATTAGATTTCTTTCTTCAACATATTCCTTGAGCGGTTCAATCAATTTTTCGTACAGTTTTCGCAAATAAAAATCGGCGCGTTTCTTGAGTTCGCCGACGTATTTGCCCAAGCTTTTCGCGCCGTAACGCAGCGCGTCAAACTGAAACTGCAAATTTTCAAGCAACGCGATGATTTCTTTTTCTTTTGCCAGGTCTGCGACAAAATGGATTTTTTTATCGGTGACGACGAACGCCGACAATACGCCGTCGAAATCGGTAAATTCAATCAGCACCTTTTGTGCGCCGAGTTGATTTTGCAGTCGCTTGAAGTTCGTCGTGTCGTTCGCCGAAGTTTGTCCGCTAAAGTCGGCGCGGCTTGCGCCGACTTTAGCGCCGCTTGAACGTGTGCTTTCGATTTGCCGCATTACATCCGCGATTTGCTTTTCACGTTTTTTCGCTTCCTTTTGCAGATTTTCGATTTCCGAGTCGTCGGCGCGATTGATGCGGCTGTAAAACCAATTCAATTCTTCGCGCAAACTCTCCAATTTTTTCGATAGATTGATGGAAACTTTGTCTTGTAAGTCATTTGTCCTGTGAATTTTTTCCAGACTCTCCGCCAAAACTCGCGCCCGCGACTTTTCAACAGTGACGAACGCTTTCTCCAATTTATTTTCCGCCAGATAAATTTTCGTCAGGTTTTCATACGGAGTGAGTTTGCTCGCCAGAAACGCCATCCGAAATTCTTCCGCCGCGAGCGGTGCGCGAACAGTTTCAATCATCCGAATCGCCCGCCGAAAATGCTTTTCGGCTTGCCGGTAATCTTTCTGTTTGTTAGCTATTAAGCCGAGAGAAATTTGCGCCGCTTGCCCCGTGTTCTGTTGCTCGTGTTTGATTGAATCGGTGAAAATTTGCGCGAGCAGCTTTTGCGATTTTACATCTTCGCCCGTATTTCTCAACGCTTCGGCTTCGAGCCATCGCGCGGTCAATTTGTATCGCGTATTGTCGGTTTGTTTGAGAAAATCTGCGGCTTCACGCGCCAGCTTTAACGCTTTTCGATAATTTTTTAAATTCAGTTCGAGATTCGCTTCGCTCAATTTTACTGCCGCCGCGCCAATCTTGTTTTTCTCCAAAAGGTAAAGCCGTGCCGATTTTTTCAATTGCTTTCGCGCCGTTTCGTTTTCGTTTTGCAAAACGGCGGCGCGCCCGAAATTCGCTCGCGCTCTGGCTTCTTCGCCCTGCATTTTCAATGCTCGCAGTTCGTCCGCGATTCGTTCGTAAATCGAAGCGGCTTCGGTCGTGAGATTTAATTCTAGATAAATATCGGCGATTTCGAGTTCGGCAATCGCCGTTTGATGCGGCATTTTTAAGTTTTCATATTTACGACGCGACAGCTCCAAAAATTTCAACGCCTGGTCAAATTTCCCGCGAAAAAGCGCGAGATTTCCGATGCTCGCTTCGATTTCCGCTTCCGTCACAAACATTTTCGCTTCGACGGCGTGGCGCAGGGCTTGCGCGTAAACTTTCTCGGCTCGATGAAAATCGTTGAGTTCGGCGTAAGTGTTAGCGAGACTATTTTCGCTCATCGTCAGCTCGCCGAGGTTTTTGATTTTCAAAAAGCGGCGACGCGCCGAAAGATAATATTTCTCGGCTTCGCTTTCATAACCCTGACGCGCGACGACGTTTCCAAGATTTTTTTCGACTTTTCCAACGGCGAGTTCATCGCCGTGTTTTTTGAGAATCTTGATGGAATTTCTCCCGCAGCTAATGGCTTCTTCATAATGTCCGAGCAAAGCCAGCGGATAAAGTTTGGCGACTTGCGTCTGCGCGGATTCGTATTCTTTATCAATAATTTGAAAAATACGCGAAGATCGGTCGAGATTTTTGACGGCTGCGGCGATTTTTCCTTTCGTCAAATCAGCGATGCCGGAAACCCAAAGCGAAAGAGCTTTTATTTCTTCGTCAGGCTTAAACTTAAATAAACTTTCGAGTGCTTGCGCCGCTTTTCGCACTCTTTCCGGTTCATTCGTCCATGATTCATAGTAAGTATCTTTCAAAGCGTAAGCTAATTTGGTGAGGTTCGCTTCGGGTAGGTTTTTGAGTAATATCCGGCGTTCAGATTCATTTCCGGCAGCGATAAGTTTTTCGGTCAATTCTCGAAAAATCATAACGGTTATAAGAATGAAAAATTAAAGGCGAGCCGCAGTCGCGCCTGCCTTTTCTCGATTGAGATTAATTATTCGATTCCTATATCTTCGACGACAATTTCTTTTTCCCGATTTCGGAAACTCAAAGCGTATTTCCCGCCCGGAATATCGGCAAACTTAAACTCACTCAATTCATTTGCGCGCGTTTCAAAAGAAGCGTTTTCGTTAGAAATCACGACTAAACAATCGGCAAATCCTTCGCCCAAAATCTGACCGCGCACACTCAAGCTGTTTTCTTCCTGTTTGATTCTCAAATCCAGATCGTTCTCGCCCGCTTGAAAAAGCATCTGACGCGCTGGTGAGGCTGAAGCCGAACGCTCGCCGAAAGCCGCGCGGTTAGGCGATAAATCCATCTGCAAAACCGCCAAAACTCGTTCGACGATAGATTTTTTCGGTTCGACTGCTCTGCTTAAGAAGATGTTTTTCGACCACTGAATCGCGTCCGACGGCGCGTCGAAAGATTTGTCCGTCTGCATCAGACGAGTGATTCGGTCTATTTCCAGGTCGTTGTTCTTGCTCATCAATCTCATTATTTTTCTGCCTCTCAAACTAACAGTGCGAGTCGGCAGACGAAAAAGACACTTTGTAAGTGAGAAGTGAAAAATGAGAAGCTAATTTAAGAATGAACTGGTGATAGAAAAAGGTAGCGGAGAATTCTTTACTTTTTACTTCTCACTTTTCATTTTTCACTTCGATAAAATTTTTGCCAATTTCTTCAAGCATCTGGCGCGAAGCGGGCTGATGCTCGTTTCGCCGACGCCGACTTCACGCGCAACTTCCGCGTAACTTGCCGCCGCGTCCTGTAAATATATCATCGAAAGAATCTTCTGACATTTATCTTCTAGTTTTTTCAAAGCCGTGCGAATCAGATGCTGTTGTTCGAGTTCGATCAAAACCTCTTCGGCAAGCGGCGAAGCGTCCGGCAAATTCGCCATTTCCGCCTCCATCTCTTCTTCTGATTCGGGCGAATAAAAGTTTTTTCCGCCGCGCACCGCACCCCAGGTTTTGAATTTGGCGGTTGTCACAATCCACGAACGAATTTTATCCGGCTGTTCGATTTCATCCAGCTTTTCAAACAGTGTCAAAAAAACTTCCTGCAACACGTCGGCGGCTTGTTCTTCCGAAAGACCGGCGCGGCGCGGAATCGTAATAATCAATCGTTGATAGCGGTCAACCAGCTTGTTCCACGCCGATTCATCGCCGTGCCTACACGCCGCCACGAGTTCGGCATCAATATTTCCCAACGCTCGCGCCGAAAATTTAACCGTCAGCTTTTCTGAAACTTCTGTCACTGCTTGAAAGAATAAACGGAGCAAACTTGATAAAGCAATTTTGTTCAGACGACCTGCATAATTTCGGCGAGCGATTTTCTTTTGATGTCGGGAACTTTGGCATCCGCCGCCGGATAGCCAACGGGAATTAAAACAAACGGAATTTCCGTTTTCGGACGTTCTAAAATTTCCTGCAAAAATTTCATCGGGCTGGGCGTATGCGTCAGCGTCGCTAATCCCGCGTTGTGCAGAGCGGCAAGCAGCATTCCGACGGCGATGCCGACCGATTCCTGCGAGTAATAAGTCGGTTCGGTTTTACCGTTTTCCGTCACCGAGTTGATGCGAAAAACGACGATTAAAAATGGCGCGGTCTCTAAAAAAGGTTTGTATTCGTCGGTTCCTAAAATCGCTAATCGGCGCAGCCATTTTTCCGACATCCGCCCGTGATAGCTTTCATATTCTTCGCGTTCGGCGGCTTCGCGGATACGCCGTTTTATTTCTTTATCCTGCACGACGACGAATCGCCACGGCTGCATATTCGCGCCCGACGGCGCGGTTCCGGCAGTTAAAATTGCTTGCTCGATAACTTCTAACGCAACCGCTTCATCGGAAAAATCGCGCACCGTTCGCCGCCGGTTTAAGTCATCATAAAATTCTTCGGCGCGTTTTAGCTGTTCCGGTTTTTCGATTCGGCGAAAATCCAGCACTGTAAATTTCGGCTCTAAAGTGTTTTTCGACATCATAAAAGTTTATTTGCCAACATTAAATTCCGCGACAACCGGCGTGTGATCTGATGGTCTCTCCCAGCCGCGCGGCGTTTTATCAATCCGGCAGCCAACGCATTTTTCAGCTAAACTTTTGCTCGTCCAAATATGATCAATCCGCAAACCTTGATTTTTGAAAAACGCGCCCTCGCGGTAGTTCCACCATGAAAATTGTTTATCGTCGCCGTTATGCTGTCGAAAGACATCAACGAAGCCCCATTGCTTGACGTGATGAATTGCGGCGCGTTCCGGCTTGGAAAAATGCAGCTTGCCTTCCCAAAACGCCTCGTTCCAAACGTCGCGTTCGTCCGGCGCGACGTTGAAGTCGCCACACAATAAAACATTGGAATCCGCCGGGCAAGTCGCATCGAAAAATTTTCTCAAGCGTTGCAGCCAATCTAATTTAAATGTGAATTTATCAGTCCAAAGTTCCGTGCCGTTCGGAATGTAAGTGTTGATGATGCGAATGTTTTCAATCATCGCGGCAATCAATCGTTTCGGTGATTCGTCCGTATCATCGGGGAAACTTTTCTGCACGTCACGAATTTCGCGGTTCGATAAAATCGCTACGCCGTTATAGGATTTTTGTCCGAAAAACGCGACGTTATAACCGGCGCGCTCGATTTCCGCAAACGGAAATTTCTCGTCAACGCATTTCGTCTCCTGCAAACACAAAACGTCGGTCTGCGTGTCTTTCAGCCAGCTCAAAACCTGTTCGAGCCGGATGGCGATTGAGTTGACGTTCCAGGTAGCGATTTTCATCGTTTTCTATTTCTTTCTATTTTTATTTCGGCTGTTTCTTTCCCAAAAAATTCCGTCAGAAAAGCCCTGAATCATTTTATCCGTTTCAGCCAAATCGAGCCGCTTTTCCGCCAGCAGACAATAATTTTCATCGCGTTCGATGCCGATGTAATCACGATTTAATTTTTTAGCTGCGACGGCGGTCGTGCCGCTGCCCAAAAACGGGTCGAGAATTAAATCGTTTTCGCGCGTCGAAGCAAGGATAATTTTCGCCAGCAGCTTCTCCGGCTTTTGCGTCGGATGCGCGGTGTTTTCCGGCATTGACCAGAACGGCACGGTCAAATCCGTCCATAAATTCGACGGCGATGTGAGACGGAAGTTTCCGTTCGCGGACTTTTCCCAATCTTTCGGCTCGCCGTTTTCCGTGTAGGGCGCGATGACTTTGCGCTTGATTTTTACCGCCGCCGCATCGAAAAAATAATCGTCCGTGACGGTGAAAAACCATAAATCTTCAGAGCTGTTTTTCCAATTTTTATTTGCGCCGCGACCTTTTTCGCGTTCCCATGTGATGCGATTGCGAAGCGTGTAATACTTTGTTCCGACGCGCTGAATCGCCGAAGACGAACGCCAATCACCGCATACATAAACCGAAGCTGTCGGCTTTAAAAGTCGAACGGTGTCCGCGAGCCAGGAATCGAGCCACGTTTCGTAATCGTCGGGCGAAGTTTGCCGGAAAGAATTTTCCCCAAAGTTTTTCGTTAGATTATAGGGCGGGTCGGCAAACAGCAAATCGAATTTCTTTCCGGGTAATCTTTTGAGAATCTCAAAAGCATCGCCGCAAATTATTTTATTTCGACATTCTTGCAGATCATCATCTTCTTCTTCAGCGCGAAACAAACGCTTTCGGTAATCTTCCGATTCCTGCCCATTGATGTTAATCGTGCGGTTACGCGGCGCGCGGATTTTTTCTTTTCGATTATCCATAATCAATCGGCAAGAATCAGCGAGGCGAGCAGCGCGGCGCGGCGCGGAACGTCGTTAATGTAGATAAATTCTTCGAGCGTGTGCGCGCCGCCGCCCGCCGCGCCTAATCCGTCGAGAACCGGAACGCCGAGCGCGGCGACAAAATTACCGTCCGACGCGCCGCCGACCTGTGTTTCGTCCAACCTAAAGCACAACTCTCCGGCGACCGTCCGCGCTTTTTCATAAAGACTAACGACGCTTTCCGTTCTTTCGAGCGGCGGACGATTTAAACCGCCGGAAATTTCTATCGAAACTTTCGGGTCGTAACTCTGCAAACTTTTAATCACGCCTTCGATATTTTCCGCCTCCGCCATCGAAGTAAAACGCACGTCAATCGAACAGGCGGCGTGTTCGGGAATGACGTTGGTCGTCGTGCCGCCTTCGACGGTGCAGACGTTGACGGTCGTGCCTTTTTCGAGATTGTTCAGCGAATGTATTTTTTCGATCTGGCGGGCGATTTCCAAAATTGCCGACGCGCCTTTTTCCGGTTCGAGTCCGGCGTGCGCGGGAACGCCTCGCGCTTTCAAAACGTAGTTCGCCGTGCCTTTGCGTCCGGTTTTGACTCTGCCGTCCGCTGACGGTTCAAAGACCAAACAGAATTCACAGTTTGCCGCTTCGCGTTCGACCAGAGCGCGTCCGGTCGGGCTGCCGATTTCTTCGTCGCACGAAAGCAGAATTGTGATCGGTCGGTTTGGCTTTAGATTCAGTTCGTTGAAAGCGCGTAGGATTTCCAGCATCAAAACACAGTTCGCCTTCATATCGAAAATGCCGCCGCCGAAAAATTTATCCGCTTCGACGCGCGTCGGATTTTTCTCTTTCGCGCCAAGCGGGTGAACCGTGTCGGTGTGTCCCAACAAAAGAACCGGTTTTTCTTCAGACGGCGCAAAAGCGCGAATGATAAGATGCTCGCCGTAATTTTCTGCAAACAGTCGTTCGATTTCTAAATTCAAGGGAATTTTCCGCGCTGTTTGCTCAATCCAATCTACGACAGCGCGGCTGGCGTCAACGTCCCGGGACGGCGATTCGATTTCGACGATTTCCCGAATTAAATTCAAAATTTCCGGCTGCCGGTTTTGAAAATAATCGAGAAGCATCTTCATAAATTGAGTTGGAAAAGAAAGAAATGCGGACGAATGGAATCGAACCATCACGGGATTGCTCCCACGGGCTTCTGAGACCCGCGCGTCTACCAGTTCCGCCACGTCCTACAAGGTAAATATTAGTATTTACTAAGGAAATTCGGTGACAACGATAAATCGAACTTCTCAAAATTTAGCACTCTTTTAGGCTTTAGCGCAACTGAAAGCGCAACTTTAAGCGCAACTCAAATTGAACGTGGAAAGCCGATAAATAGAGGCTAAAATGAGAGAAAGAACAGGACAAATTTCTGAAAATAAAAAAAATGGACTATGGACAGCGAGAGTTTGCTATAAAAACTTGAACGGAAAGAGAACCGCAATTCAGCAAACCGCCGAAAACAAATCGGACGCGAGGAAAATCTTAAAGCAATTATTGGAAAAGCTGGAAAACGGCGGACATGAAGGGATAGATGCTGAGAAACTTACTTTTAATGACTTGGCGGACTATTACGAAAAACATTATGCCAAACCTGCCAAATTTATTGATGACCGAAAAGTTGAAGGTTTGCGAGACTATAAACACGTTATAGGGTTTATCAAACAATTCAGGCTTTACTTCGGCAAGATGAAAATAAAGCGGATTTCATACGAGGAAATTCTTTCGTTTAGAAGTTACCGTTCAACAATTCCAACGCATTATAAGAAAACTAGAAATATCGCAACGATGAACAGAGAACTATCTTGTTTAAGGCGAGTTTTTAATATCGCCATTCGCCAAGGTTGGATTTTAAGAAATCCTGTAAATATGGGTGAATCTTTGATAGACCGTTCGGCAGAAAGAAGACGCGAGAGAATCTTATCGCTAGCCGAAGAAAAATGCCTGCTAGATGCCTGCACAGACAAAAGACAGCATATCAGACCGTTAATCATTTGCTTATTGGATACGGGCGCAAGGCGTGGCGAGACTTTTAAGTTGAAATTTTCTGACCTGGATTTTCAAAACAGGTTGATAACTTATATGCGAATCAGTAGTTGAAACTGGTTGAATAGAATCAACCGTTTACAACTATGGATTCTTCAATTTGGAAAAACCCAATTTGATAACTCGTTTGTTTTCAACAACGGAATTTTTCAACTACTGATTCGCATTTATCAGGCATTAAACACCAAGACATTAAAAACGCGGCAAGTAGTGATGACAAATCGCGTTTATGACGAACTATTAAAATTATGGGAAAACTCAATTAAAATTATGGGAAAACTCAATTAAGAATGAAAATTCTTTAATTTTTAATTTCAGTGACGTAAGGTTGTCTTTTGAG
>Ga0136611_10000227_pt1 | contig 35160 bp, 27 predicted proteins | sample AntDrymUQ2232306_2_FD_106645 | JGI IMG/M metagenome (GOLD analysis project Ga0136611, IMG submission 106645) | Polar desert sand microbial communities from Dry Valleys, Antarctica - metaG UQ223 (23.06) | ecosystem: Environmental > Terrestrial > Soil > Desert | place: Antarctica: Dry Valley...
CAGGTTCGGGACGCTCTGAACACACTGGTCAACTTGACGGTCGAAGGACAGGCCGGCCGTTATGACTGGGTCAAGCTGTCGGACGTGCGTTTCTCAAAGAGCGTGAAAGTCGGGGGCGGCAACCTCGAAGGCATGGTCGACGTCTTCAACCTGTTTAATTCGAGCGTCGTCCTCAGGCGAGTGACGACCAATGGCCCGAACTACAACAAGCCGTTGTCGACCGGCGGCATCGACGCCGCCTCGGCGAATCCGATTCCCGCGGCGCGGGTCTTCCGCTTGAGCGCGCGCTACCGGTTCTAGGTAACACGGCGGCTCGCCGCGCCGAAGCCTCGGCGAAGGCGGGCGGCCTAGCCGTCGCCGAACTCTTCGAGATGCGGCAGGTTCGCGGCGACCGCATCGGCCATCGCCGCACCGTCGAAGTCCTTCGCGGTGAGGCCGTCCTCGTCATGCGTGGTGTAGCTGAGGATCACCCGCTTGTAGTGGATCTCGATGTCGGGATGATGGTCGGCGTCTTCCGCGCCCGGAACGAGCGCGCTCACAAACAACACCGCCTCCGGGAAATCCTGGAAGGCGAACTGCTTGCGAATCGTCTTGCCTTCGAGCGTCCAGCCTTCGGTGGCCTTCACGGCCGCGGTGATCTCTTCGGGTGTGAGCAGCGCCATTCGCTTGGATGTTACGCCACAGACGGCGCGAAAGCGCAGATTTCAAAGTCGGCCGACGCGCGCCGGATCGAGATCGCGCAGTGCCGGATCGGCCGGGCGATCGAACACCAGATCGCTCACCAGCTGTACCGTCAGCGGCGTGAACAGGACGCCGTTGCGGTAGTGCGCCGTCGCATAGATCAGCCCCGGCACCGCCGTCGACCGCCCCAGAATCGGCACGTCATCAGGTCCCTTCGGCCGGAGGCCAGTACGAACTCCGGTCATCTCGACCGCGGCGAGGGCCGGCGCGAGCGACGTCGCCGCGGCCCGAAGCTTCGCCACCGCCTCGAGCGTGTGCGCTTCATCAAAGCCGACATCTTCGACGGTCGATCCGACCAATACCGATCCATCCGGCCACGGCACCAGATACCCGTCGGGGCCCCACATGACGCGGCGAATAGCGCCGGGTTCGGCTTGCAGTTGGATTAACTGGCCTCGGATTGGTTTCACAGGAACAGGATCGGCGCCGTCCACCGTGATTGCCGACGACCAGCTTCCGGCCGCGAGCACCACGCGATCGGCTTCGAGCTTGGTCGAAGAAGTCTGCACGCCGACGCGATTGCCTGGGAGCGCGTAGATGCTAATCGCGCCGGTCGCGACGGTGAATCGCGCGCCGGACTTCTCGGCGGCCGCTACGGCGGCGAGCGTCATCGACGTCACGCCAACGAAGCCGTGCGTCGGAATCAACAGCGCGCCGCGCGCGCTCGACGAAGCCAGCGGTTCGATATCGCCGAAGTCTTCAGGCGCGATCCAGTTCGCTTCGATGCCGTCCTTCCGGATCGTGTCCGACAGATCGCCGAGACGTTCGACGTCCGCGTCCGAGAACGCAAGCTCGAACGTGCCGTTACGCTGATAGAACACGTCGCGACCGCTGTCTCGACGCAACCGCGTCATGAAACCGTCGTAAAGGTCGAGGCTGCGTTTGCCGAGATGGCGCAGCAGGTCGGAGCCGTGCCCTTCAATGTGCGGCGCCAGGATGCCAGCCGAGGCTCGCGTCGCGCCCTGTCCCGGCGTGCGGGTCTCGATGACATGGACCGGCGCGCCAGACTTCGCAAGCTCGTACGCGATGGTGCAGCCAATGATGCCGGCGCCCACAACAATCACGGCGGGAGAATTCACTGTTACAGGATATGACGGGAGAAAGATTCCCGTCAGAAACCCAGCGAGAAACCGATTTCAACGCGCCGCGGCGCGGCCGCCGACGTCGGCGTGCCGAAGAACGGCGACAGCTGGTTGCCGATGAACGCGTTGTAGTTCACGTTGTTGAATGCGTTCTGGAGGTTCATGAAGATATCGAGGCGGTAGCGCGCGGCGCCGCCTTCCATCACCACCATCTGCGGACCGTCGCCGCCTCCGGGACCACCGGGACCGCCGCCGACACGCTGGTTCATCGCGCCGCCGCCGGGTGGCGGGGGCGGCGGTGGAAACGGCGCGTTCGGCGCGCCGCTGCGAGGGGCGCCGAGGCCGATCGATTTATTCACCCTGATGTTCGTGGTCCACTGCGTCGCGCCGCGGGCGCTGTTGCGGCCGACGCCGGTGCCGCGATCGTTGAACACGGTATCCCCGTTGTTATCGAGGCCGGTCGTGATGTTGTAGGGCAGGGCCGATGATGCCTGGGCATTCAGTCCCAGCCGCACGCCGTTGCCGAGCGGGGTGTTGAAGTTGAAGAACACGCGGTGCCGGACATCCTGCGCCGCCGGTCCCCAGTCCGCGTCCGGATCGAGGCTGTTCGACGGCAATGCGGTTGGCATGTCGACGACGTTGCGCGAGTTGGAGTACTGATACGTCACCATCCCGAGAATACGGCGCGGGGCGTATCGTGCGTTCAGCCCGACCGTCAAGCGATCCGAGGCGCGTTTGCCGCTTGACTGAATCTCGGTGATATTGCCGACCGTCGGGTCCGGGCGGACACCATTGGTCGGCGCGTTGACGTTGATCGAGCGCAGCGTGTTGCTGCCGCGGGTCCACATGTAGTCAGTGCGAAAATCCGCCCACGCCGCCAGCGGCCGCTCGAGCCCGACCGACGCCTGCTGGATCAACGGCTGCCCCAGCGACGCCGAGCGAATGATGCTCGCCGGCAGCCGGGTGCCGCCACCTTCGATGGCCGGGAACCCGGGGTTCTGCACGATCACGTCGACCTGGTGGTTGCCGTCGACGCGGATCGTCTGCTCGTAGAGCGACGAATCGTACCAGTCATAGAAGATGCCGTAGCCGCCGCGCACCGTGGTCTTCTTGGCCGCGTTCCAGGTCACCGCGGCGCGCGGCGCAAGATTCCATTTCGAATCAACCTGCGTCTGAATTTCCTGGCGGAGGCCGACGCTGACCTGCAGCGTCTTGGCCGGGCGGAAGTCGTCTTGCAGAAACCAGCCGGCCTTGAACTGGGTGTAGTCGACCAGCGGATCGCCGATGCGAATCGCGTAGGTCGATGGCAGTCCGGCGTTGAAGGCGTCGCGGCTGGTGAACGTGTAAGTGCCGAACGCGTTCGATCGCTGGTTACTGTCCCACCAGCCGGCTTCGAGCAGCACGCCGGCACGCATCGAATGCTTGCGGCCGATCGAAAAGTCGAAATTCTGCGCCACCTCGAGCTCGCGGGCGTGCCGATCGCCCATCTGCCCGGCGCCGCCGGAGTTGAACGCTTCGTTGACGCGAATGGTCGGCAGCGTCGACATCGAATTGGTCGAGAGCGTCGAGTCGATGAGTGAAAAGCGGAGCTCGCTGAACACCTTCTTGGCTAGTACGTTTGTGGCACGCAGCCGGAACGTATCGGTGTTGTTGTCGGTGGCGTAGGCGCGCTCCGGCAGGTCGAAATCGCCGACGCCCAGGTTGTCACGATCGTTTTGCCGGCGCGAGTACTCCAGCTGCAGCTGGCCGGTCGGGCCCATCAGGTGCTCGACACGCGTCATGAAGTTGATCGCGGCGGTCGGCGTCTCGGCGAGGCCGGTGATTGACCCGCCGCTCGGTGACAGCGCGTTGATGGTGCGGGAGTCGTAGGCGCTGTTGCCGTCGAACGACACACTCAAGCTGGTCTTGCCCTTGGCGATCGGGCCCTGGAAGTTCACCATGTAGCGCCGCATCTGCTCGGCGCCCTTCTCATCAGCGAAGTAATTTTTTGCGTTGAGCGATTCGTCGCGGAACCCGAAGTTGGTCTGCCCGCGCCATCCGCCCATGCCGGGCTTGGTGATGACCTCGATGCGGATCTGGCCCGCGTCGTGGTACTCGGCCGAGAATGAGTTGGTGTGAAAGCGGATCTGCTGGATTTGATCCTTCGGCGGCAGGCGGCCGCCGCGAAATCCGTTGACGAAGATCTGCGCGCCCGGACCTGCCATGCGCATCAGCTCATCGGCCATTTCATCCGGGTCGTCCGGCAGCGCATCGATCTGATCCTGCGAGAGCATCTGAGTGAAGCCGTTGTCGCGGCGATCGGCGGCGCTCTGGTCCTGGACGACGACCGTTTGCTCGATCGTCGCCAGGGCGAGGCGCAGCGTGGTGCGGTTCTCGCCACGCCGCACACTGAACGGCGTGGCGATCGGACGGAAGCTGTCGGCGGTGGCTTTCACCTGGTAGTTACCGGGCGCAAGGTCCTCGAACACCGCGATGCCGCGATCGTCGACGGCAACCGTGTGCTCGGCGCCACGCGAGTCGCTCACCGAGACCTGCGCGATGACCAGCGCCGCCTCGGTTTGATCGAGCACCGTGACGCGTAGCGTCGAACCCACGCCTGTCCCCTGCACCACCTGGGCCGCCGCAATCGACGTGACGCCCACCACGATTGCGACGACGGCCCCCAACTGACTGAGTGTTCGTCTCATGACTCTGTTTCCGTACTGCGACTGATGACTACACCGCCAACTGCCGACCTAAACTCTTAACTGCCGACTCTCGACTGCCGACTTTCAGTTACTTCTTCTCCCATGTGTCCGCCTTAATCTGCGGATTGACCTTGTACTTTTCAATCGTCCACTCTTCATTCGGCTCGCCGTCGAGCGAGGTTTCGATCTTGTGCGGCAGCATGATGCCGTCGACCTTCTTGTAGTCGCTCAGGTGCATCGCGAACGTCCCGAGGGCCGGAGGCGTGCGCTGCATCTCGGCAACGCGCTGCTGGACTTGTTCAGGGGTGGGAGGCGGGCCGCCAGGACCACCGGGTCCGCCCGGCCCGCCGGGGCCGCGACCCGGACCGCCGTTGATCATCACCATCGGCTTTGGATCCTGGTACTGCACCATCAGCGGAAGATGCGTCGCCTGATCGATGAACAGGCGCAGCGTGCGGCCGGTTTCTTCCTTGGTTTCGAGGATGTCGGCTTTGCCTTCAGACGATTCGGCGATGCCGGCATCGACCCACGGTGTTGACGCTTCCGCCAGCAGTGCCGCCGTCAGGCGCTGCAGCTGCACCCGCATCCGGCGCACGCGCACTTCGTTCAACTGCTCCGGGGTCGGGGCCGGGCCGCCACCGGGGCCGGGACCTTCACCAGGTCCGCGCATCACGATCTGCATGCCGCCGCCCATTCCGCCGCGATTGGCGGTGTCGTCCCACGCGGTGGTGCCGTTCAACACCGACGTGCGTTCGATCGTCGGACCGCCGACCATGCCGCCCATCTGCATTTCGTCGACGCGCTTCATCTTGTCGGGGCGGGCGATCGTGACCGTTGAGGTCCCTTCCATGTCGCGCCCGCCCATCGTGCGGCGGAACGGACCCTCCGCGGAGAGGCCCTTGAGGCCGGCGACCTTGTCTTCGCCGCCAAGCGCCTTGCGCACCTCGGAGACGATCCCGGCGACGCGGTTCTGGGCTGCCAGGGGTGAAATCGAAATCCGATCGACTTGAATGACCGCCGCCAACACCACGATGCCGGCCGTTGTAATCACGCTACGCATGTCCACTCCTCTTGAATTCCCGACCCTTCGACGCCGCTCAGGGTCGCCCCGAGCCAGTCGAGGGGCGACGGGAGTTGCCTCCCGACAAGCGGTGCTTCCCGGCGCGTAACACTTCCCGTCGTGCGCCGCCGATTGATATTACGGTGGCGGCGCGAGTGGAGACGTTAAGGCTGAGCAAAGAGGTTGTTAAGGATGTTAAATGATTGATTTGGCAGGATTTATCGCATTTTTCGCGTGCTAGACTTTCGTCCATGCTCCTCGGAACGCCGCGGCCGCTCGGCTCCGGACAACGGCGCGTGTCGGCGGTCACGATCCTCGTCGGACTGGTGATGCTGCTCGTCCCCGCGCTGGCCTGGATGCAGTATCAGTGGCTCGGCCAACTGAGCACCGCGGAACGTGAGCGCATGCAGCGCACGCTGCGCACCGCGGCCGCGCAGTTCGCCACCGAATTCGATACGGAGCTGTCGCGCACGCTGGTCGGCCTTCAGCTCGATGCGCAAACCGTTCGCGATCAGAACTGGACCGCCTACGCGCAGAAATATTCAGGATGGGCCAGCAGCTCGAGCGAGCCGCGGGTCGTGCGCGATGTGTGGCTGGTCGATGCGTTGCCCGGCACCGAGCTACCGCTATTCGACGGCAGCACCCCGCTACCGATTGCCCGCCTGCGCCTTCGCAAGTGGAACACGCAGAGCCTGGTCTTCGAGGATACGGAATGGCCTGACCATCTCGCGAAGATGCGCGATTCGCTCGCGACCCGCTTCGTCGGCTTTCAGACGCCGCGCCGGGTGCAGCATGATCCGGCGGGGACGCATCGCGAAGCCAACATTTCGCTTTCTCTCGGCGATGACGAGACGCTGATCGCGCCGGTGACGTTGTTCGAATTGCCCGATGAGCGCCGCGGTCCGCCGAACATCACCGTGGTGGGTTTCACGATCGTCCGGCTCGATCCGGCGATTATCCGCAACACGCTCCTGACCGCCCTGACCACGCGGCACTTCAACAGTGACAACGCGGAGGTCGACTATCGCATTGCCATCGTACAAAAAAACGACGCGTCGAACGTGGTGTGGGAATCGGAAGCGGGCGTCGCAGCGTCGATCATCTCCTCGCCTGATGTAACGCAAGGCTTCATGAGTCCGCGCGCCGATCAAATGTTCATCTTCGCGCGCAGCCTGCGCGGCGACACGATTCCGGTCCCTCCGCCCCCACCACCCCCCCCGCCTGCGGCCGACGGCGGACCTGTCCTGAGCGAGCGGACCACGCCGGTGGTCGGCGTGGTGCGCGAGTCGAAGGACAACGTCGTGGTCTCGATGATTGAGCGCGAGGGCCGTGGCGGCGCCGGCCGTATCATCACACGTGGCGGGCAGATCGGCGAAGGCCGCTGGCTGTTGATGGCGAAGCATCGCTCCGGATCGCTCGAAGCGGCGGTGGCCGGTGTGCGAACCAGGAACCTGGCGATCAGCTCCAGCGTGTTGCTGCTGCTGACGCTGGCGGTGGGGTTAATCGCGGTGTCGGCGCGGCGCGCCCAGAACCTGGCGCGCCAGCAGATGGAGTTCGTCGCCGCCGTCTCTCATGAGCTGCGCACGCCCGTGTCGGTGATTGGCGCCGCCGCCGGCAATCTCGCCGATGGCGTCGTCGGCGATCCGCAGCGGGTCCGCAAGTACGGCGAAACCATCCAGGGGGAGGCGCGTCGTCTTGCTGAGACCGTCGAGCGCGTATTGCAGCTGGCCGGCATCGCCGCCGGTACCGCCGCCGCCTCTCAAACGCCGGTCAGTCCGATCGACCTGGTCCATGAATCGATCGCGGCATGCCGGACCGAGACTGAGAACGCCGGCGTCCAGGTAGACATCGCGGTCGCCGAGAACCTGCCAAACGTCGTCGGCGACGTGACGGCGCTGAAATCGGCGCTGCAGAATCTGATCAGCAATGCCGTGAAATACGGCGGTCACGCTCGTTGGCTGCGCGTCGCTGCCCAGCTGGATCCCGGCGTGGGCTCGAAGCCACAGATCGTCTTCGCGGTCGAAGATCGTGGCATGGGCATCGAGGCCGAGGACCGAAAGCACATCTTCGAGCCGTTCTATCGCGGTCGCGATGCCGTCTCGCAACAAATTCAGGGCAGCGGCCTTGGGCTCAACCTCGTGATGCGGATCGCCGAAGCGCATGGCGGCCGGGTCGGCGTGACCAGTGAGCCCGGCAAAGGCAGCACCTTCACCCTGTCACTGCCGGCCGCGCTCGATCGCGCCGTCAGCGAACACGAATCGCTCAACCTTGTCAGACAAGCGCCTTCTCCTCGTTGAAGACGAGCCGGGCCTGCAGCTCGCCCTGAGCGATCGGCTGACGGCCGAGGGCTTCGCGGTGGAGACCGCTGGCGACGGTCACACCGCCATAGCGCGCGCCACGAGCTCGCCGTTCGACGTGATCGTCCTCGACGTGATGCTGCCGGGCCGCGACGGCTTCGACGTTGCCAAGACAATCCGCCAGCAAGGCATCCAGACGCCGATCCTGATGTTGACCGCGCGCACCCAGGTCGTCGATCGCGTTGTTGGCCTCAAGCTCGGCGCGGATGATTACCTGACCAAGCCGTTCGAAACGATCGAGCTGCTGGCGCGCCTCGAGGCGCTGATGCGGCGCGCGCCGTCGGGTCCCGCCGGGCTGACGCTCGAACGCTATCAATTCGGCGACATCACGGTGGATGTTCGCAAGGCCGAAGTGATGCAGAAGAGCGTGGCGCTGGATCTGTCGGCGAAGGAATTCCAGCTGCTCAAGTATTTCATCGAGCATCGCGGCGCCACGGTCTCGAGGGACGAGCTGCTCCATGAAGTTTGGGGATACAACAACACCCCCTCGACTCGAACGGTGGACGTCCACGTGGCGTGGCTGCGGCAGAAGCTCGAACCCAATCCGCGCATCCCGCAATACATCCTGACGGTGCACGGGATGGGCTATAAGTTCGCCGGTTAGGTCTCGTCTTTCTTGATCCACTTCGGAACGTCAGGCAGTTTCACGGTGGTGAGTGAGTTCAGCAGGCGCTCCGGATTGTCGTCCACGACAATCATCGCGCGGTGGATTGGCTTGATGAAGCCTTCGGTCACAGCCTGATCGATAAATGCCGCCAGCGGCGTGTAGAACCCGCCGACATTCAACAGCCCGCATGGCTTGCGATGCACGCCCAGCTGTGTCCAGGTCACCGCTTCGAAGAATTCCTCGAACGTTCCGACCCCTCCGGGCATGGCGATAAAGGCGTCTGAGAGCTCCGCCATCAGCGCCTTTCGCGTGTGCATCGAGTCCACCACCCGCAGATCGGTGACGCCGGCATGGGCGATCTCCCGTTCGGCGAGCGCTCCTGGGATCACACCAATCACTTCACCGCCCCCGGCAAGGGCCGCATCGGCGACGATGCCCATCAGCCCGACGTTGCCGCCGCCGTAGACGAGGCCGATACCTCGTCGCGCCAGCAGGCCGCCCATCGCCTCGGCCATCTCCCGGTAGATCGGTTGATTGCCGGTGCTCGATCCGCAGTACACGCAGACACGTTTCATAAAGTTTTGAGGTTCTGAGCCTTGAATTACACGCGTAACAGTACGCCGCTGGCGAGTTGGCCGGTTGCGCGTTGCACCGCCTCGACATACAGCGCGACTTGTTGCTTGTAGGCCTCCTGGGCGGATGCGATTTCAATATCGGTCTTGAAGTCGACAATCACCCAGCCGTGCTCGGTTTCGTAGGCAAGGTCGACCTGCCCGTCGACGATCTGCGGCGCTCCGCTCGCGTCATCATCGAGACGCAGCGACACCGGCGCTTCGCGCCACACGCGCCGACCCGCTGCTTGGGCCGATCGCGCAGCTGCGATGCGCGGGTGCTGCAATAGCTTCGTCGCAATCGCGCCCGCTGCGGCGCGCTCGTCATCCGGTGCGGCAAACAGCTTGGCATGCAGCGCGGCCAGCTCGCTGACATCGGCCGCCTCCGCATCGAGCGGCAGGGTTGCGAGGACCGCGTGCACCAGCGTGCCGAATCGTTTTCCCGACGGGCGAATCGCGCCGAAGCCGGCGTCCTCAACTGCGATCGCATGCTTCGGCTTGCCCGACTCCTCGGACAGCTGCGTGGCGGTGGCGACATGCATCGACGCGATCGATCCGCTCATCTGCACCGCCGAACGGCGCTCGCGCCAACGATCGTAGCTGGCGCGGTCCGCCGCGACGTCGGTGGTGCTCGCATCCTTGGAGATCAGCTCTTCGCGGCGCACACCTCTCGCATCGTCTCCACTGCCCTGTAACAGCAGCGGATCCCACCACACGACGGAATAGGTTTTCCCGGATCCGGGATCGGTCAGCTGATACGTTCCGGGCCGCACCGTGTCATCGACCGGCTGCCCATCGGCGCGTGCGTCCGGCATGATCGTCTGCTTGCCCCTGAAGAGCGGCACGCCTCGGGCGGAGGAGGGCGACTGCCATTGGTCTCGCGGGGGATACAATCCGCGATTCAGCGGGCGAACCCAACCCTTGTCGTACGGGCCATCGCCAATCGCCGGCACGATCAGCAGATCGCGCGCGCGGGTGGCGGCGACATACGCCAGTCGGATCCCTTCGGCTTCGTCGCGCTTCGACTCTTCGGCGTTGTGCTCCTGCAGGTCGAGCGGCGACCATCCGCCGATCCGGGTCGCGCATAGCCGCTTTTCAGGATCGAGGTAACGCGACGCCTCGTCCAGGCTCAACTTACAGGCGATGTCGGCGAGCACGACGATCGGGAACTCGAGGCCCTTTGCCTTGTGGACGGTCATCAGCCGCACGCCGTCACTGCCCTCTTCGAGGATCGGCGCTTCCGGAGAATCCGCCCGGCCTGAGGCGTCGTGCAGCATGTCGACGAAACCGCGGAACGACAACCCGCCTTCGAGCTCGTAGCGTCTCGCCAGGTCCGAAATGTGCACCACATTCGCAAGCACTTGCTCGCCGCCGCGCCACAGGATGAACCCGGCGTGTGCGCGGGTAGTGGCAATCAGGCGGCCAATCGTGTCGGCGACGGGACGATGGTTTCGGGCGGCGTGCAGCTCGCGGAGCGTGGTCAGCGCCTTGGCCACCGGCTGCAATCGATCGGGCAACTCCTTCGGCACTCGATAGGGATGGAACGCGCGCGCCACCGAGTGGTACTCGAGCAGCTCCTCTTCGCCAATCGCGAACAATGGACCGTGCAGCGACGCGTACACGGACAGCTCGTCTTCGGGCCACTCGATCGCGGTCAGCGCCGTGCGGATGGCATCGACTTCTTCGCGCTCGTGGAACGTCTTGCCGCCAACCAGAAGATGCGGAATGCCGCGCCCTTCGAGCGCCTCGACGTAGTCACGCGTGATGTCCTTGCCGAAATGCATGAACCGCCTGAACAGGAAACACACGTCGCTGGCGACGATTCTTCGCCGCTCGCCGGCGGCCGCCACGCTCCACGTGCAATCAGACGACAGCAACCAGCTCACGAACGCCGCAATCGCCTGCGGCTGCTGCTCGTTGAGGGCGGTCTGCGTAACTTGAGGGGGGCCATACAGGCTCTTGCCGTACGGGCGAGGCACGGGCAGGGCGACAATCGACGGCTGCTCGACCGTATCCTCGCGGTGCTGGAGCAGCGGCACGTAATCCGCCTGCATCGCTTCCTGATCGCCATTCATCGCGTCGTCGAACGATGCATTCACGAAATGCTGAATCGCGGGCACGCTGCGAAACGAGGTCTGCAACGTGACCCTCGTCGCGCCGCTCCCGGAGAGGCGATCGGCAATCCGGCGATACGCACCGACGTCGGCGCGGCGGAAGCGGTAGATCGACTGCTTTGGATCGCCGACGATGAACAAGGCTCCGGGGCGGATCGTTCCGTCATCGGAACCTGTGAGCCTGAGCAGCAGGTCGGCTTGCAAAGGATCGGTGTCCTGGAACTCGTCGACGAGGATCACCCGAAAACGCTTTCGGAATTCTTGGCAGACGTCCTTGTTGTCGTGTACAAGATCCCGCGCCTTGATCAGCAGATCGAGAAAGTCGAGCGCTCCGGCCTCCTGTTTGCGCTCCTCGTAGCGGCGCAGGCACTCGCGCATCTCCTCGTGAAGCAGTGCGGCAAGGTCGGCGTCGGCGTGATCGCGAAACGCGCGCAGATCCTGCAAGAGCTCGGCGTGCGCGGCGAGCGCCTGATCGCGCGTCACACCAATCGCGAAGGCTGCCCCCGTTCCCTTCTTCCGGATATTCGCAAAATCGCGGTGCTCCGCCAATCCCACGAGGGCCGCTTCCCATCCATCCCAGACACCCTCCGGCACCATGTCGCCGACCATGCGGCGCTGGCGTTCGATATCGCTGCTGGTGACGCGCGCTGGAGCCAGTGACACCGCGAGGTTGTCGTCACGCTTGATCGGCCTGGCGATCAGATCGGCGAACGCCTTCAACTTGGCGTTCAGGATCTTGATCGAGTGCCTGCGGTCGTAAACCGGCCGCTTCCAGGGTGCGGAGTGGTCCCGCCATTCGCGCAGGCTGCGCGCCGCGATGCGCAGGCGCTCGATCGGGCCGTCCTCGTTGTCATCGTCGAACCGCCACTTGACGGGCCGTCGCAACGAGCGCCGGACTCCTTCCGGAGGGTTGGCAAGCTGCTCATGAAGCCACGAGGAGAACGCCTCCTCGAAATGCCGCTCAGCCTGCGAGTCGGTCAGCACCGTGAACGCGGGATCGACACACGCCTCCACCGGGCGCTCGCGCAACAGCTCCGCGCAGAATCCATGGATGGTGCTGACCTGCGCTTCTTCGAAGTCGTGCACGGCATGCTCGAGCAGCTTGCCGGATTCCGAAGCCGGGCTGGTTCGCGCGCGCGCGCGTTCGAGCTCTTCGCGCAGGCGCAGCTTCAATTCGCCCGCGGCCTTTTCGCTGAACGTCACGGCGACAATCTGGCCGATCGTGGCGCGTTGATGTTCGATCAGGGCGACGATTCGGCCAACCAGCTCCGTCGTCTTGCCGGTTCCGGCCGCCGCTTCGACGATCAGCGTCTGGTCCAGGTCGCGCGCGATTGCTTCGCGGTTCTCGTTCCCCGGCTGCTTGAACGGTGTCACGGCATCTTCCTCAACGCATCGAGATCGGCGAAGCGTTTCGAATCCTTGCGGCGGGTGCGTTTCTCCTCGTCGCCGCCGCACACCACTTGAAAGTCGCACCACTTGCAGGTCTCGGCCGCAGGCCGGGCGGCGAGCGAGCCGTTCTCGATGGCACGATCGATGATCTCGAGCACTTCGAGACCACGTTTCGGCGCCTCGCCCATCAGGGGGATTTCGTACGGCTTGAAACCGCCCGCCGTCGTGCAATAGAACAACCGTCCCGAGAATACGGTCTCGTCGGGAAAGAGGGCCTTCAGCGCGAGCCCGTAGATCACCGGCTGCAGCACGCGGCCACCGTCAACAACCGTCTGTCCCTCCCTGGTCCGATTCTTTCCGGTCTTGTGGTCGGTGACGCGCAGGAAACCGGTCTTCTGGTGGCGTTCGATCATGTCGATCGAACCGCGCAGCTTGAACCGGCCGTCGACCAACGCCGGCTCTGGAGTGCTGTGCGCATCGCGGCCGTCGGTGTCCGCCAGGCCGAACGCAAACTCAAACCGTTCCGGCGTCCATTGCGCGCCCTCGTCCGCGAGCTTTTCGAGCCAGATCCGCAGGTCCTGGGTCATCACGCCGATCTCATCCTGCCAGACGCGATCGATCGCGGGACTAAGCCGGTCGTACTCGCGGTCGTGCACTTCGCGAATCGCCGCCGTCAGGCGCTGCTGCGCCTCGGGCAGTTTCTCGACCGACAGCGGCAGGAGGCCGTCGGCCTGCAATTGCCGCAGCACCGACGCCTGCATCTGGTGGAACAGATCGCCGCGCGTCAACGGATCCATTTTCTGCAGCGGCGTCGGCGCCTCGAGCGGCGCCAGCCGATAGACCGCCGCCATCAGGAATTGGTACGGGCACGCGGAATAGCGTTGCAGCGCCGTCAACGAGTACGGACGCGCCCCCAAGCGTTGCGACGCCAACGCGGCTTGCGTCGCTTCGGCGGAGCGGACGATGCCGTCGGCCGGCTCCCACTGGCGGCGGTGCCATCGCAGCCATCGTGACGTCAGCGATCGCTGCAGCTCGGGACTGAGCTCATACAGATATCGCGCCCGGCCCTTCACGCTCTCGGCGCTGGATGCCAGCAGCGCCGCCATGGTCGAGAGGTCGTGCTCGAAGTCGTCGATCGCGGTCGCGGGATCGTGCGGCGCGGGACGAGCCAGCGCGGCGCCGCCCGCCTGCAGTGCTCTTTCGACGATCCCCTGCGCGGGCGGGATGCGCCCTTCGATCGCGCGGATCACATCCAGCACGTAGAACGACGGCACCCGCGGCCGTGATTCGTTCAGTTCGATGCGGGGAAACGAGACGTAAAGTTTTTCGGCCGCCGCACCAACGGCGAGCGTCAATTGCAGCCGCTCGTCGGCCGCACGGCGCGGTTGCGTGGCGAGTCCGCCATCCATGGCTGCGCGGCGATGGTCCGGCAGCAGAGAATCCTCGCGGATTTTTTGCGGGAACATTCGCTCCGCAAGACCCGGCACAAAGACCACCCGGAACGATCGGCCACGCGCCGCACCCGGCGTGCCGACGAAGACGCGACCGTGGCGGCGGCGCGGCGGCTCATGGGTCAGCGTCGACAGACGGGGAGTCAACACATCTCGCACTTCGCGCAGGTTCACCGGTCCGATCGCCGACAGGGGAGCGAGCTCGCGCAGCATACGAAGGACGCGTTCCGGATTTGCGATCACGCGGGGGGCGAGGCGCTCGAGGGCGCTCAGCCAGTCGCCCCATAATTGAGAGGAAGGCCAATCGGCCATTTCGGCGAGGATCGGCTCTGCGAACGACCGCAGCGCGCGCAGTTGTTCACGGTCGCGTACCAGCGCCCGCACGCGCGACGCCTCGGGATCCTCCGAGCCCGCCTCGCGGACGCGACGATCGTATTCGTGCTCGAGCCCCTTGAGGCGGCGCTGCCAACGATCGAGACGGCCGATCACCGCCGCCTCGACGATCAGATCCTCCCAACGCCACGGCGCGCGCAACGTCCCGGCGAGATCGTGTTCGGATTCACCGCGCGAGGCCTGCGCGACGGCTTCGTCCTCAGGTTGAACATCTTCGGCGCGATCCTCGAGCGGCAGCACCGCTTCGACAATGTCGTCAGCCGGCGGCGACCAGCGGTCTGCGTTGCCGGCTTCGTTGAGTGGCACCTGGCCGAGCGACACGTACTCGGCGAAGCGGCGTGCCGACAACTCTTCGTCCGCGCACGCGAGCAACGCCAGCAACGCGCGCCCCGCCGGATCGGGTCGACGCGTGCCGCGATGGAACCATGCAGGAATCCCGGCGCGATCGAGTGCGTGTTCGAGCACGCCAAGGTAAGTTTGCGGCGCTCGCAGGAGCACCGCCATCTGATCGAAGGGCACGCCGCGCTCGGCTTCGTTCAGAAGCCGCCGGGCAATCTCGACGGCTTCCCTGCCCTCTCCGGGCGCGGAGAACAACACCACTGAATCGTCCAGGATCCCCTCGGGCGGCGCGTCGTCTGCAAACAGATACTGCTGCAGACGCTGCAGGGCGTTAGGTGCCTTCGGTGCCTCTGGTACCCGGGGTGATTTGAGCGCGGCGAGAGTCTGGGCGTCGCCACTCGGTATGGTGGCAATTACTGTCCGCGCAGAGGCGATCACCGCCTGGATGAGCGCGGCTTCGGATGCGGAGCCGATCGCAATGTCGAGCAACACAACGTTCTTGTCCGCAAGCAGCTTCGGGTTCGACCTCAGCTCCGCGGTCGCCGTCGCCAGCATCGTGGCGTAGTCGACGGCGCCCACGCGCTGCCGTTCCTCAATCGCGCGGCCGAGCAGGGCCGAAAGATCCTCGCTGGCATCGTGACCGGTCAGCCGCGCGGGATCGAGACCCGCCATTCGCAGCTCTCCCAGCGTGCGGCTCAGCGCCCGCGGGAAGCCCGGCATGTGCGCAACCGGCGCGAAGTATGTGAGCGCCTCCTTCTTCGAAAGGTCGTCGGCGACGCGCGCGGAGACGGCGTCGTCACTGAGCGGCGCGCTCGGCGTCAGGCCTTTCCTGGCGAGCGCCGGAAGCGCCAGCCGAGCGACCAGCTCCGCCGTGCTCATGCGAGTGATGCCAAAAGTCGCGCCCTTTTGGACGGCGATCGAGAAGGCGAATTCATCCGCCGCGGCCCTGGTAGGCGCGATCACCAGGACCGGCGGATCGAGTGCCTGTAATCGTGTACGAGCCGCGTCGAGGCGCACCGCTGCGGATGGAAACACGATCGAAGTGAAAGGTGTGGTCACGGCGGCTTGTCCCGCCGAAGCGCGCAGGCGCGGAGGCGGAGAGTCACCTCGAGGATACCTCTCCCACCTGCCAGGCGGGGTCAATTGACGTATTCAAACGCACGACACCAGCTCTGCAGCAACGACGTTGCGGCGCCATGGAGGCGATCACTGCGTCAAAATAGGCGGGTGCGTATTGTCCAGGCCAACGCCGTCTACGATGCGGCAGCCAAAACCGCCGACGAGCTGCTTGATCGCTATCGCCCGCTGACCGAGTGGAGCCGAGCGGTCGCTGGTGCGGGCGCGACCGTGTCGGTGGTCCAGCGTTTCCGCACTGCGGGTCGCGTCGAGCGCGACGGCATCGCCTATGCGCTCGTCGCGGATACGCAGCCACCCTGGTTGTCGACCAAGGGCGCTCCTGACGAATTCATCACGGCGATTGCGGCGCAGTCGCCGGACGTCGTTCACGTCAACGGACTGATCTTTCCGCAGCTCGTCGCCGGCATTCGCGCGGCCGTCGGCGGCAAAGCGGCAATCGTGGCGCAACACCACGGCGGCGAATTCCCAATTCGTGGTTCCGGACTGGTCGGCCTGTGGCAGCGGCAGCGATGGCGCAACGGCCTGGCCGCGGCTGACGCGATCTCATTTACCGCCGCTGAACAGGCGGACCAATGGCGCGCGGCGGGCGTCCTCGCCGATCAACGCATCCTCAGCATCGTCGAGGCGAGCACGACGATGCGTGCAGTGAATCGCGAGCGGGCCCGCATGGCGATTGGGGCGAGCGTCGACCCATTGATCCTGTGGGTCGGCCGGCAAACGTCGAACAAGGATCCGATCACGATCCTTGACGGACTCGAAACAGCGCTGCCGCGCCTGCCCCGGACTCAAGTGATGATGCTGTTTGGCGACAACACGCTGCTCGAGGGTGTCGAGCAACGTGTGCGCGAATCGGCGCTCCTCCGTCCAACGGTAATGTTGAGTGGCCGCATTTCACACGACGAGATGCCGAATTACTACAGTGCGGCCGACGTGTTCGTCAGCGGCAGCCATTCCGAGGGCAGCGGCGGCGTGTTGATTGAGGCGATGTCGGCCGGCGTAGTGCCGGTGGTGAGCGACATCCCGTCGTTCCGGGCGATCATCGGCGATTGCGGAGCGCATTTTTCGGCCGGTGATGCCGGCGCGTTCGCGTCCGCGCTGGTTCGAACCTGTTCAGCCGATCTGGTCTCGTCCAAAGCTGCGACCAAGGCGCGTTTCGATCATTCGCTCACCTGGGACGCGATCGGCACGCGCACGGTGGCGGAGTATCAGTCGATTCTCGCTGCCAGGCGAGCCGGATGACTATCGCGCCAGAATTGTCAGTGCCGAGGTGACACCATCCACGGAATAGGACGTACTCACATGGGTGATTGCGTGAATTGGGCCCTAAAAGCGGGCCTTTTACGCTCCACACCACGGTACGGGCCTTGCTCAAGTGAGCGCAGGCCTTCGACTTTGTGAGGCCAAGGAGATTCATCGCAAATGGAATTCAACAAGCTGGTCTTTGCGGGGTTGTCGGTGGGGTGCCTGGCTGCAGCTGCCGGCGGCTCGTACCTGGCCGTCCGGCAGAACCAGTCCGCACCGGGTGCCATGGATGCAAATGGTGGGTACAGCGCGGTGGTGCCTGATGCAGCATCAGGCACGTCAGCGCCGTCTACCCAACCTGCACCCAATGCACCAGTCACGGAATCGGAAGGCGTGATTGCACCCGAACCGTCCAAGCCGGAACCGTCGCGCCCTTACGAATCGGTTGAGCCGGCTCGTCCCGCGGCAGCGCGCGTAACGACGTCGCGCCGAGCGGATGTGCGATCGACGCCGTCGGCGCCTGCGACCAGCCCTTCGCCTCGTGTGGACAACCGTCCTGCGACTCGTGTCGATTCTCGTGAGACGAGCACCAACACTCGCTCAGGCCAGACGTCAGAGTCGCCCGCCGTTGCCTCCGCGCCCAGCTCGTCTGGCGGGATGTGGGAAACGCGCCCGAGCGTTCAGCCGTCGGCGCCTGAATACAAGGAAGCGGAGCCGCCACCGCCGCCCGCGCCCGAGTTCGTCGATCTGACGGTTCCGTCCGACGCCGTGCTCGGCCTGCAGATTGAGCGCACGGTGTCGAGCGAGCTCGCTCGCATCGAAGACAAGGTGGATGCACGCGTGACGCGTGATGTGCGCGTGTCGGATCGCGTCGCGATCCCCGCGGGCTCGACGGTTCGCGGTTCGGTGACCGAAGTCGATCGTGGTGGCCGCGTGAAAGGCAAGGCGCGTCTCGCGATTCGCTTCCACACCATCGTGCTGGCCGACGGCACGCAGCTGGCACTGAAGACGGATCCGGTTATTCGTGAAGGCCAATCACCCGGAGGCGAGAGTGCCGCAAAAGTTGGCGGCGCCGCCATCGGTGGCGCAATCCTCGGCGCGATTCTCGGCGGCGGCAAGGGTGCCGCGATTGGCGGTGCGGTGGGCGCGGCCGGCGGCACCGCGGCGGCAATGGCCAACGATCGCAGCCCGGCGACGCTGCCGGCGGGAACCACGGTCACGGTGCGCATGCAGTCGCCCGTGACGCTGACAGTGCAGAAGGAATAGAGGCGCGTTCGCGAACCGCGTCGCGGACTTCGGCACAGAAACGTTCTTCTGAAAACCGTGACGCGAAGCTGCGTAAGCTCGCAGACAGGCGAGCCCGAAACTCCTCGGGCCCGCTGAGCATCGATTGCATTCGCGCGATCGCGTCGGCCTCGTCATTCCAGAGCAGCCGCTCTTCACCGTTAACGACCTCGACCGGGCCGCCGCTGCGGTGGCAAAACACCAGCATGCCCGCGCGCGCCATCTCAGCGGGAGCCATGCCGAAGTGCTCTCTCTCCATCGCGTGGATGCCATAGCGGGCGCGGCCAAGCATGGCGGCCAGCGCCGCGCGAGGCAGGTCGTGGTGAAACGTGACCCAATCGCCGTGGTTGGCCGCAAGGCCACGCATCTGCTTCGCGTAGTGCGGATCGACGGGCGATCCGATGAACCTCAGCGTGAGGCCGGGGTGTGAATCGCGGACGCGGGCAACGATTGCCATGATCGCGTCCATGCGCTTGGTCGGGTGGAAGCGCCCGAGGCACAGGACAACGTCATCGCGCTCGTGCCATGGCACGCCGGGTCCCGGATCGAACACCGGCGGGTAGACCACCCGCGCAGCGACACCCATTTCGCCGAGTGCGCGGGCCGTCCACTGCGAGTTGGTCAGCGTCAGGTTTCGCGCGGCGACTTCCTTCGTCAACCCTGAGAGCGCGTCACACAGGTCGTAGTAGCGGCGAACCAACGGCGCGGCAAACACCGGTTCGGGGCGGAAGGTCACCGGGTAGTGGACGTACTGGATGCCGGCCCGATTGAAGGCACCGAAGTTCTCGGCCGTGATGCACAGGTCGAACTGTGGTCCGAGCCGTTGGGCTTGCCTGAAGAGCAGCGCCAACCGCAGACGATCGAATCGCGTCCCTGCGCTTTCGTTGCTCAGCGACGATCGTAATCGCAGGATGAGCGAGGCCGGCAGGGGCACGACGTGCTGTCGCGGCCGGCAGCGGGCGAGGGAGGTTCCCCAGAACGCGTCCACTACGTCGGGCTGCCACGGCAGCTCGGTTAACACCTCCAGCGCGACCGAACCGGCGAGTGCCTGGGCAAGCCAGGCACCCACGGCGTTGCCACCGCCCGGGTCCTGAAACGTCCTGTGCACAAGGAGCACGCGCAGGTCACGCATCTGACTCATTATCGTCCCGTCGTATGATTGGGCCGGAGGCTGATCATGCGCTCGTTCATTACACTCATCGCTCTCACCATCGCCGTTCCTGCCTTTGCGCAAGTCACAAAACAGGAACGCCCGGGCATCGTCAACTTCAGCAAGATCGATGCGGTCGTCGCGTGTGGCGGCGCCACCGACACGGCCGCGCTCGAGGCGTTGAAGGCCGACGGCTTCAAGTCGATCATCAACCTGCGCACCGCCGGCGAACAGGGCGCCAACCTCGAACAGAATGCGGCGCGCGCGAAGGAGCTCGGCCTGAAGTACATCAGCATCCCGTTCAGTCCCGGCCAGCCGGATCCAAAGGCAGTCGACACCTTCCTCGGCGAGATCGCCAATAAGAGCAACCAGCCGGTGTTCGTGCATTGCGGATCGGCGAGCCGGGTCGGGTCGTTCTGGCTGGTGAAACGTGTGCTGCAGGACGGCTGGACCGTCGAGAAGGCCACGGAGGAAGCGAAGCTGATTGGTCTGCGCGGCGAGCCGCTCGAGAAATTCGCCCTGGACTACATCGCGGCGCACAAGAAGTAACCGTAATGCGGCCGGGTGGAGAGATGCCGCCCGGCCCGGTCGAGCGCCGACTGCGCGTTCGCATAACTTCACGCAATCGCCCTGATTCCTGAGCGCGCTGACATCAGACTTGTGCCGGTGCGGCGGGCGTTGACACTCGCCGCGCACAGGGCGATACTGAAGGGTCGTTGGACGCGGCGATTTCTCCGACTTGGTGGGCCGCGTCTTTTCTGCTGTGCTTTCGAGCGCGGCACTATCTAAGTCGCGAGCCGGGCCCGCGATTGTTCGCGGGCTTTTTTTTGGAGTATGAATGGGCAACCGTTACATTTTTTCTTCGGAATCGGTCGGTGAGGGGCATCCCGATAAAGTCGCCGACACGATTTCCGACGCCGTCCTTGACGCCTGCCTGACGCAGGACAAGTTCAGCCGCGTCGCGTGCGAGACCTACGTCAAGTCGAACGTGGTTATCGTCGGCGGCGAGATCACGACCAAGGCCAGGCTCGACGTCGAACAGATTGCCCGCAAGGCGATCCGCGAGATCGGCTACGTCAACGACGATGACGTGTTTCACGCCGATCGCGTGTTCGTGAATCTGCTGCTCACGCAGCAGTCGGCCGATATCGCGCAAGGCGTCGACGCGCGTAAGGTCAAGGGCAAGAAGACCGGACAGCAGGGCGCGGGGGATCAGGGCCTGATGTTCGGCTACGCCAGCAACGAAACGCCGGAGCTGATGCCGGCGCCGATCATGTTCGCGCATCGCCTCGGCCGGATGTTGACCAAGATTCGCAAGGCGGGCGGCGCCGAATGGCTGCGGCCCGATGCGAAATCGCAAGTCTCGGTGATCTACGAAGACGGCAAGCCGGTCGGCATCTCGAACGTCGTGATCTCCACCCAGCACGCCGCCAGCGCGCAGCACAGCACCATCGAAAAATTCTGCATCGAGGAAGTGATCCGCAAGGTGCTGCCCGCGCGCATGCTCACCAGCAACACCGAGTTCCTGATCAATCCGACCGGCCGCTTCGTCGTCGGCGGTCCCCAGGGCGACACCGGCCTGACCGGCCGCAAGATCATCGTCGACAGCTACGGCGGCATGGGCCGTCACGGCGGCGGTGCGTTCTCGGGCAAGGATCCAACGAAGGTCGATCGCAGCGCCGCCTACATGGGCCGGTGGGTCGCCAAGAACGTGGTCGCCGCGAAGCTCGCGGCGAAGTGCGAAGTGCAGTTCGCCTACGCGATCGGTCACCCCGATCCGGTCAGCGTGCACATTGAAACGTTCGGCACCAACACCGAGCCGGATGCGAAGATCACGCGCGCGATCAATCGCGTGTTCGACTTCCAGCCGTCGGCGATCATCGACCAGCTGAACTTGCGCCGCCCGATCTACTCGAAGACGACCAACTACGGCCACTTCGGCAAGAACGACAAGGACCTGACCTGGGAAGCGACCAACAAGGTCGCGGCCCTGATGAAAGCTCTCTAGAGGTCTGGAGGCCCTGAGGTTCTGACATTAAGGCGCCGGGTTTAAAATCCCGGCGCCTTTCTTTGTCCTTTGTGCAGAGGTGACGTTTTTCGTCACTTCCGGCCACAAACGGGCGACTTGGGGAAGACAGAAACGAATTTGTTGTTGTTTTTGATATGACTTAAGGCGGTTGCCATCTTGCACACTCTCTTGAGGCACTGATGCAAAAATGCCCTGAGTCCGGATTCACGCTGGTCGAATTGCTGATCGTCATCACGGTGATCGGCATCATCGCCGCGATCGCGATTCCGGGCTTACTTCGGGCGCGGATCGCCGGGAACGAGTCCTCGGCGATAGCCAGCCTCCGTGTCATCAACAGCTCGCAGCACGCCTATATGACCTCGTGCGGCAACGGCTTCTACGCATCGTCGCTGACCATCCTGGCGGATCCCGCGCCGCTCGGCACGGGATTCATCAGCCCCGATCTGGGTTCCGCGGCGATCGTCGAGAAGAGCGGCTATCGCCTCACGATGGCCGAGGGCAGCGAGGCGGACAGCGCTGCCGAAGACGGTTGCAACCCATCGGGCCTCGCGGCGAATCTGTTCAGCTCCTACTACGCCTCTAACGCGCCACTCGCTCCCGGACAGACCGGCATCCGCTGGTTCTGGACCAACTCCGCCGGCGCGATCTTTACGTCCGACGCCGACGATTTCGCGATGGTGCACATCGGCAACGCGCCTCCGGGCGTCGGCTCCCTGCTGCATTGACGACTGGCGACCCGGCCGGCGCATTGCCGCGGTGATGATGCCGACGCGGTTGACGCCCCTGCGCTCGTCGATCGCCGCAATGATCGTCCTTCTGCCGAATCGCGTGAGCCCGGCCGGGGTCAACGTGTAGTTGAGTGATTGGTAACCGGATAAAGCAAAAGGGTCAGTTCGCGAGCTTGATCGACCTGACGTTAATCGACTTGATGCCGTCCTTCTCCGTTACCGTGCCCGTCGCGATGACGTTCTTCGCGACAAAGTCGAGGAGCTTCGCGTTGGTATTCGCGGTGTAGTCCCCGGTCACGGCATAGATGGCATCAGCCGTCAGGATGCCGACCGGCTGGCCTTTCTTCGCGCAGACCATTGCGCAGGCGGCGTGCCCGGCGCCCTTGCCCGCCTCCTTCTTCGAGGTCGCGCACACGATGTCGACCACCTCGCCTTTTATTGTCATATCAGCGGCAAATGCCGAAACCGCGAGGGATGCCACGCACGCGGCCGCCGCCATTATCAAGAGCACATTACGCATTGGAGACTCCTCTCCCTATCCTATACTTCCGGGGTTGGACGCCGTTTAGAACGAGGGATCCCATGAGCAATAGAGTCGCCCCCCGTCTCCGCGTAGCCGCCATCGTCTGTGGAGTGGTGGTCGCCGTCGTCAACGCGTCCAGCCAGGCCCCATCGGGGCCGTCAATCGACGATGTCATCAACCTCAAGCGCGTCGGCGCTCCGGCGATCTCGCAGGGTGGCCGGCAGGTCGCGTATACCATCCGCGAAGCCAACTGGGACGAGAACGCCTACGAGACCGAGATCTGGATTGGCGACGCGGCGACCGGACAATCGCGGCAGCTCACCAACGCGCGCAAGTCGAGCACCCAGCCGGCGTTTTCGCCGGACAGCGCGTGGCTCGGGTTCGTATCCGATCGCGACGGCAAGCGCCAGCTGTATCGCATCGCGCCCGGGGGAGGAGAGGCCGAAAAACTGACGGCGGTGGAAGACGGCGTCAACAATTTCGCGTGGTCGCCTGACGGCACGGCGATCGCGTTCACGATGGTCGACCCGCTGTCCGATGCGGTCAAGGAGCGTGACCAGCGCTGGGGCGACATCAAGCTGGAAGATCAGGATCAGCGATACACGCATCTGCATCTGCTCGATGTGGCCGCCAGGACGACGAAGCAGCTGACCAAGGGCGAGATGGTGGTCGGCAATTTCGCCTGGTCGCCGAACGGGCGCCGCATTGCCTTCGATCACCGCATTACCAGCGACGCGGCCGATGGCGGCACCGCGGACATTTCCGTGGTCGTGCCGGCCACCGGCGACGCGCAGGTGGTAGTCGCGCAGGAAGGGCCCGACACCAACCCGCAATGGTCACCGGACGGCTCGCAGCTCGCGTTCGAAACGGCGATGGCCAAGCCGTCGTACTTTTTCCAGAACAGCGTCATTGCCACGATCGCCTTCGGATCGACAACGGCGCGCAGCGTGACCGATGGATTCGACGAGAATCCCAACCTGGTTCGCTGGACCGACGCCGGCATCCAGTTTTCTTCGTCGCAGCGCACGTGGTCGTACCTGTTCACGCTCAACCCGGTGACAAAGGCGATCACCAGGCACGCCGCCCGCGAGAGCTGGATCGGCGGCGGCTTTTCGCTCACACCTGACGGAACCCTGGCCGCGTTCATCGCATCGGGCCCGATGGACTTCCCGGAAGTGTTCGTGGCGCCAGTGCAAACGATGCTGGGAGTGAAGGTCAGCGACGCCGGCGCGCAGATCGTCTCGTGGCCGAAACACAGGCGCGAGGTGTTCACGTGGAAGAGCCAGGACGGCGCCCAGGTCGAGGGCGTGTTGCACATGCCCGCTGACTTTCAACAGGGCCGCCGCTATCCGTTGCTGGTCGTGATTCACGGCGGGCCGACGGGTGTCTCGCGTCCGACGCCATATGCCAGCGCCTCGCACTACCCGATCGACGCGTTTCTTGCGAAAGGCGCAATCGTCCTCGAGCCGAACTATCGGGGCAGCGCCGGCTACGGCGAGAAGTTCCGGTCGCTGAATGTCCGTAATCTCGGCATCGGCGACGCGTGGGATGTGCTCTCGGGCATCGATGCGCTGGTGCAGCAGGGCCTCGCTGATCGCGATCGGGTCGGCAGCATGGGCTGGAGCCAGGGCGGTTACATCTCCGCGTTCCTGACGACGAAGCACTCCGATCGCTTCAAGGCGATTTCTGTCGGCGCTGGTATTTCCGACTGGATGACTTATTACGTCAACACCGACATTCACCCTTTCACGCGGCAGTACTTGAAGGCGACGCCGTGGGACGATCCGAAGATCTACGCCGACACCTCGCCGATCACCTACATCAAGCAGGCGCGCACGCCGACGCTGATCCAGCACGGCAACGAGGACACGCGGGTGCCGATTCCAAATGCCTTCCAGCTATACCAGGGCCTGCGCGATCAGAACGTGCCGGTAGAGTTGTCGATCTTCAAGGGGTTCGGCCACAACCTCAACAAGCCGAAGGCGAATCGCGCCGCGATGCAACAGAACTTCGAATGGTTCACGCGGTATATCTGGAATCAACCTGGCGGGACGCAAGCGAAGTGATTCTGGTCGGGAGGTGATCTCGTCGGGATATGATCCTTGACGGGAATGGCTTACTTCATCGATCTGTTTCTGCACCTCGACGTTCACCTCGCTGCCTTCGTCGCCCAATACGGGGTCATGGTTTACGTGATCCTGTTCGCGATCATTTTCGTCGAGACGGGCCTGGTGATCTGGCCGTTTCTTCCCGGCGACTCGCTGCTGTTCACCGCCGGCGCACTGTCGGCAACGGGGATGCTCGACATCCGACTGGTCGTACCGCTGTTGATCGTCGCGGCGATTGCCGGTGATGCCGTCAACTACGCGATCGGGCGCAACATCGGGCCAAAGGTGTTTACCGCGCAGGACAATCAGGGCCTGTTTCATCGCCTGCTGAACCGCCAGCACCTCCAAAAGGCACACGACTTCTTCGAGAAGCACGGCGGCCTGGCGGTGGTATCGGGGCGGTTCGTGCCGATCGTGCGCACGTTCGTGCCGTTTGTGGCGGGCGCGGCGTCGATGACCGCGGCAACGTTCGTCTTCTACAACATCATCGGCGCCGTGATCTGGGTCAGCGTATGCGCGGGCGCCGGCTACCTGTTCGGCAACGTGCCGATTATCAAGGACAACTTCTCGCTGGTGGCCATCGGCATCGTGATCGTATCGGTCCTGCCGATGGTGATCGAGTTCATCAGGCACCGCAAGACGGCATAGCGCGCGTCGAGCTCAGGAGCGCACATGCAAGTTGGGATGATCGGCCTCGGGCGGATGGGCGGCAACATGGTGCGGCGCCTGCTGCGCGGCGGCCACAGCTGCGTCGTCTTCGACGCCCACGCCGCAAATGTCGCCACGTTGATCGGAGAGGGCGCCATCGGCGCCACCTCGATCGAAGATTTCATGGCGAAACTGCAGACGCCACGCGTGGTCTGGCTGATGGTGCCCGCAAAGGTCGTCGATCCGATCCTGGAGCAGCTCGCGCCCTACTGGACCGCGGGCGACGTGGTCGTGGACGGCGGTAATTCCCACTACATCGATGACATCGATCGCGCAAAGTCGTTTGGCGATCGCGGCATTCATTACGTGGATGCAGGGGTCAGCGGCGGCGTGTGGGGCCTCGACGGGGGGTACTGCCTGATGATCGGCGGCGAAGCGACCGCGGTCGGCCGGCTCGAGCCGATCTTTCGAACGCTGGCGCCTGGCGACAGTGAAGTCCGGCTGAAGCCGGACACCTCAGGAGTTCAGAACCCCACAGGGGCGCAGAGCACCGCGCGCGAGGGCTACCTGCATTGCGGGCCGGCCGGCGCCGGTCATTTCGTGAAGATGGTCCACAACGGCATCGAATACGGTCTGATGGCCGCCTATGCCGAAGGGTTCAACATCCTCGCGCACGCCAACACCGGCGGGCGCACGCACTCGGTTGACGCCGAAACGGCGCCGCTGCGCCATCCCGAACACTTTCAATACGACCTCCCGATTCCGGAGATCGCCGAGCTCTGGCGGCACGGCAGCGTCGTCCGATCGTGGCTGCTTGACCTTACCGCCGACGCGCTCGCCGACAATCCGACACTCGAAAACTTCGCCGGCAGCGTCTCGGATTCCGGTGAGGGCCGCTGGACCGCGCATGCCGCCATCGACACCGCCACGCCCGCTCCAGTGCTGACGGTGGCCCTGATGGAACGGTTTCGATCGCGCGGCGAGGGCGGCTTCGCCGATCGACTCCTCTCTGCGATGCGTTTGCAATTCGGCGGTCATCACGAGCGTCCGGCACCAAAGTGAACGAGCTCCGAGCCGACGCGCTGGTCGTCTTCGGCGCCACCGGAGATCTCGCCTACAAGCAGATCTTTCCTGCGTTGTACGCCATGACGCGGCGCGGCGAGCTCGAGATTCCGGTGATCGCGTTTGCGCGGCAGCCGTGGACGCAGGAGGAGCTGCGCGATCACGTCCGGCGCAGTATTGAAGAACGCGTCACCGTCGATCACGCAGTGCTCGATCGCCTGACGGCCCGCCTTAGCTACGTGGCCGGCGACTACGCCGACCCCGCGTCGTTCGCGGCGTTGCGCAGCGCGCTTGGCGACAGCAAACGGCCGCTGTTCTATCTGGCGATCCCACCAGCCATGTTCGGCATCGTCGTTCGCGGGCTGGCCGCACATGGCTGCACCAACAACGCCCGCGTCGTGGTCGAGAAACCATTCGGCCGCGATCCGCCTTCCGCGGAAGCGCTCGACGCCGTGCTGCGCGAATTCTTTCCGGAGCAGGGCGTGTTTCGCATCGACCACTACCTCGGGAAGGAACCCGTCCAGAACCTGCTCTACTTCCGGTTTGCGAATGCGTTCCTCGAGCCGGTGTGGTGCCGCCAATACGTCGAGCGGATCGAGATCACGATGGCCGAGGCGTTTGGCGTCAAGGGCCGCGGCAAGTTCTACGAGGAAGTCGGCGTCGTCCGCGACGTCGTCCAGAATCACCTGCTGCAGATTCTCGCGCTGATCGCGATGGAGCCGCCGGCGTCAGACGATGGCGCGGCGATCGACGCGGCGAAGGTCGCGCTGTTCGAGTCGATTCGGCCGCTGGCGCCTGACGAAGTCGTGCTCGGCCAATATCGCGGCTATCGCGCCGAAGACGGCGTCGAGCCGCAATCGAACGTTCCAACCTACGTGGCGGCGCGGCTCCACGTGGACAGCGATCGCTGGTCGGGCGTGCCGTTCCTGATTCGCGCCGGCAAGTGCCTGGCGGCCACGCTGAGCAGCGTGCGCGTGCAACTGAAGCCGCCGGCGCGCGCGCTGTTCGATCGCGGCGTCCCGGCGCACAACGAGTTTCGCTTCCAACTGAGCCCTGAGGTGATCCTCGGATTGATCGCCCGCGCCAAGCTGCCTGGCGAGCCGATGGTCGGCGAAGACGTCAGCCTGGTCGAGATCCAGCCGCCGCGCGACGAGAAGGCACCTTACGAGCGTTTGCTCGGCGACGCGCTCGACGGCGATCACACCTTGTTCGGAAGCTTCGAGGGCGTCCGCCGCACGTGGCAGATCGTTGGGCCGGTGCTGAATACCAATGCGCCGGTCCATGAATACGAGCCCGGGAGCTGGGGGCCGCCGCAGGCCCGCCGCATCGATGACGCGGCTATCGAGCCAGCCAGTACGTCATTTTGACGGCCAGCGATCGCGAGCGCACGCGATGCGAGTGGTCGATCAACTCGCGCGAGGTCAGCGGCAGATCGGTGTCCCAGCCCTGGTTGTAGACCACATAGAAATCGCTGCCCGGCTTGTAGTGATACCACCAGAGAAAGTTGAGGCTCGCCGTGTTGCGATCGTCGTTGTACTGGACGAAGCCCTTCAAGTAAAAGTCCGGCGAGAATGAATGGCTGACGCGAAAGTTGACGACGTTGGTCGAATACAGCGGCCGTCCGGGTAGCGACACTCTGTTGTGCGTGTAGTTGGGCTCGAACAGTAGTGTCTTGCCGACCTGTAGGTTGACGCTGGCGCGGAAGCTCTTGCGATCGCCATTGTAATATCCGCCGAGATCGGTGCCGAGCGAGCCATACACGCGCTTGGTGCGGTCCGAGTTGTAGCCGATCGTCGCGTACTGCCAGTCGTAATGGCCGATCGGTAAGGTCGTTCCGGCCGTGGCGAAGGGCACGGTCAGATTGTCGTACTCGCGCGTCGTGCCGACGAAGAGCGAAGAAGTGTCTTCGCGCGACATGTTCCCGTATACGTGCTGGGTCCGTGAATCGACGAGGCCCGCGTGGTTCTCGTAGTAGTCGAGATTGCCGTTGAAGGTCATCTGGCGAATGCCGCCCCACTTCGGCCGCGGCGTCCACTGCGCCTTGACCCTGGTGCCGCGAACGTCGAGGCGGGGGATGTAGCCCACCTCCGCGTTGAAGCTCTTACCGACGTCGAGGTACTGGCCGCCGTAGTTGAAGCGATCGCTCTTCCACAGGAAGTCGAATACGCCAGCGACGTCGTTGCCGCCCCTCGACGCCGCTCGGGGCGGCCCTGAGCTTGTCGAAGGGCCGGTCGAGCCGGGGCTGAACGTTTTCGCCAGCACCGTCGTCATCGTCACGTAGCGTCCCAGCACGAAGCCGCCGTCGATACCGATCGTCCGGTTGTAGTCCGAGCTACCGCCCTGGCTGTTGACGATCAACGTGCCGACGCTCGAGTTCCGGAGGACGTTGCGCTTGACGCGAATCGCCGTGAAGTTGGCGTTCCCAAGCTCGCGGGCAGCGAGCGTCTCCTCGTCCGTCGCGATGTTCAGGACGCCAAGCGCGTAGGAACCGACCCGCCCCGTCACGCGGCCGCCGCCGATGATCGGCACCTGCTGGCCGTCGACGAGTCCGATGCGCCGGCTATAAAAAATGTTCAACAGACCCGGATCGTTGGCTGCGGCGTCGCCGCCGAGTCCGGTCACCGACTTGGCAAAGTCGAAGATCCCAGCGCTCTCCGTAAAGAACTGGCGCTTCTCCGGGAAGAACAGGCTGAAGCGCGTCAGGTTGACGACCTCCTGGTCGGCCTCCACCTGCGCGAAGTCGGTGTGATACGTGAAGTCGGCGATCAGATCGTCGGTGACACCGATCTTGAAGTCGCCCCCGAACTTCGCGTCGGTGTCGAATTCTGAATTGGCCACGTAATCGCGCGACGCGGTTGGCGATAGGAACGGAACGAACTCAACGCGCCGGCGAGACTTGATGGCGTTGAGTCCTTGCAGCACGCCGGCGTTCGACACCCGCGCGAAGCCTGATGCACCCCACTCGCGCGGAAACGGCACCCAGTACGATTCTTCGTTCTTGCGGAACAGGATCCGGCACAGGTTCAGGCCCCAGGTCGACTCGCCGATCGTCGTCTTGAAGCGCAGCTGGTTGAGGGGGATGGCCATCTCGACGTACCAGCCACGCTCGTCGATCGAGGTCTTGTTGTCCCACACCGCGTTCCAGTCGTAGTTGATGGTGCGGCCGTTCTCGACGGTGTTGGCGTCCTTGTAGGCGCCAAGCGGGTTGGTGCTGAAGTAGAACGCGTTGCGGTGATCGTGAAAAGTGTCGATGGTGATCTTGAGCTGATCACCCTTGTTGAGGCCGGCGTCCCGCTTCATCTCGCTGCCCATGATCCCGGACGGATCGGAATCCCAGACCCACACTCCGATGTAGAGCGTCTTCTCATCGTAGAGGATGCGAAATTCGGTTTTTTTCCGTGGACGCGGCGCCGTAGCTGGGCTCGCGCTGGATGAAGTTGCCCTGGGCGGGGGCGAGCGCCCACGCGTCGTCGGTCAGCTTGCCGTCGATGGCGGGACGCTGCGCGTCGCTGATCTTGAGCGCGATCGCCCGAAAGCCTTCAGGGTCGATGCTCGTGATGTCGAAGGACTGCGCCGATGCCGGGGCTGCGCACACGACCCACACAGAGATTCCGATCAGGGATTGCCGGACCAAACGCCGCATTCTGGTATCCGCATATTTTGCCTGTGTGACGCGCGAAGTCATGCAACCAATTGTCGCGCCAGCCGCAATGGCAGGGCAGCACGCGAAATACCGGTATGCGGAGGTCGACGTCCAGACGCCGGTCTTCGAGCGGCCGGGTGGCACCGTCGCCTACGATGCGTCGTTTCAACCGGTGGCCGGACCATCGGAGTACCACTCCGTCACGCGCACGACCCTGGACGCTGACGCTGCCTTCCAGGTGTTGCCGTCGACGTCTCTCAAGGTCGGCGTCAGCCACCTTGCCTCCGACTACACGCATCGCATTTGGGAGAGCACCGCGGAGAACGCCTTGCGCGTGTCGGTCGACACCACCGGCAACTCGCCATTGATGCTGCGCGGCCTCTACGAGAACCGCCGCCGCAGGGGCGAAGGCTTCGAGCCCGAAGCCCTGGCTGAGGTCGGCGAGCTGGCCGGCATGCGGCACTACGACGTCGCCGATCGGAATCGCCAGCGGTTCACGCTGATCGCCAATGCCGCTGCCGGCGGCATGCTCGGGCTCACCGCCTCGGCCGGCGTCGGCCGCGACGAGTACCCGGACAGCCCGAACGGCCTGCAATCGTTTGATTCGGATCAGTACTCGACCGGCTTCACGCTGACGCCCGACGACCGCTACACCATGACCGCCAGCTACGGATGGGAGAAATACCGCTCGCTGCAGCGGTCGCGTAGTGCGAGTAGCGCCGCCGAACAGGCCGATCCGCGGCGCGACTGGACCACCGACTACACCGGCAAGGTCAATTTCTTCGAGGCCGCCGTAGACATCGATCGCGTGATCGAGCGCACGCTCATTCGCCTGAGCGCCGACTGGAACCGCTCGAACGACACCTACCTGTATGGACTGGTCACGGGCTCGCCGCTGGCCGTGCCGGAGCAGTTGCCGCCGGTCAAGAACGAGCTGCTGCGCAGCGAGATCGACGTGACCTTCGAGATCTCACGCAACCTGCGCGCCGGGTTCGCCTATTGGTTCGACGACTACAAGGTCGAAGATTTCGCGCTCGGTCCAACCACGCTCAGCGGACTCGCGCTGCCGGCCGTCGAGGAAGGGCAGCCCGTGACCGCCACAAACGCGCTGCTGCTGGGTTACTTGTACCGGCCGTACACCGCGCATGCCGGCTTCGTACGTCTGACCTACCTGTGGGGAATTGCGCCGACCGGCGGTGCCGCCTACTGCGGCTTGTGCGAATGGCCGGCACCCTTGTGGTCACCGACCAGCACGGTGCCCATCAGCCCGCCGTCAGCGTGGTCGAGAATGTGGCAATGAAACATCCACTCGCCGGGCCGTTCGTCGAATGTGACGACGAGGCGGACCGTGGTTTTCATCGGCACATTGACAGTGTCTTTCAACGCCAGGGGCCGCACCGGCTGACCGTTATCGTCGACGATCTGGAAGAAAAAACCCGTGCAGGTGAAATGGATGATCCCAGTCGGATTCATTCTTGACGATCCACAGCTGCCGCTCGCCCAGTTTCGCCAGATACGGCTTCGCTTTCCAGAACGGTACGCCGTTGACCTGGAACTCTGACTTGTTGTTCTTCATCGGCGGCAGCGTCAGCACGATGTTGACTGGCGTCGCGCCTTCGACCGACGGCACCGGCAAGGTTCGCGTCACAGTGACCGGCTTCGCCACGACAGGGGCTTCTTTCGTGAATTCGATCGTCAGCACTTCTTCGACCGCTCGGTACTCGACGCTGCCATAGCCGCGGTTGTAGAGCATCGCGCGCAGCGACAGCGGTTCTCCCGCCTTCCCCTTGGGAGTGACGATCACGTCGACCCGCTCGCCGGGCGTGACGAGCAGGATGTCGGTCTTCTCCGGCCGCTCATGAATGCCGCCGTCGCTGCCGATCACGGTAAATTCCTGGCCGTCGAGATCGAGATAGAAGAACCGGCTCTTCGCGGCATTGACGATCCGCCACCGCTGCGGCGCACCCGGCCGGGCACGCAGCACCGGACGATGGCGGCCATTGGCCAGCACGTAGTCCCCTTCACGGCCAAACACCATGCCGGCGGATCCGCCGCTGTCTGCGGGCTCGAGCTTGCCCTTGGCGTCGAACCCGATGTCACTCAGCACGATCGTGACCTGATCCTCGACGCCGACGCCGTCATCCGGATCCTCGACCAGCAGGGCGCCGAACAACCCGAATCCGACCTGGGCCGCCGATCGCACGTGCGGGTGATACCAATACAGGCCGGCGTCGTGCACGATGAAATCGTAGGTGAACGACTCGCCCTTCTTCACTTCGGGTTGCGAGATCTCGGGCACGCCGTCCATTTCGATCGGCACCCGCACGCCGTGCCAGTGCACCGTGGTCGGCTCGTCGAGCTCGTTGCGGAAATGCACGATCAGCCGATCGCCGACTCGAGTCTTGATCAAAGGGCCGGGCAGGCCGCCGTCGTAGGTCCACACGTGCACGACCTTGCCGCCGATCTGCACATCGGCCAGCTTCGCGGTCAGATCGATCTCGACGATGCGGGGATCGGGGTTGCGGTCCGTCGGTTCGACCAGCTTGAACTCATCCGCCCAGCCCGCAGGAGCAAATGATTGCGCCTGCGCTTCGAAGGCGAAGCCGGCACACAGGACGATAAGCGCCACGACCTTGCACATGGTGTGTTCTCCTATGATCGGGTACGATTCACCTATGCGCATGAAAACCTTTGTCTCCGGGCTGTCTGCGATTGTCTTTGTCGGCGCCACGCTCATGCTGTCAGCTCAGCAGAAACCGGCCGCGACGCCTGCGCAGAAGGTCACCGTCTACAAGACCTCGTCGTGCGGCTGCTGTCGCTTGTGGGTGGATCACATGAAAACCAACGGCTTTGACGTCCAGGCGATGGATGTATCGTCGGCCGACGTCCGCGCGGTCAGCAAAGCGGCCGGGCTGCCCGAAGACGGCGCCTCGTGCCACACCGCGAAGATCGGCAACTACGTCGTCGAGGGCCACGTGCCGGCGTCGGACATCAAGCGGCTGCTGAAAGAAAAACCCGCGATCGCCGGCATTGCGGCCCCGGGAATGCCGATGGGATCGCCCGGCATGGAGCAGGGCGGCGCGAAGGAAGCCTACGACGTGCTGGCGTTCACGAAAGACGGCAAGATGACCGTCTACTCGAAGCACAAATAGATCTATGACCTTCCGGTCGTCCTGGATAGCGCAGCAGGCGGCCGGCCAGACCGCGTACCTGTCGCGTTTGGAACACCTGCCACGACGATGTTGGTCACATGCTTATGGCATGGCCACCACGTCGACCATTCCTGCGGCCCAAGCGATTGAGCTCACCGGTTTGATCGCGGCGGCCACCGGTGGCATCGCCAGCCGGGTCCTCGCGAAGAACAGCGGCGGCAGCCTGACACTGTTCGCCTTCGCCGCCGGTGAAGGGCTGAGCGAGCACACGACGCCTTTCGATGCGCTGGTGCTGACGCTTGATGGAGCGTTGACGCTGACGATCAGCGGTCAGAGCATGAACGCGGTGCCGGGGACCATTGTGCGCCTCCCTGCGAACATCCCGCACGCCGTCGACGCGGCCGTGGCGTCACGAATGCTGCTGATCATGCTGCGCGGAACCGACTGACCCATGAGCTCGCGCGGCTGGCTCATCGGCATCGCGCTGATCTTCGGCATCACTGCCGGCGTGGGCACCTATACGTTCGCGTACGCGCGCGGATATTCCTACCTCACCAACGACCCGCAGGCCTGTGCGAACTGCCATATCATGCGCGGTCACTACGATGCGTGGACGCGCGCGAGCCACCGCTCCGTCGCCGTTTGCAACGATTGCCACACGCCACCCGGGCTCGTGCCGAAGTACCTGACGAAGGCGCAGAACGGGTTCTGGCACTCGTTCTATTTCACGACCGGCCGCTTTCCGGATCCGATCCGTATCACCCCGCGGAATCAGCAGGTCACGGAGATGGCATGCCGGAAATGCCACGCCGAGATCACGTCGGCGATTGACCCCGCCCACACCACCAACCCCGCCGGCGGCTTGTCGTGCACCAAGTGCCACAACAACGTCGGCCATATCGAGTAGCTCACCATGACCAATACCCGGCGCTCGCGTTTCGGCTTTCCGGTGATGATCGCCATTGTCGCCGCCATCGCCGCGGCGGGGATCACGGCGCTACTCGTCAACATCTTCCAGCGACAGCAGGAGGCGCGCGAGCCCTTCCACCGCGTCGTCGAGCTGACCGACGACATCACCGATCCGGAAGTATGGGGACGAAACTTTCCGGTGCAGTACGACGGCTACAAGCGGACCGTCGATCAGACGCGGACGCGCTACGGCGGCAGCGAAGCGGTGCCGCGCACCCCAACCGCCGCCGATCCGCGATCGCTCGTCGCGCAATCGCGGCTCGAAGAGGATCCGCGCCTGAAGATCATGTGGGCCGGCTACCCGTTCTCGAAGGACTTTCGCGAAGAGCGCGGTCATGCCTACATGCTCGACGACCAGACGTTTACGGAACGCCAGGCCGTGGCCCAGCAGCCGGGTACCTGCATGCACTGCCACGCATCGGTCTACGGCACCTACAAGAAGCTCGGCGGCGGTGATCTGATCAAGGGCTTCGAGGCGATGAACCAGATGAAATACCAGGAGGCGCGCAAGCTGGTGACGCACCCTGTCGCCTGCATCGACTGTCACGATCCGCGCACCATGCAGCTGCGCGTGACGCGGCCCGGCTTCCTCGAAGGCATCCAGAAGGTCAAAGCCGCGCAGGGCGTGGCGAACTACGACGTCAACAAGGATGC
>Ga0136611_10000228_pt1 | contig 35123 bp, 23 predicted proteins | sample AntDrymUQ2232306_2_FD_106645 | JGI IMG/M metagenome (GOLD analysis project Ga0136611, IMG submission 106645) | Polar desert sand microbial communities from Dry Valleys, Antarctica - metaG UQ223 (23.06) | ecosystem: Environmental > Terrestrial > Soil > Desert | place: Antarctica: Dry Valley...
AAAATCTTTAACTCGCGCCAGATTTCTACATCGAGCATCGCTTTGACATCACCTGCCTGATTTATGCCGATTTCCATTACGAGAAAACCGCCCGAATTCAAAAATTTCGGCGCGTCGGCAATGATTTTTTCGATAATCGCAAGCCCGTCGCCGCCGTCGGTTAACGCCGTCAGCGGTTCAAAATCGCGCACTTCCGCCTGCAAAGTTCTCACATCATCGCGCGGAATATACGGCGGATTGGAAACGATTAAATCGAACTTTTCACCCGGCAGATTTTCAAAGACATCGGAGATTCGCAGTTTGAGACGTTCTAAAACTTGATGACTCTCGGCGTTCTTTTTCGCAATTCCGAGAGCCTTTTCGGAGATGTCCAATCCAATCGCGTTTGCTGTTTTAACCGAGTGCAAAATCGAAACCGAGACGCAGCCCGAACCGATTCCGACTTCGCAAATTCTTGAATTTTCCTGCGATTGTAAAATTTCAATCGCCGCCTCAACAATCATTTCGGTCTCAGGTCGCGGAATTAAAACATCCGGCGTGACGAGAAAATCAAGTCCGTAAAATTCCTGTTTGCCGACAATGTATTGAAAAGGCTCGCGGCGGGCGCGGCGCGTCACAAAATCCCGAAAGCGTTTCGCTTCCTCAGAAGTCATTTCGTATTCGGAATGCGCGACGAGAAAAGTCTTATTTTTCCTCAAAGCAAAACCGAGAAGCGAAGCGGCTTCGCGTCTCGGTTCGGCAACTTCGCTCTTTTGTAAAATCACCGACGCTTCTTTTAGTATTTCGGAAACGCTCGGCATTATAATTTAACAGCTTTCGTAGCAATATATGTCGGCGCGTATTTATTGAGCGCGGTTGCCTCATCCGACCAGTAATCTTCATAAAATCCGCTGATGACAAAACCTGCCGCCATTTGTCCGCCGATTTGTTGCTCAAGCGTGTGTCCGAAAGCGAGCGGTTCATTGTTATCCGTATATTTACGCCTCTCTTCTTCACTCAAAGATTCCAAATCCGAATACGGCAGCGAGTATTTTACCCGCAGAATCCCTTGCTCTTCATCCGCAACTCTATCGAAAATAAAGAAAAACGAATTATGAAAACCGGAAAGCATTGCGCCGCCGCGCCGCAGAACTCGAAACCCTTCGTGCCAAACCGGTTCGAGATTCGGCATAAAACAGTTTGAGCAAGGATGAAAAATTAAGTCGAAATGTTCATTGGGAAAACGCGACAAATCAGCCGCGTCGCCTTTTTCAAGGCGAATTTTCAAATTGTCCCTTTCGGCGACTAATTTATCCTGCTCCAATTGCTTTGCCGAATTATCAAACGAAGTAACATTCGCGCCCGCTGCCGCTAAAACCGGTGCTTGCTGTCCGCCGCCCGAAGCCAGACACAAAATATCTTTACCGCGCACGTCACCGAACCATTCACGCGGAACGCTTTTAATTGGCGTGAGAACAACGCTCCAATTTCCGCCGCGCGCCGCCGTGATAATCTCCGTGCTGACCGGAACGCTCCACTCGATTTCCTTTTCGACTTCCTTGTCCCAAGCCGCGCTGTTGTATTCTTGAACATTCATAAAATCAAAAACGATTTCTGCGAGGTTGCAGTAAATTTGTTTTTTAAATCTTGCCGTTCAACGACATCGAATGTTATATTCTTTTTTAGCTTTTGAAGCAAAGTTTCCAATAATAATTTTACAGTCAGACAAACTTTTCGACTCTCCGACGCGTCTGAGCAAGGGCTTTCGGCATCTCGTTTAAATAAAACATCATAACTTTTGATTTTCAGTTTCGCTTTTTCGCCGTTGTCTCGCAAAGACCGCTCTCCTTAATAAAATAAAAAATGAGGTAATAGTAATGTCGTTTTCGCCCCTAAAGTGTCTTCCGAAAATTTATCCCGCGCTTTTTTTAATTTTAATCTCCCTCTGCGCCGTTAACCTTTCAGCCCAAACAAAAAAGAGTTCCGCTGACCGAAAGAAAAATCAGGCGACTGCAAAAAATCAAACGAAGAAGGCTGAGTTGAAAGCGGAGAAAAACACCAAAGGTAACCCCGCCGAGACGAAAAAACAAATCGAAGAAAAAAAACGCGCCGACTCGCGGAAATCCGAAGAAAATAAACGCCGCGCCGCCGAAGAAGCCAAACGACGCGCGGCGCAGGAAGAACGACGGCAGGCGGCGTTAGCCGAACAGCGTCGCCGCGCCCAATTAGCCCGCGAAGCGCAAGCCAGACGCATCGCCTTTGAGCGCGGACTTCGCGCCGAAACGATTGAAAACATCGGAAACGACGACACCGACGGCGAAGATTTAGAAGTTCGCCGCGCCGCCATTAACGCTCTCGGCAATCATGCCGGAACCGTCGTTGTGCTTGAGCCGCAAACGGGAAAAGTTCTATCAATCGTCAATCAGGATTGGGCGATTCGCAAAAGTTTCAAGCCGTGTTCGACTATCAAACTCGTCACCGGCGTTGCCGGACTCAACGAAGATATGATTAGCGCGGACGGCAATATCCGCGCTAAAAGATTTCCGCTGAATTTGGACGACGCGCTCGCTTTTTCAAACAACACTTATTTTCAAGCCGTCGGCAGAAATTTGGGAAACACGAAAATGATCGCCTACGCGCAAATGCTCGGTCTCGGACAGCCGACGGGCATCAACGCGAAAAACGAAACGGGTGGACGGCTTCCTTTCAACAATAGTAATGCCCGCATTTATTCGCACGGCGACGATTTTGAAGTCACGCCGCTGCAGCTCGGCGTGCTGGTTTCGGCGATTTCCAACGGCGGGCGAATCGTCATTCCGCAAATTCCGCGCACCAAATTTGAGCGAACGAATTTTCGCGGCGCGATGCGCTACCAACTTAATCTGCCGGGCAACTCACTGCAGGGCGTGATTCCGGGAATGATCGGCGCGACCGCCTACGGAACGGCGCGGCGCGGCGTTGACTCAACGCTCGCCGTGGCTGGGAAAACCGGCTCGTGCATCGGAAACGGCAGTTGGGTCGGACTTTTCGCGTCCGTTGCCCCAATCGAAAATCCGAAATACGCGGTTATCGTCATCACGCGCGGACAGTCCGAGCGCGGCAAATATGCGGCGGCGATTGCCGGAAAAATTTATTTATCTTTAAAGAATCGCCTGATTGACGGCGGCGGTAAAATGCTCGCTAAAGTTCCGCTCGAACTGCGCCCGCAAACAAAAGTCAACGCCAGGACTTCCGCTCAATTAGACACAGATGAAGACAACGATTCTGAAGACAACGATTCTGCCGCGATTGCGCCGAAGGAAACTATCGCGGTTCAATCCGCGCCGAAAACTCTCGTCAAAAAAACGGTGCTGTCCGCGCCGACTACGCCCGTCAAAAAACTGGAAAAACCGGCGGCGCTTTTTCCGACCGTCGTCGTCAAAGTAAAAAAATCCACCGACGAGCTGACGCGCCCGCGCGTCGTCTCGAATAAATAAAAACAGTGAGCGGTTGGCATCGGGCAAAAGTCAAACAAACTTGTGTTCGCAATCGCTTTGATCGCTCATTGTCGGTTGTTTATAGTTTATCGCTTACCGCGTATCGTTCCCTGCCTACAATTTAACTTTCATCCGCTACATTTAGCTTGACAGGAGTGTAAATGTTGCGTGATGATTGTTTTCATTATTTGAATAGAAGCAAAATCGCGTTGCGTAATTACTGAAAATCTTGCAACCCTTTTTTTGGACGCAACATCAGAGTTTCGCAAAACGCGGAACATTTATGATTGATTTCAAATTTTGCAGAAAAATCACACATTGAATAATTTTGGAGGACAGGTTTAATGAAAGCCATTTACAAAAATTTAGCACTCGGAATTTTCCTGACGGTCTTTGCCGCCGTTACTGCCGCGCCGACCTTGGCGCAAGATGTTTGCAAGGATGTTGATGCCAACCAAGCCTTATACAAAAAATACACGGACAATTACGCGGGAACTCTCGAACAGGTCAAAACCGCCATTGCCGCCGCCGAAGAATATATCCAAAAATACGAAGCCTGTAAGGATGACAAAGGTGTTGCGACATTTGCCGAACAGGTAAATTATTTCAAGGGCGCACTTCCTGAACGTAAGGATTTCGTTGATAAATCTGTAAAAGCTGCTGATGGGGCAAAACTTTACGACCGATTCAACACCGCCGCTAAAGCCAAAAACGTCGCCGAAATTTTAGCGAGCGGAAAGGAAGTTGTTGCCAAATATCCTAATGACCTTGACGTTATTATCATTATGGCGAGTGCCGCATTCGACGAAGTTATCGCTAAGCCAACAGTCACGACTTTCAACAACGACGTTATTACTTACTCAAAAAGTGCCATTGAAAAGATTGAAGCGGGAACAAAGTCTGAATCTGGAAAACATGGCGCGTTAAGTTATCAATTAGGAACCAAAGACAACGCGCTCGGCGTTTTGAATTACAGCATTGCTTACACAATGCTGCTTGATGCGACACGGAAAAAAGAAGCCGCGCCGTATTTCTACAAAGCGACGCAGTATAATTCAAACATCAAAAATAATCCGTTCATCTATCAAGCTATCGGCGCGAATTATTTGGATGAAATTATTGTTCTCGATAAAAAACGCACGGATATAATCAAAGCCGCCGGTGATAAAGATACTCCTGAAAGTTTGGCAGTCGAAGCGATGCAGAAAGGTTATGCCGAACGCGCGATTGATGCTTACGCCAGAGCTTATAAGTCTGCCAAAGGCGATCCAAAAGCAAAGAAAGAGTATGTGGATTCTCTTTCGACCAGATTGAAAGAATTATATCCTACACGTTACACCGGCAAAACTTTAGACAACGTAGATACGTATGTGGCAAGCGTGACGAGTAAAACGCTCGTTGACCCGACCACCACGGTAACGCCTGTGCAGGAAGAAGTTCCGCCAACGACACCGGCGACTACCACGCCTGGAACTACCGCGCCGGCAAATAATACAGCGCCGGCAACAACTGCGACACCGAAACCGGCGGCGACGACAACGCCCAAACCAGCGACTACGACACCGACGAAACCTGTCAGCTCGACAACGGCGAAACCGGAGACGACAACAGATGTTAACGCGACGGCGACGGCGAAACCGAAAACTAAAAAACCGGCTCCGAAAAAGAAAGGAACCAGATAGTTTAGGAAGACAAATGGTTTTTCATTAAAAAAGAAAGCCGGACGCGTAAAATTACGCGTCCGGCTTTCTTTTTCGGCGCAATACTTTTAAACTGAGCCTTCTATGGCAGCTACCAATCTCGGTAATTTAGAACAGCTTCTCGGCTACAAATTTCAAAATCTCGCGCTGCTCGAACGCGCCGTCACGCATCGCTCGTGGGCTTTTGAAGAAGTGTCTTCCGGCGGGGAAGAAGAAGCTCGCCGTTTGCAAAACGAATCGCTGGAATTTGTCGGCGACGCAGTGTTGGGTTTGGCGGTTGCCGAACAACTTTACCTGCGCCACACAGAAGCGTCCGAAGGCGATTTAACCTTGATGAAGCATCATCTGGTCAGCACGGTAACGCTGGCGAAAATCGCCGACAATCTGAATTTGGGCAAATATATGCGCGTCGGACGCGGTGAGGAGAAAACCGGCGGCAGACGCAAACAGGCGCTTCTGGCGGATACTTTGGAGGCGATCATCGCCGCGATTTTTTTCGACAGCGGTTATATCTCCGCCCGCGCTTTCGTCAATCGCATTTTCGTTGAAGAGTTTCGCCGGGCGACACCGAAAACTTCGATTGATTATAAAACGCTGCTTCAGGAAACGCTCCAGGCGGACAAACTTTCCGCGCCCGTTTACCAGGTCGTCAAAACCGACGGTCCGCCGCACGAGCGAAAATTTTTCGTTGAAGCCGTTTGGGAAACCGGCAAAGTGCAGGGCAAAGGCAGCTCAATCAAAGCCGCCGAAATGATGGCGGCAAACCTCGCGCTCAAGAAATTAAACAAAACGAACAGCAAGAACGTAAAATAAAACTGTTCATTTGTTCATAGAGCTATTGAGATGAACAAATGATTTGATGAACAAATTATCTATGAGTAAGAACGAAGCAGAAATTATAAAACCGGCTGGAACGCGACCGCTCGGTCCGCCGAAGTCCACCGCCCGCGAGTATTTTGAATCGTTCGTCGTCACCCTGGTGATGGCGATTTTCGGGATGACGTTTATTTTGCAAGCCGTCACCGTGCCGACCGGCTCGATGCAGAATACAATTTTAATCGGCGATTATCTGCTGGTTAATAAATTCATTTTCGCGCCCGGCGGCAAGCCCGTTCCATTTCTGCCGCAGCGCGAAATCGAGCGCGGCGACATTATCGTTTTCAAATATCCGGGAAACAAAGTTGATCCGAGCGAAGATGCCGAACTCGGAGTCAAAGCCTACAGAGAAAATTACGTCAAGCGGGTCATTGGTTTGCCGGGCGAGACGATTGAATTTCGCAACAATCAGGTTTACATCAACGGCGAGCTTTTGCCGGAACACCGCAATATAACTTCCGATGAAAGAACACAAAGCGAGATGCCGTTAAATGATTCCGCGCCACGCCAGCCCGACGAAAAATATAGCGTTTACTATTCTGAAAGAAGCACCGAAGCCGCTGAGAAAGGGCGCGGCGCGACCGGCGGGTTTAATTTCGGCGTGAAGGGAAAACCGATGCAAATTCCTGACAATATGTATTTTGCGATGGGCGATAATCGGGACAACAGCGGCGACAGTCGCGTTTGGGGTTTCGTCCACCGTGATCTGGTCGTCGGACGCGCGATGTTCGTTTACTGGTCGTGCGACCGCGGCGCGTCCGGCGGCAGTATGCTCGGTTGCATCACCAATCCGCGGCTCGACCGCATCGGGAAGATGATCAAGTAGTCAGTAATCCGTTGTCAGTGGTCAGTCGAAGGACGAAGTTGACAACTGACTACTGACAACAAACTACTGACAAAAATGAATCTAAATTTTAACAGCGAAGTTGCCGACGCTCGCCAAACAAACAAACCAATCGTCGCGCTCGAATCAACTGTCATTGCTCACGGTCTGCCGCATCCGAAAAATCTCGAAACCGCTTTTAACTTAGAAAAAATTGTCCGCGAAAACGGTGCGACGCCAGCAACGATTGCCGTTTTCGACGGCGAATTTTGCGTCGGCTTAAACGAAAATCAAATCGAACGGCTCGCCACCGACAAAACGATTCGCAAAATTTCCAGACGCGATTTGCCGGTTGCCGTCGCCCGAAAATTAAATTGCGCGACGACTGTTGCGACCACCGCTTTCATCGCGCATCTGGCTGAAATAAAAGTTTTTGCGACCGGCGGCATCGGCGGCGTTCATCGCGGCTTTTCGGCGGACGTTTCGGCGGATTTGCCCGAACTCGCAAACAAGCCGATCATCGTCGTTTGTTCGGGTGCGAAGATTGTTTTGGATTTGCCCGCCACGCGCGAATGGCTGGAGACGAACGGCGTTTGCGTTCTCGGATGGCAATGCGATGAATTGCCCGCGTTTTATTCACGCGCGAGTGGTTTGTTTGTTGACGAACGAATTGAAACGGCTGCGGCAGCGGCGCAAATCGCGCGGGCACGTGATGCATTAAATTTGCAAAGCGCGATTCTTCTAACCGTTCCTGTTCCTGAAAATTTTGAAATTGAAGCGGGAGAATTGGAGAAAATTCTCAGCGAATCTTTGAGACTTGCCGATGAAAAGAAAATCAGCGGAAAAGACATCACGCCGTTTCTGCTCGCGCAAATGTCTTCGATGAGCGCGGGCAAAACGCTCGCGGCGAATATCGCGCTGCTTGAAAACAACGCGAAAATTGCCGCGCTAGTCGCCATCGAATTATCGAACAAAAACTCATCACACTTCCACTAAATAATTACAAACTCAGCACTTAACCTATAACGCTTCAGAGATTTTTTACTTCTAAAAATTCTTTACCAATGTTGTTGTATAAGCATTGTCCGCAATTTCGGCAGCCCATTCTCATCCGTCAACACCAAGAGAAATATCAATGAAATTTCCAATTTACAGTAGTTTGTTTCGTTTACTCTGTTCATCTGTTCAACCAAAAACAATCATTTTCGGATTTGCTGTTGTGGCAATTTTCGTCGCCTTTACCGATAGATCTAGTCAAGGAATAAAAAGCCGGTCGTGAATTCACGACCGGCTTTTTATTCCTCAAATTGATATTTTAATATTTCATTAGCTCGGTCACTGCTTTTTCCACATCGTCAATCTGCGGCAAAATGAAATCTTCAACCTGCGGCGCGTAAGCGACAAACGTGTCGGTCGCGCCGACGCGACGCACGGGCGCATCGAGATATTCAAAAAGTTCATCGGAAATTCGCGCCGCGATTTCCGCGCCGTAACCGTAGGAAATCGGGTCTTCGTGCGCGACAATGACGCGATTGGTTTTCTTGACCGATTCGGCGACGCGTTCCCAATCATAAGGCACGAGCGTTCTCAAATCAATCAACTCGACCGACACGCCCAATTTCTCCAATCGTTTCGCCGCTTCAAACGAGCGTTGAACCAACGCGCCGTAGGTCACAATTGTTACGTCTGTTCCTTCACGCACGACTTTCGCCTTGCCGAACGGAATCAAAAATTCCGACGATGGATACTGCGATTTGTTATAAACCTGTCGGTAAAGATGTTTGTGTTCGAGAAATAAAACCGGATCGTCGCAGCGAATCGAAGTTCGCAGAAGTCCGTTTGCGTCGAGCGCGGTTGACGGATAAACAATACGAATTCCCGGCGTGTGCGCGAACAGTGTCGTTCCCGACTGCGAGTGATAAACCGCGCCGCCTTTTAAGTAGCCGCCGACCGGAACGCGCATCACCATCGGGCATTTCGTGTCGCCGTCCGAACGCCAGCGCGTGACGGCGACTTCGTTGCGAATTTGGTGAAACGCCGGGAAAATATAATCGAAAAATTGAATCTCGACGACCGGTTTGATTCCGCGAATCGCCAACCCGACGGCGCGACCGATGATGTTGGCTTCGGCAAGCGGCGAATTGAAAACCCGAGCCGAGCCGAATTTTCTTTGCAAATTCGCCGTTACTTTAAACACGCCGCCTTTGCCTTTGACGGTTTCCAGATATTCTTCACGCGAAACATCCGCCACGTCTTCGCCGAACACGACGATGCGAACGTCGCGCTCCATTTCCTCGTGCATACAGCGATTGATCAGGTCAACCATCGTTCCCGCGTTGCCGGAAAGCTCCGCGCCGTCTTCGGTGTCGAAATCTTTTGATGTCGGGTCAACGTCGGGCGAATAAACGTTTCTCAAAGCTGATTCGGGCGCCGGTTGCGGCGTGACCAGAGCGATGTCCGCCGCTTCGTTGACTTCCGCGTCAACCGCTTTTCGCAACCTCTCCAAATCTTCCGACGAAGCGATGCCTTCGGTCATCAAAAATTCGGCGTAAGTTTTAATCGGATCAATCGCCGCGTCTTTTTCGAGTTCTTCCGCAGGGCGATAAAGTTTTTCGTCATCCGATAAACTGTGCGAATACGGGCGAATGACTTTCGCGTGAACGAACGCCGCGCCTTTTCGGTCTCTGCAAAATTCAACGGCTCGTTTAAAAGTCTCGTAAGATTCGAGCGCATTCGTGCCGTCGCATTTTTGAATATACAGATTTGGAAAACCCGAAACCAATTTTGAAATATCACCGCCCGCTGTTCCGACTTCGACCGGCGTGGAAATCGCGTAGCCGTTATCTTCGACGACGAAAATCACGGGCAGTTTTAAGTTGCAAGCCGTGTTCAATGCTTCCCAAACTTCGCCTTCGCTCGTCGTGCCGTCGCCGATTGACATATAAACGACTTCATCGCCTTTGAAACCCGTAATTTTATCCTTTAATTCTTCAACCAAAGACGCGCGATACGACGCTTCCGCCGCGCCGACCGCGTGGAGCGCCTGCGTTCCGGTGCAGGAGGATTGCGACGGCACGTTCAAATCTTTGTGTCCCCAATGCGAAGGCATCTGCCGCCCGTGCGAATTCGGATCAGCTTCCGCGCCGACCGCCGAATAAAGCATTTCCTGCGCCGTCATTCCTAATTGCAGCATCAAAGCGCGGTCGCGGTAATACGGAAAAAACCAATCGTAAGCCGGTTTCATCGCCAGACCCGCGCCGACGAGCATCGCTTCGTGTCCCGCGCCGGAGATTTGAAAAAAGATTTTGTTCTGACCTTTTAATTGAATTTCCTTGTCGTCAATTCGTCTCGACAGATACATCGTGCGGTAAAGACCGACGAGCGTTTCCGCGTCCAAGCCGTGATATTTCTCCGTCTGCGCTCGAATTGTTTTGCCGGATTTCTTAACCGTTTGTTTCGGCTCTTTCGTCTCAATCGCCTTCGCGGTTTTCTGTTTCGTCCGGTGATCGAGTTCGCCGTCGCCGACCGTCATTTCAGGTTTGACGACGACTTTCGCGTTGTTGTCTTTTGCAGTCGCTCGCCTGTTTTTCTGATTCGCTTGCGGCTTTTCCTTCGCTGCTTTTTTGCCGTTATTTTTCACCGAAACGGATTTTTTAGTTGCTGTTGCCATTGTGGATAATTTCCTAAATTAATAAAGTTTATATAATGAGTAAAAAATAATATCTTAACTTAAACTGCTGTCAAAAACGAAAAGCGCATCTTTTGAGTTGAAAACTACGAGAAAAAAAGGCAGCAAAGGCAAAGATTATTCAAACTTTAACTGCTGCCGCTAAAAAGACGGATAAGAGGCGAAACCTATTTGTTGCGCGAAAACGCAAACTTGAATCAAAACAAATTCTTAAGGATAATAAACTTGACAACACCAACATTAATAACCGAAAGGAGTGAACAAGAAAATGAACAGATTAATCAAATCTATGCTTACAATATTGACCGCATTCGTCTTATGCCTGGTGCTGAACGCAACGCCGACATTTGCACAAGAAATGGCAGACTCGAAAAGGAAAACTCCGCCGATGCCGAATTCGGAAGCGACTCGCTGTCTGACGGTTACTGATTGTGACCGATTAATTCAGGCACTTGTCGTTGAGCTATGGAAAGAAACCGCTTTATCTCAAAAAGCCGAAAAAGGATTTGCGGAGATTACTCGTGAACGTGATGAGCTTCAGATTGACCGTGACAAATGGCGGCAACTTTACACGAATGAAAAGGAAGCAAGCTCAAAACTCGCCGCCAATAATTTAGATTTGACCGCTGCTATTAACAAATTCAAATCTGATGACGAACTTAATAGAAGTTTGATAAATGCTCAAAACAAAAAAATTCGCCGTTTCAGGCTGGAGAAATTTATTTACAGCGGCGTATCGTTCGGAGCCGGTTTTGGCTTGGGAAGCCTTCGCAAGTAACAGAAAATAATGGTGCGAGATTGATATTTGGCGAGCATTCGGCGCAAACTCCAAAGCGAATTTTGTGCAAGAAAAAGAAAAATCATTTGCTGTTTTCCAATGAAGATTGGTTCAGCTTTTCACGGCATCGCCTTCAAAATTAAACTTCGCTGATCAACCACGGGCAAATCTTTCCCGACGTAATCAATCGTTGCCGCGCCGTTTTTCATTTCGACGCGCCGCGTTTTGCCGTTCACTTCGACATCAATTGGCATCGGAAACGGCAGATTATCAGGCGCGTCCCAACGCAGATTCATTTTGTTTCCGTTCGCATTCGCAATGATGCGCGGCAGTTTCGGCTGGCGCAGATAAACCTCGAAAAACCAATCCAAATCCATTTTCGATTCTTCCTCGGCAATTTGGAGAAAATCGTCGGTCGTCACAAGGCGCGTTTGCCTGCCGTCGGTGAATTTTTCGCGTTCTTTTGTCGGATAAGCCATCCGGCGTAACGCGCGGAAAAACGCTTCGTCGCCGATCAAATAGCGCAAAGTGTGCAACACGACCGCGCCTTTGCCGTAAATATCGCCGTCGCTTTTCAGATAATCCGGCGCAGCCATATAAACCTGATACGCGATTTTCGCTTCGCGCGGCGCGACCGCCTGCAGATTGCGCGTCCGCGTCATTCGCTCCGCCATTCTCGCTTCGTAAACTTCTCTGCCTTTTAATTTCTCGACGTAAAGTTCGTCCATCAACGACTGAAAACCTTCGTGAATCCAAAAATCGCGCCAATCGCTCGCCGTCACCAAATTTCCCCACCATTCGTGTCCGAGTTCGTGAAGCATCAAACCGTCGAAACCGTCGGCGTTGTTTTTAAATTTATTGCCGTAAGCGATAATCGTCGAATGCTCCATTCCGAGATGCGGCGTTTCGGCGATGCCCAACTTTTCCGAGCGAACCGGATACGGACCCAGTTTTTCCTCGTAGAATTTCAAAAAATCCTTGGTCTGCCGGACAATATCTCCGGCTTTTTCAAAACTTTCCGGCAACGCGTAAAAAACTATCGGAAAAGTTTCGCCCGCGACGCTTCTATATTTGTCTTCGATAATTTTATACGGCGCGATGTTCAGCACGACGTTGTAATTATTTATCGGATTCGACATCAGCCAGTTGAAAGTCCGTGTTCCGTCCGCATTTGCATTAATTTTACGCAATTTACCGACCGTCGCTACGTAGAGATTTTCGGGAACGGTGATGTGCAACGCGACCGTATCGGCTTCGTCCGACGGATGATCTTTGACCGGAAACCAAATGTCCGCGCCGTCGTTCTGGCAGGCAATCGCAATCCAGGGCGAACCGTCCGCCGTCTTCTCCCACATAAAACCGCCGACCCACGGCGCACGCGGCGCGACGCGCGGCACACCCGAATATGCAACGACAATCGAAACCGTCTCGCCCACCTGTTTCGTCATCGGAAACCATATCCAAATTTTCCCTTCGCGGCGTTCGTATTTCAGATTATCCGATTTATGGAAATCTTTAAAAAGCGAAACGCCGGAAACTGTCAAAGGCGTGTCTAAATCAAGCACGAAAACATTGGTCGGCGAAACGATGTTAGCTGTGACCATTGTGCTGCCGGCAATTGATTTGTCTTGTGGGTTGACGCGCAAACTGATGTCGTAGCTCTTCACATCGTAAGCCGCCTGCTCGTAAATCAAAACGCCGCCCGTATCGGTCGGACGCGCGCCGAGTTCGCGCTGCGGATAGGAAATCTGAACTGCGATCAAAAGAAAACCGACAACCTGCAAAAGTTTTTTCATAATTCAATCTGCGTAATCCAAATCCAAAGTCATCTGATAATCGCCCGCCATCGAAGGATGACCGTGCGCGACAGACACGGCGATGCCCTTTTCATAAGTCGCTCTGGCTTTTTCCCGTTCGCCGTTATGCTCATACGCTTTCGCCAACATTCCGTAAGCGTTTCCTTCATCATCGGCGCGGGCGAGATAACTTTCAAGCAAAGCGATTACATCACCGTTTTGTCCCAATTTTTCATATTCCTTCGCCAGCCCGAACATTACCATCGTATTTTCCGGTTCTGCGGCAAGCATCTGTTTGAAAACTTCGATTCTGTTCTGCATAAAAATAAACTAGCATTTCGGGTTAATAAGTGAAACGACAGCGGGAATTTTCGTAGAAATAAAAACGATAAAGTCGTTCACCTGAAATTGCTTATCAAAACCGTGTCGCGGTTAATAACGCCGCGCGAGCAAATGAGTTGATTATCGCTCGACCAATCAAAATTCGTGATTTGTTCGGCGGTAAATTGCGTTAATTGTTTCGGCGCGCCGCCGCCAATCGGCTGACTCCAGACGTTCGACACGGCATCAATGGTTTTGACGTAAGAAATCGCGTTCCCGTCCGGTGTCCAGCGAATCGGAGAATTAGGCGTGACATCTAATATTTTGACGGGTTGACCGACTTCTAGCGGAACAACGGCTATTTTCCAGGGCGAACTTTCATTAAGTTTATACCAGCAGGCGAAAGTTTTTCCGTCGGGAGAAACGTCCGCCCATTGTGACGGATTTGAAATTAGCTGCACGGCTTCGCCGCCGTCTATCGGAACTTTCCAAATCGTTCGCCGGTGAACCGGCGTTTCCATTCCACCGGATGTATAAATTACCCATTTTCCGTCTGACGTCGAAACCGGCTGTATCTCTCCGTTTCCGTCAGTCAATTGAACGGGATTTGTGCCGTCAATATTCATTCTCCAGATGTTGTAAGTTCCTTCCGCCGCGCGGTCGGATGAAAAGACGATGTAGCGGTTATCGAAAGTCGCCGTTGGCTGCGTGTTTTCGCGGGCGTTGGCGGTCAGTTGTTTTTGATTGTCGCCGTCCGCGTTCATTATCCAAATATCACGGTTTCCGCTCGCGCTCGAACCGAACAGAATTCTGTTGTCGCTCGTCCAACTGATGAATTTAAAATCATCGTGTTTTCCCCGTTTGATTGCTTTCGTCTGGCTTGGATTGCCAGCCGATGTGAGCCAGATGCCGGAAGTAACATCGAATTGTCCGGCTAACAAAGTTTTTGAATCAGCCGTCAAACCGATGCTGCCGTAATTATTCAAATCATTGGTAATTCTATAAGGTTCGCCCATCGGATACGGCAGAATCCAGATTTGAGTCGGTGCCGCGCCGGTTTCAAACGCGCTGACGATCACGCCGCTCCCGTCCGCGAGCCACGCCAAACCGTCGGTTCCGTGCCACTTTTTATCTGAAAACAAATATTCTTCGCCGCTTTCGACGTTGATGGAGACAATCTGCATCAAGCGGTCTTTTTTCCTCAGACCTTTGACGCAGACGATTGTTTTACCGTCGGGCGACCACGAAAGATCTGATGCCGCGAAAAATCCCGGCGAGTTTTTTGCGCTGACGACGCGCTCATTGCCGCCATTGGCATCGGCAATCATCAATGCGGTTTCTTTTTCGCCCCTTTTTCTAATAAAAACGAACTGATTTCCATCAGGCGAAAAACTGATTTTGCCGGAAACATTTACCAGAATCTTTTTTTCGTCTCCGCCCAAAATCGGAATTTTGTAAAGCTCCGAGCCGTCTTTTCCGTCCTGCGTGTAATAAATGTAATTTCCATCGTTAGAAAAAGTCAGTCCGGTGTAGAGAATATCGGCGGGCGACAGTAGTTGAACGCTGCTGTTGCTGGCGATGTGAAGAGTGTGAAGACTTCTTTTTCCGGCATTTGAAACGGCGTGCGCCAGATATTGTCCGTCCGGCGAAATGGCGATTGCCGCGCTTTTTTCCGTCCCCGGAATTCTCTTTATTTTTTGAGAAGAAAGCGAATGTTGGTTAAAACGCCAGTTCAAAAAATAACCGCTGGTGAAAATGATTATCAATATTGCCGCGAGCGCGTAGATTGTCTTAAATTTGTTTACCGGAAAAATTTTTTCGGTGTTGGAATCACTTCTTATTTGAGATTGAGCCGATTCTTCTCCAGCGGTTTCGATTCGTTCCGTTTTTGCAATATCGCCTTCAACATTTTTCTGCGCTATTTGTGTTTCAATACCCGACGACGGTAACTCCTCAATATAATCTGCTAAAGTTTGTTTGTCTTTTCTGGTTTCTCTAACATCGGCGGTAAAACGGTAACCACGTTTCGGAACGGTTTCGATGTATCGCGCGCCGCCATTTCCGTTATCGAGAATTTTCCGCAAAGCCGAAATGTGAACCGTCAGATTAGCATCTTCGACAAAAGCGTCCGCCCACACTTCGCGCATCAATTGTTCTTTTTCGATTATGCGATCAGCGTTCGTAACAATAGCTAAAAGCAAGTCAAAAGTTTTCGGCGGCAAGCGTAAAGGTTCGCCGTCAAGAAACAAAATTCGTTCGTTTGCATCAACGCGAAAATTTCCGAATTCGTAAAATCGTTCTTTTTCTTCCGACATAAAATTGAATTTTTCGAATCTTTGGGAAAAATTTGGAAAAAATTTGGAAGTAATTTAAGACTTTTCCAAAAGCTTTCCAGTATAAAACAAGTGTTCTAAAAAACCCGTTTGACGAAAACCACAATTGGATTGTTTTTGCGGAGTGAATTGTAACTTAATTTGCTTCAGACGCGAAGAGAGTTTTGCATAATCGAAACTTTTTCTACTTTTCTCTTTTTCTCACCGCTGGAAATCCGTCTCAAATTTTCGTTAAAAGGCTCGTATCAATCAAAAATTAAAAGTTAAAAAGTTAGACACAGGAGATAAAATGAGAAAAAATTTATTGTTAAATTCCTTAAAGACATTATCGCTGCTGATCGTCTTTATCCTGACACCACAATTAGTAAACGCTCAAAGAGTAAAGGCTACAAATCCCGGAGCGACGATTGAATTCGTTCACTGCGGCGCGGATACTACTTGCGAAGCCGCTAATCGTGTGAGAAATGACGTTGCCGCTACACCTTACGCGAATGGTGTAGGCGGTGTGAGCGCGGTGTTTAATATCGTGAGCGGTTCGAGAGATTTGACGCTGAGTTTCAGCAGCACTTCAACTAGATTCATCCGGTTTGATTTTCGAGACCCGACTTATCTGGGCGGCGCGCCGTCGTGGTGGTATACCGCGCCGGAGCAAAACGTCAAACCTTACCTGAATGTTCTCGGCGCGTTCTACGCCAAAGAGCAATGCGGAACCGCCGCCGCCTGCAACATTAACTATGTGACAAGAATGAATGCCGGAAATTGGAAGGTCAGCGGCAGCAACGATACTTACGCTCTGCTTTGGAATCCGAGCGCGTCTGCGACGCGACCCGTAAACTCGCCGGAAGATACTTCACGGGTAAACGTCAACTACATCAAAGACGCGAGTGGCGAGAGATTTATTATTACGCCGCTTCCGAACATCGCTTCGGGTCGAATTATCGCGGGACTGGAAAAAACTTCCGGGCGAACCGTGAGCGGCGCGGCGCAATATCAAATGCCTTTCACAATGACGGTGAAAATACAACAATAAGTTTCGATTGAGGAAGCGGGAGAATCGTCAAGTTAAAAATCTTTTCCCGTTTCCTCAATTGAAATTACTCGTTCAATCGAACAACTTTTGCTGGACAAATAATGTATCGTATAAACAAAGCAACAGCTCATCTTCGGATTGGACACAAGAAAGACTTAGCCACGAACACACTCGCATCACACAAACAATTAAAACTCACTGTAAGTAATTTTAATTTCGCGCTTTTTCGTGTTTGTTCGTGGCTAAAGTTTTACTTTCCGCTTGTAATCAGTTTCGCAATCGTCTGAAGCTGCATATTGGTTGTGCCTTCATAGATCGCGCCGATTTTCGAGTCGCGCCAGAATTTTTCGACCGGATAATCTTTAACGTAACCGTAGCCGCCGAAAAGTTCAATCGCTTTTGATGAGATTTTTTCCGCAACGCGCGACGAATAAACTTTCGCCATTGCCGCTTCTTTCAAAAACGGCTTGCCCGCGTCCTTAAGTCGCGCCGCGTTGTAAACCAACAGTCGCGCGGCTTCCAAATCAATCGCCATTTCCGCGAGTTGAAATTGGACGGCTTGGAAATCACTGATTTTTTTGCCGAATTGTTCGCGCTCGTTCGTATAATTCAAAGCCGCGTCAAACGCGCCTTGGGCGATGCCGACCATTTGCGCGCCGATGCCGATTCTCCCTTCGTTCAAAGTTTCGATTGAAACCTTATAACCTTTGCCTACTTCGCCCAAGACATTTTCTTTTGGAACTTTGCAATTATCTAAGATCAATTCGGTCGTGCTTGACGCGCGGATGCCGAGTTTGTCTTCTTTTTTGCCGACAGAAAAACCTTCAAACTCTTTTTCGACGATGAAAGCTGTGATGCCGCGATAACCGGCTTCGGGGTTAACGGTCGCAAAAACGATAAAAATTTCCGCTTCGTTGCCGTTCGTAATCCACAGTTTTTGTCCGGTGATTTCGTAGTAATCGCCTCGATCAACGGCGCGAGTTTTCAGTGCGAAAGCGTCCGAACCCGACACGGCTTCCGACAAAGCATACGCGCCGACTTTTGATTCAGCCATTTGCGGCAAATATTTTTTCTTCAAATCGTCGCTCGCCCAGCAGATAATCGCGTTCGTTACCAGCGTGTTTTGCACGTCAACGAAAACAGATGTCGAAGCGTCAATTCTCGCTAATTCTTCGATAGCTAAAATCGCGTTAAAAAACGACGAACCCGCGCCGCCGTATTCTTCCGGCGTTTCGATTGCCATCAAACCCAACTCAAAACATTGTTTGATTAAATCCTTATCAAGTTTCGATTCGTGTTCCATTTTTTCGACGCGCGGGCGGACTTCGCCTTCGGCAAATTCGCGGACGGACGAGCGAAAAAGTTCTTCCTCTTCCGAAAGAGATGTTAAGGCTGGATTTGAAATTTCACGTTCTAAAGCTGTTGCGTTCATAATAAATTCCCTTTGATTTTGTAAATAAATGTTAGTATTTTAACATCATAATAGGCACGAGAGGCAAAAGGCAAAGACGACGTAAATCTTGAAATAAAAATCCGACCGCAAATATCAAAACTCAAAATTCCAGAAAAATAAAAAATATCAAACGCCTGAAAATTTTCGGCGCGGTGCTGACGGTTTTGGGAATCGCATTGTTTTCCTATTTCGTTTATTCGGTCGGCGTGCGGGAAATTCTCGCCGGCATCGGGCGCATCGGGTTCGGCGGTTTTGCGTTGATCATATTGATCTATTTTCTGCGAATAGCTTGTCGCGCGACCGCTTGGCGGTTGTCTGTTTCCGAGCCTTACCGATTAGATTTCTCTGATACTTTGCCGGCAGTCATCATCGGCGAAGCGTTGAGCAGTTTGATTCCGCTCGGCGTTTTAATCAGCGGGACATCGAAAGCCATCGCCGTCAGAAGCCGCGTTCCGTTGGTCGTCGGATTGTCATCTGTAGCGACGGAAAATCTTTTCTATTCTTTAGTGACCGGACTTTTTGTCGCCTTTGGCGCGTTTGCATCTCTGAGAAATTTCGAACTTCCCGGTGCCTGGACTTTGACGGTTGACTTGCTGATCTTTCTCGTTCTGTTTCTGATTTTCTTCGGTTTTGTGATGGTTATTCGCCAATGGCATCTGCTCAGTTCCTTGTGCAACTGGTTTTACAACCGGCACATCGGACGCAGAATTTTGGAAGACGGACGTGGACAAGTCAGACTTTTTGAAGATTTGATTTATGGATTTTACCGGCAGAATCCGCGCCGGTTTTTGCCGATACTTTTTTTTCAAATCGTTTTTCACGCTCTCGGCATCACGGAAGTCTTGTTTATCTTGAGCCGCATCAGTGACGCGCTGCCGAGTTTATACAGCGCGTATTTGCTCGAATCGGTCAGCCGCGTCATCACGATTGTTTTCAAACTTGTGCCTTTTCTTATCGGCGTTGACGAAGCCGGAGCGCAGTTCGTCGCTGAAACGCTCGCGCTCGGCGCAGGTGTGGGTATAACGCTGGCGATTATTCGCAAAGGACGAATTTTATTTTGGACGGCGGTCGGAATGATTTTAATCGTCCGGCGCGAGCTTTCTCTGATAGAAATTTTGCGGCACGGAGAAGACAAGTGAGAAGTGAAAAGTGAGAACTGAGGAATAAAGGTTTTGCGTGGTAAATATTCGATTTTACCGCTCCTGAGTTTTTACTTTTTACCCCTTACTTCACACTTCTGCCTTGTCACCTTGTTACCTGCCGTTTATACTAGCGGATGATTATTAAGCCGATTTGAGAGGAGAAAGTTTTGCAACCAAAAGTTCATCAGGGACTACTAACCGCCGCGGGTTTTCGCTTTGCGATTGTCGTTGCGCGATGGAACGATTTTTTGACCGCGAAGCTGACCGAAGGCGCGATTGACGCGCTCGAACGGCTCGGCGCGGATGAGAATTCAGTGGAAATTTTCAAAATTCCCGGCGCGTTTGAAATACCGCTGGCGGCGCAGCGAGTCGCGCAGAGCGGCAAATTCGACGCGGTGATTTGTATCGCGGTGGTTATTCGCGGAGAAACTCCGCATTTCGATTATGTCGCGGGCGAAGCCGCTAAGGGCGTGACGAACGCCTCTTTGCAAACGGGCGTGCCGGTTTTATTCGGTGTCGTCACCACCGATTCGCTGGAGCAGGCAATCAATCGCGCCGGCGTCAAAGCGGGCAATAAAGGTTTTGAAGCCGCGATGTCGGCGGTCGAATTAGTGAATTTATATAAGACGATGGACGGCGGCGAATCGAATAAAAAGGAAAAAGTTTTTCCGCACGTCGTTTGAAAAATCGAAAGCAAGCATTATGGGAACACGGCGTAAAGCGCGGGAATCCGCTTTACAAATGTTATTTGCGGCGGATGTCGCCAGAACGCAGGGCAGCGTTTTGACGAGCGGCTATTGGAACGAACTCGGCGAACCGACGCTCGATGAAGCGACGCGCGAGTTCGCCAACAATTTAGCCGTCGGGACTTTGCGCGAAATTGAAAAAACCGATGAAACCATTCGCACCCGCGCCGAACACTGGCGCATCGAGCGAATGGCGATTGTTGACCGCAATGTGCTGCGACTGGCGGTTTACGAATTTCTTTTCACCGACACGCCGCACACGGTCGTCATCAACGAAGCGTTGGAGATCGCCCGCCGCTTTTCCACTTTTGAAGCTACGCAGTTCATCAACGGAATTCTCGATGCCATCAAACACGATTTGGAGAAAACTTCCGCGCCGGAAACCACCGACGAAAACTTAAACGAAAAAACTCACGCTTCTTCGCTTTGATTTTCGTAAACGAAAGGCAACGAGCGGCAGGCAGTTCAAGATTCGAGAATTCAAACCTACAATGTTCAGATTATCCGTTTCTGATTTCCGTCTGATGTTTCGATATGGAAAATTTTCGCCGCCAATTTTTAGCCGAAGCTGCCGAAAATCTCCGTTCTCTGGAAAAAGATTGGCGTGACGCGGAGGCGGCTTACGATTCGCTCAGGCGCGACTCCTTACGCACACTTCACACTATCAAAGGAACGGCGCAAACTTTCGGATTCGGTTCTTCAAGTCGTTTAGCTCACGAGCTTGAAAATCTGCTTTTACTCACCAGAAACGGGAAAACCGTTGAAGCAGAAAAGTCGAAATCGCTTTTTCTCGAAGGTATCGAGCTTTTAATGCAGTCGTTAGAGCGAAAGGATTTTAAAATTCCTGCTTCATTCAGCAACCAGGTTCACGATTTTATACCGAAAACGTCGCGGACAGACGGATCGGAACATTTCTCGCCCGATATTCCGAACGAATTCTTTTCACAACTTTCGACTCAGGAAAAAAACGCGATTCGATACGCTCTGGAAGACGACAAAAACATATTTTGTTTTGAAGTCGGTTTCGAGGCGAAAAATTTTGCCGACGAATTAATAAATTTCCGGGCAATGTTATCCGAAGCGGGCGAAATCATCGCCACGCTTCCGGGCGCGAAATTCAACCACGACGGAAAAATCGGCTTCCAGATTCTTTTCGCCAGTGCGGTGGAAATCGCAAAAATCGAAGCGATTGCCGAGTCGGGCGCGGCAGAGATAATTTTCAATTCGTCGCCGGATATTTTCTCAAACGACGTGCCGGGCGTTTTGGCGCAGATCGTCAAACACGGCACAGAAACGGCGGAAAAACTCGGCAAGCGAATCCGGCTTGAAACGTCCGCCGAAGAAGTAAAACTTTCGCCTGCTAAACTCAAACTCATTTTTGACGTTTTTTTGCATCTCGTCCGCAACGCGGTTGACCACGCCATCGAAGCCGACGGGCAAATTGATATTCATCTTAAAGCAGAGGAAAACGATTTGCGCTTGATCGTGTCCGACGATGGACGCGGCATAGACGCGAACGAAATAAAAGCCAAAGCCGTTGAGAAAAACCTGATAACCGGTGATAAAATTTTGACCGAGCAAGAAACGCTCGATTTAATTTTTCTTCCGGAACTTTCGACCAAATCCGTTGCAACGGAGATTTCCGGTCGCGGTGTCGGGCTTGACGCGGTAAAGTTTGCGGTTGAAGATGCGGGCGGCAGAATAAACGTTAAAAGTCAGAGCGGCGAAGGCACGGTTTTTGAGATTTTTTTGCCGAAATTATAAAACAGAAGCGACCCCAAATTAAATTAGGATGAACGGGATTTACAGGATAAACTCAATCGAAAAAAATCTGCGTTTATCCGCGTTCATCTGCGGTTTATTCCTGCTTTCTTTTTCTTTCGGCAATGCTCAGGATTTGCCGAAGGAAATTCGCGGCTACAAACTTCATCGAACGAAAATCTCCGTTTTCAGTCAAACTGACCAAACTGAAATTAAAGACAAACAAGCGGTGTCAGTAAAAATCAGCGAGCCTGAATTGGTTGACGTATCGCTCGCGGGAATCACGTTTGAGATTTCGGGGGAAATTAATTCGCTGTCACAAAGCGGCACTGTTGATTTTCTCACCTTTCAAGATTTCCGCGTCAATGATTTGAAAGTTGATGTAAAGGAATACAAACAATCATTTGAATTTAAGAAAAACCAACCGGTCACGCTTCCGGAACCGATTGAATTTGTTCTTAACGCAAGTCAAACTCTGCGCGGCGCGATGAAAGAAATGAACGAATCGAAAAGCGAATGGACGGTGACGGGCAGAATTTTCGTCTTCGGACAATTCAAAAAATCGTTTCTAAAATTCAAGCGCGTCATCCCCGTCGAAATAAATCTCAAAATCAAAAATCCTATTTGCCGGAGCGCGGACGGCTCGTTCGCCAACAGAGCGATAGCGACGTTGCTCGGTCGCCCACACACAAATTGACGGGCAACGGCTTCTCGCGCTGCCGCGCTCGATGCGGACGAGCCGTCCACGCTCCGACTTAATTTCTCTCATTTAGATTTTAGCTTCATTTGCGCTAAAATTATTTTACAGTCCCGCGATTATTAAAAGAGGTCAAAAAAGTGAGCGAAAAAGCAACCAATTTATCCGAATTCATCGCCGAAAATTTCGGCGCGAACGCCAGTTACGTCGAAGGCTTGTTGAGCCGTTTCCAATCAGACCCGAATTTGGTTGACGAATCGTGGCGCTCGTATTTCGGCGATTTATTGAGCGGCAGCACGCCGGACGAAAACGGTCGGGGTTCGGCGGCAACCGAAACGACGAAAACCGAATCAGCGAAAACTAACGGCGCGACCGCGCAGACGGCGACCACCGCCGCAGCACCGCAGGCGGCGAAAACCGCGCCGAAGGTCAGCGTCGGCGCGGACACGCAAATCAAAGCGATAACGGGAGCGTCGAAGAAAATCGTCGAAAATATGGAGTTGAGTTTGACCGTTCCGACGGCGACTTCGCTGCGGCGCGTTCCGGTGAAAGTTCTCGAAGAAAACCGGCGCATCATCAACGAAAATCTGCAATCGGCGGGGCGCGGCAAAGTTTCGTTCACGCATTTAATCGCGTGGGCGATTGTCAAATCTTTGAAAGCGTATCCGCAGATGAATTTCGGTTATGGTTTGATTGACGGCAAACCGTCGCGGCTCGAAGCCGACGGCGTAAATTTGGGAATTGCGATTGACATCGAGAAGAAAGACGGCTCACGCAACCTGCTCGTGCCGAACATCAAAGGCGCGGACAAAGTGAATTTCGCCGGATTTTTCGCCGCTTATAACGAACAGGTGAAAAAGGCGCGTGACGGAAAATTGGTTATCGAAGATTTTCAAGGCACGACCGTTTCATTAACCAATCCGGGAACTATCGGCACGGTCGCCTCGAACCCGCGCCTGATGAGCGGGCAAGGCGTTATCATTGCGACGGGCGCGATTGAATACCCGGCGGAATATCAAGCGATGACTTCGGGCGCGCTGTCGCAGCTCGGCATCAGTAAAGTTTTAACTTTGACTTCGACTTATGACCACCGCGTCATTCAGGGCGCGGAGTCGGGATTGTTTCTGGCGAAGATTCACGAGTTTTTAATCGGTCAGCACGGATTTTACGACGAAGTTTTCGCGGATTTGGAAATCAATTTTCCGCCGCTCAAGTTCGCGCAGGATTATAATCCGTCGCTGCTCGGCGGCGACCATTTCCGCGAGCAGACGGAAAAACAGGCGAATGTTTTACAGTTGATTAACGCCTACCGCATTCGCGGGCATCTGCTCGCCGACATTGACCCGCTGAATATGACTTCGCACACGGAAGCGGAACTCGAACTGGAAAATTTCGATTTGACGATTTGGGATTTAGACCGCGAATTTATCACGGGCGGTTTGCACGGCACGCGCGTCGCCACGCTGCGCGAGATTTTGCAGATTTTGCGCCGCGCTTACTGCGGCAAGGTCGGCATCGAATATCGCCACATTCAAAATAAAGCGGAAAAGCAGTGGATACGCGAGCAGGTGCGGCAACAGTTTGTTGATGTCGTGCCGCTCGAAGCCGCAACACGGAAAGAACTGCTGCAAAAACTCATCGAAGCCGAACAGTTTGAGCAGTTTCTGCACAAAAAATACTTGGGTCAAAAACGCTTTTCGCTCGAAGGCACGGAAACGATTATTCCGCTGCTCGATCAATTGGTTGAGAACGCTTCGGAAAAAGGCGTGGAAGAAATTTTTCTCGGAATGGCGCATCGCGGGCGGCTCAATGTTTTGTCGAATATCGTCGGCGACGCGGAAACGGGCGATATGGCGGAACGGATTTTCACCGTTTTTGAAGGCACGTCGCATCCGTCGTTTCCGGCTGATGAAGGCGATGTCAAATATCACCAGGGCGCAATCGGCAGCCGCCGAACCAAAGCCGGAAAAGCCGTCAGAATTCAACTCGCCAGCAACCCGTCGCATCTCGAATTCGTTGACGCGGTGGTCGAAGGAATGGCGCGCGCCAGACAGGACGAACTGCTCGAATCGGGCGAAGACCGCGACGCGGTTCACGATAAAATCCTGCCCGTTCTGCTGCACGGCGACGCGGCTTTTGCCGGTCAGGGCATCGTGATGGAAACTTTGCAGCTTGCCAGCTTGAAAGGTTATCGCACGGGCGGCACGATTCACATCGTTATTAACAACCAAATCGGATTTACGACGGGAGCGGATTCCGCCCGCAGCTCAATTTATTCGACCGACGCGGCGCAAATCACGCAGCTTCCGATTTTTCACATCAACGGCGACGACCCCGAAGCGGCGTATCGCGTCGTGAAAATCGCGCTCGATTATCGGCAGGAATTTAACAAAGATGTCGCGCTTGACTTGGTTGGGTTTCGCCGACTCGGACACAACGAAGGCGACGAGCCGAGCTACACGCAGCCGCTGATGTATGCCCGCGTCAAAGCGCATCCGGGCGTGCGCCATCTCTACGCGCAAAAGCTGATGCGTGAGAATATTATTACTGAAGCTGAACTCGCGCAGATGACCGAAAAAGTCGTCGAAAAATACGAAGGCATTTTGCAGCGCGCCAAACAAATTGCCACCGACAAACCGAAACGCGAACGACTGCCCGCCACGATCAAAGACGAAGACGGCTCGAACATTACGGAAACGGCAATTTCAAAAGACACTTTGCACAAGATTTCCGAAAAAATCTCGGTCGTTCCCGAAAATTTCCGCGTCAACCCGAAAATGGTCGGACAACTCGCCCGCCGCGCGAAAATGGGGACGGGCGAAGCTCCGATGGATTGGGGTTTCGGCGAGGCGATTGCTTTCGGCTCGCTGGCTCTGGAGGGAACGAATGTTCGTTTGAGCGGACAGGATTCTGGACGCGGAACTTTTTCGCATCGCCACGCGCTGATGTATGACACGATTAACGGCGCGGTCTGGTGTCCGCTCGGCGAGTTAAAATCGGAAAACGGCAACGCTAAATTTAAAGTTTTCGACAGTTCTTTGTCCGAGCAGGGCGTTCTCGGTTTCGAATACGGTTACTCGGTTATTGACCAGGACGCGCTCGTGATGTGGGAAGCGCAATTCGGCGATTTTTCCAACGGAGCGCAGGTTATCATTGACCAATACATTGCCGCTTCGGAAGATAAGTGGCAGCAGAAATGCCGTCTCGTGATGCTTCTTCCGCACGGCTATGAAGGTCAGGGACCGGAACATTCGTCAGCCAGGTTGGAGAGATATTTGCAGCTTTGCGCGGAAAACAATTTGCAGGTTTGTTATCCGACCACTCCGGCGCAGTATTTTCATCTGCTTCGCCGCCAGGTGAAACAGGAAATCTCGCGTCCGCTCATTGTGATGACTCCGAAAAGTTTGTTAAGGCTTCCCGCCGCCAGCTCGACGGTCGAAGATTTAACGAACGGCGGTTTTCAACCGGTAATTGACGACGTTTCAATCACCAATAAAACGGAAGTCAAACGCATCGTTTTGTGCAGTGGAAAAGTCTTTTATGATTTGAGCGTGGCGCGTGAGGAGTCGAGAGATTTGCGTGTGGCAATCGTGCGGCTCGAACAATTTTATCCGTTTCCTGCCGAGCGACTGCAAGAAATTTTCGCTTCTTATGAGAACGCAACACAGGTGTTTTGGACGCAGGAAGAACCGCAGAATATGGGCGGCTGGACGTTTGTCGAACCGCGCCTGAGGGAAATCAAAGGCGATTTAAGTTTGCGATATGTCGGCAGAACGGCTTCGGCTTCACCGGCGACCGGCAGTTACGCAATTCACGAACTCGAACAGCGAAAACTCGTGGACGACGCGCTTTTAAAAGAAGATGCTGACGAAATCTCGGCGGCGAGCAAACCGGAAGTTGCGGAAAAACTCGCGCCTGCCGGCGCGTAGTCAAAAGCGAAGAGGCGGAAAAGTAGGTTCATCAATCCACTTTTCCGCCTCTTCGCTTTATCATTTTCAACTCTATTTGCCCTCTTTTTTCTCGATTTTCTCGATTAGTTTCAGTGCGCGGTTTCGAGCAATCAGCGGAATGCGCTCGTCGTCACCCAATTCTTTCAAAAGCGGAATCATTTGCGCCGCGTCGGAAACCTCATTTCGTCTAATCATCGAATCGAGCGCGTCTAAAAGCCGCGGCGCGTCGAGCGGTTGATTTTCACTCGCCACCGAAACGTCAAAAATCCAAACGAACTGCTGACCGATTCGGCGGTATTCATCCGCCAAATTTTTCGCGTCTTTGTTGTCTGTCCAGTTGAACGTCGCCTCGCGCGCCCGACCGTCTCTCTTTATCGTGAATTTCATCGTGCCGAGATTTGAGTAATCTCTAACGGTTTGATACGTTTCGGTCGAATCGAGAAAATTTAACGCTTGCCAGATTGTTTTGATTCGTTCTAAAGTCGCCGCTGAAAGTTCAATCGGGTCGGTAATCAGTTCGGCGAAATCTTTTTTCTGAAACGTGATTTTGCCTTTGCCGTTTTCGTCGTGTTCGATGTAAATTTTTGAAATTAAAAAATCCGACTTTGAAAACTCGTAAAAATAAATCGGTTTATTTTCGATTGCCGCCCCGCGCGCATTTGTTTTTACCGTTTCGTTCGGTTTTGCCGCTTTATTAGTTTTTTCGGTTGAGGTTGTTTGGCTTTCAGTTTCAGGGCGCGAGTTTTTTTTGATTGCCGCCGCCGCATCATCCTCATCCGTAGGGTTTTGCGTTTTTACCGGCGCGGCATTTTGTGTAGATTTTTTCTTAATCGTCTTGCGTTTCGTCTGAGCGGACGCCGAAAAGGTTAAAGCTAAAATCAAGCTAAAACTGACCACCAGAGTTTTTGCGAATTGTTCCTTAAACATTTTCATTTTTGTATTTCCAACCGGCTGCCGTAATTTCCATTATGAAAGTTTCGCTTTTCATTGAACTCATTCAGACAATTCAGTCAATGTTTCGCCGATAAAAGCGGAAGAGCGCGAATGTAGAAAATTTGATGATAGTTTCCCGCTTCGAGTTCGTATAACGAAACCGTCAGAACTTGCTCAAAAACTTTTTCTCGATTTACTCGAATCTCACTGAAACCACTTTTGAAACTCCTGCCTCCTGCATCGTCACGCCGTAGAGAGCTTTCGCCGCTTCCATCGTGCGCTTGTTGTGCGTGATGACGATGAACTGCGTTTTCTCTGACATTTCGGCGATTTTATTCACGAAACGCCCGACGTTCGCGTCGTCGAGCGGCGCGTCAACTTCGTCCAATAAGCAAAACGGCGCGGGACGATATTGAAAAATCGCCATCACGAGCGCAATCGCCGTCATCGCCTTTTCGCCGCCCGATAAAAGCAAAATGCTTTGCAGGCGTTTGCCCGGCGGTTGCGCGACGATTTCGATTCCCGCTTCGAGAACGTCTTCGGCTTCGAGCAAAGTCATCTCGCCGCGCCCGCCGCCGAAAAGCTCTTGAAAAAATTCGATGAAATTACGGTTTATCGCTTCAAAGGCTTCACGGAATCGGTCGCGCGAACGCTGTTTGATTTCTTTCAAAGCCGCTTCGGTCGCGGCGATGCCGTCCACAATGTCCTGTCTTTGCGCGGTCAAAAACGTCAATCGTTCTTCGATTTCCGACAATTCTTCGAGCGCGAGCATATTTATCGCGCCGAAGTTTTCGATTTTTTCGCGCAAATCTTCGACCGCCAGCCGCGCCGCGTCCAAATCAAAGTCGCTTTCAGCCGCTTCGCTCTCGATTAATTCGACCAGAGAAATGTTCAATTCCGATTGAGATTTCTCTTTCAAACTTTTGAGCCGCGTGACTGCTTCGGTTTGTCTGATTTCAATTGCCGCGCGTTCGTTTCTGGCTTCGGCGGATTTTTTATTAAGCTCCGCGAGTTCCGCCGCCATCGCGTCCGCTGTTTCGCGGGCGTGTTTGAGATTCGCCGCCATTTCCGACAGTTCGTTTTGCTCGTCCGTGTGGTCGGTTTCGGCGTGCGTGATTTTACGTTCGATCTCGCTTATTGATCTTTCCAAATCTTTCGCCTTATTCGTTGTCTCCGCTATTTCCGAGTTCTGCCGCTCAATTCTCGCTTCGAGTTCCGCCCGTTCGTTTTCGATTCGCCGCAGCGCGGTCTGCGCCGCACGCCGTCGCTCGCCGGAAGTCGCCGCCGCCGTTCGTTTTTCATTCAGCACGGCGTTCTCCACGTTCAATTCATTTCGCGCCACTATCAGTTTGTTCGAGATTTCAGTTAGATTTTCCGATGCCGCGGTTCTGGCTTTCTCCGCTTTCTCGGCGTTAAGTTTAGCTTCCTGGCGTTTTGCTTCAGCTTCGGCAATTTCCGTTTCGATTTGTTTCGATTCCTCTCCGACGACTTTTTTATGACGTTCGGCGCGTTCGGTTTCCTGCGCCAGCGATTTCGCTCCGATTTCGATTGAAAGAAGCTCGCGCTCGACCTTGACGATAAACGACTGCAAATCAACCAATTTGTTTTCTTTTTCGGCTAAAATTTCCCGCGCCGCGCTCGTGTTTTTCTCTGATTTTTTCAGTTCGACGCTCAACTTCTGAACGGCATTTTCCAACTCGCGCAGTTCGCGCTTGAACGCCAGTAGCGAGGTGTTTTTCTCATTTGCGTTCTGCTTGCCGCTGACGAAAAAACTTCCGCCGACATTTAAATCGCCGTCGAGACTAACAAAAATTTCACCGTCTTTCGCTTTCAATTTTTCAAAATCATCAACCAATCGCGCCGCCATTTCACGCGGAAAAGTCTTCGTCAGAAGTCCTGCAAGTTCTTCTGAAACTCCGATGAAATTTGCAATTTCGTTTTTGGCTTCGGACTTCGGACTTCGGGCTTCGGGCTTCGGGCTTTGAACTAAAACCGAAATTCGACCGAGATTGTTTTCATTCAAAAATCGAATCGTCTTTCGCGCGTCGTCTTCCGATTCGACAAGAACGGTTTGCAGATAATTACCGAATAAATTCTCAACTGCTTTTTCCGCTCGTTCCTCAACATTCAATTTGTCCGCCAAAGTTCCCAGGAATTTCACGCCGATTCGCTTTTGTTCGGCAAAAAGTTTCTGCAAGGTCGGCGCGTAAATTGTTTTTCGCTCTTCGAGTTCCCGCAAAGTTTCGAGCCGGTTTCGCTTTTTGGAAAACTCTTCGCGCCAATCGTTTGAAATTTTTTCGGCAGCCTCTAAATCGTTTCTCGCGCGTTTCGATTCTTCAAGAAGCTGCTGTTTTTCCCGATGCAGATTTTCCGATTTTTCGCGCTCTTTCTTGAGAGTTTTTTCGAGTTTTTCGCTTTCCCGGCGGTGTTCGGCGAAAACTTCGGCAGCGCGTTCGCCTTCGCGTTTCAAACCTTCAAAGCGTTCCTGCAATCGCTCGCCCGTATTCTCCAATTGACGCGCGATTTCCGTTAGCCGCTCGAACGCCGCCGTATGCTGCAAAACTCGAGCGCGCTCGGCTTTGAGTTTCGTTTCAATTTCGCCCAGTTCTTTTAATTTTCGCTGATAAACTCCTTCGGCTTCGCGCAAATCGAGTTCCGCTTTTTCGGCTTCGGCGCGTTCCGTCTGCGAGTCTTTTTCCAAACGTCTGATTTCCGATTTGACGAGTTTCAAACGCTGTTCGGTCGCTTTGATTTCACCTTTCAAATTGGCGGAACGCTCGGTTAAATTACCGATTTGTTCACTTCTATATTGTCTTTCGCGCGAATTTCTGTCTCTTTCAAGCGCGTTTTCCGAGTGCCGAGCTCGGAGCTGCGCTAAACTTTCTTCAGTTTCGCGTGCCTTGCGCGTCGCCTCGCGAAAAGCGTCGTCTTTTTCAGTAACTTCCCAGAAAACGCCGCGCTCGATTTTTTCCGCTTCATTAAACTTTCCTTCTAATTCGCCAACCAATTCGGACAGATGTTTACCCTCAGCGGCGAATGTTTGACGAAGAGTTTGGCGAAATTCCTCACGCAGAATTTTATAGCGGCGCGTTTTCGCGGCTTGTCGGCGAAGCGCGTTTGCTTGCTTTTCGATTTCCGAAACGATGTCTGTAATGCGGCTGAGATTAGTTTTGGCGGATTCGAGCCGGGATTCGGCGGCGCGTTGGCGAGTGCGAAATTTGGAGATGCCCGCAGCTTCTTCGATTAGGTTTCTTCTGTCGCTTGGCTTTGCCGAAAGAATTTGTCCGATGCGACCCTGTTCGATTAACGCGTAATGCGCGCCGCTCAAACCGGTTCCGGCGAACAAATCTTGGATGTCACGCAGGCGGCAGGTTTTTCCGTTCAAAAGATATTCGCTCTCGCCCGAAAGATAAAGACGGCGCGTGACGGAAACGGCTTCGCCCGGCGCGAAATCGAGAGCGAAAGCGCGCGGTTTCCAATGCCGTTTGGTTTTGATTTTCTTTTCGACGGTTTGAATCGAGCCGATTTGCGCGGCTCTGGCAGTTTCGACTTCTTCGGTGTAAAATCCGTTTCCGTTAGTGCCGATTGCCAAATGCGAAGCGTCGAGTTCCGCGTTTCGCGCTTCGATTTCTTCCAGATCAACCGCGTTTTCGTCCAGGTTGCTTAGGCTCGAGTCAATATCTTCGAGTTCCGATTCTTCATCCGCGAAAAACGATTCTTCATCGCGGACGAGATGCAGCACGACTTCCGCCATTCCCGACGCTTTCCGGCGGCTCGTGCCTTGAAAGACGACATCTTTCATATCTTCGCCGCGCAAAGATTTCGCTTTCTGCTCGCCCAAAACCCAGGCAATCGAGTCGGAAACGTTTGATTTGCCGCAGCCGTTTGGACCGACGACCGCCGTAATTCCGCTGCCCGTAAAGACAATTTCGGTGTAATCGGCGAAAGACTTAAAACCGGTAATTTCGAGACGCTGGAGTTTGAACATCGTATAGTGTTACGGAAGAGAAGGTGCACTATATTTTGTTGTTTTCATTAGTTTAAGTCAAATCAACAGACAAACCGCAATTAAAAGTAATAACTGCAAAAAGGCGCAGAAAGCACAAAAAATTAAAAAACAATCTTTTTCTTTTTGTGTCTTTCGCGCCTTTTCGCGGTTATTATGATTCGATTAAAAATCTTCGAGTTCTAAGTTTCGCAATCCCTGTTTTTCGGCTCGTTCGTTGTCGAGTTCAGTCAAAACATCAAGCAGAAAATTCGTGTTGCTCGAAACATTGATGACGACGGTAAATTCTGTTTCAGAGGTTGAGAATTCAAATGTGCCGCTGTTGATTTCGATGATTTCTCGAAACGCTTTCACGCCGTTGTGTCCGTTGGCTTCGGAATCAACGATTTTTCCTTCGTTAAACGAAACGCTCGCCAGATGTAAATCGGATTTGATAATGAGCAGTCCGGTCATTCTGGAATTTTCGATGACCTGTACGGCATCAAAAATACTGACGAACGCCAGATTGCCCGCAAAAGTTACGTCGGTGCGAACGTTCTGCGGCGATTTATCCCGGGTGACGGTAAAATCGGGACGGCGGGCGCGGCGAATCGCATCCAAGCCAGGCGCGACGGAAATGCGCGGATCTAACAATTTCGCCTCTTGCAGCCGGTCATATGCCAAATCAAAATCCTCGCGCCCGATGTAAAGACTCACCAGCGACAGACATTGCTTGGCGGCTTCGTCCAAATTTTTTTGCGTGATGCAGATTTCGCGCATCTTCTCGCGCAGCGGAATCGAGCGCGGGCTGCGCTCCATTGATTCACGAAGCAGGGAAAATGCTTTTTCCGGCGAGCGGTATTTAACAAAAAGATCAGCATCGAGCAAAACCGATTCAATGGATATTTCGCTAAACGGCGCGGTGAATTGTTCTAAAACGTGATTCATAAGACCTTATGGAACAAGCATTGTTCAACCATTTAAAATTATCACAGATGCTTGTCCTTAGTCATTAAAAATTTCAAGCTGGTCAGACACCCGCATCTTGCCGATAGGTTTTCAGTTTTCGGTGGCAAAGGCTTTTATGTAAAGCAAAAAGGCGAAAACGCTTTTGTGTAAAAAGCATTTTCGCCTTTTTGCTTTGTGATTTAATTCTAGAATTCAAATCTCAAGCCCAAACGGATTTGACGCGGGCGCAATGTCCGTGTCGGAGCCAGGAAAAGGTCTCTGGCATTTCGCTGAGTGATGGCGTTTGACGAATTCAAACCGTCGAAGTTGATGAAATTCGAGCCGAAGCTAAAGACCGTCATATTCAGGATATTGCCGAATTCGGCTGACGGGCGCAGGATAAATCTCTCGGTGAATTTAAATTGGCGGCTGACGGTCAAATCGAAAATATACAGCCGCGGACCGATTCCGGCGTTGCGCGGCAAATTTCCGGGACTACCAATGGTCGGCTGCGAAAATTGATTGGCAAAGGCGGTCGGGAACGCCGTTCCGAATTGACGGAAGTTAATGTCACTCAAATCTCCGGTGAAATTCGGTCGGTCGTTGCCGACATCATCGAGATTGCGGTCGTTGCCGCCAACCGAGACGTTAAAAGGCGCGGATGAGCCGAACCGGAAAAGCGGTGAGAAGCGCAAACCGCCCATCCAATCCGGCGTATCGAAAGTTCCCGAAAACGCGATGCGGTGGCGACGGTCGAGCAGGCTGCGCGAAAATTCCTGACTAAAATCCCCGACGACCTGCGCCGACGAAGTGTTGACGATGCCGTCGTCTTTCAAGCTCGACAAAGTATAAACGAAACGCATCGAACCGCCGAAACCGTATCCGAACCGGCGGTTTCGGCTTCTGAGTTCCATTGTCAAACCTTTGTAACTGCTGTTGCCAATTGACGCGACCCGCTCAAATTGTCCGTTAATTCCCTGCGCGAGAAGTTCCGGCGAACGAAAACCCTGCACGGCGGCTAGAGCGCGGCAAATCGGCGAATTAGTCGGACTGTTAATCGGATCGAGCGCGCTATCGCAATCCGACCGATTCTGTGACGAGTTTAGATTAACGATACAGGTGGAATTTCCGAATTGGCAACTTCCGCCTGTGAGACTTGTCAAACCAACGTCATCGGTTGGCGAACCGAGAACGAAACGGGAAATGCCTGTATTGATGCCGAGTAAATAGTCGGTGAAAGTTATCTGCCCGTTTCCGTCGCGGTCAGGCGTTCCGGCGGGCAATCTGGGGGCGTTGGCGTTAAATTCGCGCCACAAACGCACGGTTTTATTCAGCGTAAAATTCGTCTCGAAAACAAGACCTTTAAAAAGTTCACGTTCGAAGCCGACGTTAAATTGATAACTTTCGGGGATTTTCAAATTCGAGTCGAGATCGCGGAAACCGCCGCGGCGCGATAAATCTCTAACGCTGCGAGTTGCCGTCGCGCTAATCGGAATCTGCGTGTCGAGCGTCAGAGGATTTGGAAAGTTTGTGCTGAGAAAAGTGCGGATGCGGGCAAATTCCACGCCCGGTCCAAAACTATTTCTCGAATCGAAACGCAATTCCTGCGCTCCGGCGGTAAAATCATCTACCGTGCGAAGCAGAACGCGGTTATAAAAAATCCCGCTGCCGACGCGAATCACGGTTTTGTCGCCCTTAAAAGGATTCCAGGCAACCGAGACGCGCGGACCGAAATTGTTGTTGTCGTCAATAATTGATTCGCGCTCGTAACGCACTCCGTAACTGAATGTAACATTCGGGCGAACGCGCCATTCGTCCTGAAAAAACGCGCCGAAATAATTATTGGTCAGTTCTGAAGTGGTGTTAAAATTCTGCTGAAAACTCGTGACCGAATTCGTGTTGAAAAAGAAAAAATTGGAGAAGCGAAATGTGCCGGTTGCATCGAAGCGGTCAATGAATTCGGTTTTGACATTTTGATAATCGGCGCCGAATTTCAAGCTGTGGCTGCTGACGATGTGCGTCAGCGTATCTTGGAGCTGAAATCTATCTTCTTTGCGGTCGCTCGAACCGGAAGTGGACGCGCTGAAAATCTGGCTGGCGGAAAACGCTTCGTCAGGCGGCGTGAAACCGCCGACGATAATTACGGGAGCCATCGCGCCGGAACTGGGAGTCGAAGTCGGGCGCAGCTTCGAGAATTGAGAACGAAGTTGGTTGACCGTGTTCGCGCTGGCGACAAAATTATAGGTGAGATTAAAAGCGTCCGAGTTGCGAATTCGCCCGATCAAAGCGTCGGCGAGGCGATTCGTTCCGCTGAATTGCCGCAAATCGTTCGAACGTCCGAGTTGATAACCAAATGTAAAGTTGTTTTTATCGTTCAAATTCCAATCAACGCGGGTCGAAAAAATGTGCTTTCTCGAAGGCGTGTCAACCGGCTGAATAAAAGGCGCGAGGAGAATCGAGTTAGTTCCGGTGTTCGACACAAAGGTTTGCGTCGGATTAGTCGGCGCCGGCAAGGCAAAACGCGAGCCGTTATTGACCGGCACGAAAACGTCAATGATCATGTCTTCCTGAATTTTATCGAATTCATACGCCGAGAAGAAAAACAATTTATTTTTGACAATCGGACCGCTCAAAGTAATTCCCGGATCGTAATTCGTAAACGGCGCGCGCGAAACCCCGCGCCGGTTGTTATTCCAGGTGTTGGCGTT
>Ga0136611_10000229_pt1 | contig 35121 bp, 33 predicted proteins | sample AntDrymUQ2232306_2_FD_106645 | JGI IMG/M metagenome (GOLD analysis project Ga0136611, IMG submission 106645) | Polar desert sand microbial communities from Dry Valleys, Antarctica - metaG UQ223 (23.06) | ecosystem: Environmental > Terrestrial > Soil > Desert | place: Antarctica: Dry Valley...
ATGCCCCCGATAAACCAGAGTGAGAGGATTACAAACCCTGAAGGCAGCACGCCAACCTGGAACCCGAGGCTCGTAAAGACTCCTGTTCCGATCATGTTGGCGACCACAATTGCGGTTGCCGTGAACAGGGATACACCAGGTGGGTTGTGAGCGGGATCGGTGCGCAAGAGCGCGCGGTTTACGGCGACTGCGGACGCGCAGCAAGCAGCAAAGGCGGCCCGCGGCGCTAAATCTCGACGTCCAATTCGACCTTCAGCCGGGGGCGGAGAAATTCCACAACGCGTGCAACGCTCTCCTCTAGAGTCTCGCGGTCGGTATGGAGCGTGAGTTCGGGAGCTTCCGGCGGTTCATACGGCGCACTCACTCCGGTGAACTCCTTGATCTCTCCGCTGCGCGCTTTCTTATACAGCCCCTTCGGATCCCGCTGCTCACACACTTCCATGGGAGCATTGATGTAGATCTCCACGAAATCGACTCCACCTTCGAGCGCGATTTCGCGGGCCCGCCGACGATCAATCCGGTAGGGGCTGATGAAGGCGGTGACCGCAATCAACCCGGCGTCAGCGATCAGCCTCGCTACCTCCGCAACGCGGCGGATGTTTTCCACGCGGTCTTCTGGACTGAAACCTAGATTGCTATTGAGCCCGTGCCGGATGTTATCTCCATCCAGAACATAAACGTGCATGCTCATGTTGAAGAGTTCCCTCTCCAGCGCCTGGCTGATCGTGCTTTTGCCTGAGCCACTCAAGCCGGTCATCCAGATGATCGCTCCACGATGGCCATTGCGGAGAGCCCTTCGATCAGCAGTAACTACTCCTTCACTCCAGAAGATGTTCTTCGATTTAACCTTCGTCCGATCAGTGTAAACACCTCCGAAGATAATCCCCCCGCCGGCGACCTGGCGCTGATCTACAATCACGAACCGCCCCATCAGCGCGATCCGGTCCGCATTGTCCATGACGAGCGCGCCTCGCGTCTGCAACGTCACTTCTGCGACATCATTGCGAGCGACATAGTCCCGTCCATGCGCAACCTCGTCGAGCGTGCTCGCGTCGATGATTCGTTCGATGGACGTGATCTCCGCTTCCAACTCCTGAGTAGCCAGCTTCAACTTATACCGTTGCCCCATTTGGAGATGGCGTTTGCCCATCCAGAAGAGGCGTGCCTTGAAACGATTGCTCTCGATGGGCACATCTGTGGTGTGGGAGGCCACGTGCCCACGCCCGACAAAAATCTGCTCCGTAAGGGTCAGGCTAACACTCTCTCCTGCCAGGGCGTGATCCTTCGCCGGCCCGTGCCAATTCTCGATACTCGCGACTGTGCTCACCTTATTGTTGGGCGAGAAGATCAAGGCGTCCCCGACACGGAGGCTGCCGGTCTCAATCCGCCCTGCAATGATCCGCCGATGATCAAACCGGTAAACATCCTGGATCGGCAAGCGAAGCGGCAAGTCATGCACGGGCTTGGGCGCGTCAAACTGATCCAGCATGTCTGTAATCGTCGGACCCGTATACCACGACATCGGGACCTCCCCAGTTCCGCTTCCCTGCGGGACCCGCTCAGCGACATTAAGTCCAGCGCGTGCACTGATCGGCACGAAGGTCCGCGCACTTAGCCCGATCTGGGTGAGGAATGCCTTGTATTCTCTCACGACGGAATCGAACACCGACTCACTGAACCCAACGAGGTCCATTTTGTTGACCGCAACGACCACCTGCCGAATCCCCAGTAAACTCAACAAGTAGCCGTGACGGCGTGACTGCTCGCGCACGCCTTCGTTCGCAGCGATCAGAAGAACTGCGGCGTCCGCGCTTGCGGCCCCCGTGATCATGTTCTTCAGAAACTCTTTGTGCCCAGGAGCATCAATGATGACGTAGGGCCGCTTCTCGGTCCGGAACTGAATCTGCGTCGTGTCGATGGTGATATTCTGCTCCTGCTCCTCGAGCAGGGCGTCGAGGAGGAAGGCATACTCAAATTCCATCCCTTCTTCGCGGCAGGCCGCCTGAATTTGCTCCACCTTGCCGTCCGGCAGAGACTTTGTGTCGTAAAAAATCCGACCGATCAGCGTCGACTTCCCATGGTCCACATGTCCGACGAAGACCACGCGCAAACGGTGTGATTCAGGCAAGGGAGTCATAACTCAGGTGTGGAGTCGAGGATCAGGCTCACATGAAACCTTTCGCGCGTAGCTTCTGCATCGCGTTCCTTTCGTGGTGATCCTGGGCGCGGCCTGCCCGCTCACTTGTCCTGGTGGTGCCGAGTTCATCAATGATGCGGTCGATATTGTCGGCCGGGCTCTCCACCGGACCCGAGATTGGCCAACAACCGAGCGAACGAAAGCGATACTGAAGCCCGTCGCTTCCCGCTCGCGAGAAATACATCCGCGGGATCGGAATGCCTTCCCTTTGGATATACATCCAAATGTCACGTTCCGTCCAATCCAGGAGCGCCTGCACGCGCACATGTTCCCCGGGGGCGCAACTCGTGGTAAACTGATTCCAGAATTCGGGCGGTTGATCTTTGTAGTCCCACTCGAAATCCTTCGTGCGCGGACTGAAGTAACGTTCCTTCGCCCGGGTCGGGTCCTCATCGCGCCTGATGCCGGTGATCAACGCGTCCCACTTGTATTCAGCCATCACCTGCTGAAGCGCGACGGTCTTTAACTCGTGGGTTACAGTCACGGGGTCGGTCGTGTCATACCCGATCGAGCCACGGTCCGCATAGGCACCGAGTCCTGCTCTCGCATCTTCATTAATCTTCACGATGAGGTTGAGCTTGTGATGCTCCACAGCCCAATCCCGGTAGGCAAGCATCTCCGGGAACTCGTAAGTCGTGTCGATATGCAGAAGCGGGTAGGGGATGTGACCACAGAAGGCCTTTTTGGAAAGCCAGATCAGCACGTTCGAATCCTTACCCATGCTCCAAGGCATGCAGACGTTCTTGAAATAGTGATAAGCTTCTCTGATGAGGTAAACACTCTGCGCTTCCAGCGCATCAAGGTGGTCTGCGTCCGCCCGACTTACTTTCTCAGGAAAGAAGGCAGGCGACTCTCCGACGGGTGGCGCTGGATAAAGCCGGCCATATGCAGGGTGTTGCGAGTATTCCATAGTAGCCAGACAAGCGGATCAGATGCTTTCGCCGAGGAAGGTGTGAATGCCGCACTCCGCTTTATCAAACCCAGTCCACCGGCCGGCACGCTCGTTTTCACCGGCCCCGACGGGACGTGTGCACGGCCAGCAGCCGATGGAGCGAAAGCCTTGATCGTGCAGTGGATTGTATGGCAAGTCGTGCTCGCGAACATAGCTCCACACCTGATCCCGGGTCCATGTCACCATCGGGTTCAGTTTCAAGATGTAGCGGTCTCGCCACACGTCGAATTTATAAAGTTCCAGCACCTGCGTGGTCTGCCGGCGGTCCGATTGTTGCCGGCGCAGACCAGTAATCCACATCGCCAGATGCTCGAACTTGCGTGCGAGCGGCTCTACTTTCCGCATTTGGCAGCACAGATCGGGCTTTGTTTTCCAAAGTTCTGGCCCGAACTCTTTTTCCTGCAGCTCCGGTGAGTAGTCGGGAGTAAGGCCTTCGATCTCGATATCAAACCGTTCCTCGATTCGCTTCTTGAGCGCGTAAGTTTCGGGGAAAAGGAGTTGAGTATCCAAGGTAAAAACCGGGAATCGCAATCCCGCCGCTGATGCTTCATTGAGAATGACTAACCCAGCGCCCTGGAAGCTTGTGCCGAGCGCTGCGCGGGTGCCGAAGCGCTCCCATGCCCATTTCAAGATCGACGGGAGCGGCGCCGTTTCGAAGCGTGCGGCTAGCTCCAACACTTCGGCAGCAGAAATTTCATCTGAAGCAAGGGCACTCAATAGAATGGCGGCATTTGAGGGGCGCGCACGGTAGGCCCCTCGTGCTGACCTGCAAGGGAATTGTTCGCCACGCGCCCGCCCGGGAAGAGCAGCGTTGTCCCCTAGCAGCCTGTTGAAAAACCTCGAACGCCGTCATTCCGACCGAGCGGAGCGAGTGGAGGAACCTCTAACTTCGCCGTTTCCCCTGCGACGCGGGCGGTCTGAAGGCAAAGTTTGAGGTTCCTCGACAAGCTCGGAATGACAAAATGGGCTACTTCAACAGCCTCTTAGTCCCCGAGGCGCTTCGTGGCGGGAAGTCGATAATTCTGCACCAGTGCGGCTTCCTCCGCTGCGATCGTGCGGGCGTCGAGGAAGATGACCCGCGGTTCGCTGTCGAATTCGAGCTTGTGGATGCCATCGGCAGCGTTCGCGAGGGCATTCGGGACATCCTCGAGGCTCTGCAGTGCGATGCCGTTGATCTTCTGCACCACAAGGTGATGCAGTTCTTCATAGCCGACGGTCGATGCCATCGGCAGCACCCGGTTCAAAATGACGAGTTTTCTGGGACCGCTCTTGAACAAATCACTTTGATAGCGGTCGAAATAGACAAGTTCTTGCGGGGCCCGTTTCTCCCAGTCCTTCCCGAATTCTTTTAAGTATTGCCGCGAAAGCTCCTGGAGGACAAGACCGCCCAGAATAAAGAACTTCGGGGCTCGATCGAGAACGTAGGGTTCGATCACATAACTCGCGACGTCTCGATGGGAAACCTTAATCTCCGCCTCGGACACTTCCCCGTTGCGCAGCAACTTAAGCTTCACCGTATCTCCATGGAAGCGGCGTGTCGAGACGAGGTGGGTGAACGACAGTTTGCCGTATGTCGGATCCAGATAGTGTCCGTCTTGATCGATCGCCTGCCCGTCGAGCGCGAGCACCACGTCGCCCTTCTTAATGCCTGCCTGTTCAGCGGGCGAATCTTTCACTAAATCCGTAACCAGCACTCCGCCGGTGTGCTTCCCGGCAAGCCCCACGAAGCGCCGCAACTGCGGATCGCGGGTGGGACTGTAAACGATCCCCGTGCGAGGAAAACCTTCGTAAGGTTGCTGCTCCGCGTCTTTCAGGAAGTGTTCAATCACCGGCGACGGAACAATCTCCGCGCTATTCGACGGATTATCATACCGGACCAACATCCCGACCAGCTTGCCTTCCTTCAACACGGGCAGGTTGAAGCTGGAGTCGCGAAATTGCAGCGCGGCGGTGGCGCGATAAACGAGGAAGGAAGAGTCATCCATGGCATACCGGGACACTTCAGCAATGGTCATTGGCCCCTGTGTTGCCAGAACGACTCCGGTCGTTTCGAGCTGCCAAATGTGCAGAGTATCCCCCACCTTTGCTTCGGTGAGATCAAGCGGTTTGAACGATGTCAAAAACTCATCGTCATCGCCCTTGAGCAGCGCAAGATTTGACTCGTAATCCACCGCCAGCACCGATGCTGGCGTGCGATTCGATCCTTCGGCGGACTCAAACTCCAGATAGTTGGCGTTCGCAACGAGTTCTGCGCTGACGAGAACGCGCTTACCCGGGAGAATCGCGCCGACTGCGCGTCGGGTGAACGGAGCGCGCTTTCCCCAGGGTCGAGAGAAGTCCCAAGCCTGCGTCGTGACGTTGACACGCACAACGCGAGGCGCGTCTTCCGCTTTCACCGGCACAGGCGCCGCGGCGGCCGTGGCGCCCGATGCCGCGCCAGGAGATTTCGGGACTCCCGGCTGCGCAGAGCCGGGGGGCACGGATGGTTGAGACGGCGGCGAGCCTGGCGGAAGGGGAACAGCGGGCTGTTCGCCCGGCTGCGCGGGTGCGCTCGGCTTCCCAGGCGCGGGTGGGGATGGAGCCGGGGGCAGCGGGACGGACGGCTGACCGGCGGCGGGAGGCTGACCGGCGGGTGAAGGTTGCCCCTGTGGCTGCTCCGCTGCACTGGCGAAGGCCGTGATCGAGACGAATGCGAGGATCCTGAGACGCATAAGAAGAGTGAGTCTCAATCTAATTGCCGGCAACGGTAACGGGCGGAGTCTCCCCGAGATTCTGGTCGTCGACAACGTTATAACGTTTGTGGATGCGTTCGCGGGCCGCTTCGACTGCCTTGCGTTCGAGGACAAGCGGGCGGTTTGTCCCGACAAACTCAATGACGTAAAACTCCGGCGTCTTCGCCAGTTCTTCCGCCATTCCTTTCAAAGTCTTAATTGGCGTTCCGTTGATCGATTCCACAATGCCTTCCCGAAACTCGTTCAGATAGGTGTTCAACGCATCCGGCAGCAAAGCACTCAAGACGATTACTTCCGGATGCTTCTTGTAAAGTTCGCGCGTGACAAAGAAATCGAAGTAGTAATCCACGCGCGGACTTTGAAACTGATACGCTGCAGCAAGGTTCCGCGAGAGCGGTTGGAAGAGTAAGCCGCCAAACAGGATATAAGCGGGCTGCTGTTCGTAGGCGTTAGCCTGCATCGTATAGGGGAACGCTCGGTCAAACTTCACTTCGACGTTCTTACCTTTGCCCGCGCGAAGGATCTCCAGTTTCACCCCATCATGGAGAAACTTGCGTTCGGCGACTTCCACCATCTGGACGCGCTCACCTTCGAGCTCGACCATTCCATCGCTGCTCACGGGCAGTCCGTCGATCGCCAGAATAACATCGCCGACTTCGAGCACGCCCGCACTCGAGCCGGCGCTCTGAACGCTGGACACCATTACTCCGCGGTCATCAGAAGGCAATCCAAGCGCCCGGCGCTGAGCGGGATTGAGCAATGGAAACGTCCCAATCGAGAGATCCATATAGCGGTCGTAGCGGCCATCCGACGCATCGCGGAGAAAATGATGAATCACCGGCGTCGGAATCATATAGCCGACATTCTGCGCGACGTCGCCGGAGTAGCCTTGAAACGCCACGCCGACGACTTTGCCATCCTGGAGCACGGGGCCTCCGGAGTTCCCCGGATTGATCGCCGCGTCGATCTGGATCGAGAGATGCGAATCGACGACAGAGTGTGAGTAAGTGCGGAAGTCGACTCGCGAAACTACTCCGCGTGTCACCGAGAGACGGTCACCACCGATCGGGTAGCCGAAGACACTGACCGTAGTTTCGAGCTCCGGGATGCCGCCGATCGCGAGCGGCTGCGTATTCTCGAAGAAACTTGGATCCTCGAACTTCAGGAGCGCGAGGTCGCAGTCGTGGGCGATGTGCTCAACCGTCGCGATGTATTTTTTGGGGTCGTTCTCCTTCTCGACAGTGAGAAAGCGCGCGTTGCTGACCACGTGCGCGTTGGTCATCAAGCGGTCTTTGGAGACGACCCAGCCGGTGCCGCTGCCACCGCCAGTGGCGCCGGGAAGCCACGGGATACGATAGTTTGGCTCTTGAGCAGTGTTCGTGATGCGGGCCAGCGACTTGCGGATCTCCAACGGGGCGGCGGGTGCGGCCACCGAAAGCAGCAGGAGGTAGAGGAACAGAAGCCAGGCGCGGATCATGGAACGCGGACAATGGCATGACTTCGAGGGGTGTAAATGGACGAGCGGTCGCTCGCCTTTGCACCGCGGCAAGTAGCCAAACGCCCTCGTCGTGGCAGCATCGAGCGACGCATCAGCACGCACACTCCCAATCGAAGCCGACGGAAGCTTTATTCCGGGACTGGTGAAGGCACTTACCGGCTAAGGCGCATTGGAGCGCTTTGCCTCTTCCGGCGGCTTGGAAGCGGCCCGCGCTTGCACCTGCTCCTGTGCTTTCTCGAGGGTGCCCTTGACGCTCACGGGGCGGCCACCTTGACGGAGGCTCTCATCTGCCGCTTCCATGAAGGCATAGATCTCCAGCGTGTGCTCGGCGGTTACGGGCGCTTTGCCGGTTTTGAAGAACGCTGCGATCTCGGCGAGCAGCGGCTCGTAGCCCTCGAACTTCTCCACCCGCGCAATCGCCTTTTCACCGAAGACGGTGGCGCCGAAGCCGACGTGTCCTTCAAGGATGCCGCGGAAGGTGCCGAGTCGGCCGTTCTTCCAAAACCCGGTTGCAAGATCGGCCGTCCCGGTCTTGGTGCGACTCACGCTTTCGCACCCAGATCCCATGATCGTGAAGAGCATCTCACAACCATGGATGCCGTAGTAGAACAGGTCGGGATGCGCGGGGAGGATCGACTTGTTGTTGGAATAGGCGTCGCAGCCGAGAACCCGCCCGAGCTTTGGATCAGTCGCCATGGCTGCGACGCTCGGGCCGTAACGCAGCGCGGAGCTGGTGAAGCACGGGGTGCCGCTGGCCTCTGCCGCGCGGAAGATTTCCACCGCGTCGACGAGCGAAGCGGCGATCGGTTTGTCGATGAAGACCGGCTTCTTCGCCGCGAAGGCCGCGCGAGCCTGCTCAAGGTGAGGGCGGCCATCGATGCTGAGCACCATGACGGCGTCGACCTTCGAGATGAGTTCGTCCATGGAGGAGCTGATCTCCACGCCGAGCCCGCGCATTTGGGCGGTGTTCTTTTCGATGTTGTCCCTGCTGAAAGGAATGTCGGCGCTCGGCGCCCCGAGCGCGGCCACGATGCGCATGTCGGAAATGGGCCGCGGCGCTTGGGGATGGTTGATGATCTGCGTCCACGGGATCGCGTGGGCATCCAGGCCGACGATCCCGACTTTGATCTGCTCAGCCGCGCTCGCGCTGAGCGTCGTGCTAAAGGAGAAGGCGAACAGCGCGAGACGAAGAGTTGTAAAGAGGCGGCGCAACATGATTCTGAAGGAACGCTCATGATGCCGAACGATCGCTCCTTCACAACGCCACAATCCGCTTCGGCGACCCGCCGGGAATTTCTCACGCAGACCGGCAAAATTGTCGCGGCGACGACGCTCGCTGGCGTGACCCTTCCGCACGTGCACGCGGCGGGCAGCGACACGATTCAGCTCGCCCTCATCGGCAGCGGCAACCGCGGCAGCGGGGCCGTTGCGGACGCCATGGCGGTCACCGGCCCACCGATCAAGCTCGTCGCGATGGCGGATCTTTTCGGGAATCGGCTGACCGGGGCGCACAAAGTCCTGGCGCAGCATTTTGGAGAGAACGTTGATGTGCCGAAGGAGCGGCAGTTTGTCGGCTTCGATGCGTTTAAGCAGGCGATCGACTGTCTGCGCCCCGGCACTGGCGATGTGGCGATGCTCACCGGCTATGCGGGTTTCCGTCCGGCTCACCTGGAATACGCCGTCCAGCGAGGGGTGAACGTTTTCATGGAGAAGTCGTTTGCGGTCGACCCGCCGGGCGTGCGGCGGATCATCAAGGCTGGCGAGGAGGCGGATCAGAAAGGGCTCAAGATCGCCGCAGGGTTGATGTGCCGGCATTCGCGGAACCGGCAGGAGTTGATCAAGCGCATTCGCGCGGGCGAACTCGGCGACATTCAGCTTATCCGCGCCTACCGCATGGAAGGCGGCGGTCCCCTCGGGCCAAGGCCTGTGGAGACGACGGAACTTGAATGGCAGCTCCGCAATTTCACGAAGTTCCTCTGGGTTTCCGGCGGCCTTTTCGCGGAGATGGACATTCATCAGATCGACGAAATCTGCTGGCTGAAAGATGCTTGGCCCGTGTCTGCGCACGGCGTCGGCGGACGGGTAGCGAACAGCACCGATCTCAGCCAAAATCTCGACTCTTTCTCGGTTGAATGGACCTTCGGCGACGGAACTAAAGCCTACGACGTGGTGCGCTACATTCCGAAGTGCCACAACGAATTCGCCACCTACATCCATGGCACGAAGCGGGCCGCGCAATTCTCCGGAAACGTCCACGCAGCGACAGTGCAGATTTACAAAGACCAGCGCTGCGAGCGCGCCAACGTTGCTTGGGCGGCGCCGAAAGAGGAGCTGACCGCCTGGCAGTTCCAGTGGCAGGACTTTGTCGAAGCAATCCGCACCAACGCGCCGTTCAACCAGGCGAAACCCGCCGCCCTTTCGAACCTCGCGGCGATCATCGGGCGCGCCGCCGTGCATACGGGGAAGGTGATCACCTGGGACGAAGCAATGGCGTCAAAGTTCCAGTTTGCCCCCGATCTCGACAGCCTCAGTTTCGACAAACCGGCGCCAGTTCTGGCCGATGCGCAAGGCCGTTATGCCGTGCCCGTTCCCGGCGCGTGGATGGAGATATAGCTGACGCGCGCGTTTGAAGGCGCTTATCAAGCACATATGAGGCGGGTCTTGTTGCTTTATGAAGATGAAATGCCTCTTCGTTTTCGGGTTCGGAATTTTCACCTGCACGAATGCTCCACTGCTTTCCGCAGCGGAGCTCTCCGAGCAGGCCAGGCGCAACTGGCCGCAGTGGCGCGGGCCAAAGGCGACCGGCGTTGCGCCGCAAGCGGCGCCGCCGACGAGTTGGAGCGAGACCGAGCGGGTCAAATGGAAGGCGAAGCTGCCGGGGTTTGGCACCTCAACGCCGATCGTCTGGGAAGACCAGGTCTTCGTATTGACGGCAATTCCGACGGCCAAGAAAGCTGAGGACACCGCCGTTGCTCCTCCTGCGCCGCCTGCCCCGGTGGAAGCGGCGCCTCCGGGCAACGCCCAAGGCGGGCGTCGGCGCGGTGGAGGAATGCGTTCAGAGACGCCCACCGATCCCTGTCAATTTGCAGTCGTTGCCCTGGACCGGAAGAGTGGCGAAGTGCGCTGGCAGAAAGCCGTTCGCCAGGAAGTGCCGCACGAAGGTCATCATCGCGATCACGGCTTTGCCTCGGCGTCGCCGGTCACGGATGGGGAGAATCTTTACGTCTCCTTCGGCTCACGCGGCGTCCACTGCCTCGACCTGCAGGGCAACGTGAAGTGGCAAAAAGACCTCGGCAAAATGGTGACTCGCAACGCCTTTGGTGAAGGTGCCTCGCTCGCGCTTCACGCCGAGACCCTCGTGGTGAGTTGGGATCATGAGGGCGAAGACTTCATTTATCGCCTTGGACAAGAAATCCGGCGAGGAACGTTGGCGGCAGAAGCGCGATGAGCTGACAACGTGGAGCACTCCGTTGATCATCGAGCACGACGGGAAGGCGCAGGTGGTCGTCAGCGCCACCAACAGGGTTCGCTCCTACGATCTCGCGACGGGGCAGCCGCGTCTGGGAAACCGGCGGCATGACGGGAAACGTCGTTCCGACACCCGTCAGCGGTTCCGGTCTGCTCTATGCGATCAGCGGGTTCCGTGGGGCATCGCTGCTGGCGATCAAGCTCGGCCAAACCGGTGATCTCACCGGGTCCGAGGCGATCGCATGGCAACACACCAAAGGAACTCCTTATGTCCCATCGCCACTGCTCTCCGGGGAGCGCCTTTACTTCTATTCCGGGAATAACGGGACGCTTCGTGTTTTAACGCCAAATCGGGACAGCCGTATTACGAGACGCAGCGCGTTCCTGACCTGCTCGGCGGAGTGTATGCGTCGCCAGTGGCCGCGGCCGGTCGCGTTTATCTTACCGGCCGCGACGGCAGAACAGTCGTGATCAAAGATGCCGATCAATTGGAAGTGATCGCGAGCAACAAGCTGGATGATCGCTTCGACGCTTCTCCCGCCATCGCCGGCCAGCAGCTTTTCCTCCGCGGGCACGCGCATCTTTATTGCATCGCGGAGTAGGGCACGCGGCTCCCTCCGCGCTCCCCCGAGAGCTTGCACTTCATTCGTTCGTCCTGCACGATTGCGCTCGCGTGCTTCACCGACTCGCCAAATTCGTCTGCATCCTTGCCGCGCTCCAGGTTTGCGGCGGGCATTGGGCGGCGCTGCAATCGGTCGCGTGGGTGGGCATGCTCGTCAGCTATTCACGTGATGCCACGCTGATCGTCGCTGCGGAGAAAACCTTCAACGGCGAGCATCCATGCGGACTGTGCAAAGTGGTGAAAAGCGGGCGCGACGATGAGCAGAAGCAAGCGGTCGTGAAGCTGATCGTGAAGCTGGACGCGGTGCTCGCAGGAACCGCCGGGTTGACCGCGCCGCAGGCCTCGGAGTGGAAATATTTCGTGAACGTGCCGCTGGTTGCGTCGCAAAGCCTCGCGCCGCCAACGCCGCCTCCGCAGGCGGCCTGATCTTCCCGGCCTCGGCAATCCGCTCGGATTGCCGCGCTTGTCTTCCGTGTTGCGACGCTTCTCAGCAGCCGCGCCGCCGGCCTAGCCCTGGGGCGTTATCCTCGACTCGCTTCACGCCGGGAACTTCCAACCGCCACCGCGCCGGTCCAGCGCGGCATCGACTCTCCGCGACGGAACGGAGACCGCGGAGCGCGCCTGGAAAGCGCCCGCCGGTGCGCTCGCACCGGTGATGTTCATACCCTCCGCGGCTCCGTTCCTTCGTCGGACTGTTCCAACTCAACATCTTTGCCCAGTCAGAATTGATCGTCCTCTATGATTCACAACCTTTCACTCACCGCCGCCGCCGGGCTCACCCTCGCGCTGCAAACTGCTGCTGCGCAAGCGCCTCAAAGCAGCACCACCACTACGCTCCCGACCGTTGTCGTGACAGCGGCCCGCGAGGAGGAATCGCTCACCGTGCCGAACGTCACCGAAGCCCGGGCTGAGCTGGACGCGCAACCTGGCGGCACCGCTATCGTCGATGCCGAGCTATACAAACCAAACGCGGACGCGCGACCGCTTCCACCTCCCCATCCGAAAAACCACCGGCCGCCTTTAATCGCACACAAATCGGCCGCTTTGAATGCACCCCACACCGACACATTATTCTTGCACCGAGTGTCGGAAAGCGCTGAAAAGCTTCTCAACGCATAACAGTCGTGAAGATCACCACCCACCGCATCTGCTCCCTCCTCGCCGCCTCGATGCTCTTCGGCGGCTCCACGGCTTTGGCCCAGAATCTTCTGACCAACCCGAGTTTTGAGACCGGAGATTTCACGGGCTGGACTGTCGATCCGTTCGGCGCCGGTAGAACCCAGGCGACCACCTATCAGGGCAGTTACTGCTGCCAGGGCGCGACCCCGCCGGATGGCACTTTCGCAGCAGCCTTTGGCGGCGGCGGCGCGACTGATGGCGAGATTGCCCAAGTATTCGCGACGAATGTCGGGCAGACCTACACCGGCAGTCTGCAATACGCAGGGGTCGGAGGCGGGGACGCGAACATCGTCTTTGCGATTGGCGATGCCAACACCTTCGCGGCCTATGCAGGTTTTCCCGTTACCTTGACGCCGTCCTACGATGGCACTTTTCAGACCTTTAACTTTAGCTTTGTCGCCACCAGCACCAGCTCGGGTGTCGATATCCTTGGGAAAAACAATGGCGGCACCGGAGCGGACGTGATGGTGGACAATATCCAGATCGTTCCGGAGCCAGCGTCGCTCGCCGTCCTCGCACTCGGCGGCCTTGGCTGCTTAGTCCGTCGCCGTCGCGTGTAGAGTCTCTGGCGCAAGTCGTATTTCAGAAACGCCACCCTCGACCGGGTGGCGTTTTGATTTACCGATGCGTTGATCCGGGGCGTGAGCGGAGTGCCGCACGGGCCGCTCAAATGATCCCCACGGAGCACCCCGTCGGTGAGAATCTTCGCGCGCAAGCCGCAACGATCCTGGAGCGCTTCCTCCGCGCCAGGTGCGAAGTCGTTGTCCATCCAGTAGCAAGGGTGGCATTCCGCGGTGCCGAGAAAGCGCCCGCCTTGCAGCTCGAACCTCGTTCCGCGTCATCTGGATTGATCTCCACGTAGATGTTCGCCGGGTAGAGGTGTCGCAAGACGGCACTCTTCGCCGTGCGGCTGCCGGTGTGCCACTGCGAGGAGGTGCCGCGACCGGTGAGTAACAGGAAAGGGAACGCGTCGTCCGGGAGCTCCGGCATCGGTCGCGGAGCATCGAAGAGGAACCGTGCGCGCCCATCGGCATGGAAAAAGCGCCCGTCCTCGAAAAGCCGCCGCTCCGAGGGAGGAGAGGTGATCTGCGATCGCTGATCGGTGATCAGTTCGGCAGGATTCTTCCACTGATCACTGATCACTGACCACTGACTACTGTCCCCCCCCGGCCACGGCCACTGGACCCCTCCGCAGCGGTCGAGCATCGCGTAATCATGAATTCCGGTGAAGTCGCATGGCTGCCCGCGCGACACTTCTTTCATCAATGCAAAGGCCGCTTCCGGAGAGGACCAGCGCGCGAACATCGCGCCGCAACCCCAGTAATGAGCGACGAGCTGAAGGATGCGGAAATCCGAAAGCGCCTGCCCTGGGGCACGGAGGACCTTTTTCACGAGCCCGATGCGCCGCTCGGAATTGATGAACGTCCCCCTCCTTCTCACCCCAACCGGCCGCTGGCAGGATGAGGTCCGCGCGCTGCGCAGTCTCGGTGGTGGTGTAGAGATACTGGACAACGAGAAAGTCGAGACGGCCCAGCAGTTCATTGAGCTCGCGATGATCGATCCACGAGTGCGAGGGATTCGTCGCGAGCACCCATAAACCTTTGATCCGTCCCTCCTTGATGCCTTCGATGATCTGGTCGTAAGCGAGCGAGGGCTCTCGCGGGATGACTGCTTCATCGATCCCGAGAATGCGTGCGACTTTTGCGCGTTCAGGCTCGGAGTTGAAGTCGTGGCCGCCGAGCAGGCTGGTGATGTTCGCGAAGACGCGCGAACCCATCGCGTTGCACTGACCGGTGATGGAATTCGCGCCGGTCCCGGGACGCCCGATGCTCCCGGTGAGCAGCGCGAGGTTGATCACCGCTTGCGCCGTGCGGGTTGCCTCGTGGCCCTGATTGACGCCCATCGTCCACCAGAACGAAACGCGTTTCCCATCGCGGATCGTCTCCGCCAAGTGCCAGAGATCGTCGAAGCTGAGCCCAGTCGCTGCGCAGACGCGCTCCGTGGAGAAGGGCGCCACGAATGCTGCGAATTCGTCAAAGCCAGAGGTGTGCGCATCGTTGAACGCCCGATCGATCCAGCCGTTGACGATGAGGATATTCGCGAGCCCGTAGAGCAGTGTGAGATCGCTCTTCGGCGCGATCGCGTAGTGCTGCGTCGCCGCCATCGCAGTCTCCGTCTTGCGCGGATCGACGACGATGATCTCCGGGCTGTGGCGGTTCCGCATGACGCGCTGCCACATGATCGGATGCGCGATGCACGGGTTCGCGCCGATGAAAACGAGGACGTCGCTTTCCTCGAAGTCGGCGTAGGTGAACGGTGGCGCGTCGAAGCCGAAGGATTGCTTATAGGCGACGTGCGAGGTGGCCATGCACTGCCGCGTATTCGAGTCGCCGTGGATGAAGCCCATCCCGAATTTCCAGAGCGCGCCGAGCAGGGCCATCTCTTCCGTGACGATCTGCCCCGTGCTGAGGAAGGCGCATGACTCCGGCCCGTGCTCGGCTTTCAGCTGCTTGAAGCGTTCGCAAAAGAGGAACAGCGCATTTTCCCAATCGAGTGGCTCGAGCGCGCCGCCGCGCTCCCGGCGAATGAGCGGCGTCGTGGCTCGATCCGGCGCGCTGAGCGGCGTGAGCGCCTCCCATCCTTTCGGACAGGCCATCCCGAGGTTCACCGGGTAGTGCGTATCGGCGGTGAGATTGATCGCTTGTCCGTCCCTGAGGTGGATGTTCAAGCCGCAGCCCGTGGAGCAAAAGCCGCACACCATTGTCGTGGTGTTGTCGGGCTTTAGCCGCGCCGGGACTTTACCGAGCCCGAAGTCGCCGGGATGCAGCACGAGATCCTCCGTCTGCGGACCGTCCCATTGGCGGACGAGTGAGCCGATGTGCTCCGACACGCCGTTCACGCGGCGATCCCTCCGGGCATGCGCGGCGCATCTGAGGCGGTAAAAAAGCAATATCGCTCGATGAGCCCCGGGGCGAACGTGAGCACGAAAAAAGCGGACGCGCTGATCGCTTGCGGTAGTGGCCCGACAAACAGCGCAACAAGTCCGGCAACAGTCGCCGCCAGGACAATCGCCGCACGCACCCACAGCAGGGGCTCAGCAAATCCCGGATGGTGCGCGCGGAACGGTGCGTTGGCGCGCATTCTGACCGGAGGCTCTGGTGGAAGGAGAGCGCTTCCCATGCCGCGTAGAGCACGCCGAGCACGACCGCGGCGGAGCACGCGAGCCATGTCACTGAAGGCGGTGCTGCATCCGCCACGCGCATCCAGCTCAACACCGCTGCCGAAGTGCCGGCGCCAAGCAGCAGCGTTGTGCCGAAGAACTTCGGGAACGTCAGCGACGCACTCCAAAACGGCCGCCGCGTATCGGCGTAGATCATCGCGGAGCAGAAGATCGCAGCGAGCGCTGTGCCTTCGGCGAGCACCGCGAGCGGTGGCGTCGCATCGGCGATCGCGTTCACCGGGATGTTCGCGAGCGACGTGAAAAGCGCCTTGGTTTTCGGGAGATAGAAAGTGCTCGTGACACTCACTGCCGCCGAGGCCGCCGCGAAAAGGCCGAAGAGGAGAATCTCCCGGCTCATCCACGAAGTCCGCAGACCGAGAAAAAAACGCCACGCCTTCAACGGACGACCGAGATGAAAGACGCTCAGGATCAGCCCCGCTTGCAATGACAGGAAACCCGTGACCGAAAGCGGCGCAGCGATGCTCGTGAAGACGTTGCCTGGCAGCAGAGTCGCCAGCGCAAGACAAACGAAGATGCCCGCAGCCACCTGCGAGAGCAGGAGCATCCAGATCAATGGCCAATGCGGATCTTCCAATCGGAGCCGGTAAACGTCCCCGGGATGCGCATTTGCGGGGGTCGACTTCCGCGTCGTGTAAGATGTGGTCGGCTTCGTGTAGCTCGAATCGAACGCGCCATGGATAGCCGAACGCCGGGCTCGGCTTGCGCGCGCGTTTCCACCTCAGTCGCGATTCGAATCGTGATCGCGCCGCTTGGGCACGCCTGCACGCATGCGGGCGCTTCGTCCGCCGTGAGGCGGCCGTAGCACATGTCGCATTTCCGCACGATGCCGCGCTTCTTCGAATACTTCGGCACATCATACGGGCACTTCAGAATGCAGTATTGGCAGCCAATGCACTGGTCATCGAGGTGCCGCACAATGCCGGTGTCTGCGTCCTTTTCATAAGCGCCAACTGGACAGCCAAGAAGACAGCCCGGATCCGCGCAATGATGGCACGCGGTCGTGACGGTCTGCTGATAAGGCTGCTCTATCGTTCCGCCGACGATCACGCCGACGTTCCGCCAGATCTCATCTTCATCGAGCCCGTTGAGCGAGTGACACGCGTTCACGCACGCCTTGCATCCGGTGCACGCATCGAGATCGACACCGAAGGCGTATTGCTCACCCGGCTGCGGCCTCGTAAGCGGAATCAGCTCGCGATAATACCGGGCCTGCGCGGGCACTTCTCCGCGCTCGTGCTTCCGCGAGAATCGCTCGACTGCAGTAAGCGACTGCTGCTCGGCGAGCAGATCGTCGATCAGCGTGCGCGGGCTTTGCTCATTGAGCGTGGCCGTCATTCAGTGTTAGCTGCGCGCATGGGCCGAGTGACCACCGCGATGAAACTCACCAACGGGCTTGATCATGCAATCGCGCTCACGGGCGATCCGAACTATGGCTTGCGCCAGGCTGATGCCGACGCGCTCGTGGACACCGGCGCGACCTTCCTCTGCCTCCGCCCAAGTCTTATCGCCAAGCTCGGCTTGCCGCGTCTCGGAGAAAAGCGCCTGCGGACTGCGAATGGCACACGGATCGCCGCGCAATATGGCCCGGTGTGGCTGGAAGTGATGGGCCGCGCCGCGAATTTCGACGTGGTGGATATCGATGAGGAGAGTCCGAATTTGCTGGGGCAAATCCCGCTCGAAGCCCTCGATTTCGTCGTTGACCCCGCCGCACAAAGGCTCATCGCCAATCCTGCTCATGGTGGGAAGTGGGAAGCCGAGGCTTACTGACACTCTCTCGGCGGGAGGTTGAGGGAGTTAGTAAACATCCCGCTGGTAGCGCTTCTCGGTTTTGAGCTTCTGCACGTATTCCGCGGCCATATCCGCATTCAGCCCGCCGTGCTTTTCGACGACGTTGTGCAGCGCGACATCGACGTCTTTGGCCATGCGGCTGGCGTCGCCGCAGACGTAGAAGTGCGCGCCATCTTGCAGCCATGACCAAATGTCGGCGCCGTGCTCGAGCATGCGATTTTGCACGTAGATTTTCTCCGCCTGATCGCGTGAGAAGGCGGTGCTCAGCTTTGCGAGGTGGCCCTCGGACATCATCGCGTCGAGCTCTTCGCGGTAGAAGAAATCGGTCGCGCCGCGCTGCTCGCCGAAGAAGAGCCAATTGCGGCCTTTGGCTCCGGTCGCGCGGCGCTCGTGCAGGAAGGCGCTGAACGGCGCGACGCCGGTGCCGGGGCCGACCATGATGATCGGCGTGTCGCCATTCTTCGGCAGGCGGAAGCTGTGCGAAACCTGCACGAAGACGGGCACGGCGCGGTTCGCGCGATCGGCGAGGAAGGTCGAGCAGACGCCTTTGCGTTTGCGGCCGAGGCTCTCGTAACGCACCGCGGCGATGGTGAGATGAACCTGATCGGGATGCGCTTTGAGGCTCGAGGAGATTGAGTAGAGGCGCGGCTGCAGCTTGCGAAGGTGACTCACGAAATCCGCGGGCGTGAACGTCACCGATGCGAAATCGGCGAGCACGTCGATGACCTCGCGGCCCAGAGGTAATGCGCGAGCGCGTCCTTCGCTTCCGTCTTCATCAGGTCGGCGAGCGTGCGGTCGGAGCTTCGCTCAGCGATGGCCTTGAGCAGGAGCGCGGGGACTTTCGTGATCTCGTAATGCCGGAGCAGCGCCGCCCGCAGCGGAATCTCCCCGCCGTCCGGCGCGGGCACGGCTTCTTCGCCGTCGCGGTTGAGCACGTGCAGGAGCTCATCGACGAGAGTTGGGCAGTTCGTCGGGACAACGCCGAGCGCGTCGCCGGCTTCGTAACTCAGGTCCGAACCTTCGAGGGAAATTTCAAAGTGCCGCGTTTCCTTGGCGGAAGTGTCGCCCGTGAGTTTGCGGTTCACCAGGAGGCGTCCGGGAAAGGGATGCTTTCGCGAGTAAGTCGGAGCTGCCAGAGGCGGCGCTTCGGTCATCACTGCGCTTGCGGAGCCAGCGTGCGGAGAGGCTCCGGTCATCCCCGGCGAGGTCGGTCCGCGAAGATGCCCAGCTTCGACGGGGCCGTCGCCCTTCATCGCAGGCGCGCCGGCAGTCCCCGGCGGCGGCGGGCCGACGGGACCGCTCATTGGGGATGTGAGGTTTGCGTGAGCCGGAGCGCCTGCCGGAGCTGATCCAGCGTTCTGAGCTAGCGCCTCGAGCACTCCAAAGACGCCACTTTCCCATCGCGCGAAGTCCGCCTCGTAATCCACATCGCATTCGACACGCTCGTAAACCCGCGTGGCGCCGAGCGCCGCGAGCCGCACGTCAAAGTCGATCCCACATTTGCAGAACTGCTCGTAGTTCCTCTCTCCGAGCGCGAGCACCGCGTAGCTGAGGTTCTCCAAGCGAGGCAGAGTAGTCGCGTGCAGCTCCGCGTGAAAAGCCATCGCGTTCTCCGGAGGGTCCCCTTCGCCAAACGTGCTCGTAATGATCAGCGCGTATTTCTCCCGCGCGAGATCGCCCGCCGAGATCTTATCGAGCCCCATTGCCTTCGACTCGAACCCCCGCTTCTGCGCCGCCTTCGCAACGCGCTTCGCGAGCGACTCGCAATTCCCACTCTCGGAGCCGAAAAGCACGCTGACGGAGACCTTCACCGCTGCCGGGGCTGAGACGGCTGGCTGCGCCGCCGAGAAGATCCCCGCGAGGAAACCATTCAACCAGGCCCGCTGAGCCGGAGTGAAAGGCGCCGTGTCGGGAATGAACGGAACCATAGGGTTGGTCATTGCTCTCTTTTCGCGCGAAGCGCTTTGGAGTGCGGCCCGTCCCCGCGCCGCTTTTGTCGCGCGACGCTGCGACTACACCGACGCTCCTCCTGAAAGCCGCGCGCCAGGAAAGCGGCGCGAGGACGCGCCGCACTCCAAAGCGGCTGCGCCGCGAAAACGCGCATCGCGCTCATTCCGAGAACAGCTCCTGGAGTTCCTTCACGCTATGTCTTCCGGGGAACTGCACGAAGGTTTCATGACGATCCTTCCGCCGAGTCAGGTAAGTCTTGAGCACGATCTCAAGTAGCGGTGGCAGCTCTTCGAAAGGAATTCCGTGAAAGACTTCACGCCCGAGCGCCTGACCACCAACGCACTGTCCACCCAGCAACACGTGATACCCTTCCACCTGATTCCCATGCTGGGATACCTTCGCGCCGAGTAAGCCAATGTCGCCGATGTAATGCTGCGCACACGAGTTCGGGCAGCCGGTAAGGTGAATGTTAATCGGGTGATCCAGCTTCACCTTTTTTTCGAGATAACGCGCAAGCTCTACTCCCTGAGCTTTCGTGTTCGTTGAAGACCACTTACAACCGACGTTGCCAGTGCACGCGACGAGCCCACCTGCGATGCTGGTCGCTTCGTAGTGGAAGCCCATCTTCACCAGATTCTTCTTCACCGTTTCCACGAACGCATCCGGCACGTCGGGAATGATGAGATTTTGCCAGACGGTGAGCCGCACCGTGCCCGAGCCGTAATTCTGCGCCACGTCGGCGAGCCGCCACATCTGCTTCGGCGTCATTCGCCCGACCGTGACTACCGCGCCGATGTAATTACGCCCGGGCTGCGGCTGCTTGTAGATGCCGATGTGCCCATGTGGGATTGGCGGGTGCGCGGGCAGGCAATCCGCGAGCGGCAGATGCACAAGCGGGAAGGCGAGGGTGTGAAGGCTTCAACGAACCACTCCCCACGGACGCGGCCGGCATTCCACGCCTCCTTCACGAACTGCTCCCGGATGGCTTCGTGATCGCGCGCTTCCCGCGGCGCGAACTTTAGGGTCCAGCGTCGGTCGCCTTTGCGCGCGAGCCAGATGCGATCACTTCCCGCGAACGGCCGCTGGAGCTCGTAGCTGTCGACGATCTCGCCTTTCCGTAACGTCTCCGGGATCGACAATGGCAGCTCGCTCACGGCGCGCAGCTTGCCAGCTTCCACGAGGTTGATCACCACAGCGCTGATGTCGTCGAGCGTCTCGGCTGTGGCGTGTTCGCGGGCGTGCGACTCGCGCGTCTATCTCGCGCGCGCCGGCGAGCTTGCCCAGCTCTCGCGCGACCATGTCGATGAACAGCAACGCCACGTGTTGTGCCGCGCGATTGGCTTGGGCGAGGAAGTGGAGGCGCACAGCTTCGAAACACAGCTGCACGACGCCGACATTCAGCCCGTAGAGGCGGTCACCTTCGACGACGGCGACGGAGAGCGTCGAGACGAGCTCGACCGAAGCAAAGCGGGTCAGCGATTCCTGGTAGAGGGTGTGGTTGATCTGGCGCGTGAACTCGCGCAGCGCGCGCTTTGGCGACCATTCGCGCGGGCGGGCTGCGTAATTCCGACGAGCGCATCCACAATGCGGCGCGAAGCTTCCGCGCCCCCGCGGGCGGCTCCTGCACCGTCCGCGAGCACCGCGATCACAGTCTCGCCACTGACTTCAGCGGCGCAGGCATCGCCGGATTCGGCGGAGTCCGTCCGCGCAAGATTGTGCGTCGAGACTTGCACCTTCATATCCGCGCCTGGGCGAGATCGCCCCAGGTCGTGCGCCAGCGGGTTTTCACCACGAACAGCCCGCCAATCGAAAGGAAGCACAGCCCGGCGAAGATGAGGAACCCGGCGCTGTAGGAACCGGTGAACCCTTTTGCCAGACCGAGGGAACTCGCGAGGAAGAACCCGCCAACTCCGCCGCCCGCTCCGACGAGCCCGGTCATCACACCCAGATCCTTGCCGAAGCGTTGCGGAAGCAGCTGGAAGACCGCGCCGTTGGCCATTCCGAGCGCACCGCTCGCGATCGCAAAGACGATCACATTCAGCGCGAAGTTCTTGAACAGCGCACCGGCGACGAGCATCGCCCCGGCCGCCGCGTAGAACCCGTAGAGCGACCGAATCCCGCCGAATCGATCCGCAACAGCGCCGCCGATGGGCCGCGCCATTGCGCCGAGAAAAGTGCAGAGCGCCGCGAAGTCACCGGCCTGCACGACGGTCAGCCGGTATTCGCTTTTGAAGTAGAGCACGTAGCTCGACGCGAGCCCGACGAAGCCGCCGAAGCTGACGGTGTAATAGAAACAGAACCAGTGGGCGTCCCTGTCCTTCAGCAGCGTTCAATAGTCCGACAGCCTTTTGCGCTTCACGTCGACGGGCGCATCCTTTGCCCATATCGCGTAGACCACGAACACCAGCACCGCGGGGATGAGTGCGAGGCCGAAAACGTTCTGCCACCCGTAGGCCGTCGCGAGGCGCGGCGCGATCAGGCTATCGAGCACCACGCCGACATTGCCGGCGCCGGCGAGCCCCATGACGACGCCCTGCATGTGCGGCGGATACCAGCGACCGGCTTGCGGCAGGGCGACCGCGAAGCTGGCGCCCGCAAAGCCGAGCACCGCGCCAAAAAGTAGTGTCGCCCCGAAATTCACGAGCCCGATCAGCCACGCAGCGAGCAAGCCGCTCATCACCACGATTTGCGCGAGCAGGCCGGTGTTCTTGCCGCCAATTCGATCGACGAGCAATCCGAGGATGATGCGAAGAAACGCCCCGGAGAGGATCGGCACCGCCACCATCAGCCCTTTCTGCTCGGCGGAAAGCCCGAGCGCTTCTCCGACTTGAGCGCCGAGGGGCCCGAGAACCGTCCAGACCATGAAGGAGAAGTCGAAGTAGAGAAACGCCGTCAGGAGAGTGGGCCAGTGACCGGATTGGCGAAGGTCTGAAAGCTTCAAGAATGCGCGCGCAGGTTGAGGTCTTGTGTGCGCGGCGTGCCCTAGCGCCGCGCGTGCCGCCCCCGCTCCCGACTTTTTCATTGGGCGAATGAGCGCGCCTCATACCTCGCGCTACGCCTCTGAGGGAGGCAGTGTAACAGCGCGCGCGACACCCCTGAAAAAGGCACCCACTCCACTCTCTGGTTGTTCCTGAGGAAGCGGCGAGCTGGGCATCGATCGCCACAATGCGCGTCAGCGGTGTCGCCTCTTGACCGCTTTTCACGGTGGGCTCACCGCATCAGGCAAAGAACCCTTTGCGTGCCCGCAGGGCGTAGCATGAATTACGTTCATCCATGTCGCAGCCGATTGACGCCCGCCAGCTCCGCGCCTTTTCCTCACTCGCGCGCACGGGCAGCTTCACTCTCGCCGCGCGCGAGCTGAGCCTCACGCAGAGCGCGGTGAGCCACTCGATGCGCGCGCTCGAGACGGAACTCGGCTGCCGCTTACTCGACAAAATGGGCAAGCTCGTCGTGCTCACCGAAGCCGGCGAAGGGCTGCTCGTGCACGTTGAGCGAATCCTTGCGGAGATGGCTTCTGCGCGCGCCGAGTTGGAGCAGCTCGGTAAGTGGGGTCAGCGCCGGCTTCGCATCGGCGCGAGCACCACCGCGTGCCAATACATCCTGCCGGGCGTGCTCCGCGAGTTTCGAGAGAGCTTTGCAAACTGCGCTATCTCGATCGAGCCGGGCGACACGCCGGAAGCGATCGAGTCACTCCGCGCGGGCCGAATCGACCTTGCCGTAAACCTTGAGCCTCGCTCCGGCGAGTCGCTCGACTTCCGGCCGTTGTTCACTGACGAGCTGGTCTTCATGGTCAGCCCGCAACATCCGTGGGCGCGCGCCCGCCGCGTCGATCGCGATCAGATTGCGCGGCAGAGTTACATCCTTTACGGCCAGCGCAGTTACACCTCGGAGATGATCGAGCGCTACTTCCGAGCCGACGACATCGTCCTCTACAGCACGATGGACTTGGGCAACATGGAGGCGATCAAAGAACTCGTGAAGCTCGACCTTGGGATCAGCATTCTTGCTCCCTGGACCGCGCGGCAGGAGCTCGCCGGTGGATCGCTCGTCGCGCTTTCACTTGGAAAGCGGAAGCTGAAGCGACGATGGGGAGTCCTCTACTGGCGCGGCCGCCGCCTGAGCCTGCCCGAGGAACGCTTCATTACGCTGTGTGAGCGGGTCACGCGCGAGCTCGTGAACGGCCGGTGAGGAAACGGAACCCTTCTGCGCTGCACCCCGCTTCTAGTGGTGCTCACTGCACTTCCAGATCGGCACGTCCGCTTTCAAACGCTCGACGGCCCCTTCAAGAAAACGAAACGCTGGCCCGCGATGGGCAGCGAGGACGCGGATGTAGAGCGAGGCCTCAGCGACTGGGACCCAGCCGAGCCGATGGATGAAGAGGACCAGCGCGCAGGAGTGGAGTGCTCCGAGTTCCTGAAAGTGACGGCTGAGTTGCTGCCGCGCCATCGGCTCATAAGCTTCGTAGCGGAGCCCGCCGATCGGCACGGCGTGTTCGAGTTCGCGCACGATCCCGTGGAACTCCGCGCATGCCCCGATCTCTTGCGAAGGCAGCACGAGCGCCGGCACGACGATCCTGCCGGTCGTGAAATGGATTTCTACATCCATGCGCTTTGCTAGCCGCCGGACACCGGCGGAATGAGCGCCAGCTCGCGCGCGTCGCCAATCGCCTCATCCCACCCGACATATTCCAGATCCACCGCCACCCGGACCGATGCCGTATCGAGTCCCGGTGCCAGCCGGCGCACGAGCACCCGTGGAGTATCGGTCGGGGCGCACTCGATCACCTGCTCTCGAAACCCGAGCGATTCGGCCGCCTGGGCGAAAACGAGGACAGTGAGTTCCACGCCGCCCGGCGTAGCACCACCGATCGACTCCGACAAGGGCCGGTGCCTTCGACGTAGCGCGATCCCGGTGTAGGGAACGGAGGTCTTGCTTACAAAGCCGCGAAGTAGGTATCCGCTCAAAGACGCTCCCGGATTCAGGACGCGGCGTCCGCGGCGGCTTGGGCGCCGGTAGAAAGGCGTTGCTCGTCGCGCTCCACTCCCGCCTCGATGGCCGGAAGTCTTTCACCCGGAATCAGGCCAAGTTCGGCAGCGTGATGAGAGATCATGCCGCTGTTGGGCGCGAGCAGCATGGGGACCCCGTGCTCACGTGCGCGGGCGATCATGCGGCCGACATCCTCGTCGCGAGCAGTTGCCGTGACCGGATCAACATCGCGAATGTAGATCGCTTTGATCCGGCTCCCATGTTGCCGCGCGGCTTCCGCATACAAGTGGGCGTCCTGCTGACCGGAATCGCCGACGAGGATAAATGGCAGTCGAGGATAGGCCGCCATGATGCGCAATGCGTGGTCGAGCTTGTGTTCGTGCCCGTGCGGGGAAATGAACGTTGCTGCGTCGATTCCAAGGTCCTGGAGCAGCAAGGGGCCCGCTGGAATTTCGTTCAGCTCCATGAACTCCGCGAGCAGCTCGTAGAGGTTCCATGGCGAACTCGACACATAGAAGATGGGATTCACCGGCGCACCTGCCGTTCCGTGGCGGAGAGCGCGGTAAAGTTCCGCCACTCCTTCGAGCGGCTTGCGGGTCTTGGCATTCGCGAGAAAGGTGAGTTTCGCGGCGAGCAACAGGTTGGTCACGCCGGTTTCGATCACCGTGTCATCGAGATCGCTGATCACGCCAAATTGCGCTCCCGAGCCAGGCACGAGCACATCGTGCGTGGCATAGATGTCACCGATCTTTCCCGCAGTCCGCGCCAGCACCTGCACCCACTCCAAGGTCTGTTCATCGCTTCCGGAGAAGCGAAACTCTCCCCGGTAATAACCCTCCTCATCCGTGACAGTTTCTATCGTTTGCCCGCCGAAGCACAGCGACACCGCCGCTCCGCTGACTTCGTCGCTCTCCCAGCGCCGATAAGTGTTTACGATGTTCGCCCAGACGCTGTCGTGATCCCTCGGGCCCCCACCCGGACGGTTTGAGAGGACGCGCCCCATGACCGTGAAGCTTTCCGTCGACGCGAACCCCCGATACGCACAGATCTGTCGTGGTTTCCCGGCTCCGAGCCGACGCGAGAGCCGGCGGCGGCGAATGTCGATCGCTTCTTCCGCCGCCGCGGCCGCGTGGTGAAGAGATCGAGTGAGTTCGTCGCGCCAGCTCACCCCGCGTTGAAGAAGGGACGCAAGCTCACCGCTAAGCAGCGGCGCGGATATTCACCCAGGCATGCACGTGAGGCTCGCCGCGGAAATACCAGACCATCGAAGGCCCTTCGATCTGAAACACATCCCACACTCCGTCGTGGCCCAGATCTTCATTCTTGTAGAAGGCCATGTGCAGGTTCTCGAAGCCCTGCGCTTCGACGAGCTTCATCGCCTCCACAGCGTCTTGCTCGCGGAAGGGCGCGAGCAAATCCGCCATGACTTTGCGAACATGATCGCGCTGATCGGCGCTGAGGGCGCTGACCGGAATGCCGGGGAGGCCGCTCTTCTTTCCGGTGAGCTTCACGGTGTCGGTCCCGTCCTCTCCGCGCGAGTCGCCGAGGAGCGCGGTCTGACGTTGCTTGCCGTCGAGCATTGCGAAGACCTCGTTCGCGCGCACTGCCTGATACCAATAGGCGTTTCCGGGGTGCTGTGGCTTCTCCGTGAAGCCCGCCGCCGCATGCCCGTAAAAGATCGGTCCGCCAAAGGCCGCCCCTTCCACGGAATCGCCGTCGCACCGCCGCGTGCAATGCCGGCCGGTGAGCACGAACTCGAACTTCCCCGTGTCTGGCTCGCCGAAGAGCGCAATCGAAGAGCCGCCGAAACCTTCCTTGCCGCTGTCGTGTTCCACCTGCTTGACCACGCGTTCGGCGTATTCCGGCGAGTGCAGCCCCACGAAGATCTCGCGGATCATCGCCTGCTGATCGGCGTTGAAAAATGCGCTGATCGTCTTGTCCGTGATGTGCCAGTTGTTATCCACTTTCGCGCGCAGCGGGTGCTCGAACGGGAAGCACACGGCGCCGCGCTGCTGCTCGTTGAAACTCTTGAAAAGCGTGGCCACGAGAGTCTCCGATTTCGGCGACTCCGCGGCGCGGCCGATCACCGGGAGGGCGCTTGCCGCCGCCCCGGCGAGGGTGGTCTTGAGGAAATCGCGGCGTGAAAACGGACCGGAGGCGAGGGAGGAGAGAATGTCGGTGTTCATAGAAATGGCGTTGCACGATAGCTCACACGCACAGGGAGGAAAGCTCACGCTCCGCTAATCAGCGGCACGCGCGGGTGCGCCCAGTGCGGCAGGAAGAGGTTCCGCACGCCGTGCACACTGCAGCGCGCCACCGAAGCGGAAACGTTCCCGAAGACCAACGCCACCTCCAATCCCGCGACCGACTGATGTCGAAAAAGCCCCGTTGACTCCCTTTACAGGGGTTAGGCGTCATTGGTGGCCTTCAGCGTGCTCAGCATTCGATCTATAACGGCGTCGTCGCCACCTTTGCTGGCGACCCGGCAGTTATACGTGATGTAGAGATGAGTGCTCCCGCGGAATACGCACCACACGCGCCAGCTCCTTACGCCATTCTCGTCGCGGCTGTCGTAGGCGCCCGTGTATCCACGAAAGTCGCCGAGGTGCGTCTCCGACGAGGAGAGGGTTCCATGAGCAGGGCTGTGAATTGCCTGGTGCATGGCGTCCATCTGGATCGAACCATCCGGTTTCGACAGGGCGATTACTGTCAGCGCTGCTGACGGATCATCTGGAGGCTCGAAGGCGACAGACTGCCCTTCGCGGTGCTCCCTCCATGATGCAGGAAGCGTCATGCTCCACGATGAGGCGGTAAAGGTTTTTGTCATCGTGGAGGGATTCTGAGGCTCGCGCTGTCCAGTCGGATTGCAGCCGCAGCACAGAATAGCAAAGCTGGCGACGAGAGCGCGCGTCATGACGCCTAACCTCTCCAGCCTGCCACCGAGATCAATCCGCACCCAGAGCAAGGGCATCCATCGCGGCAGCCTCAGCTTCGACATCGAGTCCTGCGCCGCGTTGTGCGGGAAGGATCGCTTCGGTGCGCGGCATCGTCCAAAGCGTGTTGTTTTGCGCGGATGGAAAAGTCGGCGGGTAAGTGTCGCTGCCGCCGGTATCGAGGAAGATGCCGATGGCGAGATTCCGTTCGCGGATGGTGTTGCGGACAGTCGGCTCGGCACTCGCCGCGCCGAAATAGGGCGCCGTTCCGGGCGTCGCTGCATAGGTGTCGGCGCCGCCTTTATCCCAGAAAAAGCCGAAGCCGTTCGCGTGGCCCGCGCCCAGTGATAGGCTAGGCGCTTCGTGCTTATCGTCGCCGGCATCGTCGATGAAAAAGCCGGTGCCGAAGTCATGCCCGAGGCCCTGGGAGGCGTGCATCGTCGCGCGATAGTCGTCGTTGCCGCCCAAGTCCCAGAGGACGCCCACGGCAAAATGCGCCGAGGCCGCCTGGGTGTAATAAACGCCGCGATAGGTGTCGTCGCCCGTGCCCGCGCTGAGCAGCCCGGCGCCATACCAGTAGCCCGCGCCCTGCCCGTAAACGCCGCAACTGAAGGTATTCTTCCCGCCACTCTCGATCAGTGCGCCGATCCCGCCCTGCAGCGAATGCCCATCCGAATAGTCGGCGCGCCGCCCATAGCCCATGCCCTGCGCGAGGGTGGCGTTGTGGTTTTGATCCTGAGGTGCGGGGAAGTCGATGACGGTATCGTTCGCCTCGTAGAGATCGTCGCCGCTGCCGGCATCGACGAGCAGGCCGCACCCTTTGGTCGCGCCGAAGCCCTGCGAAGTCGTGAAGCAGCGGTATTGATCGGCTCCATCGAGATCGGCGAGAACGCCCACCCCGAAAGTGCCGGCGCCTTGCGAAGCGGTATAGCTTTCGTAGCGGTCGTCGCCGCCGCGGTCGTGGAGCACGCCGACACCGAAAAGCCCGCGCCCCTGCGTGTGCTCCAGGGAGCGGTAAAAGTCGTGGCCCTTGCTATCGATGAGAATGCCATAGCCGAGCACTCCTCCTCCAAAGCTTGGGCGCACGCTCCCGTCCTTGCGGCCGGCGTATTCCGCCACCGCAACCGTGCCAAGCGCAGTGCTCTCGAGGTAACGGTCGTCCCCTTGGAGATCGAGCAACACCGATGCGGGATGGGTGGCATCGAAAGTCGCGCCGCCGCCGAAGTAAGTGTCGTTGCCGCCGAGATCGATAATCAGCAGGTAGGGCTGGTCGCCCCCGTATTGGTCATCGGCGTCGCCGTTCAAGACGATCCGGCCCTGAGGCGCATCCCACTGGAAAGTGAACTTCTCGGGGGCTGCGCGCTTCTCCATCGCGGACGCGGCAGCGTCGGCGGCCAGCGCCAGATCGGTGCCGCCGACCAGCAGATATTTGAGGTCGATGGTGTGCCGGAGGAGGTCGAGCGAGTCATCCCATTCCTCGCGCTTCCGTTTGGGGCCGGGGCCGAGGAGCTGGGTAAAGACCTTTTGCACGTCGCCGGTGAAGCGAGCGAGCGCACGCTTCCGCCATTGCAGCGCGCCTCTTTCCGTCAGGAGCACGAGCGCCGCATTCTCAGCGACATCCGCGGGCACTGCTTTCGCCGCGTGCAACGCTTTGTCCTCTTCAGGCGTCAATGGTTTGCCGGCGTCGACATGCAGGTCTCGAATCGCTGAGACCAGAGCGTCCGGCGCGGCAGCTTTCTTGCGCTCCTCCTTCAAAGGATCGCCGAGCAGCGTGCGCCGGGTGCCTTCACCCATGCGCCATGCGGCGGTCATCACGAGTTCGCCTGCGGAAGGGGCGGCTTTGAGCGCGTCGTGGCGCAGCACGCGCGCGTAGAACGGAATCCGCAGCGGAAAACGGTGCATGGCCTCGAAGAACGGCAGCGGAAACTCGCCGCCGCCATGATTGCTCATGTCGGTGAAGTCGAAGCTAGTGGTCGACTTGGTTAAACCGACGGCGGTGAGGACACGATCCCATGGATCCGGCGGAGCGCCTTGCGCGTGCGCGGCTGCGGGAAGCATGCACGCGGCAACCAGCAAAGCGCGGAGGAAGACGAAGCGGGTCATGTTTGCGTTTAGCGTGCGATCTTTTGCGAAGTAAACCCGCTGCGTGCAGCGCTTGTCGGGCCTGAGTCAGGGTCAGCTCACTTGTAGAGCCGCTCCTCGTAAGGAAGATCGTCGATCCGCCACGACTGCGAGATCAGCCGGAGGAAGCGGCCCGGGCGGAAGCCTTCAAGCATGATCTCGGGCTTGAAGACGAGCTGCACGCCGCTGCTCCCGGGGACGAGCGGGACGGCGTTCACTTCGCTCACCGTGGCGGTGAGCGCGTCGCTGCTCTGGTCGTAGCTGCGGAGCGAGGCTTCCGCGACTGCGGTATGCACGCCGGAGCCCTTCTTCATCTCTTCCAGCAGCTTTGGGTCGGAGCCGCCAAAGAGCGTCACCGTGACGGTATTCTGCGCGTCGTCCACGGCATTCACCCAGCCGGGAATGCCGCGGGACTTCTGATGCAGACGATGCACCTCGAGCTGGTGCGCGGTGGCGAGCTTTCGGCTCTCCGGATCGAGCCAGATGTCGGTGCAGCGCCCCGGACCTTTCAGCGTGGCGACGGTGATATTGATGAGCACTGCCTGCCCGGGCGCGAGGTCCTCCAGCTTGCCGAAGCCGGTTCCTTTCCAGACCCGCGTGGCGGGCGTGATTTTGTAAATCAGGCTCTTCTCGTCGGGCTTGTTTTCCGCGCCCGTCTGGCCAGTGACGGTGAGCGTTCCTTTGTCGAGCTGCACGGCATCGACTCGCCAGGTGCGCTGCTGGCGCTCGTGGAAGCTGAAGTCGTCTTCCAGCCGGAAGATCTGCGTGAAGGCGCCTTTCTTGTCCTTGCCCGCCTTCGCTTCGAAATACCACGCCCCGTGCAGATGGGTGCCGATCGGAAGATCGCGGAGTTCAGCCGGCGCCCCGTGGTAGCGCATCGATGCATACGGCAAGAGCGTGAAGGGTAGGGGGCGATCGTAGTCGTCCGTGCGCTGATCGGTGCGACGATCCGGACGCAGCGTTCCGGTGCGGTTGATGTGATCGAGCCCGATGAGCTCCCCCGCGATGTAGTGCGACGATCCTTCCGGTGGAAATTCCCCCGGCTTGATCTCATGCCACGGCAGCTTTTCGTCGCCGCCGTCCGTGCGGAAGGCCGCCGTCGGGGCGGGCGGTTTTTCCTGCGCGAAAGCCGCCAGCGCGCCGGCCAGGAGGAGGCAACCGAGCGCCCGCTTCACGCGAGCAGCTCCGACACCGGCCCGAGGCTGTCCACGAACTTCTCCGCGTTCACCTCCATCTTTTGCAGCATCGTGAGCAGCAGATTGCTCAGGTGCGCCTGATCGTTCACCGGCTTGTGGCAGAGGTTGTAATGCGCGCCGGCGTTCGCCACGTCGTAAGCGCCAATCTTCGGCAGGTTGTAGTCGATGTGCTGGCCGTGCTTGAAGCCGAGCGCGCGTCCGCCGGCCATGATCGTTGGGAGGTTCGCATTCCCGTGGCTGTGCCCGTAACTCATCCCGCTGCCGAAGAGCACCATCGTCCGATCGAGCAGCGCTTCGTCGCCATCGCGGACGGTGCTGAGCTGATCGAGGAAATAGCCGAACTGTTCCGTGATGAACGCGTCGCTCTTGCTCAGGCGCGCCATGACTTCGGGATCGCCGTTGTGGTGCGAAAGCTCGTGCCGCGTCTGGCTGATCCCAATCTCCGGAATCGCGAGTCCCTGCGACTCGCTCCCGCTCATGTAGGAGATGACGCGCGTCATATCGGTGCGCAGCGCGAGGACGATCAGGTCATACATCGTCCGGTAATATTCGCCCGCCTGAGCACGCGAGACGTTGCGCTGGAACTTCTCGCCGACCGCCGGCTCGAGCTTTGGCTTCGGCACATTCAGCCACGAGTCGAGCCGCTCCGTTCGCACCTCCACTTCGCGGACCGCCGTGAGGTATTCGTCCAGTTTTGACCGATCCTCTCCGCCGAGCGTGCGGCGCAAGGTCTTCGCGTCTTCATGCACGGTATCCAGGACGCTGTGGCGGCGGTTCAGGCGGCGGCGCTGCACGTCCACCCCGCCGGGCTCCTCGCCGAAGAGCCGATTGAAAACGGTGCGCGGATTATCTTCCGCGGGCAGGGGAACGCCGTCCCGCGACCAGGAGAGTGTCGTTGAATTGTTCGGCTGTCCGACGCCCGCGGAGATCGAAAGTTCGAGCGACGAGAAGCGCGTCTGTTTCGAAGTAACCTCCGCCATCAACTGGTCGCACGAGATCGAGTTGCGATACGCGCCACCTTCCTGGCTCAGCTTCGCGCCGGTGAGCCAAAGGTCCGCGCACACGTGCGCCGTGCCGATTCCGCCCGGATGATGCAAGCCGCTGATCGGCGTGATGTTCTCGCGATGCTTTTCGAGCGGCTTCAACGGCGCACTCAGCTCGTAATCGCGTCCGGCCTTCGTGATCTGCCACGTGAGCACGTTCACTCCGTTCGGGATGTAAACGAACACGCTGCGGCGGGGCTTCGTGGCCGCTTCGGCAGCGACCGAGCGGCGCGGCTGCATGCAGTCGAGCAAGGGAAGCGCGACCGTCGCCCCGAGGCCGCGCAGGAAATGCCGGCGGCTCAGCAGCCAGCGTTGTTGGAGAATGTTGCTCATGAGTTGCGGGCGGGGTCAGCGTTGTTGAAAGAGATCCGACATTACCAGTCCTTCGATAATCGCCGGCAACCGGTATTCGAGCGTCTTGCTCTGCGCGGTCAGCGCGGCGAGCGCCTGCCGGTCGTCAAAGGTCATCGCGCGGCGTAGCGCATAAGTCGCGAGTTTTTCGGTAAAGGCGGCGGCGAACTTGTCCGTATCCGCGAGCAACAGCCGCTTCAGCTCCGCGCCGCCGGCGAACTTCCGGCCATCCGGCAGTTCCCCGCTCGCATCGATCTTCGGGTCTTCGCCGGAGCCCTCCTTGATCTTCTCCGCCGTGCGCCAGCGGCCCACCGCATCGTAGTTGTCGAACGCCAGCCCGAGCGGATCGATCTTCCGGTGGCACGCCGCGCAATTCGCGTCGCTCACGTGCGCCTCGAGCTTCATCCGCAACGTCGCCTTCGGCTGTCCCGGGGGCGTCGGCTCGATCGGCTTCACGTTGGCGGGTGGCGGCGGGGGCGGCTTGTTGAAGATCGTCTCGAGCACCCACTTGCCGCGATGCACCGGCCGATGCCGCTGCCCGTCGGAGGTCAGGCTCAGCACGCCCGCCTGGGTCAGCAATCCGCCGCGATGATCCTCCGCGCGCAAGGCCACGCGCTGCAGCGCATCGCCCGCGACATTCGGCAACCCGTAATGCTCCGCCAGCCGCGCATTGAGCATCGCCCAGTCCGAGTCCAGGAACTCCCGCACCGTGCCATTTTTCTCCAGCACCTCGCGGAAAAACGCGCTCGCCTCCTCGATCATGCTCTTCTCGAGATGCGCGTTGTAGTCCGGGTAGAGCTTCTTGTCCGGCGGGAACATCCCGACCCGCTCCAGCTGCAGCCAGTTCCGCGGGAAGGCCGTCGTGAAGCGCGCCGCCTTCGGGTCCCGCAACATCCGCGCGACTTCCCCGCGCAGGATCGCCGGCTCGCGCAGCGTCCCCTTGCGCGCCAGCTCCAGGAGCGCCTCATCGGGCATCGTGCTCCAGAGGAAATAGGAAAGCCGCGCCGCCAGCTCCCAATCGGTCAGCCGCTGGTCCGTTCGCTCCATGGATCCCTCTACGAGGTAGAGGAAATCCTTCGCGCAAAGCACCGCGAGCAGCGCCGACTTCACCGCCGACTCAAACTTCTCCCCGCTCTTCATCTCGCTCTCCACCAGCTTCAACAGCCGATCGACTTCCTCCGTCCGCACCGGCCGGCGAAACGCACGCTCCGCGAATGGCGCCACGATTTCCCGCGCCTGCGCGAGATCCCCGCTGCCGCCCGCGGGGAAAAGCCGTTGCTGCACCGCCGTGGGCCAGGCCGGGAGCAATGGCCCTTCGATCTCCACCGAATCGACAATGAGGAACGGCAGGATCGGCACCCCGGCGTCATCGAAGAGCTTCGTCTGCCACGGATGCCGCCCGACCGCCGAGTCCCTCGCGAGCGACTCCTTGATCGTCGTGAAAAGCCGCCGCCCATCCGGCCGGCCCGCGCGGGGCAGGTTCGAGGGGCCCGGCGCCTCGCAGGTAAAGCGGAACAAGTGCGGCCCGGCCGGCGCGTGGAAGGGGATCTCCAGCGTCACCGGCTGATCCTCCGGCGCCACCACATCCTGCTCCCAGATCAGCCGATCGAGGTCCATCGCATACACCGACACGCGCGGCGCCCGCCCTTTCGGCGGCTTCAACCCGCTGAGCTTGATCCGCATCACGTAATCGCCCGTCGCCGGGAGATTCACATCGATCGGCCCCGGCGGACCGCCATTGAACGAGCTCCCCGGCCACACCTCCACGCGCACCTTGTCCTCCATCCCGAGCTCCTTCGCCATCTCGAGGCTGCCGCCGCGCAACTCCCGCCAGCCGCGCTTCCACACCAGCGGCTTCGGCTTCTCCGTCGGCAGCGCCTCCCCGAGGATCGCCTCCGCCGCGGCAAAATGCTTCTCCACATGCGCCGGCGCCACCGTCAGCACCGAGCCGATCCGCTCGAACCCCTGCCAGCTCGTATCCTCCGGCAGCCCCGTCGGGTCGGCCGCGTCGAAGTTCACCCCGAGCAGATCGCGAATCGTGTGCGCGTATTCCTCCCGGGTCAGCTTGTGGAAAGTCACGCGCTCCCGCTTCGCCATCCGCGCCGCCTCGCCCTCCTTCAGCTGCGTCGCGATCCACTCTGCCACGCGCGCCGCCTCCTCCGCCTTCGGCTGCGGTTCATCCTCCGGCGGCATCGCGCCCGAGCTGATCTGCTCCAGCACCTCCGCCCAGTGCGCCGCCGTCAGCGGCGCCGCAAAATCCCGCTCCAGCGTATCGAGCCGCAGATCACCCTTCTGCTTCTTCTCCCCGTGACACCGCAAGCAGTGCTCCTCCAGGAACTGCTGCGCACTCCACGGAGCCGCCACCCCCGTCGCCGCCTCCGCAGGAGCGCCCCACGCTCGACCGCCGCAAAGCAAAATGAGGATGGCCGCGCAACTGCGTGCGCTCTGGGCGGTCCGGGACATGTGAGGGGAATGAACCAGCACCGGGCCGGGAGATTAGCAACGTTCGGGGCAGGGCGTTGAACCATCGCGCCATCCCCGCGGTGACGAAGACGCAGTTCCGCGAATGCGCACCCTCGGTCGGGTAGGGCGGGTGTTCCACCCGCCGCGGCCGGTATTCTACCGGCCGCATCCGATGAGGGACGCGGGTCCTTTGAGGATGATCCGGGTGGAACACCCGGATCGGCGGGTGGAACACCCGCCCTACCCGGAAGCGCATAACTTCCAACTCACCCGTTGACTGATCTTTCCTCGAAAAAGCGGGTTGGGCTTTAGTTAGATGGTGGAGTGTTTTGATGGTTTATTCGAGGGGAACAGATTTTCGAATTCGCGCGGCGAACGGTAAGCGAGGGCGCTGTGGCGGC
>Ga0136611_10000230_pt1 | contig 35025 bp, 37 predicted proteins | sample AntDrymUQ2232306_2_FD_106645 | JGI IMG/M metagenome (GOLD analysis project Ga0136611, IMG submission 106645) | Polar desert sand microbial communities from Dry Valleys, Antarctica - metaG UQ223 (23.06) | ecosystem: Environmental > Terrestrial > Soil > Desert | place: Antarctica: Dry Valley...
CCGCCCAGCAGGAGGCCGCGGCCCAGGTCCTGCCGGACGCCGTGCGGCAGTACTACGCCGGTGGGGCGGGCGAGCAGGTCTCGCTGGGTGAGGCCGCGGACGCGTGGGCCGAGCTCCGGCTTCGCCCCCACGTGCTGCGGGACGTCTCCCGGGTCGACCCGTCCGTGGAGCTGCTCGGGACACGGCTCGCGACACCGGTCCTCGCGGGGCCGACCGCGCAGCACGGCCTCGCCGACGTCGAGGGCGAGATCGCCACCGCCCGCGGGGTGGCGGCGGCGGGGAGCCTCCTGGTCCTGTCGACCCGCTCGTCCTGCGACCTCGCCGACGTGCCGGCCGGCCCGTGGTGGTTCCAGGCGTACGTCATGCGCGAGCGCGAGCTCACCTTCTCCCTCGCGCGCCGGGCGGCCGACGCGGGGGCGACGGCGGTCGTCCTCACCGGCGACGTGCCCTACCTCGGCGCCCGCCACGGCAAGAGCCGGCTCGACCTGACCGGACCCGCGAAGCCCGGCACCGAGCAGGACCCGTCGACCGGGCTCGAGGCGATCGGCCAGCTCGCCGCGGCGAGCGGCCTGCCGGTGCTCGTGAAGGGCGTGCTGCGGGGCGACGACGCGCTCGCCTGCCTCGACGCCGGGGCCGCAGGCGTGGTGGTCAGCAACCACGGCGGCCGTCAGCTCGACCGGGCGGTCACCTCGGCGCGCGCCCTGCCGGAGGTGGCGGCAGCGGTCGGTGGCCGCGGCCTCGTCCTGGCCGACGGCGGGCTGCGCTCGGGGCTCGACGTGCTCTGCGCCCTGGCGCTGGGTGCTGACGCGGTGCTGCTCGGCCGGCCCGTGCTCTGGGCGCTCGCCGCCGAGGGGGCCGACGGCGTGGAGCGCTGCGTGCGCGCCCTCACCGGCGACCTGGTGCACGCGATGGGCCTCGCCGGGGCCCGCTCGCTCGACGAGCTGACCCCCGACCTCGTGGACGTGCCCGGGAGCTCAGCCCGCTGAGCGGTCGGCTGCCCCTCGAGCCCGCGGGTCGGGCGGGACCGTCGTGGGTGCTGTTGCGTCAGGACGGCCGGAGACCTGCGCGGGCCTCGCGGCCTCCAGCAGGGCCAGCCCCACTCCGATCGCGAGGACCGCGAGCACTCCCCGCGGCGGGAAGACGTGGTGGCGGAGGAAGGGGTAGCAGGCGAGGACCGCGACGGCCCCGCCGAGCAGTGCCGGCGCCACCCGGCCGCGTCGCGTCACGACCACCGCCGTGAGCGCCAGCGAGGCAGCCAGCGCGACGACGCCGAGCTCGCCGAGGCGGTCCCCGATGTCGTACAGGTCCTCGACCGGTGGTCGCGGCTCGCCTCGCTCCTCGGTCCGCAGGACCTGGTGCGGCGCCCCGAGCCCCGCGATGGCGTCGAGCGCCCCGTAGAGGACGGCATAGGCCAGCGCGAGCAGCCGCGCGGCCCACGCGACCGGCCCGCGGTCCCCGCGCAGCACCAGCCAGACCGAGACCGCCAGCAGCGGGAAGGCGGGCAGCAGGAGCAGGTGGGCCAGCCGCCAGCGCTCGGCCGTCTCCGGGGTGAGGAAGACCGGGTGCGCCAGACCGAGCCCGGCGATGACGAGCGCGGGGAGGGCGACCAGCAGGGGCAAGCGCACGTCTGCGAGGCGGGGCACCGCCCGGACGCTACGGTGACGGAGGCGGTCCGGCACGCCGACTGCTGACCGTCCACAGGTGCGCCCCGCGGCGGGCGGGCACCCAGGACGGTCGCCTAGCGTCGCTGCCGTGCCCACCTCGACCCCCGACCGCGCCTCCTCCGCTGGCGGGGACAGCCAGCGGGCTCGCGTCTATCGCGCGGAGGACGCCTGGGGGGACCGGCTCGACGCGGCTCGGCGGGGCGCCGCGCTCGCGACGGTCGGCGGCAGCAGCGTCCTGCTGCCGGCCGAGCGTCGGCTCGGGTCGCTCGACGCCGCCGCGGCGTACGTCCGCCGTGTCCTGGCCCTGCCGTCCGTCGTGTCGGCGCTCGACGCGGTGCCGTCGCCCGGCCTGCGGCTGCGGCGAGGCGGGAGGCGGGCCCACTGGGAGCCCCCCGGCACGATCGCCCTGCCCGTGCCGCAGCACGGCGAGCCGTGGGCGCTGCGCGAGAGCGTCCTGCTGCACGAGCTCGCCCACCACGTCGGCGAGACCACCGAGCGGTGCGCCGGGCACCGGCCGCCCTTCCCCGCCGTCGTCCTTGTCCTGGTGGAGGCGGTGCTCGGCAGCGAGGCGGCCTTCGCCCTGCGGGTGTCCTACGGAGAGCAACGCGTGGAGGTGGGAGCGCTGTGACAGCCGCCCGGAGCGACGGCGGGACCGGCGACCGGCTGGTCGACCGGATCGGCAAGCTCCTGGCCCAGGCCGAGGGGACCGACAACGAGCACGAGGCAGCCGCCTTCGTCGAGCGGGCCCAGCAGCTGGCCACGGCCTACGCCGTCGACCTCGAGCTGGCGCGGGCGAGGCAGCGCGACCGCCAGTCCCGCGGCGCAGGAGTGCCCCTCGTGCAGGAGCGGGTCGAGATCGGTGCCCGGGGCAAGCAGGGCAACCGCCACCGCGTGCTGCTCTACTCGGTCGTCGCCCGCGCCAACGACGTGCTGGTCAACGTCGCCCACGACAGCACCTACGTCCTCGGCTTCGGCCACCGGGCGGACCTCGAGGTCGTCGAGCGGCTCTGGGCATCACTGGCCGTGCAGATGGTGTCGGCGGTCCAGCGGCGCATGGACGCGGGCGAGCACCGTGCAGCAGGCGTCGCAGGTCAGACGTGGCGCCTGTCCTTCTACGACGGCTGGGTCGAGGCCGTCGGGACGACGCTGCAGCAGGCGCGGGCCAAGGCGGTCACCGAGACGCCGACCCACGCCGGAGAGCCCTCCGCGGCGCTGGTCCTGCGCGACAAGGGCGAGCGGGTGCAGTCGTTCTACGCCGAGCACTCCGAGGCCCGCGGCGCGTGGCGCGGTCCCTGGAGCGGACGGACAGCGGTCAGCGGCCCGGCCCGGGCCGCCGGCCGCACCGACGGACACCGGGCCGACCTGGGCCAGCCCGGACTGCGGCAGCGAGGCCGGCTCGGAGCCTGACTGCCGTGTCGCGATCCCGCCAGACAATCCGGTCGCCAGCCCTCAGGATGGCTCACGTGGACGAGGAGCTGTGGTGGCGGGCCGTGGAGGCGCAGGACCGCCGATTCGACGGCTGGTTCGTGCTCGGCGTCCTCACCACCGGCATCTACTGCCGACCCGGCTGTCCAGCGCGCACTCCGCTGCGGCACAACGTCCGCTTCCACCCGTCGGCCGCCGCGGCTCAGTCGGCGGGTCTGCGGGCGTGCAAGCGCTGCCGCCCCGACGCCTCCCCCGGCACCCCTGCCTGGGACGGGCGCTCGGACCTCGCCGCCAGGGCCGCCCGGCTCATCGCGGACGGCGTCGTGGACCGCGGCGGAGTGCCCGCACTCGCCGCGCAGCTCGGCTACAGCCGCCGGCAGGTGGAGCGCGCGCTGGTGGCCGAGCTCGGTGCCGGGCCGCTCGCCCTCGCTCGCGCCCAGCGCGCCCAGACGGCGCGCACCCTGGTGGAGACCACCGACCTCGGCTTCGCCGACATCGCCTTCGCCGCCGGCTTCGGCAGCGTCCGGCAGTTCAACGACACGATCGCGGAGGTGTTCGCCAGCACGCCCGGCGAACTGCGCAGCCGAGTGCGCCGCGGATCGGCGAGCACGGCCGGCAGCATCTCGCTGCGCCTGCCGTTCCGCGCACCGCTGTGGCCGGGCAACCTGTTCGGCCACCTCGCGGCCATCGCCGTCCCGGGGGTGGAGGAGTGGCGCGACGGCGCCTACCGGCGGACCCTCCGCCTGCCGCACGGCACCGGCACGGTCACGCTGCGCCCGCAGCCCGACGCCGTCGGCTGTCGGCTCACCCTCACCGACCTGCGGGACCTCGCACCGGCCGTCGCGCGGTGCCGTCGACTGCTCGACCTCGACGCGGACCCCGTCGCCGTCGACGAGCGCCTGTGCCGCGACGAGGTGCTGGCGCCGCTCGTCGCGAGAGCCCCCGGACGACGGGTCCCCCGCACGGTCGACGAGGAGGAGCTTGCCGTCCGGGCAGTGCTCGGGCAGCAGGTCAGCACCGCCGCCGCGCGCACCCACGCCGGACGCCTGGTCCAGGACTGCGGCGAGCGGATCACCGACCCGGAAGGCGGTCTCACGTCGCTGTTCCCGACGTCCGAAGCCGTCGCCGAGCTCGACCCCGAACGGCTCGCCCTGCCGCGCGCGCGTCGCGCCACCGTCCTGCGGCTCGCCCACGCGCTGGCCGACGGGCAGGTCGACCTGGCTGCCGGCGCCGACCGGGCGCAGGCGCGGGCGCAGCTGCACTCGCTGCCCGGCATCGGTCCCTGGACCGTCGAGACGATCGCGATGCGCGCGCTCGGTGACCCCGATGCGTTCCTGCCCGGCGACCTCGGGGTGGCTGCCGCCGCCCGCACCCTCGGGTTCGGCGAGGGACGCACGCTGCTCGCGCACGCCGAGCGCTGGGCCCCCTACCGCGCCTACGCCGTCCAGCACCTGTGGGCGGTCGGCGACCACGCCGTCAACACCCTGCCGACCGGAGACGTCTCGTGAAGACCCACACCGTCGTGGACAGCCCCGTCGGGCCGCTGACCCTCGTCGCCGAGGACGGCGCCCTGGCGGGGCTCTACCAGTCCCAGCAGCGCCACCTGCCCGCCGCGGCGTCCTTCGGAGCACGCGACGACACCGCCCTGCCGCAGGTGAAGGAGCAGCTGACGGCCTACTTCGACGGTGCCCTCGAGCAGTTCGACGTCCCGCTGGCCCTCACCGGGACGCCGTTCCAGGGGCAGGTGTGGGCTGCGCTTCGCGCCGTCCCATACGGATCCACCTGCACCTACGGTGATCTCGCGACCACGATCGGGCGACCCACCGCGCTCCGCGCCGTCGGAGCGGCCAACGGGCGCAACCCGGTCTGCATCGTCGTCCCGTGCCATCGGGTGGTGGGGGCGAACGGGTCGCTCACCGGCTACGCCGGAGGGGTGGAGCGCAAGCGCTACCTGCTGGACCTCGAGGCCGGCACCGGTCAGCAGCTCAGCGTGACGTGACCACCGGGGTCGCCAGCACGAGAGCGTCGATCAGCGTGCCGCACGCGTCGAGATCGGGTCGTCGGCTCGCGAGCACGTCGGCGTAGAGGAAGGACTCGCCGAGCCGCACGACGGCGTAGCTGAGGGTGTTGAGCTCCACCGGCGGGTCGAGGACACCCGCGTCCACGTCGGTCTGCAGCAGCCCCACCTGCAGCCCGATGACCCGTGGCTGCACCCGGCCGCGCGGGTCGGTCAGCAGGCGGATCGCGAGGGCCGGCTCCTCCTGGAGCAGGTGCCCGAGGCCGGGGTCGTCCGCGACGGCGCGCCGGAAGAACGCCATGATCCACAGCGAACGAATGGTGCCAGCCGGGATGCGGTCCGCAGCCACGCCCTGCTCCCAGCGGCGGACCCCCATCGCGAAGGTCCGCTCGGCCAGGAGCCACAGCGTCTCGCCGAGCAGCTGCTCCCGGTTGCCGACCCGTCGGTGCAGGGTGACGCGGGAGATGCTCAGCTCCCGGGCGAGGCCGCCGAGCTCCAGCCGGCGTCCTGCGTGCACGTGCTTCGCAGCGGCCAGGATGACCTGGTCCGCGGGGACCACGGGCGGCACGGGCTCCTCCTAGCAGGGGCGAGGTGCGACGTGCACCATCCGCCAGAGTAGACGGCCGGCGCCGCGCCCACTGATCATCTCACCAGGTGTCGAGAGGCCGCTTCCGGTCGGTCCGGGACGCGGGCGCCGGCGCCGGCGCCGACCGGAGCACCGACAGCACGACCTCCCGGGTCTGCGCCGGGTCGATGACGTCGTCGATCTCGAACGCCGTGGCGACGGGGACCGCCTTGCCCTTCTCCCGCAGGTCGGCGACCAGCTGGTCGACCACGCGGCGGCGCTCCTCGTCGTCAGGCAGCGCCTCGAGCTCGCGGCGAAGAGCGAGGCGCACCGAGCCCTCGACGCCCATGGCCCCCATCTCGGCCCCGGGCCAGGCCACCGTCAGCAGCGGCGTGCGGGTGCTGCCCAACATCATGGCCTGCGCGCCCAGGCCGAACGCCCGCCGCAGCACGACCGCGACGACCGGCACCGACATCGTGGCGCCGAGGGCGAACAGTCGGCTGCTGTGCCGCACCAGACCGGTGCGCTCGGCCTCCGGCCCCACCATGATCCCGGGGGTGTCGACGAGGCTCAGCACCGGCAGGTCGAAGGCGTCGCACAGCTGGAGGAACCGCGCCGCCTTGTCGCAGCCGTCGCTGGTGAGCGCACCCGCGTCGAAGCGGCTGTCGTTGGCAACGACACCGACGGCGCGTCCGTCGAGCCGGGCGAACGCGGTCAGCATGCCGGGCGCGAAGGCCGCCCTCAGCTCGAGGACCGAGCCGGGGTCGGCGAGCACCTCGAGGACGTCGCGGGGGTCGAAGGCGCGCACACGCTCGGCCGGCAGCACGGTGCGCAGCGCGCTCTGGTCGGCGCAGCCGCTCTCGCCGGGAGCGGGGTGCGGACCGGCCAGCAGACCCAGCACCTGCTTGGCCACCCGCACCGCCGCGGCGTCGTCGTCCACCACGACGTCGAGCACGCCGTTGGCGGCCTGCACGTCGACCGGACCGATCTGCTCCGGCGTGTGGGTGCCGAGCCCGCCGCCCGCCACCATCGCGGGACCGCCCATGCCGACCGTGGCGGCGCGAGTGGCGATGGCGACGTCGCAGCAGCCGAGCAGCGCGGCGTTGCCGGCGAAGCAGTGCCCGCCGACGATGCCGACGCGCGGGACGACGCCCGCGAGCCCCGCCCACAGCGTGAAGCTCGTGGTGTGGAGGCCGGTCACCACCGGGTGGTCGGTGTCGCCGGGGCGGCCGCCCCCTCCCTCCGCGAACAGCACGGCGGGGACCCGCAGCCGGTGCACCACCTCGAGGAAGCGGTCGGCCTTGAGGTGCCCCACCACGCCCTGCGTCCCGGCCATCACGCTGTAGTCATAGACGAGGACCGCCGTCGGGCGGCCCGCCACCCGGCCGAGGCCCGTGATGAGCCCGTCGCCGGGGGTGCGCTGCTCGAGCTCGGCGAGGCTGCGCCGGGCGCGCTGCCCCGCGACGGCCAGCGCGCCGTACTCGGTGAGGCTGCCGGGGTCCAACAGGTCGTCGAGCTCCTCCCGGACGGTCCGTCGCCCCGCGGCGTGACGGCGGGACACCGCCTCCGGGCGGGCGTCGTCCGCCAGCAGCCGCCGGCGGCGATGCAGCTCGGCCAGGTCCGGGTCCTCCCGGTCGCCGGCCGGCTCGGCGCTGGGGCTCGCGTCGGGCGCTGTCCCCTCCGCTGCCGCCGTGACCCGGGCGACGACCTCGTCGCGCTCCACGCGTGCCCCGACAGTGGCGTCGATCGAGTGGACCACGCCGCCGACCGGGGCGGCCACCACGTGCTCCATCTTCATGGCCTCGACCACGAGCAGCCCCTGCCCCGGACGCACCGTCTCGCCCGCGGCGCGCAGGACCGCGACCACGGTGCCCTGCAGGGGGCTCGCGACGTCGACCACGGCGGGAAGCCTGTCACGTGCGCGGCGGCGCCGGACGCAGGTGCTCCACCTCCCGAGGCTGCTGGGGCGCTAGGTTGCGCGGATGCGCACTCGCCTCCAGGTCCTCGCCCTCGTCCTCAGCCTGTCGGCCGTCACCGCCTGCGGCGGCGAGGACGGGCTGTCCAAGGAGGAGTTCATCGCCCAGGGCGACGCCGTGTGCGAGCAGCTCGGCAAGGACACCGAGGCCGTCCCCGCTCCCACGGGGCAGGACGGCGTCGAGGAGTACGTCACCTCGCTGACCGGCCTCGTGGAAGGCGCGAAGAGCGACTTCTCGGCGCTCGAGGCGCCGTCGGACGGCAAGGACCTCCAGACCGACATCGTGGGGGCGCTGGACACGGCCATCGACATCCTCGAGGGGGCCGCGGCAGCCGCTGCGAGCGGCGACCTGGAGGCGGCCCGGGAGGCGGTGCCCGAGGGGGCGGCCGAGGAGAGCAAGGCCGTCTCCAAGCAGGCGAAGGAGTACGGCTTCGCGTCCTGCGGTGCTGAGCTCTGACCCGTGACAGGGCCGCTGTGGGAGGACGGCGCATGGACGCCGCTCGAGCGCCTGGCAGGCGACCTCACCGCTGACGTCTGCGTGGTGGGTCTCGGCGGCAGCGGCCTGGCGGCCGTCGACGAGCTGCTCGGTCGGGGCGCCTCCGTGGTGGGTCTGGACGCCGGCCAGGTCGCCGGCGGCGCCGCCGGGCGCAACGGCGGCTTCCTGCTCGCCGGGCTCGCCGAGCCGTACGACCTCGTCGTGGGCCGGTTGGGTCGCGAGCGGGTCGCGGCGCTCCACGGCCTGACCCTGGCGGAGATGGACCGGATGACGGCCGCGGTCCCGGACGCGGTGACGCGCGTCGGGTCGCTGCGCATCGAGGACGACGCTGACGGTCTCGCGGCGTGCGCGAGGCAGGCCGCCGCCCTGCGGTCCGACGGCTTCGCGGTGCAGGAATACGACGGACCGGAGGGGCGCGGGCTGCTGTTCCCGGACGACGGCGCCATGCAGCCACTGTCACGCTGCCGGGCGCTCGCTCGAGCTGCCGCCCGGCGAGGCGCCCGGCTCCACGAGCACTCACCGGTCCTCGACATCGCCCCCGGACGGGTCAGCACCGGCGCGGGGACGGTGCACTGCGACGCCGTCGTGGTCGCCGTGGACGGCCGCCTGGACGCCCTGCTTCCCGAGCTCCAGGGGACGGTCCGCACGGTCCGTCTCCAGATGCTGGGCACGGCGCCGGCGACCGAGGTGCGCGTGCCGCGACCGGTCTACCTTCGGAGCGGCTCGGAGTACTGGCAGCAGCTGCCCGACGGCCGGATCGCGCTCGGTGGGTTCCGCGACGCGGGCGGCGCGGAGGAGGAGACCGACGACGCGAGACCGTCGGCCCCGGTGCAGGCCTCCCTGGAGCGGCTGCTCCGCGACCGGCTGGGCGTGCGGGCACCCGTGACCCACCGCTGGGCCGCCGCGGTGGGTTTCACCCGGAACGGCCTGCCGTTCCTCGGACAGGTGCGCGACCGGGTGTGGGCGGCCGGCGGCTACTGCGGCACCGGCAACGTCGTCGGGGCGCTCTGCGGGCGGGCCGCCGCGGCGCGGTCGCTGGGGCAGGAGTCACCCGCGACGGCGTTCGAGGGCCTGACGTCCGACTGACCCTTGCTTGCCGTCCCCGCCAGCCCCTTCGCATCTCTGCTCGGCATCGCGGGGCTACATCGGGGTAGCCACAACGTCGACCCGTCACCGCCCAGGGAGACCCGACACCCGGGTGGCTACAGAGTGGCCGCGGCAGGGTCGATGCCCGGGCATGAAGACACTCCTGCACCTGCCACGCGCGCAACGGACCGGTCTTCCTACCGCCGTCGCCGTGATCGCCCTCGGCCCCCTGCTCGTGGGGGGACTGCTCGTGTCCGCCACCGCCCCGGCCCTCGCCGCGAGTGCCGTGACGCTCGGCACCGCCGAGAGCTTCGTCGTCCTCGCCGGCAGCGGCATCACCAACACCGGCGCGACCACGCTCAGCGGCGACCTCGGCACGTACCCCACGACCACGATCACCGGGTCCGGGCTCATCACCTTCGCCTCCGGCAGCGACCACGGCGGGGACCGCGTCACCCAGCAGGCCAAGAGCGACCTGGACGCGGCGTACGGCCGGGCCGCGAGCCAGGCGACGGACACCGCGATCGTCACCGACCTGGGGGGCCAGCGGCTGACGGCCGGCGTCTACACCTCGGCCTCGACCATCGGGCTGACCGGAGAGCTCACGCTCGACGGTGGCGGGCAGACTGACTCGGTGTTCGTCTTCCAGGCCGGATCCAGCCTGACCACCGCGTCTGCCAGCCGGGTCCGGCTCGTCGGCGGTGCCCAGGCCTGCAACGTCTTCTGGCAGATCGACGAGTCGGCGACTCTGGGCACCGGCTCGACGTTCCGCGGCAGTCTCATGGCCCACACCAGCATCACCGTGACGACGGGCGTGACGGTCGAGGGTCGCGTCCTCGCGCGGGGCGGCGCCGTGACGCTCGACAACGACGTCATCACCGCTCCCGTGTGCGCCACCGCGACCGGCGGCACGTCACCCAGCGCGAGCCCCGCGACGTCGGCTGGACCGTCGACGTCGGCGAGCCCCTCGGCAAGCCCCGTGACCGGTGCGGCCCCGGCTGGTCCTGGCGTCTCGGACGGCCCGTCGCCCAGCATCACCCCGCCGGGCACCACGAGCCGGCAGATCACCGCCGTCCCCACCGGCTCGGTCGACACGGGCGACGGCAGCGCCAGTGGGGCACCCGGCGCGCCGCTGGCAGCCACGCTCATCCTTGGTGCCGCGGCAGCGACGGCCGCGACCGTCGTCCGACGGCGCCGTACCGCGCCCTGACGGTGGGCGCTCGCCGTTCGAGGGTCAGGCGGTCGAGCACGCTCGTCGTGGTGGTCGAGGCGCTCGCCGCCCTCGCGCTCGTGACCGCCGTCCTCGTCGGCGCGGTCCCCGCCGTCCTCGTCGGCGCGGTCCCCGCCGTCCTCGTCGGCGCGGTCCCCGCCGTCCTTGTCGGCGCGGTCCCCGCGACGGACCGGGTCCAGCCCGCCGCCGTGGCCACCTCCAGTCCAGCTCACCCTGCAGCTCTTGCGGCTGCGGCGGTGCGTCCGCGCTCGACCCCGGTGCGGCTGAGCATCCCCTCGATCGGGGTGGACACCGCCGTCGTGCCGCTTGGGCTTGAGACGGACGGATCGTTGGAGGTGCCGGCCGAGGGCTTCCCAGCCGGCTGGTACTCCGGATCCCCGACGCCGGGCGAGCTCGGCCCCGCCGTGCTGGCCGGTCACGTCGACTGGTCGGGCGAGCCGGGCGTCTTCTACGACCTTCGCGCGCTGCGGCCCGGGGACGAGTTGAGCGTCGAGCGCGAGGACGGCAGCACCGCCCTGTTCCGGGTGACCGCCACGGAGCAGTTCGACAAAGACCGGTTCCCCACGGAGCTGGTCTACGGCGACGTCGACCACGCCGGGCTCCGGTTGATCACCTGCAGCGGCTCCTTCGACCGCGCGGCCCGCAGCTACGAGGACAACCTCGTCGTCTTCGCCGAGGCGGTCCCTCCCTCGACGACGTGATCTCGTCCGGAACTCAGCCGCTCTCCTCGCGACGACTGGCCCAGGCCTCCAGGAACGAACTCGCCATGGCCGACACCTGCCGCACCTCGGCGGCGTCCGTCTCGTCCGTCATGCGCGGCGCGAGCGCCTTGGTGCCGAACATCAGACCGCGGAAGTACGGCCCGAAGGCGGCGACGCGGAACGCCTTGCCCGTGGGCTCCGCCACGACGCCCTGCGGAGCCCAGGGCGCCGGCACCGGCCGTGACGGCAGCGCCAACTCCCGCAGGGCGTCGAACACGTCGCTGTCGTCCGCCCGGTCCGCGAAGTCGCGCGACCGGTGGCGCACGAGCTCCCGCCCGTCAGGGCTCAGCAGGAGCACGAGCGGGTGGAACAGCCCGCCGCGCTCCTCGGCGTTCCACGCGTCGAGGGGCTTGGCCAGCCGCTCCCCGTCCGGGTCGCTGACCCAGGGGAACGGCAGGTGCCAGGCCTGATTCATCGCCAACTGCGCCGACGGCGGGTCGACGGAGCTGAGGACCACCTCTGCTCCGAGCCGGCTGAGCTCGGGGACCTCGTTCGCCAGACGGACCGCCTGGCCGCAGCAGTACGGTCAGAAGTCGCCACGCAGCGCGACCATCAGCAGCGCCGAGGTCTCCTCCGTCCGGAGCGCGAGCAGGTCCGTCGTCGTCCGTGCGTCCATGCCCTCCTCCGTTCCCGGGACCCGGTCCGCGACACCCGCGCACTCGTGCGTGCCGTGGCGGCTACGCGCTGTGAGTCAGGTGCGCTGACGGTCGTGGCGCCGGACTGGTGTCGTGGGCGATCTCGTCGAGCAGCCGCTGCCGGGCCAGCCGCTCGAGCAGCTCCGGCATCGGGCCCGAAGGCGTCCCCGCCAGGTCGCGGCGACAGCCGTTGACGACTCGGGAGATCACGTTGAGGTGCAGCCTGTGCTCGAACTCGGCCATCAGCCGCTCTGTCACATCGATGACGTCCACGCTGCCTCCGTGGATCGGCCTGCGTCGCGAGCCGTGTGGCGGGCTCCGGGCAGGCATGGCGTGCAGCGGGACACGGCAGCACCAGAGCACTGAACGTACGTCGGCTTCGCGCCGCTGTCACTGCCGTTGCGAGGACCCCCTGACGCGCTTCGACCGGCGCGCGAGCTTGTCGGCGTACAGAGCCCGGTCCGCCTCGAGCAGGAGCGCGTCGCCCGGCAGGGGCCGCTCGGCCACGGCCATGCCGATGGAGATCCCGATCTCGACGGGACCGACGCCGTCGACGACGAAAACCGTCCCGGCGGCCTCGCGCAAGCGCCCGACCAGGCCCACCGCCGTCGCGGCCGACAACTCCTCGCACAGCACGACGAACTCGTCCCCGCCGTAGCGGACGAGCACGTCCTGCGGCCGCACCGTCGCTCGGAGCCGGCGGGCCACCTGGCGGAGCACCTCGTCACCGACGGCGTGGCCGTGGGTGTCGTTGACGGCCTTGAACCGGTCCAGGTCGCACAAGAGCATGGCCAGGCACCGGCCGCCTCGCTCGAGGCGCGCCAGCGCGACCTCGAGGTGCTCCCAGAGCAGGCGGCGGTTCGGCAGCCCGGTGAGCTCGTCGTGGCCCGCGTGGTGCTCGAGCCGGGCCTGCAGCTCGCGCTGCTCGGTCAGGTCGCGGTACTGGCAGACAAGCCGGTCGGCGTCCACCGCGACCATGAACAGGCCGTACACGCGGCCGCGGAGCCGCTCGTCGTCTCCGTCAGCGGGGAACGTCAGCTGCATGCAGCGGGACCCGCCCGACGCGAGCAGGGCGCGCTGGTCAGGCAGCAGGAAGGCGTCCTCCACGCTGTAGACCTCGAGTACCGTGCGGCCTTGCAGCCGCTCCCCGGCGTTGCGCTCAGCCGTCGGGTTGACCCACTCGTTCATGAGGTCGACCACCGCACCGGTCCGGTCCCTGACGGCCCGCAGCAGGACGAAGGCGTCGTCGGGGTGCGCGGCGAGGCCCCGTCCGAGCGCGGCCCAGTCGGTCTCGCCCGTCACGTCGGCTGCCCCTGTCCTCGTCCGGTCCTGCGCCCCAGGGGACCCCTACCCACCTACGTCGCTCCGCCCCGCCGGCGTGTCGACGGGGCACTCCACTACGTCGGTGTCCGGTGCGAGCTCCCGGCTCCACCCTCGGCCCCGTGCCTCGCGCGGCCGCGCTTCAGCACACGCGCGCAAGCCGCCGCGGCCATCGCCGAGACGATGACAGCTCACGGGCAAGGGGCCTTCCCTGGACAAGGCCTTCAACGGACAAGCACCGGGTAGCCGTGAGCACCATGCACCGGCTGCTGCTGCACACCAGGACACCGCCGACCCGAGCCCCGAGACCGCCGTCCGCGGCCTGGATCGACCAGCCCAGGAGGGAGGCCCTCATGCCAGGGCGCCTAGACGCCGACTGCTCAACAGCCTTACACCTTCCGCTTCACCGAATGCCGCGTCAGCGCACCTCACGCCTGCGCAGGTGCCATCCTCGTGACGAGTTCCGACGGCAGAAAGCGACCCGATGACAAGACAAGCGCTGAAGCGGATCCCCGCCGTTCGCAAGGCCTGGTTGCGCTACCGGTTCGGCGACCTGCATCGGGTCGCACCCCTGTCGGACTGGGGAACGGAGCGCGGAACCGCTGTCGACCGCTTCTACATCGAGCAGTACCTCGCCACTCGTGCCCACCTCGTCCGTGGTCGCGCGCTCGAGGTGAAGGGGGACGAGTACAGCGTGCGCTTCGGTGCTTCCTCGGTCGACGTCCTGGACATCGACCGACAGAACGCGCGCGCCACAGTCGTGGGTGACGTCTGTGATCCCATGAGCCTCGGGAGCGGCATGTACGACGTCGCCATCATCACGCAGACTCTTCTCCTGGTCCGAGACCCGCAACAGGCGGTGCACAACCTCCTGACCAGTCTGCGCCCCGGCGGGGCACTGCTCGTCACGATGCCCACCGCCTCCCGCCTGGTCAACGACGACGACCGGTGGCGGTGGACCGTCCCCGGTATGCGGCACGTACTCACCACACAAGCGCCCCCGGGCGCCGAGGTGGAGGTCGAGGGCCTCGGCAACGGCCTTGCTCTGCGAGCGTTCCTCTTCGGCCTCTCGCTGGAGGACCTCGACCAGGACGTCCTCCAGCACGTTGACCCTCGCTACCCAGTCGTGGTCGGAGGTTCGGTCCGCCTGCCGGAGGCATGAAGAGCGTCGGACCGCATGTCCTACAAGGGTCGCCGCACCAGCCCGGCTGGACATGGGCGTCGGCCGGCCACCAGACGGGCCGCTGGAGGAGTGGCTCGTGCCCGAGGGGCGGCTTCTTCTTCCTGCTCCCCGGAGTGGAGCGCGGCGGCTGGCTCGGCCAGCAGCTGCTCACCTGAGCTGAGCGCGCCGACGGCCGGTCCTCCCCGCGCGAGCTGGGTCTACCTTCGACGGCAGCGACGACCAGGAGGTCCGGTGGACTACGACGACGTGGTGGCAGCCTTCTTCGCCCCGACGCCCCCGGGCACGCCCGCGCCGGAGTCGGTAACGCAGGGTGGCCCCGCGCGACGGCTGCGCGACGCGGCCGAGCCGATCGCGACCTACCCGATCTGGGCTCGGCGCGTCAACGAGGCCCTTGCCGAGCACGGGCTCGACTTCCTGACCGGCTACGTCTGGGGGCGCGTCACCGCACTCGGCGTCCCGTCGCCCGGGGTCGCTGCAGCGGCCTTCGCCTGGTTCGAGCCCGGGCTGGTCGGCGCGCTGTACGAGGGGGGACGCAGCGCGCTGTCCCGCGAGACGCTGCTCGAGGTGCGCGACCGCGAGGTGTCGGCCGGCCTGGCCGAGGTCCTCGATGGCGAGGACGTCGGCCCGATCGCCGATCGGCTGCTGGAGGCCGTCACCGGGCTCGACGTGGCAGGACGGCCGCTCTACGCAGGGCTGCTCGACCGTCCGCTGCCGGCGGACCCTGCCGGGCGGTTGCACCGGGCGTGCGAGCTCGTGCGGGAGCACCGCGGAGATGCGCACGCCGCAGCCGCCGTGGCGGCAGGGCTCGGGGCCGTTGAGATGAACGTCCTCACGGAGCTGTGGACCGGCATGGCGCTCGGCAGCTACAGCGGCACGCGCGGCTGGTCCACGGAGGCGATCGGGGCCGCCACGCTGCGCCTCGAGCGGCGCGGATGGGTGCGCGACGACGCGCTCACCGACGCCGGACGCGGGCAGCGGCGAGAGCTCGAAGCGGCCACCGACCTCGCCGAGCAGCCGGTGGTCGACGACCTTGGCGAGGACCTGCCCCTCGTGGTCGAGCGGCTTGCCGCGTGGAGCGAGCGCTGCATCGCGGCCGGCGCCTTCCCTCCGGACCCGCTCAAGCGGGCGGCGGGATAGGAGCAGGGGCGGCACCGCCACGCCGACGTCAGCCCTCCTCACATCCAGGGATCGGCGCTCCGCCCAGGAACGCTTCGTCGGTATCAGCAGCGTCGTCGTCGACGTGCGGGGACCCGGGTCCGTACCGGAGATCCGCGCGGTCGCGCGGGGGTCCGGAGAGCCAGAAGAGCCCTTCGTCTCGACGTCGTAGACGTCGGGCGTCGAACCCGTGGAACCGCCGCAGCTCCTGGCCGTGCAGCCGTGCGGTCCGCCAGGTCTCGTTGACGTCCACCCAGCCGTAGTCCGGACGACGACGTCATCGCCGTCGGACGGTGGCCTGGCTCAGCCAGCCTGGTACTTGAAGGAGACGCTCAGCTTGGTTCTGAACAGGACCTCGTCGCCCGAGAGATCGAGGTCCTGCTCGACAACCTCGGCGACCCGCAGGTCACGGAGGGTCTCCTTCGCGGTGGTGATCGCCGCCATCGCGGCGTCGCCCCACGAGTCGGGACTCGTGCCCACCAGCTCAACGACCTTGTAGACGCTCATCGTGTCTCCCATCAGCGGTTGCAAGAAGCGCCATCGTGACAGCCCCGGGGTCCCCTGGCCAGGACCGCTCTGGGAACGGCGGACTGAGTGGCGATGGCCGCCCGCGAACTCGGAACGACCACCCCTGCACCAGGTCCTTCCCGTGAGCGAGGCCATCGACGACCGCGCCAGGGACGCACAGGTGCGGCTGGTCCCACCTGTGCAGCACCGGGTAGCAGGAGTCGTGCACCTGCTGACCGCAGCCGTGGCCGAGCACGACGGAGCCGTGTTGCTGCACGACGGCGCGGACGTCGAGCCCTTCGCCCGCAGCACTGCCCAGCCACAGCGGTGGATCGCGCCACGCGGGAGCATCGACTGGCCGGCCAGACGGCGGCGGGGCGTCGTCGCCAGCGAGGTCGACCCGGACGACGAGCGACCTGGACTACGGGCGATCGTGACCGCGGACCCGTTCATGATCATCCGGAGTCGTGGTCCTTGACGGTGAGCGCCGGGCGCGGGTAGATGACCTGGGGCCCACCCACTCGGGCGGGCCCGATCTGGAGGGGGTTCTCGTGCCGTCGTCCCGAAAAATCCTACGCCCTCGATGGTTAGGGGTCGCGACGGGAGCCGCAGTCCTCGCCGTCCCCCTGGTGTTGGGAACACCGGCTGCAGCGCAGCCAGCACCCTGCGACCCGTTCACCACGCCGACCCTGGACGCAGCGGTGCCGACCGCTGAGAGCGTGATCGGCATCGACCTCGGCGACCGTGATGTCACGACCGCCGAGTCCGACGCCTACCTGCAGGCCGTGTCCGCGGCCAGCCCGAAGGTCACCGACGGCGTGCTCGGCACGTCTGTCCAGGGCCGGCCGCTGCGGTACGCCGTCGTCGGCCAGGAGAAGTGGACGAGCGAGGCCGCGCTGGCGCAGATCGGCCGAGACGTGGGTCGGCTGCGCGACGAGCGGACCCCCGAGGCGCAGGCCCGCCAGATCATCCGCAAGATGCCGTCCATCCTCTGGGTCGCCGGCAACGTCCACGGCGGCGAGGAGAGCGGCACCGACGCCTCGCTGCGCGTCCTCTACGAGCTGGCTGCCCGCACCGACTGCGCGGCCCAGGAGATCCTCGACGATGCGATCGTCGTCGTCCTGCCGACGCAGAACCCGGACGGCCGGGAGGCCGACACCCGTCGCAACGCCTACGGCTTCGACATGAACCGCGACTGGTTCGCCCGCACCCAGCCCGAGACCGACGCCAAGCTGGAGATGCTGCGCGAGCTGCCGCCGCAGCTGTTCATCGATGCCCATGAGATGGGCCGACCGACGTACTTCTTCCCCCCGAACGCCGACCCCGTCTACCACGACATCGGCGAGACGCCGCTGGACTGGATCTACAACGTCTACGGCGGCGCGATGACCGAGGCCTTCGACCGGTTCGACATCCCCTACTTCAACGGTGACGTCTACGACCTGTTCTACATGGGCTACGGCGACAGCGTCCCCACCACCGGCTTCAACGCCGCCGGCATGACCTTCGAGAAGAGCAACAGGGATGCCGCCGACGTCCGGCTACGCGAGCAGTACACCGCCATCTGGGCGACGCTGAGCGCAGCAGGTGCGAAGGACGACGAGCTCCTCACCGAGTGGCGGGCCGAGCACGTCAAGGCCTACCAGCAGGGAGTCGCCGGCGAGCTCGAACCCAACCAGCTGTACTTCCAGGGCGCGGAGATCACCAACCCGGTGCCCGACATCGACGTCAAGCACTACTTCCTGCGTACCGACGACCCGGCGAAGGCCGACGAGGTCCAGCGCGTGGCGCGGCGTCTCCAGCGCATGGACGTCGACGTCTACCGCCTTGTCCGACCGCTCACGGTGCCGGACTACACCCCGTACGGGCGGGCGTCCGCGGCGACGACCCTGCCTGCCGGGACACTGTGGATCCCGATGGCCCAGGGCCAGAAGCACTGGATCCAGGCCATGCTCAACGAGGACACCTACGTGCCCTTCCCGTACTTCTACGACGTGACGGCATGGAGCGCGCCGCTGCTCGAGAACGTCGCGGGCGGCCGATCCGGCGTGGACCTGCGCCCACAGGCAGTGGCGCTGAAGGAGCAGGCCGAGCCCGATGCCACCGTCACCGGTCCGGCGCCGCGGCTCGCGGTCTGGCAGATCTCGCAGACGTCCACCGGGACGATCGAGTCCTCTGGCTGGCTGCGCTGGTGGCTCGACAACCGGGTGGGGCTGGACTTCGCCGACGTCACGGCGCCGCAGATCACCGCCGGGGCCCTGTCGGCCTACGACGTGCTCGTCGTGCCGAGCGGCTCGGACTCCACGGCTTTCAACGCCCTCGGCGAGGGTGGGCGCGCAGCGCTGTCGGAGTGGGTGCGCGATGGCGGCCGGCTCGTGACGCTGCGGGACAGCTCGCGGTTGGCCACACGGCTCGGCCTCACCTCGGCCAGCTACGTGTCGGCGACCTCAGACATCCCGGGCTCGCTGCTCCGGGTCGAGGTCGACCAGAGCAGCCCGCTGGCCGAAGGCGTTGGTGACACCGCCTATGCGATGTACGAGTACGACTTCGTGTGGACGGCGGGCGCCGGCGTCTCGCCCGTGCGGTTCCCCGCTGCGGGTGACCCGGACTGGTTCGTGTCCGGCTTCGCCGAAGGCGAAGAGCAGCTCTACGACAAGACGGCGGTCGTCGACGAGCTGGTCGGCGACGGGCGGGTCACGCTGTTCGGCTTCGACCCGAACTACCGCGCCTTCACCGGCGGCACCCAGCAGATGCTGCTCAACGCCATCACCGGTCCGGCTCCGAGCGGCGCCGCCTCGGCGCAGGCACGGGCGGCGCAGACGGAGCCGTCCGTCGCGGCTTCCGACCGGTTGGTCATCAGCGTCAAGCCGAAGGCCGCGAGGCAGGTGCAGGCGCTGCTGGACGCTCGCGGCGTCAGCGCCGACGTCGTCCGGGCACGCGGCGTCGTCAGCTTCCGGGTGGACCTGGGCGGGCTGACCTCTGATGAGCACCCCTGGGCACAGGAGCTCGCGCAGCAGGCCGCCCGTCTCGGCCCGGACGTGGTCGCTGTCCGGCTGCCGTGAGCTGAACCAACGCCGGAGGCCGGTCCGCGCAGCTGCGGGGGCCGGCCCCCGGCGCGCGGGGCCCGCGAGCGGGAGACACGACGTCTGCGGCTCGGCGAGGCAGCCGCCCTGCAGCGCGGTGACGTCGACTGCCCACGCCGCACGCTCAGCGTCGCGCGCCAGGTCCAGCGAGCGCCCGGTGGGTCCCGGCCTGCGCGTCGGAGGTGACGAGCAGGGTGCCGGTCACGGGCCACCAGGCCGCGGAAGAACGCCACACCCCGCTCGACACCTACGCCCATCTCGGGCCCACTGCCGAGGACCGGACGCGCCGGGCCGCCGGCGATCTGATGGCGACGACGACACGTGTTGCGGAGTCGACCGGAGACACCGGCCACTGATCTGCACGAACACGGCGGACTACACGTTGAAGCGGAACTCCACGACGTCGCCGTCCTGCATGACGTAGTCCTTGCCCTCCATGCGCGCCTTCCCGGCGGCGCGGGCGGCCTGGGTCGACCCGGCGGCCACGAGGTCCTCGAAGCCGATGACCTCGGCCTTGATGAAGCCGCGCTGGAAGTCGGTGTGGATGACGCCGGCCGCCTCGGGGGCGGTGGCGCCCTTCCTGATCGTCCAGGCGCGCGCCTCCTTGGGTCCGGCCGTGAGGTAGGTCTGCAGCCCGAGCGTCGAGAAGGCCGTACGGGCGAGCTGGTTGAGGCCGCTCTCCTGCTGGCCCATCGACTGCAGCAGCTCGAGGGCGTCCTCGTCGCTCATCTCGATGAGCTCCATCTCCACCTTGGCGTCGAGGAAGACCGCCTCGGCGGGGGCGACGAGCGCTGCGAGCTCGGCCTTCTGCGCCTCGTCGGCGAGCTCGTCCTCGTCGAGGTTGAACACGTAGACGAACGGCTTGGCCGTCAGCAGGTGCAGCTCGCGCAGCGGCTCGCGGTCGAGCCCGGCAGCGAAGACGGTCTTTCCACCGTCGAGGACCTGCTGAGCCTCCTGGACGGCCTGGAGCTGCGCGACGACGTCCTTCTTGATCCGCGCCTCCTTCTCGAGTCGCGGCAGGGCCCGCTCGATCGTCTGGAGGTCGGCGAGGATCAGCTCGGTGTTGATGGTGTCCATGTCGGCCTGCGGCGAGACCCGGCCGTCGACGTGCACGACGTTGTCGTCCTGGAAGACCCGGATCACCTGGCAGATGGCGTCGCTGTCGCGGATGTTGGCGAGGAACTTGTTGCCCAGGCCCTCGCCCTCGCTCGCGCCCTTGACGATGCCGGCGATGTCGACGAAGTCCACCGTCGCCGGGATGATCTTCGCGGAGCCGAAGACCTCGGCCAGCGCGGGCAGCCGGACGTCCGGCACGCCGACGACACCGACGTTGGGCTCGATCGTCGCAAAGGGGTAGTTGGCCGCCAGGACGTCGTTCTTGGTGAGCGCGTTGAACAACGTGCTCTTGCCGACGTTGGGCAGGCCGACGATGCCGAGGGAGAGACTCACGCCGTACGACGGTACCGGCGGCGCGCCGCTCGCCCGGTCTGTCGGAGGTCGGTGCCACGGTGACCCCATGACCGGCCCCATGACCGTCCTGCTCGCCCTGCTCGCCGGCCTCGCGCTCGGCCTGCTCCTCGGCCTGCTCGCCGGGCGGCTCCTCGGCCGCCGCGACGAGCAGGTGCTGCTCTCCTCCTTCGAGGGCCTCGCGTCGCGGGCGCTCGCCGGCACGCGGGGAGAGGCCGACCGCGAGCTCGACGGGCAGCGACGCGCCGTCGAGCAGCTCGTCACGCCGCTGCGCGAGCAGCTCGGCCTGGTGGAGGCCCAGCTGCGCGGTCTCGAGGTGGAGCGCGCCCGCGCGCAGGCCCAGCTCCAGGAGCAGGTCAGCGGGGTGCGGCGGAGCTCGGAGCTGCTCGGCCGCGAGACGGCGTCCCTGGTCGACGCTCTGCGCCGGCCGCAGGCGCGGGGGCGCTGGGGCGAGGTGCAGCTGCGCCGCTGCGTGGAGTACGCCGGGATGCTCGACCGGTGCGACTTCGACGAGCAGGCGAGCTTCCCCGGCGCCGACGGGGCGACGCTGCGGCCCGACCTCGTCGTCCGGCTGGCCGGCGGACGCAGCGTGGTGGTCGACGCCAAGGTCACCCTCGCCGCCTACCTCGAGGCCGTCGAGTGCGACGACGAGCGGGCCGCCCACGAGCGGATGGCCGCCCACGCCAGGCACCTGCGCCAGCACGTCGACCGGCTTGCCGACAAGGCCTACTGGTCAGCCCTTCCCGACTCCCCCGAGTTCGTCGTGCTCTTCGTGCCGGGCGAGGCGTTCCTCGCGCCCGCGCTCGAGCACGACCCCGCCCTGCTGGAGCACGCCTACGCGCGACGGGTGCACCTCGCCACCCCCACCACGCTCGTCTCGCTGCTGCGCACCGTGGCCCACGGCTGGCAGCAGGAGGCGCTGACGGACAACGCCCGGGCGGTCGTCCAGGCGGGACAGCAGCTCTACGCCCGGCTCGAGACCCTCGGCGGCCACGTCGACAAGCTCGGCCGTTCGCTCGGCACCGCCGTCGGCGACTTCAACAAGACCGTCGGCTCGCTGGAGCGCAGTCTGCTCCCGGCCGCCCGACGGATGGCCGAGCTCGGGCTGTCCGACGAGCCGCCGGGGTGCCCCCGGCCGGTCGACGACCTGCCCCGGCCCCTCGCGGCTCCGGAGCTGGTCCCGCCGCTGAGGACCCCCAGCCCGGCCCAGCTGCGCGAGCCGACCGGTCAGCTGTTCACGGCGTGACGTCGTAGGCCTGGCAGAAGTCGACCGCAGCCTTCGCGACGACGTTGGCCGGGGTGGCCCCTGCTGCCTGGTGGTCGGCCATCAGCCGTCGGGCCAGCTCCGGTGCGTCGAGCTCGCCCATGGCGCGCAGGTGCTCCCAGGCGTAGACGGCCAGCTCGCGGCCGGTCTCCTCCGGCAGCCCCGGGTCGGCCCGGCGAGCCGCCGCCGCGACCCAGTCGGCGTCGTACGACCCCTGCGGCGGACCGAAGACGCGCTCCCCCTCGCCGTAGCCGGACGGGGCGCCGCTGCCGGGAGTGCTCATGGGCGACACGCTAGGGCGCCGAGTGGCGCTCCACCAGTAGGCGCCGCCGGGAGTACCGTCGCCCTCCGTGAGAGCACTCCTCCCCTTCCCGCGAGTCGGGGCGCCCCAGTGAGCGCGGACAGCGCCGCCGGCAGCCACCCCCACGTGCCCGCCGTGGCCGACCGCCGCGGGCTCACCGCCCTCGGCGCTGTCTCCATCGCCCTGGTCCTCGGCCTGGCCGGCGCCACGTTCGACGTGGTGACCGGCTCGGGCCTGCGGCTCGTCTTCGCGGTCTGCTTCGTCGTCGGGTGCGTGCTCGCCGCCCTGCTCGTCCACCAGGAGGACCTCACGACGGCGGTGCTCATGCCGCCGCTGGTCTACGTGGTGCTCGCCTTCGTCGGCGGGGCCCTCGACCCGGTCGGCTCGAGCGGCTCCTTCCTCACGCAGCAGGCGCTCGAGATGGCCAACGCCCTCGTGCTGGGCGCGCCGGTCCTGCTGACGGCGACCGGGCTCGCGCTCGCCGTCGCCGTGGTCCGCTCGCTCAGCGCGCGGGGCCACTCGCAGGGCTGACCTGCCGGAGCGGTCAGCCCTCGGGGACGCCCGCGGTCCGCAGGTCGCGCCGCAGCTCGGGCGGCAGGGCGAACAGCAGGCTCTCCCGCGCCGACTCCACCTCCACGACGTCGCCGTAGCCGCGCTCGGCCAGCCAGACCATGACGTCCTCGACGAGCGACTCCGGGACCGAGGCGCCGCTCGTGAGACCCACCGTCGTGACGCCGTCGAGCCAGCTCTCGTCGATGTGCGACGCGTCGTCCACCAGGTAGGAGGCCCCCGCGCCCGCCTCGAGCGCGACCTCGACCAGCCGGACGGAGTTGGAGGAGTTGCCCGAGCCCACGACGAGCACCAGGTCGGACTCCCCGGCGATCTCCTTCACCGCGATCTGGCGGTTGGACGTGGCGTAGCAAATGTCGGCCGACGGCGGTCCCTGGAGCAGCGGGAAGCGCTGCCGCAGCGCGCCCACGGTCACCTCCGTCTCGTCCACCGACAGCGTGGTCTGCGACAGGTAGGCCACCTTGGCCGGGTCGCGCACCTCCACCCGGGAGGCCTCCTCGACACCGTCCACCAGGTGGATGTGCTCGGGCGCCTGGCCGGTGGTGCCGACGACCTCCTCGTGCCCCTCGTGGCCGATGAGCACGATGTCGAGGTCCTCGGCGGCGAAGCGCTTGGCCTCCATGTGCACCTTGGTGACGAGCGGGCACGTGGCGTCGATGGTCTTGAGCATGCGCTGCTTGGCCCCCGCGTGCACCGTCGGCGCCACGCCGTGGGCCGAGAACACCACCGTGGCGCCCTCGGGGACCTCGTCGGTCTCCTCGACGAACACCGCCCCCTGCGCCTCCAGGGTGCGCACGACGTGCGCGTTGTGCACGATCTGCTTCCGGACGTAGACCGGGGGGCCGTAGACCTCGAGCGCCTTCTCGACCGTCAGGACAGCCCGGTCCACGCCCGCGCAGTAGCCGCGTGGCTTGGCGACGAGGACCCGACGGGCGGTACCGCCGGTCGGCATGTGCTGAGCCTGCGTCATGCTCCTAGCGTACGTCCGCGCTCCCGGACCGCCAGGTGACCTCCCTCTCGGTCGTTCGCCGGTGCGTGTGACCGCAGGTCGGCAGGGCACGCTTGCGACCACCACCAGTCCGCTCTCGATGGAGGCCACGCGCCATGCCCCGCACCGTCCCGACCCCCGTCGCCGCCGCGATCGGCATCGTCCCGGCCGTCTTCGACAGCTGGCTCCGCCTGCCCGGCAAGGCGGTGCGGCTGCCGGTCTACGCCCTTGGCACGGCGCTGAACGGCGTGGGCACCGCCCGGCGGGAGTACGACGCCCTGGCGGTGCGCGGCGAGCAGCTGCTCGCCCGGCTGCGCGGCACGTCCTTCGACGATCTCGAGGACCGCGTCGAGGACGCCCTGCAGGGCACGCCGCTCGCCACTCCGTACGACAAGGTCGAGGACGCGCTGGAGGACGCCGGTGAGGCGGTCACCTCCTTCGCGAAGTCGCTCCCGACGCGGGCGCGCAGGACCACGAGCAAGGCGGCGGAGCTCGCCGACGAGGCCGCCGAGGAGGCCGCCCAGGCGGCGAGCCGGGTGGCCGAGACCGTGGCCGACACGGCCAGCGGCACTGCACCCGACATGCCCGCGTCCGCGGCCGACACGGCCGCCAGCGCGGTGACGGCCTTCTCCCTCGCCGCCGACACGACGGCGCAGCGCAGCGAGGCTGCGGCGCCCGCCCACGACGAGCCCAAGGGCGCCCCGACCCCCAAGGCGAGCCAGCCGGACGCCACCCGCGTCGACACCGCCGCCTCGGCCGACGTGGTCGAGACGGTCGAGCAGGTCTCCGCCACCATCGGCGGTGAGGTGGTCTCCCACGACGAGCTGCCGCTGCCCGACTACGACCACATGACCCTCGGGTCGCTCCGCGGCCGGATGCGCAGCCTCGACCTGCCGCAGCTCGTGACCCTGCGCGACTACGAGAAGGCCCACGCCAACCGGCTCCCGATCGTCACGATGCTGGACAACCGCATCGCCAAGCTCGCCAGCGACCCGACCGCTCCGCTCAGCGGTGGCGGCGCCGCGCCGCAGAAGACGGCCAAGCGGGGCAAGGGCAAGGTCAGCTCCGACACCGCCGCGCCCCAGGCCACGATCGCGTCGCCCCAGGTCGCGTTCGGCGGGCTCGGCGGCGCGAGCCACCCCCGCTAGGCGCTCCCACCCGCAGCCGGACCGCCGCATAGGGTCAGGCCATGGTCCTGGCCAACAGCGCGGAGCAGCCGCTGCCCGTCCGCACCGTCGCCCGGTCGATCTCGGAGTGGGTCGCGCGGCTCGGCCGGGTGTGGGTGGAAGGCCAGGTCACCCAGCTCTCCCGCCGCCCCGGCACGGTGTTCCTCACGCTGCGCGACCCGGTCGCCGACGTGAGCCTCGCGGTGACCTGCTCGCGCTCAGTGGCCGAGTCGGTCCTGCCGCCGCTGGTCGAGGGGGCGCGCGTCGTCGTCCACGCCAAGCCCGACTTCTACATCGGCCGCGGCACGCTCAGCCTCCAGGCGCTCGAGATCAGGCCGGTCGGCGTCGGCGAGCTGCTCGCCCGGCTCGAGCGGCTCAAGGGAGTGCTGGCCGCCGAGGGCCTGTTCGCCGCGGACCGCAAGCGGGCGCTGCCGTTCCTGCCTCGGCGCGTCGGCCTCATCACGGGACGGGCCGGCGCGGCCGAGCGGGACGTCCTCGAGAACGCCCGCCGGCGCTGGCCGGCCGTCGACATCGCCGTCCGGGAGGTCGCCGTGCAGGGCCACCTCGCGGTCGAGCAGGTGATCGGCGCGCTGCGCGAGCTCGACCATGACCCGGTCGTCGACGTCATCGTCATCGCGCGGGGCGGCGGCAGCGTCGAGGACCTCCTGCCGTTCAGCGACGAGGCCCTGTGCCGGGCCGTCGTCGCCTGCCGCACGCCCGTCGTCAGCGCCATCGGCCACGAGCCCGACAGCCCGCTGCTCGACCTCGTCGCCGACGTGCGCTGCTCGACGCCGACCGACGCGGGCAAGCGGGTGGTGCCCGACGTGCAGGAGGAGGCCGCCCGGGTGCGACAGCTGCGCGACCGCGGCCACCGGGTCGTCGTCAGCACGCTGGGACGCGAGCGCTCACGGCTGGAAGCGCTGCGCAGCCGCCCCGTCCTCGCCACTCCCACCACGCTGGTCGACACGCGGCGGGCCGACGTCCTCGGCCTGCGCGAGCGGGCTCGCCGCTGCACGGACGCGCGGTGGCAGTCGGCGCAGTCCGACCTGGCCCACGTGCTCGCCCGCGTCGTGGCGCTGAGCCCGCAGGCGACGCTCGACCGCGGCTACGCCGTCGTGCAGGACGAGGACGGCGCCGTCGTGCGCGACGCAGCCGCGGTCCCGGCGGGCGCCGACCTGCAGGTGCGTCTTGCCCGCGGCACGCTGCTGGTGACCGCCGACTGAGCGCCCACCGGACGGCGGGTCGCCGTAGGTTGCTCCCATGACCGACACCCCGACCCCGTCGTACGAGCGGGCACGCGACGAGCTGGCCGACGTCGTGCGGCAGCTGGAGCAGGGCGGGGCGACGCTCGAGGAGTCACTGATCCTCTGGGAGCGCGGCGAGGAGCTCGCGAAGGTCTGCCAGGCGTGGCTGGACGGTGCGCGCACGCGCCTCGACAGAGCCGTGTCAGCGCACGGCGAAGGAGCGGACCAGCGCGACTAGCTCCTCCTGCGGGGCGGTCGCCCGTGTCGTCCCGGCCACCACCGTGACGGGCCCGACCGAGCGCACGAGCGACAGGGAGCCGTCCCCGTCGCGGTACTGCTCCCAGGCGACGCCGTCGACGTCCACCGGCTCGAGCTGCCGCCCGCCGTCGGTCTCGACACCGGTGATCTCCGGCACGAAGCCGTCCGCGTCCGTCGCCGCGGCGTACTCGGCGTACTGGCCGGTCGGCGTCACGTAGCCGACGCGCAGCACGGACGCGCCGGTGCGGGAGGACGACGTGGGACGCCACTGCTCCGGCAGCCCGGTCGGGACAGGGGTCTCCGGGACGTCCGAGGTGAAGGCCGCGAAGTCCCCGGACGGGTCCACGACGCGCAGCTCGGACTCGTCGCTCGCCGGCGCCTGGGCGAACCACCAGACGACGACGACCCCCAGCAGCACCAGGCTGAGCGACCGGACCATGTCGCCGACGCTCTCCCGCCCGCGCTTCTTCTTGCCCGCGGGCGGGGGGGCCGCGATGTCGCTCGGGGCGGTCTCGGTCGTCACCCGGCCATTGTCGCCCAGGACCGGGCTCTCCTGCCTCCTGGGACGTGCCGGACCGGTCAGGCGCTGTCGGCGATCCGGGCGATGAGCACGAGCAGCTCGCGGGCCAGCCGGTTCGCCGAATCCTCGTCCTCGCAGACCGCCACCTCGTGGCCCGCCTCGCTGATGACGGTGGTCAGCACGATGACGAGGGCGGCGGCCCAGGGCTCGCCGTCGTCATCCGGTCCCTGCTTGAGCAGCGCGGAGTTGCGACCGGTCCACTCACGGTAGCGGCGGCGCGCCGCCAGCTCGAAGCCGGGAGGGCCACCTCCGGCGAGGAAGAGCCGGGCGAGGTCGCGCTCGACCCAGCACCCCTCCAGGTAGGCGCGGGCGCCGGCCACGAACAGCGTGACCGGGTCCGCCTCGTCCTCGCTGCGGGCCGTGCGGACCGCCGCAGCGGCCCGCGTCTCCTGGCGCTGCTGGTACTCCTCGAACAACGCCATGTAGAGCTCGCTCTTGCCACCGAAGTGGTGGTAGAGGCTGCCGACGCTGGCACCGGCGCCGGCGACCACATCGGCGATGGAGGACTCCGTGAAGCCCGACACCGTGAAGACCTCGCGGGCCGACGTCAGCAGCGCCTCGCGGGTGGACGCCGCCCGCGTCCCGAGCCGCGGGAGCTGCCCTGTCGTCACCCGCGCACCTCGGAGTAGGGGATGCGACGGCGCTCGGACACCTCGCCGATGGTGCTCCACTCGTTGGCCCCGAGCCGCGCGAGCGGGCGGAGCAGGGTGATCTCCGGCCGGCCGTCCTGGAGGACCCGCTCGTCGACGGCGATCCAGACGACCTCGCCGAACACGACGGTGGAGCCGCCGCCGAAGTCCTTCGTCCCGAGCAGCCGGCACTCGAGGGACACCGGCGACTCGGCCACCCGGCTCGGGGCGACCCGCTCGCTGGGCTCGCGCGTCACCCCGACCGCGTCGAACTCGCTGACGTCGGGCGGGTAGTCCGTGGCGGTCAGGTTGACCTGCTCGACGAGGTCCTCCGGGCACAGGCTCACCACGAACTCGCCGGTTGCGACGGCGTTGCGCAGCGAGTCCTTCGGACCGACCGACGTGAACTGCACCACCGGCGGCGTGACGGAGGAGATGGTGAAGAACGAGTGCGGCGCGAGGTTGTCGACCCCCGACGCCGAACGGGTCGAGACCCAGGCGATGGGGCGAGGGACGACGACGCTGTTGAGCAGCGGGTAGACGCTCGCCCCGAGCGAGGAGGGGTCGAAGTCCACGCGCACCATCTGCCCACTCTGCCACCCACCGGTCGACGTCCGTCACCGGACCACCCCCGCTCGCTCCGGTCGCCTCTGCGGGCGCCCACTAGGGTTCGGCCATGAGCAGCGACGCCATGACCAGCGACACCGACGAGCGCGCCCCCGAGGCGCCGGACCGCAACCTCGCCATGGAGCTGGTGCGCGTCACCGAGGCCGCCGCCATGGCCGCCGGCCGGTGGGTCGGCCGCGGCGACAAGAACGGCGGGGACGGCGCGGCGGTCGACGCCATGCGCTCCCTGATCGGCACGGTGTCGATGCGCGGCGTGGTCGTCATCGGCGAGGGCGAGAAGGACGAGGCGCCCATGCTGTTCAACGGCGAGGAGGTCGGCTGCGGCGACGGCCCGGAGTGCGACGTGGCGGTCGACCCGATCGACGGCACGACGCTGATGGCCAAGGGCATGCCCAACGCCATCGCTGTGATGGCCGTCGCCGAGCGCGGCACGATGTACGACCCCAGCTCGGTCTTCTACATGGAGAAGCTCGTCACGGGGGCCGAGGCGGCGGACGTCGTCGACATCAGCGCCCCTGTCTCGTTCAACGTCGACGCGGTCGCGAAGGCGAAGGGCGGGTCGCCCGAGGACGTCACGGTCTGCATCCTCGACCGGCCCCGCCACGAGGACATGGTGCGCGAGGTGCGGGAGGCCGGCGCCCGCATCAAGTTCATCTCGGACGGCGACGTCGCCGGCGCCGTCATGGCCTGCTCCGAGGGCACCGGCGTGGACCTGCTGCTCGGCATCGGCGGCACCCCCGAGGGGATCATCACCGCGTGCGCCGTGAAGTGTCTCGGCGGCACCATCCAGGCCAAGCTGTGGCCGCAGAAGAAGAGCGAGTTCGCCAACGCCGCCGCCGCGGGGCTCGACCTCGACGCGGTCCTCAGCACCGACGACCTCGTCCGCAGCGACAACGTCTTCTTCGTGGCCACCGGCATCACCGACGGCGAGCTGGTGCACGGCGTGCGCTACCGCGGCGGCGGCGCCACGACCGAGTCCCTGGTCATGCGCAGCAAGAGCGGCACGATCCGGCGCGTCACGAGTCAGCACCGCCTGACCAAGCTGCGCGCGTACTCCTCCATCGACTTCGAGCGCCACGCCCGCTGACCCGCATGCGCATCGCGACCTGGAACGTCAACTCCGTCGGAGCCCGGCTTCCCCGCCTGCTGCCGTGGCTGGAGGAGGTCGCGCCGGACGTCGTGGCGCTGCAGGAGACCAAGTGCGCGGACGGGGCCTTCCCCTACCTGCCGCTGCAGGCGCTGGGGTACGAGGTGGCGCACTCCGGCGACGGCAGGTGGAACGGCACGGCGGTGCTCTCCCGGGTGGGCCTGGCGGACGTCTCGCTGACGCTCGAGGGGCACCCGGAGCCACGGCTGACGTCGGCGCAGTGCGGCCCGCTCCACGTCACCTCGGTCTACGTGCCGAACGGCCGCTCCCTCGACGACCCGCACTACGTCTACAAGCTCGCCTGGCTGCAGTCGCTGCGCGAGCGGCTGGACGGCTTCGACCCGGCGCAGCCGCTGGTCGTCATGGGGGACGTCAACGTCGCCCTGACCGACCGTGACGTGTGGGACTCCTCGCTGTTCGCCCACTCGACCCACGTGACACCGGCGGAGCGGGCCGCGCTGCAGTCGCTCATCGACTGGGGGCTCGTCGACGTGGCGGCGCGGCCCGGCAAGGGTGACGTGCCGTTCACCTACTGGGACTACCGCGCCGGGATGATGCACAAGAACCTCGGGATGCGGATCGATTACGTGCTGGCGAGCGCGCCGGTGCGCGTCCGGGACGCCTACGTCGACCGGGAGGCCCGCAAGGGCAAGGGCGCCTCCGACCACGCACCGGTCGTCGTCGACCTCGACGTCTGACCACTTCGCCCGGCGAGGCTCAGTGGGTGCTGGGCATCGTGGCGCGGGCCCGCTCCGGCGTCACCCCGACCGCCTCCAGCAGGTCGACGACCGTCGCGCGCAGCTGCCCCACGACCACCGACGCCGACAGCCCGCCGGACAGGGCCGCCGGGTCGAGCAGCGCGGCGAGCTCCGTGAGCTGCAGGAGCACCGGTTGCTGCTGGTCGCCGACGCGCTCGGCCATCTCGTCGACCACCTCCGCGAGCTGCCCGAGCAGCCCCGCCAGCGCCGGCGGGAGCGGGTCCGCGTCGCCCAGCGCGAACAGCACCCGGCGCACCAGCACGCGCAGGTTGCGGGTGGCCCGGTCGACCCCCGCGTGGAGCGTCGACTGCGTCTCCCACACGTGGCGGGTGTCGCGACGCAGCGGCGACAGCCGGGAGATGTCCCGCCCCGTCGACAGCGCCTCGGCCCACCGCTCCAGCGCCGGCTGCGTCGCCCGCGCCCGGCTGAGCGCGAACGCCGCCGTGGGGGCGTCCTGCTCCCGCAGCGCCGTCGCGCACTCGCGCAGGACCGCCGCGACCTCGCGCAGCACCGCCGTGCCGGCCCGGCAGGCCGGTCGCCACGGCGAGGCGGGCAGCAGGGCGGCGACGACGAGCGCGGTGATCCCGCCGATCATCGCGTCCTGCCAGCGGGCGACATCTCCTCCCGGCACCGGCGGCAGCGCGACGACGAAGACCGCCTGGAGGCCGGCCTGGATCGTGACCAGCCCGCCCCCGTCGAGCGCCAGCCCGACGACGAGGGCGATGCCGACGACCAGCCCGATCTGCCAGGCGCCGCGACCGATGCCCGAGACCAGCACCTCGCCGATCCCGACCCCGACGGTCACGCCGACCGCCAGCTCGGCGACGCGGCGCAGGCGCTGCGCGGCGCGTACGCCCAGGCAGACCACCGCAGCCACGCTGGCGAAGAACGGCTGCTCGTGACCCAGCAGGGTCGTCGCGAGCAGCCAGGCCGCGGTCGCCCCGACCGAGCACTGCACGACGCCCCAGGCGCCGCCGGTCACTCGGTCGACGGCTTGCCGGAGGCGGGAGCGCACGACCTGTCGCCACGACCGCCCGGCACTCATCCGCCCAGCCTGTCACCCACCCGTCTGCGGCCAGTCACGACCGACGCGGCAGGATGGCCGGCATGGCCGAGACGCAGCAGCCCGACACGAACCAGCGCTACAGGACCGAGCACGACAGCATGGGCGAGGTCCAGGTGCCCGCCGACGCGAAGTACCGCGCCCAGACCCAGCGGGCGGTCGAGAACTTCCCCGTGAGCGGGCAGCGGATCGAGCGGGCCCACATCGAGGCGCTGGCCCGCATCAAGGCCGCCGCCGCCAAGGTCAACGCCTCCCTCGGCGTGCTCGACGCCGACATGGCACAGGCGATCCAGGACGCCGCGGCCGAGGTCGCCGACGGCCGGTGGGACGACCACTTCCCGGTCGACGTGTTCCAGACCGGATCCGGCACCTCGTCCAACATGAACGCCAACGAGGTGCTCGCGACGCTCGCCACCGAGAAGCACGGCAGCCCGGTGCACCCCAACGACCACGTCAACGCCTCGCAGTCCAGCAACGACGTCTTCCCGAGCTCCATCCACATCGCGGCCACCAGCGCCGTGGTCCGCGACCTCGTGCCGGCGCTCGAGCACCTGGCCGCCTCCCTGGAGCGCAAGCGCGACGAGTGGGCCACCGTCGTGAAGTCCGGTCGTACGCACCTGATGGACGCCACCCCGGTGACGCTCGGCCAGGAGTTCGGCGGCTACGCGGCGCAGGTGCGGTACGGCGTCGAGCGGCTGCAGGCCTCGCTCCCCCGCCTGGCGGAGCTGCCGCTCGGCGGCACCGCGGTCGGCACCGGCATCAACACCCCGGCCGGCTTCAGCGCCGCCGTCATCGCCGAGGTGGCGAGCGCGACCGGACTGCCGCTCACCGAGGCGCGCGACCACTTCGAGGCCCAGGGGGCGCGCGACGCCCTCGTCGAGGCCTCAGGCCAGCTGCGCACCATCGCCGTCGGCCTCAACAAGATCGCCAACGACCTGCGCTGGATGGGCTCCGGCCCGCGCGCCGGGCTCGGCGAGCTGCTGCTGCCCGACCTGCAGCCCGGGTCGAGCATCATGCCGGGCAAGGTCAACCCGGTCATCCCCGAGGCCACCTGCATGGTCGCCGCGCAGGTCATCGGCAACGACGCCGCCATCGCCTTCGCCGGTGCCTCGGGCAACTTCGAGCTCAACGTCATGCTGCCGGTGATGGCCCGCAACCTGCTCGAGTCGATCCGCCTGCTGGCCAACATCTCCCGGCTGCTGGCGGACCGGACGGTCGACGGGGCGGTCGCCGACGAGGAGCGCTGCCGAGAGCTGGCCGAGTCCTCGCCCTCGATCGTCACGCCGCTCAACAAGTACATCGGCTACGAGGCCGCGGCCACGGTCGCCAAGTCTGCCCTCAAGCAGCGCAAGACGATCCGCCAGGTCGTCCTCGAGGACGGCTACGTCGAGAAGGGCGACCTGACCGAGGAGCAGCTCGACGCAGCGCTCGACGTGCTGTCGATGACGCGGCCACCGCAGTAGCAGCGGTGCACCCGACGAGCCGGTGCTGGCGCTGATCAGCGGCGCTCGACGAGGCGCTCGCTGCCCATCCCGTCGTCTGGCGGCAGCCGGCAGGCCCACGCGGTGTTCCCCACGAGTATCGAGGAGCTCGTGCGGATCTGCACCGGACGGCCGGTCACGGTCACCCCACCCGGCTGACCGCCCCGGGCTCTCGGACTGACCGTCGTCGATCGGGGTAGTGCTCTGGGACCCGACCCGACCCGAGGAGAGACCCGTGCCCACACCGTCAGGCGACACCGGAGGCACCGCGGCCGGCTTCGTGCTCGCCCTGCTCGTCGTCGTCGCCATCGCCACCGCCGCGTTCTTCTACTTCGGCGGGGAGGCGGACGTCAACGTCGATGCGCCCACCGTCGAGGTCAGCTCCAGCCCCGCGAACTGAGCGGATGGCCTCTCCCCGGACCCTCGTCATCGTGCTGGCCGGAGGGGCCGGCAGCCGGCTCGAGATGCTGACCCGCACCCGCGCGAAGCCCGCCGTCCCGTACGCCGGGCACTACCGCCTCGTCGACATCGTGCTGTCCAACTGCCAGCACTCCGGCCTGTCGGACGTCTGGCTGACGCAGCAGACCAACCCGGTGTCCCTCACCGACCACCTGAACGGGGGTCGGCCGTGGGATCTCGACCGCACGCGGGGCGGGCTGCTCGTCCTGGCGCCACGTCAGGACAAGGACACCGGCAAGGGCGGCTTCGCCCAGGGCACGGCCGACGTGCTGTGGCGGCACACCGAGCTGGTCCGGGCCTTCGCCCCGGAGGCCCTCGTGGTCGTCAGCTCCGACGCCGTCTACGCGCTCGACTACGACGAGGTCGTGACGGGCCACCTCGCCGGTGACGCGGACGTCACGATGGTGACGACGCGGGTCGAGGCCTCCGACGCCTCCCGCTACGGCGTGGTCCAGGTCTCTGACGGACGGATCACCGGCTACGAGTACAAGCCCGACGAGCCGGCGACCGACCTGGTCACCAACGAGGTCTTCGTCTTCTCGCCCGGACCGGTCCTCGACCTGCTCGAGGAGCTGGGCGAGCAGGCCGGTGAGGACGGCCTCGAGGACCTCGGCGACGAGCTGCTGCCCCGGCTCGTCGACGCCGGTCGGGCGCGCGAGCACCGGTTCGAGGGGTACTGGCGCGACCTCGGCACGCCCGACGCGTACTGGGCCGCGCACATGGACCTGCTCGACGACGTGCCGCCGTTCGACCCCGGCGACGCGAGCCGGCCGCTGCTCACGGTCGGTGGCGACCGCCGGGCCGCCCGCGTCCGGCCCGGCGCGCAGCTCGACGACGCGCTGCTCTCGCCCGGCTGCGACGTGGCCGGCAGCGTGCGCCGGTCGGTCATCTCCCCCGGCGTCGTCGTCGAGGCAGGGGCGCAGGTCGTGGACAGCGTCCTGCTGCACGACGTGGTCGTGCGCTCCGGCGCGCGCGTCCAGCGGGCCATCCTCGACGAGCGCGTCGAGGTGGCGGCGGACGTCACGGTGGGCGGCAACGGCGAGCTCGTGATCGTCGGCATGGCCGAGCAGGTGACAGGCGACCTCGCGCCGGGAGCCCGTCAGCCAGAGCCCGACGACGACTGAGCCGTCGTCGGGCCGACCCGGCCGGGCGCTACAGATCCTCGAGCATCTCCGTGACGAGGGCGGCGATCGGCGAGCGCTCGGACCGCGTCAGCGTCACGTGGGCGAACAGCGGGTGCCCCTTCAACGCCTCGATCACCGCGGCCACCCCGTCGTGGCGGCCGACCCGCAGGTTGTCCCGCTGGGCGACGTCGTGGGTCAGCACGACCCGGGACCCCTGGCCGAGCCTCGACAGCACGGTGAGCAGCACGCCCCGCTCGAGGGACTGTGCCTCGTCCACGATCACGAACGAGTCGTGCAGCGACCGCCCGCGGATGTGCGTCAGCGGCAGCACCTCGAGCAACCCCCGGGCCATGACCTCCTCGACGACCTCCGGCGCCACGAGCGCACCGAGGGTGTCGAACACGGCCTGTGCCCAAGGGCCCATCTTCTCGGCGCTGTCACCCGGCAGGTAGCCGAGCTCCTGACCTCCCACGGCGTAGAGCGGCCGGAAGACGACGACCTTCTTGTGGGCCCGCCTCTCGAGCACGGACTCGAGCCCGGCACACAGGGCGAGCGCGGACTTGCCCGTGCCGGCCCGCCCGCCGAGCGAGATGATCCCCACCTCGGGGTCGAGCAGCAGGTCGATCGCGACGCGCTGCTCGGCAGAGCGCCCGTGCACGCCGAACGCGTCCCGGTCACCGCGCACCAGGCGCACCGACTTGTCCGGGGCGACGCGTGCGAGCCCGCTGCCGCGCTCGCTCAGCAGCACCAGTCCGGTGTGGGTCGGCAGCTCGCGCGCCGCCTCGAGGTCCAGAGC
>Ga0136611_10000231_pt1 | contig 35003 bp, 29 predicted proteins | sample AntDrymUQ2232306_2_FD_106645 | JGI IMG/M metagenome (GOLD analysis project Ga0136611, IMG submission 106645) | Polar desert sand microbial communities from Dry Valleys, Antarctica - metaG UQ223 (23.06) | ecosystem: Environmental > Terrestrial > Soil > Desert | place: Antarctica: Dry Valley...
AGAAACATATTTATCCCTCCTAAGATAGGTTAGAAACCGAGAGCTCGGGTAAGAAATCTGGAGAGAGCCTCTTATCGTCGAGATGTTCGATTAATACCTGTTAACTGTATACGAATACTGTCTAGCGTTTGTATTCGTCCTGACATTAGGTATCGGATTCAGATTAAATTCACAAATCCTTCGATCACGCTCCAGTCGGCGGCCCGGATGAGATTCTGACGGCGTTTTGCTATTGTTGTGAATTCGGTTTTCGACTGATGAAGCTAGAGAACATAAGAAATTTTTCCATCATCGCCCATATCGACCACGGCAAGTCGACGCTGGCCGATCGATTGCTGCAATTAACCGGAGCCGTTGCAGAACGCGATATGGAGGCGCAGCTGCTCGACGATATGGATCTCGAGCGCGAGCGGGGCATCACGATCAAATCCCATGCGGTACGGCTCGATTACAAGGCAAGGGATGGCCAAGATTACGTATTGAATCTCATCGACACACCGGGGCACGTGGATTTTTCTTACGAAGTCTCGCGTTCACTGTCCGCATGCGAAGGAGCGCTTCTGGTTGTCGATGCCTCGCAGGGCGTCGAGGCTCAGACACTCGCGAACACCTATCTTGCCATAGAGAACGACCTCGAACTCATACCGGTCCTCAACAAGATCGATCTTCCTTCGGCCGAACCCGATCGCATAAAAGAGCAGATCGAGAACATAATCGGACTCGACGCGAGCCAGGCCGTAGAGACGTCTGCAAAGACAGGCCTCGGCGTCGATGAAGTGCTGGAAGCGATCGTCGCAAAGGTCCCGCCGCCAAAAGGGGTTCGCGATGCGCCGCTGAAAGCTCTCATTTTCGACAGCTGGTATGACAGTTATCGAGGCGTGATCGTATTGTTTCGGGTAATCGACGGAACGATCAGAAAGGGAACGAAGGTCCGATTTTTCAACACCGGCCGCGAGTACCTGGTCGAGACGATCGGCGTAAATCGTCCGCGGCCGACACCGATAAACGAGCTGGGCCCGGGCGAAGTCGGTTTTATCACCGCATCGATAAAAACGGTGGCGGACGTACAGATCGGCGATACGATCACGGATGCACAGCGGCCGGCCACCGAAGCCCTTCCAGGATTCAAGGAAGTAAAGCCGATGGTTTTCGCGGGACTTTACCCGATAGACGCGGCGCAGTACGAAGACCTGCGCGACGCGATGGAAAAGCTGCGTTTGAACGACGCGTCGTTTTTCTTTGAACCGGAATCATCGACCGCACTCGGCTTTGGATTTCGATGTGGCTTTCTCGGCTTGCTCCATATGGAAATCGTCCAGGAGCGACTCGAGCGCGAGTTTAATCTCGAATTGATCACTACGGCGCCCGGTGTGCGATACCGCGTGACGACGACCGACGGAGTGATCGCCGAGATCGACAGCCCGTCGAAAATGCCCGACACGGGCCGCATCGTAAAGATCGAAGAGCCTTTTATCGAAGCTACGATTCTGACTAACGAAGCGTTCCTCGGCGGCATACTTCCGCTGCTCGACGAGAAGCGCGGGATTCAGCACAAGTTCGAATACGTCACCACCGACCGTGTCATGCTCGTTTACGAGTTGCCGCTCAACGAGATCGTGCTCGATTTTTACGATCGGTTGAAAAGCGTATCCAAGGGCTACGCCTCACTTGACTACCATTTGTCGGGCTACAAGGAAAGCAAACTCGTTAAACTCGACGTCCTCGTTTCAGGCGAACCGGTCGATGCACTCTCGCTCATCATGCATACGGGAACTGCCACGGCAAAAGGCCGTCTTCTCGTCGCAAAAATGAAGGAACTCATTCCTCGCCAGATGTTTGAGGTCGCAATTCAGGCTGCCATCGGCACCAAGGTGATCGCCCGCGAAACAGTAAAAGCCATGGGCAAAAACGTCATCGCCAAATGCTATGGCGGCGACATCAGCCGAAAGCGCAAGCTCCTCGAAAAGCAAAAAGAGGGAAAAAAGCGAATGAAAAAAGTCGGCCGCGTCGAGATCCCGCAGGAAGCGTTCCTCGCGGTCCTTAAAGTTAATGAAGGATAAGCATCAGATATTCGAGTTATGACTGTCGCTTGTCTTTCCTGACACTGTTCTAGGTAGATTCTCAACCCGTTTTCCGATCAAGGAGTGCGAAGCATTTCTAGCTAAGTCTATCGGCCACGGCTGTGTCGACGATCTGGCGGATTTCGGAGAGGTGCTCTTCGGAATCCGCCTCAAAGCGCAAGACGAGTATCGCTTGCGTGTTCGAAGCACGTACAAGGCCCCAGCCGTTCTCAAACGAAATGCGGGCGCCGTCTGTCGTGTTCACCGAATACCCCTCGCCGACAAAATACTCCGCGATCTCGCCCACGACCGCGAACTTCTTTTCGTCCGGGCAGTCGACACGTATCTCGGGCGTTGAGGACGTCTTCGGAATATCCGATAGCAATTCGGAGAGTTTCCTGTCGGTTTTTGAAAGGATCTCCATGACGCGGGCCCCGGCATAGGTGGCATCGTCGAACCCGTAGAATCTGTCAGCAAAAAAAATATGCCCGCTCATCTCTCCGGCGAGAGCGGCACTCGTCTCCTTCATTTTTGCTTTGATGAGGGAGTGCCCTGCCTTCCACATCAGCGGTTGTCCACCGTGCTTTTCGATGTCATCGAAAAGGGTCTGCGAGCACTTCACCTCGCCTATGATGGTGGCGCCAGGATTATTCTGCAGAACTTCTCGCGATAGCAAAATCATTAACTCATCGCCCCAGATAATGCGGCCTGTCTCATCCACAACGCCAATTCGGTCCGCATCGCCGTCGAACGCCAGGCCAATGTCTGCGTTGTTCTCTTTGACTGCCGCGATCAGGTCGTGGAGGTTTTCTTCCACCGTCGGGTCCGGGTGATGATTGGGAAAGGTGGAGTCAGGCTCGGTATAGAGTTCGACGAGGTCGATACCGAGATTGCGATAGACAGGGACGGCGGTGAGGCCGCCCATTCCATTTCCGGCATCGATGACCGCGCGAATCCGTCGCGGGCCGAGCGATAATCTTGATAGCAGATCGGTGCAGTACTCGTCGAGCACCTCGATCATCTCGAGACTGCCGTCCCCCGACGATGCAAAATCACCCGACAGGGCAATTTGCTTTATTTCCTGGATCTGACTCCCGAACAGTGCGGCTTTACCCAGACAGATCTTGAATCCATTATGGTCCGGAGGATTATGCGAACCGGTTATCATTACACCGCCGTCGACGTCACGCGTGTAGACCGTGTGATAGAGCACGGGAGTCGGCACCATACCGATGAGCACGACATCGATTCCGCAGGTGCGGAATCCTTCTGTCAACAAGTCGCGATACCTGGGCCCGCTAACCCGCGCGTCGTAGCCAATCGCTATCCGACGCGCACCATTCTTTACGAAAAAGCTGCCTATGGCGCTAGCGAGCGTCCCAACTGTCTCGTCCGTAAGGTGATCACCGACGATCCCGCGAATATCGTATTCTCGAAAGATGTTTTCGCTAATCATTTACCGCGTATTCTGGCGTGCGGCGAGCGATAAAGCAAAACCGTTTCTGCTATACTCACGCATTGCCGCGGGGCAACAACTCGCCCCTAATCCGGCATCAGATTAAATTGATTCTTTCCGGTGGACTTATGATCAGACCGCTTTCGATTTCGAGATTCTTCGGCCTTCTCTGCGCATTTTTTCTTTCATCTGTCGCGTCGGCTCAACAAGCTACCCCGACGCCTCCTGCCTCAGATGACGGACCAACTAAAGTTTTCGAGGTTCGATTGCCCGTCACCGTCAGTTATAAAAAAAGCCTGGTACCCGGGCTTCGTCAGTCAGATTTTGTAGTTCTCGAGGATGGCGTCCCGCAGGAAGTTACATATTTTTCTGACGCGACTAACAATCCACCCGTTTATGTAGGAGTCTTGATGGACACTTCGCCATCGGCCGCAGGAAAAATTACGTTTTCGAAAGAAGCCGCCCGCAACTTCATCTACACGGTTACACGCCTTAGAAAGGATAAGGCGGCATTTATGACTTTTGATCACGAAGTAAATCTGCGGCAGGACTTTACCGATAAGTTGGACAAGCTCGATAAGGCGGTCGAAGCTGTGAAAAAGCCGGGTTCGCAGACGGCCCTCTATGACGCGGTGTGGCAGTTCACGGACGAGAAGTTACGCAACGTGCCCGGACGCCGAGTCATCGTAGTCATTACTGACGGGGACGACACGTTCAGCCGCGCGGATTTGGCAGACGCGATTGATATCGCGCAGCGTACCGAAACAACGATTTTTGGCATCTCGACTAAGGCGGGCTTTCTTGGCACAGTGCCCGGCGTAGAGGCTGGCACTGTGAGTGATAAGGGCGATAAGTTTTTGATCCAGCTCTGCGAGCAAACGGGCGGCGAGGCGTTTTTCACGGGCGATATGCTGGCACTCGAAAAAGCCTTCAAGCGAATTTCAGAAGAGCTGCGGAGTCAGTACCTGATTACCTACAGGCCGGCGAACCAAAACACAGACGGAAAGTCTAGAAAGATAGAAGTTCGATTTGTCGGATCGGCGAAAGAAAAAGGCTACAAATTAAGGACAAAGACGAGCTACCGAGCTGTTCGCGACGCCGTGAAATAATGACAAGACGCATGCTTTTTATCGCGACCAAAAGATTTAGCTTATTGACTCTCCTGATTATTCTCGGCGCTTTGTCCGTCGCGGCTCAACAGGCGCCCGCGCCGATCCCAACGCCTACTCCGCTCGTGGTCGAGGATGAAGAGGAAGCCATCAAGATCGATGCCGAGGTGGTAAACGTACTGTTTACGGCTCAGGACCGTGATCGTCGGCTCATCACGTCTCTCAAGCAAGGCGATGTAAAGATTCTTGAAAATGGTCGGGAACAGACTATCTCATCGTTTACGCGGCAGATTGATTTGCCGCTGAGTATCGCGATTTTGATTGATACGAGTATCTCGCAGGAGCGAACTCTGCCAATCGAAAAGGTGGCCGCAATTTCATTCCTGGAATCTATCGTAAGGGCCGCCAAGGACGAGGTCGCGGTGATCTCCTTCACTGGAGATTCTACGCTCGAACAAGGCTTGACGAATAACTTGACGCGGCTGCGACGCGCGATCGATAAGGTAGCGTTCGTACCGCCCTCTGGCTATATTGGAGGCGGCGTTTTTAGCCGAACCCCGCCCATCTCCGGTGATCGCCAGGCCGTTGCCGGTTCTACCGCGATTTGGGACTCAATTTGGATAACGTCGGATGAGATTCTCGGTGCGGCGCCGGAGAATACCCGCCGCGCAATCATCCTCTTGTCAGACGGCGTAAACACCTATGGCCAAAAGAAACTGGATGACGCCGTGCAGGCGGCGCTCAAGGCCGAGGCGATCATTTACGCAGTCGGGATCGGCGATGATTTCTATGGCGGTGTCGACAAAGGATCACTTGGCCGAATCGCGGAACGCACGGGCGGGAGGGCGTATTTCCCCCGGGATGAACGACAGCTTCGCGAGGCTTTCAAGCAGATCGAGGAAGAGATGCGGTCTCAGTACCTGATCGCTTACGAACCAGTCGATCAGAAGACCGATGGCACTTTCCGCAAAATCGAAGTACAACTGACCAATCCGCAGCTGCAGAAGGATAAGATTAAAGTTACGCATCGACAGGGCTACTTCGCCAAGTCGGCTGCCAAGAAATAGGCAGTGAGATAAAAGAATGAAGGGCGCGGGTTTGCAGAGGGCAGAGCGCGCTTTTTTGTCACGAGCCGGTCATTGGTTAGAATCCCGATATACAGTTTCTTCGAAACTAATCTCGTCTAAGGAATTTGCCACTATGCTCGGAAAAATCCGCCTGCTCTTTCTTTTCGTCGTTTCAGCTTCCGTCGCCATTCTGGGGCAAACGCCTGGACCGGGAATGCCTGCGACGGCGCGCAACGAAGATCCTCTGCGTCTTTTTCAATACAGGCAGATCGGGCCGTTTCGCGGCGGTCGCGTAACGGCGGTCGCCGGCGTGCCTTCGCAACCGAATGTCTATTACTTCGGCGCGACGGGCGGTGGCGTGTGGAAGACGACGGACGGCGGGAATAATTGGGAGCCGATTACGGATAAATTCTTTAAGACTGGTTCGGTCGGCGCGATCGATGTCTCGCTATCGGATCCAAACGTGATCTATGTCGGCATGGGCGAGTCGCCGGTTCGCGGTAACGTTTCGCACGGCGATGGAATGTACAAGTCGGCGGACGGAGGCAAAACGTGGAAGCACATTGGCCTTGGCGACTCTCGCCAGATCGGACGTATTCGAGTTCATCCGAAGAACCCGGACGTCGCGTACGTGGCGGCAATGGGCCACCTGTGGGGACCAAACAAGGAGCGCGGAGTCTTTCGAACAAAAGACGGCGGGAAGACGTGGCAGAACGTTTTATTTCGAAGCGACAAAGCCGGTGCGTTCGACATCTCGATGGATCCCGCAAGTCCAAACACGATCTACGCCGCGTTCTGGCAAGTATCGCGAACGCCCTACAGTCTTATCTCCGGCGGGGAAGGCTCGTCGCTTCATAAGTCGACCGATGGCGGCGACACCTGGACGGACATTTCAAAAAATAGGGGAATGCCGACAGGAGTACTCGGCAAGATCGGCGTGAGCGTATCGCCAGTCAACTCGAATCGAGTCTTCGCGATGATCGAGGCGAAGGATGGCGGACTCTATAGATCTGATGATAGCGGCGATACGTGGACGCGCGTCTCGGAGAGTCCGGCGATTCGCCAGCGGCCTTGGTATTACACGCGAGTTTACGCAGATACGCAGAATCCAGACACCGTCTATGTAATGAACGTAGGTTTTCACAAATCTATCGACGGCGGACGAACTTTTACTACTATTCCCGTGCCGCATAGTGACAACCACGATCTCTGGATCGCCCCTGACAACAACCAGCGAATGATAAACGGCAACGACGGCGGCGCAAATGCCTCGACGGACGGTGGCCGAAACTGGACCGAGCAGGATCAAGCAACCGCACAGTTTTATCGAGTGGCCGTAGACAACGATTTTCCTTACAACATCTACGGTGCACAGCAGGATAACTCGACGGTGCGCATTGCATCTCGCACGAATGACTTTGGTATCACTGAACGCGATTGGTGGAATGTAGGCGGCGGGGAATCGGGCTGGATCGCGCCTCACCCCGACGATACAAATATCGTTTTTGCGGGAAGCTACGGCGGCTTTTTAACACGCTACGATCATCGGACAAAGCAACAGCGAAACGTCAACGTCTATCCGGAAAATCCGATGGGAGCCGGAGCTGACGCGATGAAGTATCGCTTTCAATGGAATTTCCCGATCCTATTCTCGCCGCACAAGGCGAATGGAAGGTACCCGCTATACGCCGGCGGCAACGTCCTTTTTCGCTCGCTCGATGAAGGCCAGAGCTGGCAGGCGATCTCGCCCGACCTGACGCGCAATGACAAGTCTAAGCAGGGCACGAGCGGCGGTCCGATCACCCAGGACAACACGAGCGTCGAATATTACTCTACGATTTTTACCGTTGCCGAATCCCAGGTCACGGCCGGGGTAATCTGGACAGGCTCTGATGACGGTTTGGTGCATGTCACTCGCGATGGCGGCAAGAATTGGGAGAACGTAACTCCGAGGGATATTCCCGAATCGACACAGATCAACTCGATTGAGGCCTCGCCACACGAGGCCAGAACGGCATATTTCGCCGGCACCGCGTATAAGAGCGACGACTATAAACCATACCTCTACAGAACTAACGACTACGGGAAGACTTGGCGAAAAATAGTGAGCGGCATTGCTGATCACGCCTTTACCCGCGTGGTTCGCGAGGACCCGAATCGAAAGGGCTTTCTGTACGCCGGCACCGAAGCAGGAATGTATGTCTCGGCGAACGACGGGGAGAAATGGTCGTCGTTCCAGCTCAATATGCCGATCGTCCCGATCACCGATCTTGCGGTGCACAAGCGTGACAATGACCTCGTCGTGGCCACGCAGGGACGGTCGTTTTACGTGCTGGATCATCTTGGCATCATCCACCAGTCCGCAGATGCCTTGAAGTCGGACGGCGCCTTCTTGTTCAAACCGGAGGATGCATATCGGCAGGCGGGCGGCGGCGGATTCCAGATTCCGGCCACGGCAACGGTCGGCGCCAATCCGCCGACTGGCGTCGTCACGCATTACTGGCTGAAATCAAAGCCGAAAGAAGTTGTGCTGGAATACATCGACGCGAGCGGCAAGGTTATCCGCAAATACAGCGGGAAGCCGGCTGCGGAGGGCGCTCCCGCGACGCCTCAGGAACCCGGAGCGGAGCCTAACCTCCCGACGGATATCGGCCTTAACCGCTTCACGTGGAATTATCGGATGCCGAACGCGACTACGCTCCCGGGGTTGATTATGTGGGGCGGCTCTCTCGCCGGAGCGCGTGTTGCACCGGGGAATTATCAAGTGCGGCTGACGGTTGACGGAAAGGTTGTCGCCACGGAATCATTCGCGATCAAAGCGGATCCGCGCATTCGCGGAACCCAAGAGGACTTTCAAAAGCAGTACGATTTTCTCGCAAAGACGAATGAGAAACTCTCCGCCACACACGGCGCGATCCTCGAAATTCGCGATCTTAAAAAGCAGCTCGACGAGCTATCCGGCCGCATGAGGCCAGAGCAGAAAGACCTAAAGGACCGCGCCGGCGAGATCGGGAAGAAACTTACGACCATCGAGGAGGAGTTAATCCAGACAAAGATTCGCTCTGGTCAGGACGCCTTAAATTTCCCGATTCGCCTCAACAACAAACTAGCGGCGCTTGCTTCGCTCGTAGACGGGAGCGACGATGCCCCGACCGCGCAGGCTTATGACGTCTACAACGATCTAGCGACGAAGATTGACGTGCAGCTTGCATTGTTTACGCGTCTCAAGATGGAGGATATCGCTTCATTTAATAGAGCATACGCCGAGAAAGGCTTGCCGGTGATCGTAACTAAAAAATAGAACATCACGCCGTGACTCAGCTGGGCTCGGGCATATTTATTTTTGTTTCTCCCTCACTTCGGCTGCAAACTCCTTATTAACGCTTGTAATGTGGCTATGGACGCAAAGCCAGCGGCCGTCCCGTTTAACGAGCACGTCGGTGGTCCACTCGTCTGCATCAAACTGCTGACCCTCGAATTGTGCCGTGTTCGTTACACGACACGCGACGACCGCCACATCCCCATAAATGTTAATCTGCGGTTCCCCGACCAGATCGAACGACGAGTGCGTGAGAGCGCCCGAGCGCACGAATGACAGGAAGTGTTCCTTCGTCGAAATTCCTCGTTCTGACACCATCGTCCACTCGTCGGCCATGAAGGCGCCGATTGCGTCGGCATCATTTGCGACCATTGCGGCTGCCCACTGGGCAGACATCTCCAGTACCCGTTGTTCCTCGGTCATTAGTCTTTCCATCCCCAAGGAGCACCGGGAACTGTAACGGGATTCTTCAGACTGAACTTAATGCTGAAATATCTTTCCGAACCCATTCGACGCAGGTTATAGTCGAAGGATTCGCCCGGTATCACATCGATCCACCAGACATTTGTCGAAGCCGCGGGAACAACATCGACGGTTTGCTGATCGGCAGGAAACATCTGTCGCGTAGCAGTGCCGAGGCTCGTTGTCCAGCCGCCGTACATTGTGACTTTATCGGGTTTGCCGTCTTCGTGTCTGTGGTCGTGACGCAGCTCTATGCGGCCCGCCTTCCGCGTGAGGACCCAAGTGCGCGAGCGATCATCACCGACCATAAACGGTATTCGAATACGATTCTTCTCACACGAACGGACGTGCATCACGAGAGCCTTATCCTTAAACGTCGTGTCGTCCGCCGGTGCGGCGGCCACGGTTCCTGCAAATGCTTTGCCGCAGATTTTTTGCAGCTCGTTCCAGAAGACAAGGTCTGGCGCATTCGTTTTTACCGTTGACGTCTGCGCCGAGATGGGCTCGAAAGATAGTAGGCAGACCGTCAGAAGAAGTATAGATTTTGCAGCGATCATGTTGTCTTAGTAGGAATATACCTCGATTCTCTCAAAAACGCCCTTCCTCATTCGGATGACGTAGAAAACGCCATATTCGCTATCGAGTAGCTGGCGAAACACTTCCTTTTTCGCAAATAGATTTGCGAGAAAAGGAACGGTGTTGCTATGTCCGACGACAATAAATCGCTTCGTTTTGCTTTTTAGGATCCTGTCCACGAGTTCGGCCTGTTTCGCTGCACCGTAAATCTGAATCTCTTTTGCGCGCGCCGCCGCGATCGGCTCCGCAGTCTGCCGCGTGCGTTTGTAGAGCGTCGAATAGACCGCGCCGGGCCGGTACCGCTTCGCAACCTTCATAAACCGCACGGCGCGCTCACGTCCCTCCGGGGACAGGTCAGGATCGGGCTCCTCCGGTGCGACTGCTGCCTTTTCCGCGTGGCGAACGAGGATGATTAGCTTGTCCTGAGCGACAGCGACACTGGCGAAGCAGAGAATAAAAAGGGCGATGAATGCAAGAGTTCGCATTTAGTTGACTGACATCGTAACATGCCGCTCGCGACCGCTCTCAGACAAACATCTTCCCCGGATTTAATATCCCGCTCGGATCGAAAACTTTCTTTATCGATTTCATGATATCGAGCGTCGGTTTATCAATAGCGTAGTGCATGTACTGCGACTTCACATATCCGATGCCGTGCTCGCCGGAGATCGTTCCGCCAAGATCAACCGACAGTTGAAAGGTCTCGGAGACGCATTGGCGTGCGCGGGCAACCGCGTCGGCGTCGTCGCGATCGACTACAAAATTCACATGAATGTTTCCATCGCCCGCATGGCCGAAGTTCGCAACAAAGGTGTTGTTGCGTTTGCCGATCTCCTCGATGCGAGCGACGAGCTCCGGAACCTTTGAGCGTGGTACGACTACGTCTTCGTTGATTTTCAGCGTGCCGTATTTCATTAATGACGGTGAAATGGCTCGCCGGACGTCCCAAAGCTTGTCTTCTTCCTCCTTTGTCTTTGCACGCAGCACATCGAATCCGCCGTTCTCTTGAATTATGCGTTCAATGATCTCGGCGCTACGATCCACCTCCTCTTGCGAACCATCCACGGCGACAAGAAGGATTGCCCCTGCATCTCTAGACAAACCGAATGCAAAATTTTCCTCGATCGCGGCCACGCAGTGCTTATCGATCACCTCCATCGCCATCGGGAGCAAACCGTCCGGCGTGAATTTTGTCAGCACACTGCACGCTGCCTCCATCGAGGTAAAGTTTGCCCGCACAGTCGAGGTCGCCTCGGGCATCGGAAGCAGTTTCAGCGTCGCTTTGGTAATAATGCCGAGCATGCCCTCGCTGCCGCACATAAGGCCGGTGAGATCAAAGCCTACGACGTTCTTGACGGTTTTGCCGCCCGTGCGGATAATCTCGCCCGTTGCGGTAACGACCTCCAGGCCCAGCACGTGATGTTTCGTCACGCCGTATTTTGGCGTTCTCATTCCGCCCGCGTTCTCGGCGATATTGCCTCCGATAAACGAATCCTTGTAGCTCGCAGGGTCGGGCGCGAACATCAGGCCGTGTGCGGCGACAGCCTGCTGGACCTCGAAAGTGGTCAGGCCGGGCTGGCACGTGATGTATAGATCATCGACATTTAATTCAATGATCTTTTTCATCCTGTCGGTACCGACCACGATACCGCCGTCCACCGGCACCGCCCCGCCTGTGTAACCTACACCACCGCCGCGTGCAGTGACGGGAAAGATATACTCATTAGCTAGCTTAAGGATCTCGACTATCTGAGGCGTCGATTCCGGAAAGACGACAGCCTCAGGCGGGAATTTTTCTTTTACGGCGTCAGCCCCATAGGGCTCGACCTTTTCCGGATCAATGATCAGATTATCGTCGCCAACTATTTCGCCGAGGCGCGCGAGAACCTCAGGCTTCGACGCGTTTGTCGTCTTTCGTCCCGGAGATTCGAAATGGATCGACTCGAACATCGATTAGAAATCTCCCGCAAGGCCAAAGGTTTCATATCGCGGCTGACCGTTAGAGCTCTGCAGGATGTAGAACAGGCGCTGGCCACCCTCGGCCCGCGTGATTGCAGGATCCGTTTTCCCGTCGCCGTCATAGTCGCCTAGTTTAACGACGTCGGATGAGAGACCCCAATGAATGATCTGCAGCTGCGAGTCGGAACTTCGCAGGATGTAGAAATTTCGCTGGCCGCTAACGTTTCTGATAACGAGCAGGTCGGCCTTGCCGTCCGCGTCAAAATCTGTCCGGCCGGTGAAGAATGCATCGCTCGAAAGTCCCCATGTGAGAACGCGTGTCTGCGCATTCGACGAGAACCGCGTGTACCAGACGCGCTGGCCGCCTTCGCTTCGAGCGATCGTGAGGTCGGCCTTACCGTCTCCGTCATAGTCGTTCGCCGCCGGGACATCCCCGCTCGTTCCCCAATAGTCATAGCGCACGGTTCCGGTTGAGCTATTGATGATGTACCAAACGCCGGCCCGGAAGACCGCGATATCTGACGCGCCATCGCCGTCGTAATCCGCTGCAGCGAAGAAATCTCCCAGCGACGAGCTGCCCCAACGCGTTTCTGTCAGCGTATTTGTTTTCGATGAAAAGATTCGCCACAAAACTTCGGCGTTGTATCGTGCCGTCGAAAAATCCGACCGCGCGTCTCTGTCGAAATCGACCGTCAGCGAAACCGAATCGCCGGGCTCTCCGACTTGCTGCTCGCGATAGGCGCCGTTCGAGCTTTCAAGCGCGTAGAAGGTGTTATTCGAGTTACGGTAAACCTGAATATCCGTGCGTCCGTCGCCGTCGTAGTCGTTGTAGGTTCCGTTTGCGAGCTTGAACTGGCCGCGGACCTCGCCATTAGGGAAGCCGGGCGTCACGACCTGAAAATACCAGCGATTCTGTCTGAGCAGTGCGAGGTCGGCGGGCGTAACGTCGAAAGCGAATATCCAATTCGCATCGGGCGCGAAGCCGATGTTTTGGACGAGGACTCCGCTCTGGCCGTATGTTGCGCCCTTGTTGATCGTGGCGGTTGAGCCGGAGGGAAATGGAGTGCCGCCGCGGCCGAGAAATGTCAGTGTGAAATTGCTCGGGTTCGCTCCTGCAGGCCGAACGGAAACGTCAACAAGCACGGAGCGCGTCGACGAGTTGATCGGCACGGCTTGACCGCCAGTCGCAAAGGCATTGTATTTCTGCTGTGCCACGCTCTCGGACGAGATCATCAGAATCGCGGACGCAATAGCAAGGACGAATGTAAAGCGGATAAGCATATCGGTATGAGAGCTCGCAAGCGTGATGGTTCCAAATATACCCAAATGGCGCGGTATTTGCTAAACTTCGACAGTTTACTTCGACAGAAAGAGGCGCTCGCGGGATACGAGTGCCATTCTCGCCCACATCGACTCGCGGCCACTCCGCGCAAGACAGTGTAAGGGTCACTTACTATGAGCGAAAACGACAAAAAGCAAATTCCGGCGGACGACTATGAACGTGAGTTGGCAACAGATCTCGACGATAAAACGCGGGACAAGCCAAAGGGCATGGCGCTTCATACTAAGATCCTCATCGGCCTTCTCGTCGGCATCTTCGGCGGGCTCGTCGCGAATCAAATCTTTGGCGGCGACAATCCTAATGTCGCGTGGACGATCGCGAACATCACGCAGCCGCTCGGCACGCTTTTCTTAAATTTGCTCCTAATGATCGTCGTGCCGCTGGTTTTTTCTTCGCTCGTCGTCGGCGTTGCCGGCATCGGCGATATTCGCAAGCTCGGTCGGATCGGAGCCAAGTCCTTCGCCTACTGCCTGATCATTTCGGCAATCTCAGTTGTCATCGGCCTCGTTCTCGCTAATACAATTCGGCCCGGCGAGCGTGTCAATCCCGAGACGGCCGCGGCGCTCAAGGAAAAGTACAGCTCAAACGCGGCGACGGCGACGGATGCACAGAAAAAAGCCGCAGAGGCCTCGAAAAGCGATTCTCCGCTGATGCAGGCCGTGAAGACGATCGTTCCGCGCAACCCGATCAACTCCGTTGCAGGCGAGAATCCTAACATGCTTCACATCATGTTTTTCGCCCTGATCATCGGGATCGCGATTACGCTGATGCCCGCCCCGATCTCGTCGCCCTTCGTGTCCGTAATGGAATCGCTATTCGCCATCACGACAAAGATCATCGACATAATAATGAAGATCGCGCCGTATGCCGTTGCGTGTTTGATCTTTAGCAACATCGCGGTCTTTGGGCTTGATCTGCTTCGCTCGCTCGGCTGGTTTGTCGCGACCGTGCTACTCGGGCTCGGACTGCACTTCTTTGGCGTTTATTCGCTGTCGGTGTGGTTTTTGTCGAAGATCAGCCCTATCGAATTTTTCCGACGCGTGTGGACGGTAATCGTGACTGCGTTTTCGACTTCTTCGTCAAACGCAACGCTGCCAACCGCACTTCGGGTATCGCACGAGAATCTCGGAGTGCCGAAGGAGATAAATAGTTTTGTTCTAACGGTGGGGGCGACCGCGAATCAAAATGGAACTGCACTCTACGAGGGCGTCACGGTCCTGTTTATTGCGCAACTGGTGGGAGCAGATCTTACGCTCAGCCTCCAGTTAATGGTCGTTTATCTAGCGATCCTGGGCGGCATCGGAACTGCCGGCGTTCCGTCGGGCTCTATACCGTTTATCATCGGCATCCTGGTAATGATAGGTATCGACCCGGCACTCATTGCGATCATTCTAGGCGTCGATCGCATTCTTGACATGTGTCGCACTACTCTTAACGTGGTCGGTGATCTCACCGCCGCGACATTTGTGGCCAGGAGCGAGGGATACGAGCTTCTCAAGCCCGTCCAGTCGGAGGCAATTTAATGTTCCCAATAAGCGACGATAATTCTGACCGCACGATCACGCCCGTGGTGAACTACATTTTTATCGGGGTTAATGTGCTCGTTTTTTTGCTGCTCCAGCAACTGGGAAGTAACGACGCATTTTCGTATGCATTCTCTTTAGTTCCGCGGGAAGTGACTGGCGGCGTCGACATCACTGGCGTGATCAATGTTGCAGACAGCGCGGGCAATGTCGTCGGTCAGATTCAGCATTACGACACACCGCTCCCGGTGTATTTTAATTTTTTAAGCTCGATGTTTATGCATGGCGATATCATGCATATATTCGGCAATATGCTTTTCCTCTGGGTTTTCGGAGACAATCTCGAAAATCTACTCGGACATATTCGGTTCGCTGCCTTCTACATCGTTTGCGGATTAGCCGCGGCACTTTCACAAGTCGTCATGGATACCGATTCCGCGATTCCGATGCTCGGAGCCTCAGGCGCGATCTCAGGCGTCCTCGGTGGATATCTTGTCCTGTTCCCGACACGCCGCGTCCGTGCTCTCATCTTTAGCTTTCTTACAGAAGTGCCGGCTTTCGTCGCCCTCGGACTTTGGATCGGTTACCAATTGATTACCAGCTACCTCACACCAGTGGGAACCGGTGGCGTCGCGCACGCCGCCCACATCGGCGGATTTATAGCGGGTGTGGTTCTGATCAAGGTCTTCGCGATCGGGCGGCGAGTGTAAGGCTGCCCGTCTTAACGTCGAGATTGGCATTGTGAAACGGATCGCCCGTGATGAAGTAAGTCGGCCAGCGTTTACGAAAAGCACCGGCTTCTTCCACAGACGGTCGCCGTTCCTGGAGCGGATGCGCGGCGGTCATTACAACGTCCGGCGCGAAGACAATCCGCAAACCCTTCTCCTGCAGTCGCAGACAATAGTCAACGCCAAAAAGCTTAGGAAAGGTTACGACATCAAACCCGCCGAGCGATTCAAAAACCTCGCGCCTCGTCACCATGCATGAGCTGGAGACGGCTGAGAAATTGCCGGTCACAAGATTTCGCATCATATTTGCCGCTGAATTTTTCGGCAGGCTCTTGTGAGCGACACTCGCAATCTCCGAGGTGCCGACGACATAAGCGCCGTCGACTACTAAACCGTCAGCTATAATCCTCGCGCCTACGCAGCCTATGCCGTCCTGCATCGCAAAGCGGACGAGTTCCTCTAACCAGTTGGCGTCAAGAGGCACTAGCGCCGCGTCGAGAAAGCACAATAGGTCAGCATTGGCAGCGTGACCCGTGCTGCGGAGATTCTCGTCAACCGCAACAAATTTGCAGTTCGGATAGGAGGTCTTCGCCGTGTTGGCGCGCAGCTCCTCGCTATCAGTCCCCGTGAACAGAACCACGACCGATGGCGGTGGATCTGCCAGCCGATAGCGAACGCGGTGAAGATCGTAGACGGCCTCCACGACGTCCGCCTCGACATCAGTTCGCTCAAAATGCTCACGTAACGCTTTCCGTCCGAGTTCGTGAGCGTACGGCTTCTCGCTCCCGGCGAGTGCGACCGACCCTGAGAGCGCACGCCAGTGATAGAGAAGTGTAGGCATGTGTAGGATCTGTTCGTTGTCAATTCGCTCGATGCACCGCAGCAGCAGATCGTAGTCCTGACTGCCCTCGAAACCGAGTTTAAAACCGCTCACGTCTCGAATCAGCGACGTGTGGATAGCAGTTAAATGATTCACGTAGTTAGCCGAATAGAAAAAATCGCGGCCCCAGTCGGGTTTTAACGCGGGTTCGAACCGGCGTCCGAGTTCGTCAATCTTGTCCTCGTCCGAATAGATGATGCGGGCCGATGGATTTTCGACGATCGCGGTGGCGAGCTCGACTAAAGCGTGCGGGGCAAGCTCATCGTCGTGGTCGAGGAATGCGCAAAATTCCCCGTTCGCCAGTCGGAGCGCGGAGTTGGATGCGGCTGAAATATGCCCGTTCGTTTCACGAAAAACGATTTTGATTCTTTTATCTTTGGCGGCATATTCGTTCAGAATGTTTTTGATGTGCGGCAGCAGCGAGCAATCGTCGGCGAGGCAGAGTTCCCAGTTTTCGTAGATTTGACCCAGAACCGATTCGATGCATCGGCGCAGCCATTTTTCCTCGATGTTGTAGACGGGCGTGATAATGGAGATCAATGGCTTAGCGGACAATTCGGCGATTTCTCGTCGAAGTGTTTCACGCGCGGCATCGGTTATTTGATTTTTCTCAAGCCACTTTTTCCAACTTTCGGCTTCACGTTTTTCGCGGCGGTCGTGAATAATTCTCATTCTCCGGCTTCGCCAACTGTCTCTGCTGAATATCTTTTTTGCGAGGCTGAAAATTTTCATTGCGTAAGTTTAGAATTACCCTTTTTCCAGCAGATCTTTTCCGGCGCTCAAAAAGCCCTTTGAAAACCGCCGGTAACGATTCGTCCACAGTTCTTTTATAATCGGAGGAATACGCCTCAGACGATTCGACGGAAGATTTTTTCTCGCTTCGTAATGCCGTGCTTTCTGCCTGCTTTCTTCTATAAAAGAGGTGCTGAGGCCGTCGAGCAATGCTTCCGCCTCTTCGTTTTGAAACTGCGGGTGAAATTTAAGAATGTCGGCGAGTTTCCGCAGCCGCGCTATTTCCTTTTCTTCACGGCCGACGCCGTCGGCGTATCTCTCCCGGCGCGCGAGTCTTTTCATTCTTTCTTTAATCTTTTCCTTGTATTTCCAATCAATGCCCAGTTGTTGAGCGGCGTGCTGGCGATAGAGCATGCAATTCTCTTCGATAAAACTGATTTCGGCGTTTGTCGAAATCATCAACGCTATCCAGGCATCGTGAATCGTATTCGGAATATCAGACGGAATCGGCGAGAAAACTCTTCGCAAGGAAGCTCGAAAAGCCATCGTCGCGCCGGTCACAACGTTTCTCCTGAGCAAGACTTCCAGCATTCGCCCCCTTTGCGCTTTACGCCTTTCCTCCGCCGTAAAGGAAATATCCCAGAGATTATGTCCGAGCGGCTCTAGATTTTCATCGACTAGCGCGGCATCGGAGAAAACCATTCCAATTTTCTCCGACCGCTCGAATTCGGCGGCGAATCTTTCCAATTTATTCGGAAACCAAACGTCGTCTTGGTCGGCGAGAAAAATTAAATCGCCGGTGCAAAGCGAAATTGCCTGCTCAAAATTTTTGGTCGAACCCAAATTCGTTTTGTTAACGTGAATCGTCACTGGGAAGCGGGCAACGCGGCCAAATTCTTCTATAATTTCAACGGTCGCGTCGCTTGAGCGGTCGTCGCAGACAATCAATTCATCCGGCAGACGGGTTTGCCGCGAAAAGCTCGCCAGTTGTTCCTCTAAAAACTTCGCGCCGTTATAAGTGCAAAGCGCGATGGAAATTTTATTCATACCGATGCGATTTGTCGCCCGTTTAAATAAATTCAAGCTATGAAATTCGTTTTTTCAAATTTCGCCGCCGTCGCGCCGAAGACGCTGATAAAAATTTGTCTTCTCGCGGCGCCCATTTGGGCGACGGCGATGGCTTTAACGGCAGAATATAATCGTCATCCGGACGAGATTCACCATTTTGAAGCGACGAAGTATTACGCGAATCATTTTCTGCCGCCGGAAATCAGCGACCCGAACGTCAGAGATTCTTATTCCGTCTATGGCGTGTCCTATTTAAATTATCATTGGATAGAATATCTTTTAGCCGGAAAATTTGTTTTTCTGCTCTCGCCGTTTATTTCGGACGAACTGCTCGCCGCGCGCTTATTCAATGTCTTTCTGTTCGCGGGTTTGACCGTATTTTTTCTCTACCAATCCAGAACGGACGATGACGCCTTGCTCGTTTCCGCCTTTCTGCTCGTTACGCCGCAAGTCTGGTATGTTTTTGGCTACGTCAATAACGACGCTTTCGCCCTGTTCGTTTCTATTATAACGGCCTACCAAATCGCTCGCCCGCAAAGCCTCTTTAATCGTTTTTTGCAGGCGGATAAGTTTTCCGCGAACCTCCCGGGCGGATTGGTTTTCGGTTTGCTCATCGGTTTGCTTTTGATTTGCAAAACAAATTATTACGCCTTTCTCGTCTTTGTCGCGCTCTGGCTTTCTTATGAAAGTCCCGCGATAAAAATCTCGCAGTTTAAGCCGGAGATAAACTTAAATCGTCTCAGAAAATACGCTTTCGTTTTTATCGTCGCCGCCTCCGTTCTCGGATTTCGCTGCGCTTTGGATTTCTACGTGAACGGCGAGACGAATTTCGTCGGCTTATCTTACGTCAATTATTTTTTCGGAAATTTTGAAGCAAAGCAAAGTCGCCTTCTGACTTATCAGGAAGAAATCGCCGAGCCGCCTTACAAACCGTCCACCGTTGAGAACGATTTGACGAAGACCGACGCGGCTTTAAAATTAAAAGCCAAAGGCGTGAGCTACGCCGAAATGTTTACAAAATGGCGTTGGCACGAAATTTCGTTTAAGAGCTTTGTCGGCGTTTACGGTTACATGAACATCTTTAGCCCGACTTTTTATTACCGGCTGATGACTATTCTCTACGTCGCGTTCGGTCTTTATTTAGCGGCAGTCGGTTTCTATAGAAGCTCATCGGAGACGGTTTGGCAAACGGCAATCGCGGCGGCAGGCTGCCTGATGACCGTTTTTATTTCGAGCTATTTGTCCTGGACTTACGCTTTTCAGGCGCAGGGCAGATATTTATTTCCGGTCGTCGGAATGATCGGCTTATTCGTATATTCAAACCGGCGACATCTGCACAACGCCGCGCTGGCGGTTTTTATCGGCGGCGCATTTTTGCTGTCGGTTTATTCTTTTGTATTTACGGCATTGGCAAGAATAAATCACTGACGCTTTGTCGCCTTTTTCGCCAAACTTCCCACGCCTTCATCCTTGAACACACGGTAAAGCCGCATCACACGCGAATGCTGCACGATTTCCTCATATGTTTGCAGCGTTTGAACGTATTCGTTTTGCTGCCGGTAATGCCACATAAAATCAATATGCTCGCCGAGCGCGTGAAAAAATTGGCGGATAACGGCAGTTTCGTTTTCGTCCGCCGCAAATAGACTTTGCAAATCGCCCGTTAAATCATCTCCGACTGCCAGAACGCCGAGTCCGTGACCGTGCAGAAATTCAAAATGCGGAAACTCGCCGCTTATTTCATTCCAAAATTTCCAAACGCCGAAATCTCTCTCCCGCACGTTTGTATCGTGGAAAAGAACAATTCCGCGCTCGCTCATTTTCGGCTTCCAGGTTTCGTAATCGTGACGCACGGCTTCGTATGTGTGAAATCCGTCAATGTGCAACAAGTCAATCGAACCGTCGGCAAAATGCGTCAAGGCTTCGTCGAAAGTTGATTGAATAAAACGCGAGAAATCGGCGTAAAGCGGATCGTGATCCGCTTTTAATTTGGCCAGAACCTTCGCATCGAATTGTCCGGCGTGCGCGTCGCCCTGCCAGGTGTCAACGGCATAACAGCTCGTTTTCGTTTTCACGGATTTGACCGCCTGACAAAAAGCGCAATACGACGCGCCGCGGTGCGTGCCGAGTTCGACGAAAATGCGCGGGCGCAGGGCGCTAATCAAAAACATCGCGAACGGAATGTGTCCCGCCCACGCCGTCTCTTCAAGCTGCAGCGGAAATTCCAGACACGCCGGATGTTCTAAAGGATTGAACATAAGTTAGTGATAAGTGATAAGCGATGAGTTTATTCTTTTCACTCATCACTCATTGCTTATTACTATCCGTTAAAGGAAGTTTCCCAATCAAGTATCGGGCGAATTACGCCGTCCATTTTTCCGGCGTAATCGCCCCGCGCCGTGTCGCCTTCGAGCGAATCAACGACATCGAAACTGACCGCTTCAAGCGCGTTGAAATGAATGCGCATCGCAGGCAGATAAGTAACGACGGCAAAGTTAACGAAAAATGAGCCTTCAGCCATAAAATTCGGCGGAATCCAAACGGTGCTGACGTATTCGCCTCGTTCCTTTTCGCGCCGATGCCATTCGCGGCTGACATCCTGGACGGTAAAAAGCTGCACGCGGTCTTGATTGAAAACCTGGAAATTTGGCAGAAGAATTTGTCCGCCCTGCAAAGCCTCATACTTAGCTTCAATGCCGATTTTCCCTCGAATATCGAGCGACCCGAAAGTCTCGCCTTTTTCATTTACCACCCTGACTCGTTTGAGTCGAACAAACTCGCTCGCGGGTGCGTTCGCGTCCGCGCTGAAATCGTGTTCGGCGGAAATTCCGAGATTCGAGCTCAAATAACTTCGCACGACTTCCGTCGCGTCGCCTTCCTGAACGATTGAGCCTTTGCTCAACGCAATCGCCCGCGTGCAGATGCGCGTCACCGCCGACATATCGTGCGACACAAACAAAACGGTGCGCCCCTTTTGGCTGACATCCTGCATTTTATTCAGGCATTTCTTTTGAAATGAAACGTCGCCGACGGCTAAAACTTCGTCAACAATTAAAATTTCTGGCTCAAGGTGCGCGGCGACGGCAAAGGCAAGTCGCATATACATTCCCGACGAATAATGCTTGACGGGCGTGTCGAGAAATTTTTCGAGTTCGGAAAAAGCGACAATTTCATCAAATCGTTTTTCAATCTCGCCGCGCCGCATCCCGAGAATCGCGCCGTTCAAAAAGATGTTTTCGCGCCCCGACAATTCCTGATGAAAACCCGTCCCGACTTCCAGTAGCGAGCCGACTCGACCGTGAAGTTCCACCCTGCCGCCGGTTGGTTTCGTGATGCGCGAAAGGATTTTCAAAAGCGTGGACTTCCCCGCGCCGTTGTTGCCGATGATGCCCAGCGTCTCGCCTGCCTCTACCTCAAAGCTCACGTCGTCGAGAGCACGCAGAGTCGTTCGGGTCGGGCGACGCCTAAACATCGACGCGAGGGAATCACGAAGCGTCGACGCCCCGACGCCGAGGCTGTAGGTCTTGGATAATTTGTCCGCCCGAATCGCAATCATCTATATGACATCCGCAAAGTCGTCCTCCATCGCCCGAAAAACGACGAGAGAGACGACGGCAATCACAGCAACGGAGACAGTCGAAGCGATCACAACCGCCCAATCCGGCGCATAACCAAACACGGCGCTCCGAAATCCTTCGATTATTCCAGTAAGGGGATTTATGGCAAAGATGAGGCGCCATTTTTCCGGGACAATTCCGAGCGGGTAGAAGATTGGCGAGGCTACCATCCAGATCTGGAGCATGAACGGTACCAGGAACTTCACATCGCGAAACCTGACGGTTAGGGCCGAAAGCATAATTCCAAGCGAGACCGCGAGTATACAAGTCAGCAAAATAAATATAGGCGCGAGCAGTAAATAGGTCGTCGGCTCCACGCCGAAATAAATGGATACGAGGACGAGAAGTAGAAGACTGATCGCGAGGTCAAGCGTGAGGGCGAGCGTTGCGGAGATTGGAACAAGTAGCCGGGGAAAATAGACCTTTGTAACGAGAGTGGCGTTATTGACGAAACTCATGCTCGCGACCGTTATCGCGCCGTACACGAACATCCAAATCGAAAGCCCGGATAGAACAAATGCGGGGTAAGGGGTCGAACCAGTATCGAACCGGGCAAATGTACTAAAAATCACGGTGAAGATAGCAGTGGTCACCAGCGGCTGCAGGACGGCCCAAGCGACGCCGATCAGCGTCTGCTTATACCTCACCTGAATATCTCGCAGGGTCAGCAATCGCAGCAGGTCCCGCCCTGCCCACAGCTCCCGCAGATTGACCGACGTTAGGGAGCGGCACGGCTCGATGACTGTCGTCGGCATTGTGTCTGGATTCCGGTTGGTCAATTTTAGACCTGTCGCCTCTTTCGGAGGCGTCGTTTGGTATCGACTATGAACATAGGTGTGAGCAGGCGGAGGATGAACGACCCGAGCTGACGGGGCGATCGGGCCCCACGCCAATATTTTCGCGCAAGCCGCATGGCATTCATCTTATCACCGTCCTGCAGTGCGATCCTCGCGTAGAGGAATTGCGTCCGCTGCCGACTTTCCCGCAGCTCCTCGAGAGAGAGAGAGCCCTCTGTGCCGGCGCGTTCCTGTGCGGCAAGAAGCTCAGAGAGCATCATGGATCGCGCGTTACTCGTATTGTGTGCGTGCCTTCGCCATGCCGAGAGCACGGTAGGGTCGAATGCGAATTCTCCACGATTCATGAGCTTTAGATACATCTCGTAATCCTCAAGCCGCGCTCTCTCGTTCCATGACACCTCAGAAAGCGCGCGACGACGATATACAACTGTTGAACTGATCGGAGCTCCGCCCGCAAGCAGCATGGCGTGAGGGTCTCCGTCGGGATAATTCGCCCATGTTTCGGGATAATTTACCGTGGAGTCTGTTGTCCGATCATCAGCGTCGACGATCCGGGCGTGGCCATAGCCCAAAACGGCGCCAGGGCGAGAATCCAGCAGATGGACGCGAGCGCTTAGGAGATCGGGCAGCCAATAGTCATCGGAGCCGAGATATGCAAAGTACGTGGTGTCACTTTTCGAAAAGCCTTCATTCAGCGTGCGGCTCAGGCCTCGATTTTCTCTGACGATAAGCTCGGCGTCGAACGGGCATTCCTTTAAGACGTTCTCGATGATTCCCGGCGAACCGTCCGCAGACCCGTCATCGATGACCAGAAGCTTTCGCGGCGCAAGCGTTTGCTCTATTATTGACCTCACGCACTTCGCAATATAGGACGCGTGGTTGTAGGACGGTACGAGCACGAAAACATCGGACGGCATAAGGTCACAGCCTAAAGCGCGGTTACGCAAAAATCAATCTTGATAAAAGTCCTATACTATCTGGATTCTCTCAACGTCGGCGGGACAGAGATCCTCGCCCTTGACGTTTGCCGGAACGCTCGGGCGAGCGGTATCGATCTGACCGTCGTTACCTCAAACGGCGGCGAGCTGGAGCCGGAATTCAGAGAATGCGCCGCGGAATTCATTCGCACCCCACGCCGGTTGCCGATCGATCCGGGATTAGTGCGTCGCCTACGTAGTGTCATCCTCAAAAAAGACATCGAAATAGTCCACGCACACCAGGCAGTTGAGGCAGTCCATGCCCATCTTGCATCGCGGGGCACCGGGGCGAAAGTGGTGCTCACTCACCATGGGTTTGTGGCGGACGCGAAGAATAAGCTCGCTCTGAGGTACCTGGTTCCACGTGTTGAGCGCAACTTATTCGTTAGTGAGGGCCTGCGGGAATGGTACAGAAACAAGGCAGGACTCGACGCGGATACACGCAGCGAGGTTTTGCACAACGGTATCGACATGAAACGTCTGAACTGCGTCGGGCCTTCTCTCAAAGCTGAAATCGGCATATCTTCTGACGCCATGCTGTTTGGGATGATCGCTAATTTTTACAATGCACCGCGAAAGGATCAAAAAACCCTCTGCGACGCCTTCGCCGAGTTCGCGGCGGTGCGCTCCGACTGCCACCTTGTTCTGATAGGCAGCATTGAGGGCGGGGCCGAGGGAAAGTTCGCTGAATGCGTAAAGATCGCAAATGACAATGGCCTTACGGGACGAATTCACTTCCTCGGCAGGCGGAAAGACGTTCCCTCGATACTCGACTCGCTCGATGTGTTCGTGCTCTCGTCGCTGCACGAAGGCTTACCGATAGCCGCTATCGAGGCAATGCTGAAGGGCATACCTTGCATCCTGTCAGACATCGCCCCGTTGAGAGAAGTCTCGGGAGATGGCCAGGCTGCGGAAATGTTTCGTCCGGGAGACGCTCACGATTTGGCAAAAAGTATGCGGATGCTTCGCGACGATACGGCGAGGAGGACAGAGTTGGGCGAGCGTGGCCACGTCTATGCGAAAGATCACTTTAGCATCGAGACGCATCTAGCGCGCCTGGTCAAAATCTATAACGAAACTCAATCTGCCTAGCGATCTGGATCGCGAATAAAGAAAAGGCGACCGTCGCGTGAAGGTCGCCTAAAGCACCAAATAGGAGAAAGGCTTATTGCCGTTGAAATTCGGGCGAGCCGAGCACGAGGCTGACGGCCTTGAACACCTCAGGATTTCCAGACGGGGCGAGCAGTCTGGCCTGGCGATTCCTCTGTCCGCCGTCTTCGCCTGCGGAGCGCATGTCAGGCACGTTCATCATCGCGTCGGCGGTCTCGCTGCCGGCCTGTACCTCGGGCAAAGGCTTTTCGAGTTGTGCAGCGAGACTTGACCTGGTCGCCGGCGAGATCTCTCCGTGCAGAATCGCAGTGATCGCCTGATCCAGTGTTTTTCGCTTATTTGTCGAATTGTAATGTGCGAGATCGACCTTCGTCCCGGGTATGCGATTACTCGCGACGGCGACTGCGAAGTTGAGACGCTCGAGCAGAGCGCCTGTGTTAACCCAGTCCTCAGCCGTGTCCGGATATCCTGTCGGGGCAATATATCCGTAAGGGACCTCACCGAGTTTGTTGAGCATCGCGATTAACGCCGGGCTCGAATTTGTATCGCCTCCAAGTGCGCGTATTGAGCTAACGGCGAGCTCGAAGGGCGATTTGATTTTTGCCCTGTAATTCTCCGGAGCAAAAAACTCTTTGTCAGTGAAGATCGCTGAAAGCGTCGCTTTGATGTCGCCCTTCGACTTGAGGAAAGCATCCGCGATTCTTGCAACATATGCGGCACTCGTCCGATCGCTGACGAATTTATTCGCGAGCTTCTTCGCAATAAACTTTGCGGTATTCGGGTGGCTCGACAGAATATCGATAACTTTGAGGCCATCGCCCATTCCACCTGCATTGATCTTCTGGCCGAGTACAGTTTTAGTCCCCTTATCGTGAACCCTGTCGTTGAAATAGAATTCACCGCTATCGATATCTTCCGGGACACCCATTACACGCCGAAGCCGCTCAATCTTTTTATCCTCATTGCCCTTTATGGAATTCGCAGCCGCGCGGCGATATCCGCGTGCATCCGCAATCGTCCAGCCCGTGAAAGCCTTTGCCACCTCGATGATGTCTTGCTGCGAATAGCCGCCGTCGACGCCGAGGGTATGCAGCTCCATCAGCTCGCGGGCATAGTTCTCGTTGATGCCACGTCGCGGACGCTGCTGCTGATTCGGCGCAGCCGATTGCATCTGCTTGAGACGGGCGTCGAGCTGTTCATCGTTCAGACCGTACTGTTCTTTCATGCGATCACGCTGTCGTGGATTGAGCTGACCGCGACGCATGGCTTGCTGCAGCCGATTTCCATTCCGGTTCGGCTGCATCTGCGCAGACGGCGAAACCGACTCGAAATTATCGAGATAGAAGAGCATCGCCGGATGCTGAGCCGTACCCACCAATAGGTCTTTAAAATTTCCGAGGGCGTTGGGGCGTAGAACATCGCGTTCATAGCTCGGGACGTACCATCGGACCGCGGCCTTGCCGGCGTAAACATTGAAGTGATTCTGCCAGAAATCAACCATCACCTCCTGCAGTTGCCGCTCGGAGTAGACGGCACGCAGCACGCGGTTCGAGATAATTTGCGGGATGAGTTGATTTGCCGGCTTTAGATCATATTCGCGGTAGAGGGCCTGCAGCTTCTGGCGCCGCTCGCGTTGTTCAGCCTGGTTTGCCTGTCCATCCGGATCTCGGGCTGGCTGAGTTACCTGATTCGCGGCTTGTGCCCCGCGACCGCCGTCAAGTTGTCGGAGCAAGGCCCCTGGATTTGGATATTTGGCAAAGAGCTCTGACGTTGCCATCCCGAATGCGTCGAGGTGCTTAACCTTCTGTTCGGCGACCGCGTCAGGCAGTGAGGCGGCACTAAGTTGAGAGTCAATATATTTCTTGATGCCCATCGACCTGACCTTCTCGATGTCGCCCGGCCGAGCGCCGTAGCCGAGCCGATTCAATATATGAAGCACCTTCTGTTCCTCGGTGAGCGGAGCTCGTTTCTCGGGTGGGAGAGCTGCCAACAACGTTGATGGCAAAAGCAATGTAATAATGACGGCTACAGCGAGCGGAGCCTGCTTTACGTAGTAAAACTTGTTCATAAAAACCTCAACGTTTATATCAGATTGCGATCGAAGACCGCTTTGTAACTTAGATGTCGCGAAACACAGCAAGGCCGAGAAAATCGCTCTCCGGGCGCGAAGGCTTATGAGCAAGACAACAATCCACTCACGGCCTTCATCCAAAGATGAACGGACAGATTCTTATTTTCCGCCTGCACTTTGTTGTAGAATCACCGATATGACCCGACATCTTTCCATCGTCAAGGCTCTTATTTTCGGGGCGATCCTTGCCTCCGCGACCTTCGCCCAGGGAACGTTCAGTGATCCTAATGCGGCCTACACCTTTGGCTTACCGGACGCTAAATGGAAGCTTACGAGCAGGCCGACCGCAATGCGGCCAAACGTCGAGTACGTTTTCATCGACCGCACGTATGGGCACCTCGAGGTGCGCCGCATTAGTGTTCAAAAAGCCGACCTGTTGACCGATATCATTCGGCAGGAAGAGGAAAAGCTGCAAATGTCGCTGATGGGCTACGTTGCGGGGAAAGAAGAGACCTTCACCGGGAGGTTTCGTGGTGTCGTGTTCAACTTCGAGTATGTCCAGGGGTCAAAGCCGATGAGCGGCCGATTCTATTTCCTGCGCATCAGTGACAACACCGTTTACGCACTACGATTTAAGGGGCAGAAGGACTCGATACGCTCGATTCGCGATCAGTCGGACTCGATAGCCCGCACGTTCGCTACGAGGTGACTAGCACGTTTGCTCCCGCAGGGATAAGATAGCCCCGTTTTGTGCCATTAATTCTCCGCGTGTCGCGAATGTCGGATGCGGTCATTCTCATTTTGGTGAGCGTCTCGTCGTCTAGCTCGGTTGCGACTTTCACCCGAAATCTTTCATTCTTCTCCAATAAACTCCAGGCCGTCTGTCCCGTGACCTGATACTTCTCGCACAAGCGTCGAGCCAGCTGCCGGCTCGTTTCATCATCGAACCAATCGAGAAAGCCCGACCGGCCCAACCCTTCGCGACATTCGGCGATTAAGATGATCTCGCCGCCCTCACTACAGGCTTTCGAGGCGGCCTCCAAAGCTTTGTGGGCCTGGATGAGATCGAGATCATGCGGCGCGCCACCACAGCTTACGACTACGAGTTCGCGCTTGCTGTCGATTCTGACTGTGTGGCCCTCCTTAAATTTTTCGCAAGCGACGCGGTGCGATTCCTGCCATTCTCCGCAGTCGAGGTCTGTGATGTCACCGGCCTCATTCACTACGGCGTTGACGGTAAACGAGGGCTTTGCGAATGCTGCCGCCTCGACGAACGCATCATGGACGGCGTTGCCCGCGAGTTTTGCTGTCCCGACACCGCTGCGTCGCGTCATGGTATCGCAGTCAAAAGCAAGCTTATGCGTCGCGGCGATGGTGCGTGAGGATGCGAGTCCGGGGCAGATCAGCTTCCTACCGCCTGTGAAGCCCGCAAAGTAGTGAAAATTTATTCCGCCGATCAGGAAGATATGATCGTGCTCGAACAGCGCGCGATTCAGCGACACCTCAATTCCGTCGCTTGTGTGTCCGACTTGAACGAGCCGAGCGAGATCGCGTGCATCGTGATCGAGTGTTTTGATTCGTTGGGCGATAAACGAAGTAAGGATTGCGGATTTCTCGGATTCCGTAACCTTCCGATGAATACCTGTCGCAAAGATAATTCTAATGTCGAATGGCGCAACTCTGTTTGCAATGAGGCGGCGCACGATGAGGTTCACTACCTGCCCGCATCCCGTGGAGCGCGTTGCGTCCGGAACGACAAGCAATACGGTTTCCCCCGAGTTTACGATCTCTTCGATCTGGTGCGAGCCAATGGGCGCAGATAATTTTTCGTTGATTTCAACGTCGGAGAGTGGCCGACCTCCGCGAGCAGCCTCGAGCACGCGAAACTGTTCTGGATCGTACGATAGAGGAAAAGCGCCGTCGCCGTATCTGAGATCGATCGTTTCCATCGCTAAGTCGCTAGTGCTGCTTGGCAGGCTCGAAACAGCGAGTCCCTGTCTCGCATAGATACACCGCTTCGGTTTCGCGCGACATCGTTTCCATTTGGATCGTGAGGTGATCGATAGCAAATTCATCGTGCAGGCGCTCACGCACCGAGGCAAGCAGGTTGGAATGAGCTACGCGTTCGTTATGGCTGATATGGGCGGAAAGGGCGTAAATTCCTGACGAAATCGTCCAGACGTGCAGATCGTGAACCCCGCCCACTCCCTCCGTTTCCCTAATGACTGACTCGACCACGGCGAGATCAATATGCCGCGGCGTGCCCTCGAGAAGCACGTTTACCGATTCGGCGACGAGCCGCCACGCACCGACGATGATGATCGCGCTAATCACGATACTGCACAGCGGGTCCGCCCATAGCGCGCCAAATAGGACGATCATGAGCCCCGCGATGATTGCCGCAATCGAACCCAGCATATCTCCTACGACATGCAGGAAAGCCCCGCGCATATTCAGGTCGTGCTTATGACCCGAATGCAGCAGAAAGGCCGCGATAATATTCACTACAAGGCCGCCGACAGCAACCACCGTTAATTCGAGACCGAGAACCTGGGGCGGAGCACTCCATCTCATGACCGCCTCGTAGATCACCCAGATCGACAGCAGGACGAGAGTGATGCCGTTGATGAAGGCGGCAAGGATTTCGATCCGATAGAAGCCGAATGTCTTGCGCGCGGTAGCAGGACGGGCAGCAAACCAGAACGATGCCAGCGTCAGGGCGATGGCCGCCCCGTCCGTAAGCATGTGGCCGGCATCGGCGATAAGCGCGAGGGAATTGGTCAACCAGCCGCCAATCGCCTCGGCAAACATATAAATGAACGTGATCGCCAGCGCGGCGCCGAGCTTGCCGCTGCGCCGCGCTGCGTGGTCGCGATGGTGGTCATCATGAGCGGCCATCGTCATTAGCGTCTCGACGCCCTTCCTCTGCGAGGCGATACTGTGTAACCGCCGCGATTGCCTTGGTCATCGGAAAACTCGAAGATGGCTTCGCTAGATGATGAAACGACTTGCAGTTTTAATGTCCCGTCCGCCGCGGCAAACGAATCGTTTCGTGACGCCCATGACAGACCCACAACCACCGACGCAACGACAACAATTATCGCAATGGCGCCGTAGATAGTGCTCCGGCGTATATTCAACCAATCGACATAAAATTTGCTATATTTTTTACCGTCCATGGGAGCGGCCTATTCCTCCTCGGAGCCCTGGCCATCGTTCTCGGGAGGCGGTACCAGCAGCGAAATGAGGATGGAGAGCAGTATTGCGCCAGCGACAGTCGCCAGCGAGATATTTATCACCGTCTGCTCGAACTCGTGATTCACATATCGCCGCAATAGGTCGGCAATGGGTGAGGCACCCCAGATCATTATCAGCCCTTGAGCAGCGAGCGGCAAGAGCATTTTGACCCCTATAAATGTCAGCACGAATGCGAGTCCGTATTTCAGATATTGAAAGCGATTCGCGAGGTCCGCGAGGAGAAAGAAGAACGTACGAAGCCCCAAGATCGCAAAAATGTTCGACGTGTAGACGATAAATCGATCAGTCGTGATCCCGAAGATCGCGGGGATCGAGTCGACGGCGAAGATCAGATCCGTAAACTCGACGGTGATTAGTACGAGGAGGAGGAGCGTTCCGGTGCGTACCCCATCTATCCGGGTGAAAAACTTTTCGCCCTCGTAGTGCTTGGAAATGCGAATAAATCTGGTTGCGAATTTAACGATGGCGCTGTCGTGCGGGTCGAATGCTTCGTCTGAGGGCTTGAACATCTTGAGGCCCGTGTAGACGAGAAACGCCCCGAAGACGTAGATGATCCAATGAAATCGCTCGACGAGCTCAGCCCCTGCGAAGATCATTATCATTCGCATTCCAAGTGCACCGATGATCCCCCAAAACAGAACTCGATGCTGGAACTTCTTTGGAACCTTAAAGAACGTAAAGATCAGCAGGAAGACAAACAGGTTATCGACTGAGAGCGAGAGCTCGATCAGATAGCCTGTGAGGAAGAGTTTTGCCTGAGTGAGTGCTAGGTTCCAATCGCCGGTTATCGCCCCGACCTGCCAATAGAGAAACGCATTAAAAAGCAGTGCGAGACCGATCCAGACGGCACTCCAACAAAGTGTTTCCTTTCGAGTCGGTATGTGCGCCGAGCGGTTGACGATGCCGATATCTACGAAAAGAGCGACGAGCACGACCGCGAAAAACACGGCCCATAACCAAAGCGGATATTCAATCGGAGTCATTCATCGAGAACAGGGTGCGTGTGGCCCTGTATGGCTCTCTCAAGGATCCTAATGATTTGTTCCAGGCCCTCACGGTCGACTTCTGTAAAGTCGTCAACCTGATCGCTGTCGACGTCCAAAACGCCGAAAACTTGGCCGTTTGAGGCGAAAATTGGTACGACGATCTCAGACCGCGAAGCCGACGCACAAGCGATGTGGCCGGGGAATTTATCGACGTCGGGCACGATAACCGTCTCACGGGTCGTGTACGCGTGGCCGCAGACGCCCTTATTGAATGGAATGCGAGTACAGGCGATTGGTCCTTGAAATGGGCCGAGTACGAACTCGCCACCCTTACCCAGGTAAAAGCCGACCCAAAAGAATCCAAAGGCTTCCTTCAGCACGGCTGCTACATTTGCGAGATTTGCAATGAGGTCAGTCTCGCCCTCGACGAGCGCCTCGATCTGCGGCTTGATTTCACCGTAGATAAGTTTTCGCGTCGCTCCAAGGGTAACTGCTAGGGCTTCGGCCATAACCCACAATTTTAGCCTGCGCTTAACGGAATGGCTAGCAGGCAATATTCTGATGTTAGAGCCTCCGCTAAGGGTTTCGAGGCCGAAACTAGCGGGCTGAGCCTAACGATGAGCGGGCTTCTCGAGCAATTCTTGCAGCCTCCTGCGGCGTCGCCGCGGTTGTAGTAAGATGCCCCATTTTTCTGCCTGGGCGCGGATCAGTTTTCCCGTAAAGGTGGAGCTTCACAGCGGGCATGGCGAGAGCCGCGGACCAGTTGGGCTCGCCGTTCGCCCAGAGGTCCCCAAGCAGATTCGCCATCGCGACGCTCTTATGGAACTCCGTTGAACCGAGAGGGAGCCCGCAGATGGCACGTACCTGCTGTTCGAACTGCGATGTCACGCATGCGTCAAAGGTTAGATGTCCGCTGTTGTGCGGGCGCGGGGCGAGTTCATTGATGAGCAGCCGGTCGTCCCTCGTGACGAAAAACTCAACGCAAAGCGTGCCCACGTAGTCGAGCTTCTCGGCCAAGCTGCGGGCAATGTCAGTAGCCTCAGCGGCGAGCTTTTCCGACATATTCGCAGGCGAGAAGGAAACATCGAGAATATGATTCTGATGCTCATTCTCGATCACACCGTAATGTGCGAACGATCCATCGACCCCTCGGGCGCACACGACCGATACCTCTTTCGCAAAATCTACGAAGGCTTCGAGGATCGACTCGCGTCCTCCCATTGATTCGAATGCCGCTCCCAGGTCACCGGCCGATCCAACTTTTGCCTGGCCCTTGCCGTCGTAGCCGAAGCCAGCAGTTTTTAGAACACATGGAAATCCCAACTCCGCGACACCTGTATCCAAGTTCTCGCAGGTTGTGATGTGCCGAAAGGGGGCGACCGGGAAGCAGTTCGATGAAAGGTACGCCTTTTCACGGAGGCGATTTTGAGTAATGTGGAGAATCTCGCCATGCGGGCGAACTGCGACAAACTCTGCCGCCGCGTCGGTCGCCGCGGACGGAACGTTCTCGAACTCAAACGTTACAACATCGACGCCTTTCGCAAATTTCCTCACCGCATCGAGGTCATCGTAGTCGGCGGTCGTTTCGAAATCAGCGACCTGTCCGGTTGGCGTGTCGCCTTCAGGCGAAAAAGTGTGGACGCGATAGCCCATCTTGCGGGCCTCGATCGCAAACATACGCCCGAGTTGCCCGCTGCCGAAAACGCCGATGGTGGAACCGGGAAGAATCACGATTTCAGTTTGGTCTTTAGGACAGATTTGGTTTGTTTGGATCGAAATGCATGGAGCTTTTTCCTTAGCTCTGGCCGCGAGTTTGCGAGAATCGAGATTGCTAGGAGCGCAGCATTCTTCGCACCTGCCGTGCCGATTGCCAGCGTTCCGACCGGAACGCCGGCGGGCATTTGGGCGATCGACAGGAGCGAATCGAGACCTTTCAGAGATTTGCTCTCCACCGGTACGCCGAGCACCGGCAAAATCGTCTGCGAAGCGCACATTCCGGGCAGATGGGCCGCCCCGCCGGCGCCGGCGATGATCACCTCGATGCCGCGATCCTCGGCAGATTTTGCAAAATCAAACAGCAAATCCGGCGTGCGATGCGCCGAAATGATCTTCGTCTCATACGCCACACCAAACGCGTCAAGAGTCTCCGCCGTAATCGTCATCGTCGGCCAGTCGGACTTGCTGCCCATGATGATGGCTACTAGCGGTTTTTCAGACTCCTTTACCATTGCTGTCTAAATAATAAATGAAAAAGGACGAAGCCGAAACTCCGTCCTTTATTAAAAACACCCATCGCTCTGTCCCAGATTCTGACAACTTACGCCGAGTAGCCTCTCGCTCCGTTCAAAGAATCCTTATGCGCTTGGTGGCGGATAGAGCCGCTCGAACTCCGGGTCGCCGCGGAGGATCGCGAGGTCGGGATCGTGAAGTACCCAGGCAGGATCGCGATTGCCCGTCTCCTTGGCCTTCGCGAGTGCGACGAGTGCGTCTTTAGAATTATTCATCAGGCAAAAAACGCATGCAACGTTGTAAAGGATCATCGTATCATCCGGGCGCAGGGCGATCGCCATGTCTGCTTCACGCTTTGCATCCTCGTAGCGTCCCTGGTGTGCGAAACATCCTGCGAGCAGTACGCGTGCACGAGCATCTTCGGGGACCTTCTTTAAATATGTCTCAAAGATGGCTATCCCGCGAAAAGTAAAATTATTCAATGCTTCCGTTTTTCCGAGGGCGCCGAGTGCGTTGCGGAGGGGTACGATAGTGTTGTAGTTTTCTCCGGCGTGGGCCATTGCCTCCTCAATAATTTCCACGATCTCCTGATATCGACCGGAAACGAATAGTGCCCGTCCAAGAAGATAGTACCCACCGTCAACATCAGGGTCTTTCTTGATCGCTTCTCGAGCCTTCTCGACAGCCGCGTCGTACCGCCCTTCGGCGAAATCCACCCACGCTTCGGCAAGCCTGATCTCCGGTGCGTCATTGCCATTCGCGCTCGCCTTATACGTTGCGGCAATCGCCCGGTCGATCCATTGCTGCTGGCGCTCAAAATGGTAATAATATTGCGCGCACACGTTTGCGATCCCGGCGTGAGCGAGTGCAAATCCTTCATCGAGGGCTACAGCGTTCTCGTACATCTGCAGGGCAACGTGCAGGTCCTGCCGCCCGACACGGCGGGCGTAATTCCTACCGCGTAAATATAGATCGTATGCCTGAAGGTTCTCGGTCGGCTTTGCGGCAAGGGCCTGCTGTTCCTGCGGCGAGAGGGTTATCCGCAGTGCTGCCGCGATCTTTGACGCGATCTCATCCTGAACCTCGAATACGTCCTCCATTTCACGGTCGTACCGCTCCGACCAAAGCGGGAAATCCGTCGCCGCATCGACCAGTTGAGCATTGATACGCAAACGATTACCCGCGCGGCGCAGGCTGCCGACGAGCACATACGATGCGCCGAGCTCCTTACCGATCTGTCCCGCAGTGACAGGTTTGTCGCGATAGGCCAACACCATTGCCCGTGAAAAGGTTCTCAACCCCTTGATCTTCGAAAGTTCGGTCGTGATGTCCTCGGTAATGCCGTCGCGCAGGTACTCGTCCTCTTTCATCCCGCTCAGATTCTCAAAATAAAGTACGGCAATGGAGTGTTCGTGAACCGCCTGCGGAGACCGCGTGCCGTGGATCGCGCTCGATTCGCCCGAGTGCCGTCCCGAGTCCAGGTCGCGTTTTAATCGCTTGAGCGCGGTCTTCAGATCCGTGGCGTTTTGATATCGCAGATCGCGGTCCTTCTCGAGTGCCTGCCCGATTATTCGCCCAAGTTCCTGTGGAAGCATTGGCTTGAGTTCGCTCAATGGCATCGGGTCACGATTAAGAATGGCATCGAATACCACCGCCGACGTATCGCCTTGAAAAGGC
>Ga0136611_10000232_pt1 | contig 34995 bp, 23 predicted proteins | sample AntDrymUQ2232306_2_FD_106645 | JGI IMG/M metagenome (GOLD analysis project Ga0136611, IMG submission 106645) | Polar desert sand microbial communities from Dry Valleys, Antarctica - metaG UQ223 (23.06) | ecosystem: Environmental > Terrestrial > Soil > Desert | place: Antarctica: Dry Valley...
CGTCCGCCGCAGCGCCTACCCGATTAACTCACTCAGCAGTCACTTCTTGCGGGTGCGCGCTGTCGTTGTCCCGTAAGATGCACGTCCCGGCAGGTTCACCGGTCAGCTCTCTCCTGAGTTCACGATGGCGTTAAGTCGCCCCGGAGCTTTCAAGTAGCAGTTGATCGACGCAACCTGGCGCCATTTGTCGCTGGACCGCCGCGTGGGGCACTACCGGGGCGTCTTCGCGCTTGCAGTGTTTGAATAAGGCGAGTGGCCGACGCTGTTGTAGGCGCGAATGCGATAGTAGTAGATCTTGTTTCCGGCCAAGCCAGTGTTCGAGTAAGTCGCGACGCCTGCCGAGAGGGATGCGATCTGAGTGAACTTCCGGTTATCGGTCGAGCGCTCGATCTTGAAGCCGGTCTCGTTCCCGGAGGTGTCACTCCAAGTCAGGTTGATCACTGTCTTGCTGCTCGCAACCGCGTTCAGGTCGGTGGGGGTAGATGGCGCCGTGGGCGCCTGCGTCACTACGATATTCACCGTTGCCGAGGTGGTGGTGGCGCCATGACTATCGGTCGCCATCGCGGTCAGCGCATGGTTGCCAGCCGGAGCGCCGGTCCACGTGATCGCGAACGGAGTGCCCGTATCGCTGCCGATCAAGCTCGCCCCCGAGTAAAAGTCGACACGCGCGACCCCGCCGTCATCGCTGGCAGCTGCGGCGACCGAGATCGCGGTGCCCGTCGGGAAAGATGCTCCTTCTGCGGGGCTGCTCATGCTGACGGAAGGAACGCCGTTATTCAATGCGCTCGCCTCCGTGGAGTTCGCGCTCTGCCCAGCGGTGTTGACGGCGGAGACGACGTAGAACCAGCGGGTGCCGTTGGTCGCGGCGGTGTCGGTAAAACTGGCCGCGGTAATTCCGCTCGCGATGGTCCCGTAAGGTCCGCCGCTCGTGGTCGCGCGCTTCACGTGGTAGCTGCTTGCTCCTGCGCTTGCGACCCAACCAAGCGTGACCTCATTGTTGCCTGACGTCGCGCTCAAGCCTGTTGGAGGAGCCGGGGGCAACGGTTGAGTGACCGTGATATTCACGGGCGCCGAAACCGTTGTTGCGCCCCGGTTGTCAGTCGCTGCCGCCGTGAGCACGTGCGAGCCGTCAGGAGGCCGGTTCCACGCGGCGGAAAACGGCGCCGCGTTGCTCGTGCCGATGAGAACATTACCGGCGTAGAAATCCACCTGGTTCACCGTTCCATCGGCATCGCTGACCGCTGCACTCACTGTGACCACCTCCGGGTTGGTGAATACTGTGCCTTCCGTGGGTTCGCTGATCGTTACCGTCGGAGGCGTATTCGGGACGCTCTTCACGATGCTGAACGAGTCGTCGACGGCGCCGGTGGAGCGCAGGAACTTCACATCCATGCGGTTGTCGGTGACGTCGATGACCAATGACCCAAGCCGAAGGAGCGAGACGAACATTGCCGGGTGCGGACTCGGGTTTGTGTCAGCCGTGCTGCCACCCCACCACGTGGTCGCTTTACCCGAGCTGCCGGCGACGGCATACACTGCTCCCTGATGCGCGGATAATCCGGTGGGCTTCTCATACACCCCCCCGGTAGCTTCGCTGCCACCGCCCGCGTCGAGTTTCATCGACGACGTGAAGGTGCTCGAGAGGCCGTAGTGACCATCGATCAAATAGGACCGTTCGTAGGAATGACTATGGCCGCCGAGGACCAGATCAACGCCGCCGGCCTCGAGCAGCGGAAGAAAGGTTTTCCGCATCTCCACCAGCTCCTTGTCTTGACTCGTAGAGTTATCCGAATCATGCGAGCCCTTGGTGTAGGGTGGGTGATGCCAGAACGCGACGATCCACTTCTGTGAGGTGGATTCCAGGTCGCTCTGAAGCCACATGGCCATCGGCCCGGCCTCGGTGCGATCCGAACTCATTGAGTCGAGGCAAATGAAGTGAATGTTCGCGTAGTCGAACGAGTAGTATTTCTCCGTCCCGGATGGTTCTCCGCCCGCCTCTCCCTCGGTCGGAAAGCTGAAGATGTCGAAATACGGAGCGCCGTTTGAGGTGTAGTATTCGTGGTTGCCCAGGGTCGACCAAAGAGGCGTCTCCCTGAGCAGCGTGGGATACATATTGAACACCGCGGCCTGGAACTCGGTGTCGGTGCCATTATTGTAGGCATTGTCGCCGAGCATGATCCAGAGATCGGTGTTTCGTGTCCCGGTGTAGTTGAGATAGGCATCCCGGACCGCTGCGGCATTCACGTTAGCAGTGCCTGAGTCGCCAATTACCCAGAGCCTTGTCGATTGAGGAGTGCCGACGGGCGGGGGAGTGAAGAAGGAGTATTCCGCACCTCCGGCGATCGTCTTTGTGCTCGAGCCGACGGAGTAATAATACTGCGTGTCCGCGGTCAGATTGTTGAGCGTTACCAAGTGCTCCGTGGTGCTCACCGGGTCACTCGCCGTCCCGGTAAGATTCGCGGGGTCCGCGCCGAAGCGGACGACGCTATCCGTCGCGACATCGGTGCGCCAGCGGACGATGAGTGAAGTCGGAGTCGCCTTCTGCAAGTAAGGTCCACGCGTGATCGCCGGGCCGGTGGTCACACCCAGCAACTCCAGGTCGAAGCTGATATCGCTACTCGTGCCGCTTTGCTGGTGGACCTCGACGGCGAGGACGTTGACGCCCGACACGAGCGCGGTCGTTGGGATTGTCGTCTCGTAAAACGTGGTTTCCTCACCGGGCGCTGCCCCGACCGCGACAGTCGCGAGGGTGGTGTAGCTGACCGGACCCGTCGGCAGGTTATCCCGGCGAATCTCGGTGCCATTGAGATAAATCGCCGCGCCATCGTCGCGGAGCAACCGGACCTTAAGCGAGGTGAAGGCGGTGGGATCCTGCACCGAGAACGTCCTCCGGAAGTAGGTCGTGATGTATTTGGCCGAAGAATTCGGCCCGAAGCTGACGAGCGTCCGCTCATCGGTGTCCCCATAGCCAAGCTGTGCCGGACCTGACGGCCACGCGGTGTCGTCGAACGATGCAGCGCGCCATGCGTCCGCCTGGTTTGAGCCGTTATCGAGATATTTCCAGGTCGATCCCGCAGAGATCAGAGCTGTCTGCGCCTGGCCTGGCGAAGTGAGCGCGAGCACACAGGAGCCAACGAGCGGCATGAAGAAGGCCGAGAGACTCCGCCAGGAGCGGAGGAGAGGGGACGCGGAGATCGTGTGCATATAGGAATGAGGCGATGACTGACGCAGGGGGAAGGCGGTGAGCAGAGTGACGATTGCCGGCCTGGCTCCCGCGAATCGCGCGGACCGTATGCAGGTCCGGCGAGACGTCAACCCGTTGCGTCAGTTGGGCACCGGCGGCGCATCCTGTCGATACCCTGCCTCGCTTACCCAAAACGCACCCCAGTCCCAATGCGACTTGGAGAGACCCGGACGCCTGCTCCGCAGAACTCAGAACCAGCGTCCCGCCGCGACGGGACTGCTGCGCAACGCGAATCCTTAAGAGGGCCCGTCTTCGGAGACGGGCCCTTTTGCTTTCTGGCGGTGCCCCGCGGGTCGCGCCGGGCGGTGGGTCGCCTTGCGCGGTGACCAGAAACTGCGGTGAAAGACGTAAACCTCCCGTTGCCGAATGCTCGTGACGAGCTATCGGAAAGTCTTCCTCCCCATGCGCGCTTTTCTCGCTCTCGTTCTCGCCTTCGTGCCGTGTGTGCTGTTCGCCGGGCCGGAAGCGGTGGTTTGCTTCAATGAGGTGCACTACCATCCCGCCGCCGGACAGCCTGCGGGGGAATGGATCGAGTTGCGAAATCAGCACTCGGTGGATGTCGATCTCTCGGGGTGGCGTTTCGATGGTGGGGTGGACTTTGTCTTCCCGGAAGGGACGGTGATCCGTGGCGGGAAGTATCTGGTGGTCGCGGCCAATCCGGGCGCGTTTCAAGCGGCGACCGGCGTTGGGGCGCTGGGACCCTGGAGCAGTGTGCTCGCGGATGGCGGCGAGACGTTGACCCTGCGCAATAAGAACGGGCGGATGATGGATGAGATCACTTATGGCGATCGCTCTCCGTGGCCGCTCGCGGCGGATGGATCGGGAGCGACGCTCGCGAAATTCAATGAACTCGGGGCAACGAGCGATCCACGAAATTGGCGGGCGAGCATCGGCACGGGCGGAACACCGGGGGATTACAATTTCACGGCGCCGCCCGGGACGACGGGAACGGTCGCGACGAGCCAGGCAGGGGTCCGACGCTATTTTACGTTCGAAGCCACGGTGCAGGACGCGTCGGGGAATAATGTGCACGGAACGACGGTTGGCGGTCCGGCATTCTCCAATCTGACGCCGCCGGCGCTCGGGGCGGGGCAGTCGATGGCGTTCGATGGAGTGGATGACTACGTGCAGGTGCTGGATACGGTGCAGCCACTCGCTTACACCATCTCCGCTTGGGTGCGGCCGGAGACGATTCGCGCGCAGTCGATCATCGTGCGCACGCATACGAGCGGACCGAACTCCTTCTTCTCGCACCAATTGCGAATGAATGGCGCGGGGCATTTTGAGCACTTCACGAATGACGGCGCGGCGCGCACCGTGACCGGGACGAGCGTGGCGCCAGCGGGCCAGTGGACTCATGTGGCGATCGTCGCGGGCAATACCGGCGCGATGCGTCTTTACGTGAACGGGGTCGAAGAAGGCACCGCCGTCGGGATCAATACGCTTACGACCGGGGGAAACCGCTGGATGATCGGATCGAACGGCGCGGGGCTCGCGTTCTTCCGCGGTCAACTCGATGACGTGGCGATCTGGCATACTCCCTTCAATTCGGCGGCAGTGCAGGCGCTCTTTGCGACGGGGATTAAACCGACAGATCCGGCACCCGCGAACGTCGCGCTGCAGAAGGAGGTGATCGCGAGCAGCCCGCCTTATAACGCGGATTTCACCGCACAGCGGGTGACCGATGGGAGCGACACGGACGTCTTCGCGACGAACTACTGGCTGGGACCGGATCCCACGCCGCAAAGGCCGCCGCAGTTCTTCACTCTCGATCTCGGGGCACCGCGCGACATCAAGCAACTCCTCATCCGCAACACTCACAATACGCAATACAACGACCGCGGGACGCTGAGCTTCCGCGTCCTCGCGGCGGCGAGCGTCGATGAGGCGAAGCAGCTTATTTCCCCGGTGCAGATTCTTGCCCGGACACTCGGGCGCGTGGACGGGCAGGCTCCAATCATCGCGCAGGCCTACAGCGAGCAGAATGGGCTGACTCCGACGACCGCGCGCTACTTAAAATTCGAGGTGCTATCCGCGGTGAACGACAACGCGGGCTTGAATGAGTTTGAGGTTTACACGGCCTTCAGCGGGACGGCTGCCGGACCTGTGACCGACACGCATCCACCGGCAATTCCATTGGTCTTCAACGAAGTCGCGGCGACGACTGCGGCGCCGTTTTGGATCGAGTTGCATAACTACGGAGCGGCCCGCCCGATCGGCGGTTTCCTGATCGCCAGCGAGTCCGGCGGGCTCTTCACGATTCCGGCACAGACCGTGCCGAGCGGCGGGTTCGTGACCTTCGACGCGACGCAGCTCGGATTCACGCCGGCCGCGAATGAGAAGCTCTTCCTCTACACGGCAGGCAAGGCGGTGGTGCTCGACGCGGCACAGGCGAAAACGGTGCATCAGGCACGGCAGGTGGCGGCGGTGCCCGGCGAGTTTTTGGCGACGACAAGCGGGGCGGAGCAAACGCCCGGGGCGCTGAACAACATCACGCTGCCGACGAGCATGGTGATCAATGAGATCATGTATGAGGCCCGGCCGCAGTATCGCGCCGGCGCGACGCCATTCGCCGTCAGCAAGGAGCAGTGGGTCGAGCTGTTCAATCGCAGCGGGGTTGCGGTGGACGTGGGTGGCTGGCGCCTGGACTCCGCCATCAGCTACACCTTCCCGGAGGGCACGAGCATTCCCCCCGGCGGCTTCATTGTCGTCGCGAGCGATCCCGCGGCTTTCGATGCGGCGCATCCGGGTGTGACCGCCTTTGGCCCCTTCAACGGCAATCTCGCGGCTAAAGGCGAGCGGGTGATCCTTAAGGACCCGCTCGGGAACGTGGTCAACGATGTCTTCTATCGCGGTGGAAAGCCTTGGCCGGAGTTCGCGCATGCGGGCGGCAGCTCACTGGAGCTGCGCGACCCCTGGGCGGACAACTCCGTGCCCGAAGCGTGGGCCGGGAGCGATGAAACGGCGCGCTCGAGCTGGGCGAACTACAGCTTTACCGCAGTCGCAAGGACACCGGCTTATACGCCAAACATCTTCAGCTTCCACGAGCTGAGGATGGGTTTGCTCGATGCCGGAGAGGTGCTGGTGGACGATGTCTCGGTAGTCGAAGATCCCGCCGGCACGAACCGTGAGCTGATGCAGAACGGCAGCTTCTCGAGCAGCACCGCGTCATGGCGGCTGCTGGGGAATCACGATCTCTCAAACGTGATCACCGAGGGCGGCGACAGCGTGCTGAAGATCGTGGCGCTGGGCGCGACGAACTATCATCCGAACGGCCTGGAGACATCGCTGAAAGCACTCCCCGGCGGGCCGCTGGTGCCGGTGGTCGAAGGGAAAACCTACCGCATCAGTTTCCGTGCAAAATGGCTGCGCGGCTCACCCCAACTGCATTGTGAGCTATATTACAACAAGGTCGTAAAGACGGTGATCCTCGCGCAACCCGCGACCGCGGGCACTCCGGGGGCACCGAACTCGACGCTCGTGCCGAACCTCGGTCCCACCTTCAAAGATGTCCGGCACAGCCCGGTCATCCCGGCCCCCGCGCAGCCGATCACGGTCTCTGCGAACATCAACGACGCGCAAGGCGTGAACGCGGCCACGATTAAATACTTGGTGAACGGCGTCGGCACGCCGCTGAGCGTGCCGATGGCGCTCGGCGCGGATGGTCGCTGGGCGGGGAACATTCCAGGGCAGAGCGCGAGCACGGTGATTCAATTCTGGTTGGAAGCACAAGATGGCGCCGCGCCAGTATCGGCGCTCGCTCCGTGGCCGGCGGGCGCGCAGAATTCGCGCGCGCTCATTCAAGTTCAGGACAATCGCGCGGCGAACGGCCGGCAGAACTTGCGCATGACGATGCTCAGCGCGGACACGAACGCGATGTATTTGCAAATGGACATGATGAGTCAGCGGCGGCGTGGCTGCACCTTCATCGTGAACGAGAGCGAGATTTTCTATGACGGCGAGTTGCGCCTGCGCGGCTCGATGTTCACCCGAAACAGTCCCGGCAACGGAGCATTCAACATTTACTTCCCCGCAGACCGTCCGTTCCGCGGAGTGCACGATAAAGCGAAATTCCGCATCAGCGGAAGGAGCGAAATCGTCATCAAGCATTTGATCAACGCGGCCGGCGGTTTGCCGGAAAACTACAACGACATCGCGTGGATGGTGGGGCCGCGCGCGGACATCGGTGGGACGGCGCGGCTGGAGTTAACGGAGTTCGACAGCGACTTTTTTGACGACGACGCCCCGGATGGAACGCAGGGCACCGCTTTCAAGATGGAAGGGATTCGCCAATACGAGAAGACCGTCGACGCAACGGCAATTGATGCCAAGCCCGAGAGCCGGAAAAAGCCTTGGGACCCGATCGGCTGGGTCTGGGGTTTCGACATTGGCAATCAAGGCGACAACGGGACGAACCCGGAGCTGTATCGGCACGGCTTGCGCTACAGCTCGAATCGCGCGCAGGACGACAATTCGAAAATGGTGGCGGCGGCGCTCGCTTTCAGCCAACCCGCGGGGCCGACGCTCGACGCCAGAGTCGCGGCGGCGATCGAGGTGGACGAATGGATGCGCTGCTTTGCGCTGCAGTCACTCTCGGGAATCGGCGATGCTTACGGCACCCCGAGCGGAAACCCGCACAACCTCAACTTCTACGCGCCGCCTGGCGCGGGAAAGGTGATCGCGGTGCCGTGGGATTGGAACTCTGTCTTTGCCAATCCCGACAACACCCCGCTGCTGCCGAATACCCACAACATAGCGAAGATCACAGCTCGGCCCATTTTCCAGCGTCTCTTTTGGGGCCACGTCCGCGACCTCTGCGAAACCGTCTTCAAAGGAGCGTATATGGCGCCGTGGTTTTCTCATTACGGGGCGCAAACGGGAGAAGGCTACGGCAGCTACACGAGCTACGTCGACCGGCGCCGCGCCTACGCGCTCTCGCAACTGCCAGGCGTGCTCGCTTTCAACATCACGACGAACGGCGGCAACTCTATCACCGTGGACAGACCGACCACGATCCTTGCTGGCGATGGATGGATCGACGTGCGCGAAATTCACGTCAATGGCTCACCGGAGGGAGTGCCGGTGACGTGGGTCGACGGCGACAGCTGGCAGATCACCGTTCCAGTCGCCCCGGGCACAAACACGGTGACTTTGGGCGCCTTTAATCACCAGGGAGTGCAGGTTGGCACCGACTCGATTGACATCACTGGCACGGGCGCGGTCGTTCCGGCGACGGCGGCGAACCTCGCCGTGTCCGAGATCCTGTATTCGCCCGCTTCTGATGCTGTCGCGGAGTTCATCGAGATCGTGAACATCGGTGCGCAGGCCGTCGATCTGACCGGGTGCAGTTTCACCGCCGGAATCGAATACGTCTTTCCAAACAACACGACCTTGCCGGCGGGAGGCCGCTTGGCGATTGCGCAGGCGCAGTTTTTGAACGGAACGCGCCTCTCCAATGAAGGCGAGCGCCTCACGTTGCACGGGCCGGGCGGAGTGGTGATTCGAGACTTTAGCTATGGCCTCCCGCCGCTCTGGCCAGATGCTTCTGGTGGACGAAGTATCGTGCTCATCGCGCCTCGCACGAACCCTCAGCACGGGGACCCGCGGAGCTGGCGGGTGAGCAGCGCGGCGGGGGGCACTCCGGGAGGTTCGGACACCATCCCTCTCCCGGCTGATCCGCTGGGCGACGACAACGGGAACGGCTGGACGAACCTGCTCGAATACGCGGTCTCCGTTCCGAGCCTCACCACCGGGCGAGACGCTTCGGAGCGCTTGACCCTCTCCTTCTTACGCCCTCTCGCCGCGGACGAAGTGCTCTACCTCGTGGAGACTTCGAGTGACCTGAACACGTGGCTCGGCGGGGACGCGGCCGTGGAGCGCGTCACCCAGGGGGCGCCGGTCGACGGCATGGTCGTTGAGACCTGGCGCACGGTGGGCCCGACGCAAGGGCGGCCACGGCAGTTCATCCGGCTGCGCGTGCAGCTGCGGCCTGATCGCTGAGGCGAGGCGGAAAGATCAGCGCGAGATCGACCGGAAAAAGTGTTGTTCTTCGCCGGGGGCGACCGGCACCACGACGGTCGCACTCCCATCTGCTGCCGTCGTAAAATTCACCGCGTCCGACCACGCCTCCAGATCGAGCGAACGCTGGAGCGTGTAAGGCGCGCTCGGGGTTCCTTGCACCACGATCCGCACCTCGGCGGGTTCGCGCACCAGGCTGACGAACTTCGGAGGAACCGGGATGAACCGGGCGCTTGCGTTTGCGTTACCTGAGAGCGCGAGCGTGATCGTTGGCGTCGAACCCGACGCTGCTCCACTCCAGCCAGCGAACATCCAGCCCGTCGCTGGGATCGCTTCCAGCGTCACCGGAACGGTGTTGAAATAGGTGCCCGTCCATGGATACGGCGCCGCTCCGACGCCAGGGAGTTGGCTGTTCACCGTGAGGCGGTTGACGCGAATTGCACCCGCTCCGGGGTTGCTGACATTTACGGTCAGCTGCGACGACGCTCCCAGCCCGAACGTGCTGGTAAAATGCTGCCGCACGTAGCCGGCGCGTTGGTTCACGAAATCCCGCACTGCTCCAACCCGGCTCTGCCAGTCGGCGACAGAGTCACCGTTGGTGCGCCAGCGCCGGATGTGTTCATCCATCGCCGGCTGCAGCTCCCCTCTCATCGCGTCGACGACCGCTGTCGCACGCGCGGGTTGGAAGGAGGAGTTCAGGAGGTCAGCAGCGGTGTTGATGAAATCGCGCTTGAAGCCGGGGTTAGTCAGCAAACGGCGGAGGAACGCCGTGCCCCACGCGTTGTCGAAGCCCGCGCGTCCGTTGGGCGAGATCGCCACGGCGAGCGTGTTCTCCGTCACGCCTGGGCTCCACGGGTGTGCGAGCCCAAGGTCGATATCGAAAAGGAACCAGCGCCAGCGCCCATCTTTTCCGCGGCCGAGGGAAACGTCCGGCTGAGCCAGTCGGCGCCGCCACATGCGCGTGTTGTTCTGCGGCCAGTCGACGTTCGCGTAATAGATCTCGCAGAGCTGGTAGAGGAGGAATTCGTCAACATCCATCCGCGCCCGCACGTAGTCGTAGTCCGCCTGGTTCGCGAGGCTGCGGGTCTCGGCATAATTGCGCAGCGCGATAAACGGCGCCTCATCCCCCGCAACGCCTTCGTCGATCGTGCCGGGACCGGAGAGAATCACCACTTCATCCGGGTCGACGCCGTAATGCGCCTGCACATAGCGCGCGTCTTGTTGCTCGCGAATCGTGAGCACGCCCCAGTATTCGCCATCCAAAAAGATCGACGTCGGTCGAGAAGACATCACGTCGACTCCGAGCCCGCCCGCGAGCCGCGCGGCGAGGTCATCACGGATTCTGGCGAACTCCCAGTCGTTCCCGAAATTGCGTAGGCGCAGGTGGCGGAAGGAAGTCAGTGGCGTCCCGTCCCCAAGCTTCTTGAGGTCCGGGAAGATCGGGAATGAAATCACGTTGTCCGGCGCCTCGTCACCGCGCGCTTTAATCCCGAACGATTTTTGCCGGAAGGAACGCGACGACTGCCCCTGGATGTCGATGACCGCCGGTTCGATGAACCCCGGCGCACCGCCTGGCTGAAAAAACTCGAGGTGCGCCTCTCGTTCCCACGCCTTGCCGCGCTGCGTGTAGTTCGCCGGCGTGTGCCCCGTGAGCGGTTCGTTGGGATTGGCGGCGCGGTATTGATCGAAGACTGCGCCGAGCATGTAGATGCCGATGTTGTAGTCGAAGAGCCCGGCCGGTGGAGTGGTGATCGCCAGCACCGGGAGATTGTCGGTTCGCGCCGCGTCACTCCCAACAAAGTAAGTGTGCGTCGTGATCGGCCCCGACAAGGCGTTTGGGCGAAAAGCACGAGCGCGCACGACACTCGCTTTGCGCACTTCGCCATTCGGCGGCTTCCAGCCGTCGGTGTGTTGATTCGCGGTCGACGTGCCTTGAATCATCGAGATCCCGTTTGGCTGGCCGGCGCGGCTGGCGACCGGAAGCGTTCCGCTCACCACCGGCGAAGACTCACTCGGCTCTGAGCCATCGAGGGTGTAGCGCAGCGTGACATCCGGCTCCGTGCTCGCGATGCCGAGCGCCAGTGCATCGGTGTAAAATCCACCGGGCGCGGAAAACACCGGCGCCTGGTAGACGAGGCTTTCATAAGGCTGCGACGCGGTGTTCGAGCCGCGGGGTGTCGGTGTCGCGAGGTATTTCCACCCGCCGACGCCGTTCGGGTGCCGCCCGAGACTCACGTCCCGCCGCAACCTTGCCGCAGGGGCGGCGTCCGCAGCGGTGCCGTCCGGCTTAGTCAGAACGACAGGTTCGCCGTCCGAGCGGAGTTCGAAATTCGTGTGGAGTGGAGCGCCTGCCACTGCCCGATTTTCCCCGGACACGAATACCACGAGGTAACCGCGTGGCGGCAGCGTAACCGCAGGGAACGTCCATTTGAAGGGCGCTGCCGGCTCATCCGAAAGCCCCCATTCAGCGAGATTCACCGACGCATCCGAGCCGTTCAGAATCTCGACCCAGTCTGGCGAATCACCGTCTTCGTCCTCAAGGCTTTCGTCGTTTAACGAAACGACTTCATTCAGCACGACGCCAATGTTCAGTGAGGGCGGGGGACCGGTGAGCGCATCGATCTCGTAGACCCGCGGCCCGCTTGCCGAGGTGCGCGTGAATTCAACCCGGAACTCGAGCCCTTCCACCACGCCACCCGCGAAGGTGCGCACGACTTGGCCGTCGAAGCCGTTGTTGTCAAAGAGGTCCCGCTCAACACCATCGACGAAAAACCGGACGAGTTCGGCGTCCCGCGCCGTCGTCGCTCCGTCGCCTGCGACCGTGAGCCGATAGCCCGCGAGCGGCACCGGCGCCGTGGTGCGCCAGGCGAGAAAGTCGACCGTTTCACCGCCATCGCCCATTATAGCGTTCCCGTTGTCCGGAGTGCCGCCATCGGCAAAGAGGAAGTCGCCAGCGCCGTTCGGGCCGTGGGTCCGGCCGAACACTTCTTCAGGCGCATCGTTGTTCAGGCGGCTGCTCGCGCTGAAGCTTGTGCCCTGTCCCGGCCCTTCGCTGTCGAGTGCTGCGGCGCCTCGGCCGGTCAGCGAGTTCGTGCCCGCGTTAAAGACCAGGCGATCCAGAAAGCTGCTGCTCTGCTCGCTGATTGCCCCCGTCCCGTCGATTTCCGTCATTCGCACCCCCGTCGCGCTCAGCCGCGTCACCTCGAGCCGGAACGCCCGGAGATTCGCCGTCGGCCCCGCGAACGCGGAGTCGGTGATGAGCAGCGGCGCATTGGTATTTGGACCCGGCGAGCCCGGAATCGTGCCGCCGGAGATCTGTGAAAACGTGACGCCGTCTGCGCTTGCGAAAAGGCGGAACGAGGACGCCCCCCGCTGCGTGCTGCCCGGGCCATCCTGTGACATCCGGAGCGCAATGCCCGAAAGATTCACCGGCGTCGGCGTCTGCCACTCAATCGCATCGACCGTCCCAGCGGCCGGACCATCCGCGAAGATCGCGCTCGTCGGCTCGACCCAACCGTTGTTGGTCGTGAAGCCGAGTGCCGACCGTGGATCGGACAGTCCGCAGCAGGCATTCTGTGGCGTGGAAAAAATGACCTCCGCTCCCTGCGCGACATCGAAGAGATCGTTCGTCGCGCCGCCCCCGCCGCCTGTGGAAAAAACCGGCGCGCCTTCGAGAGTTGCGAGGGTGACGGCGGCAGCGAACGCGAGCGAGCGAGGGAAATGCACGCGCGAAGTCTAACCAGTTCGCCCCGCTGAGCATCCGAAAAAAGAGGGGGTCATTGTCGCAGCTCCGTTGCGCTCCGCATCCTCGCGTGCTACTGAAGAAAAAACTCGGTCGCCGCAAAGAAAAGCCTCGCATTGTTCGGGGGAACTGAGAAAACACACGTCCGTCCTCCAGAATCAACCCCCGCTGGCCACGAGCCCGCGAAAACTCCAACCACAACCTCAATGAAAAATAATATCCTCAGCAAAGCCGCTCTACCGGCCACTGTCGCTTCCCTCACTCTCCTCTGCGCCAGCCGCGTGCTCGCTCAGGAGGGCGTCGATGGCGACCTGTTTGATAACGCCACCGTCACCTCCAACTCCGCTCTCGTCGAATGCTGCGGAAGCTCCCAGGCGAACAATATATTCGAAGGGCCTGATGGCACGGGGGGGGTCGAGGCGACCACGACAATTTTTGCGGACACGCCGGGCATCGGCTTCACGAATTTCATCGAATTTTCGATCTTCTCCGCTCAGTTCGTGAACAGCGTCACGCTCATCAATCGTTCCGATAATGGGACGGAAGGAGGCAGCCGCTCGACGGCGGGCTTCACCCTTTTCGCCGACACCGACAGTAATGGCATTTTCGAGACAACGCTCGTTCCGCTGACTGATCCCCTCGATAGCGGTGTGAACAACGTTTACAGCTTCGCCGGGGTGACCGCGAGTTCCTTCCGGGCAGAGTTCACCAACGGCACCCAAGCCGGTGCGCGCATCGTTGAGCTCGACGCTGTCCCGGAGCCGGCGAGCTTCGGCCTGCTCAGTCTCGGCGCGCTCGGACTGCTCGCCCGCCGGCGCCGGGCGTAAGTTCGATCTGCATCGGTTTCCAGAAACGCCGCCCGTGAGGGCGGCGTTTTCTTTTTCCGGGATCGGGTCCCTTGGCCGATTGGCGGTTTTTCTCCATTAGCGCAGTGGACGCCTCCGCCGTGTTCACCTACATCCGCCGCACTTATGGCATTCCTCAACGAGCACTTCCTGAAGCTGAAGGCCGGCTACCTTTTCCCCGAGATCGCGCGGCGCGTGAAGGCTTTCGCCGATGCGAACCCCGAGGCGGCGACACGCATCATCCGCTGCGGCATTGGCGACGTCACGGAGCCGCTCCCGGCCGCCGCGTTGAAGGCCATGCACCAGGCGCTCCACGAGATGGGCAAGCGCGAGAGCTTCCACGGCTACGGCCCCGAGCAGGGCTACGAATGGCTCCGGCACGCCATCGCCGAGCACGACTTCCGCGCGCGCGGCCTCGAAGTCGCGGAAGACGAAATCTTCGTGAGCGACGGGTCGAAGTGCGACTGCGGCAACATCCTCGACATCCTCGGCGCCGGGAACCGCATCGCCATCACCGACCCCGTCTATCCCGTCTATGTCGATACCAACGTCATGGCGGGCCACACCGGCGAGGCCGACGCGAGCGGTGCGTATGCCGGGCTCGTCTATCTCCCGTGCACCGAAGCGAACGGCTTCGTCCCCGAGCCGCCCGCCGAGCACGTGGATGTGATTTACCTCTGCTTCCCGAACAACCCGACCGGCGCCGTGGCAACGCGCGCGCAGCTTTCCGCCTGGGTCGAGTATGCACGCGAACATCAGGCGCTGATCCTCTTCGACGCGGCTTACGAAGCTTACATTTCCGACCCCGCGCTGCCGCGCTCGATCTACGAGATTCCCGGTGCGCGCGAGTGCGCGATCGAGTTCCGCTCGTTCTCGAAGAACGGCGGATTCACCGGAACGCGTTGCGCTTTCATCGTCGTCCCGAAAACGGTGCTCGCCACCATCCCGAGCGACCCGCGACCAGCAGGTCATCCTGAGCGAAGGCGCCCCAGCGCCGCAGTCGAAGGACCCGGCGCCACCGAAAGAACCGCAACTCATCCACTGCACCCGCTCTGGGCGCGCCGGCACACCACGAAGTTCAACGGCGTCAGCTACATCGTGCAGCGGGGAGCGGAGGCGCTTTATACCGACGAGGGAAAAGCGCAGGTCGCCGCCCTGATCGCGCACTACATGGGCAATTCCGCCATCCTCCGCGAAGCCGCGCGTCGCGTCGGCTGGCGGGTCTATGGCGGAGAAAATGCGCCCTACATCTGGGTCTCGACGCCAGCGGGAACCACCAGTTGGGAGATGTTCGACCGCATGCTCGGCGAGGCGAACGTGGTGGTCACCCCCGGCAGCGGTTTTGGTGCGATGGGCGAAGGCTGGTTCCGCATCAGCGCGTTCAATTCACGCGCTAATGCCGAGGAAGTCGCGCGGCGAATCGCGGCGATCGCCTGGTAAATCAGATCGCGGCTGCAGACTGAGAAGTTCCCGTTTTCGCCGCATCCGCCGCGCGCCAGAGATACCAGGCGGCGGTGGTCGCGTGCGGGCGCCAGCGTTCGCCGTAGGCGAGCACTTCTTTCGGCGTGGGCATCGCGGGAAGATCGAAGGCGAGGCGGAAGCCGTTGCGAACGCCGAAGTCATCCGCAGGCAGCACATCGGGGCGGCCGAGCTTGAAGATGAGGAGCATCTCGACGGTCCACCGGCCAACACCGCGGACTTGCGTGAGGCGCGCGATGATTTCCTCGTCGGGCAGCTCGCGGATCGCGCGGGAACCGGGGATGGTGCGGTCGAGTGTCTTCGCGGCGATGTCGCGGATCGCGGCGATTTTCGCGTGGGAGAATCCGCAGCCGCGAATCGCGGCGTCATCAATGCTCGCGAGCTGGCCGGCGCTGGGGAATCGCCGACGGGGAAAGAGCGCGCAAAAGCGGCGGAGGATTGCCTCCGCGGCGGTGCCGTGGAGCTGCTGGTGCGCGACCGCACGGACGAGGGACTCGAACGGTGTGCGCATCGTTTCCGGGGCCAACGTGCAGGGGCCGATCGTCCGGATCAGGCGCCGCATCACAGGACAACGCCGCCGCAGGTGAGCGAGCGCGGCAGGCGTCACGAAGCGCCGACGTTACCCTTCCTCGCTTGGCGGGCCATTATCCTCGAGGCTGCGCAACACGTCGGTGCGATCCTCGACTTCGTCCCAGACATCGCGGGAGACGTAAATCGGTGAGCCCTGCTGAATGGCCAGCGCGAGGCAATCGCTGGGGCGGCCATCAAGCTCGATAATCTTCTTTTCGAAGAGCTCGTTTTCCGCGGTCAGAATGAGGCGCGCAAAGTAAGTTTCGCTCTTTAGATCGTTAATGATCACGCGCTCCACGCGGGCGCCCAGCGCTTTCATCAAGTGCGCCATCAGATCGTGCGTCAGCGGCCGCTCCTTCGGCGTGCCGCTCATGAACATCGAGATCGCGGCGCCGACGCCTTCATCGACGTAAATCACAAAAACCTTGTCGTCGTTGCCGATGAAAACTGCGCGCCCGTTATTGAAAGGAAGCACCGCGCGCACTTGAACTTCAACGACCGGTTTACTCATCGCGCGGTGACGCTAGCGGCGCCGAGGCTGATGACAAGATGGAGCACGGTTCCGCGAGTGGATTTGTCACCGCTTTCGCAAATCGCAGAAAATGCGAAGCACTCATTGCAAACCCCGTGGCTTTCCCGTAATCGCGCGCCCGCATGCAGCCTCCTTGGGATATCCCCGCCGCCATTTCGCTCTACAACATCGACCGTTGGGGGCTCGGCTATTTCACCATCAACGAGCGCGGCCACATCGAAATTCGCCCGACCCAGGGAGCCGCGCCGCGGATTGATGTCATCGAAGTAATCGAGGAGGCGCGGCGCGAGTATGGCCTCGCTTTTCCGATGGTCTTGCGCTTTCAGGACCTGCTCCGGCATCGCGTCGAGACGATCAACAAGGCGTTCATTTCGGCGATCGAAGAGGCGGGTTACAAGTCGCCGTATCGCGGCGTTTTCCCGATCAAGGTGAACCAATTGCGCGAGGTCGTGGAGGAAATCATGGACGCCGGAAAACCCTTCCACTTTGGGGTGGAAGCGGGGAGCAAACCGGAGCTGCTCGCGGCCCTCGCAATTCACCGGGATCCCGAATCGTTGATCGTCTGCAACGGCTACAAGGACGCGACGTTTATCCAGAACGCATTGCTGGGATCGAAGCTCGGGAAGCGCGTCGTCATGGTCGTCGAGAAGCTCGAGGAACTGGCGCAGATTCTTGCCGTTTCGAAGGAGGTCGGAGTTGAACCGATGATCGGGGTGCGGGTGCGACTGGCCGCGAAGGGCGCGGGCAAATGGGCTTCGAGCGGCGGGGAAAATGCGAAGTTTGGCCTGAGCACGGCCGATCTTGTTTCCGCGAGCGAGACGCTGAAGCGCGAAGGGCTCGCGCACACCCTCAAGCTCGTCCATTTCCACGTCGGATCGCAGGTGCCGGACATCGGCACGATCAAGCGCGCGGTGCGCGAAGCGGCGCGTTTCTACGCCAAGCTGGCGAAGATGGGGCACGAGCTCGGCTACCTGGACGTCGGCGGCGGACTCGGCGTCGATTACGACGGATCGCGAACCGCGTTCGATAGCTCGACCAACTACTCCCTGCACGAATACGCGCGCGACATCGTCTATAACATCATGGACGTGTGCGATTCCGAGAAAGTGCCGCACCCGATCATCGTGAGCGAGAGCGGCCGCGCGATCGTCGCCCACCACTCGATGCTCGTCGTCGAGGCGTTCGGTTCGATCGAGAAAGAAAGCGCCCCAGCTCCGGTCGAGAGCCGCGAGAACGATCCCAAGCTCGTCGGTGACATTCGCGACATTCAGAAAGCGCTGACGCGGCAGAACCGGATGGAGTCGCTGCACGACGCGCAGCAGATCAAGGAGCAGGCGCAAGCAATGTTCGACCTCGGGCTGCTCGATCTCGAGGCCAAGGCCTGCATCGAGACAGTCTTCTGGCTGATCGCGCGGCAGGTCTTCGATTTCTGCGCCGGGATGAAGTATGTGCCCGATGAAGTGAAGGAGCTGGAGACCGCGCTGAGCGATCAATACGTCTGCAACTTCTCGGTTTTCCAATCGCTCCTCGACCACTGGGCGCTGGGGCAGCTCTTCCCGGTGATGCCGCTCCATCGGCTCGACCACTACCCCGAGCGGCAGGCGATGCTCGTCGATATCACCTGCGACAGCGACGGGAAGGTCTCAAAGTTCATCGATCTTCAGGACGTCAAAGACACGCTCTCATTGCACAAAATCCGCCCCGGCGAGAGCTACCTGCTCGGGTTCTTTTTGATGGGCGCTTACCAGGACATCATGGGCGATCTGCACAATCTGTTCGGCCGGGTGAATGAGGCGCACGTCTTCCTCGATGAGGACGAGGAGAGCGGCTGGTATATCGAGGAGACGATCGGTGGCTCGACGATCGCGGAGGTGCTCGGAATGACCCAGTGGGATAAGACCGAGATCGCGCGCCTGGTCAAAGCGCAGGTTGATGAGGCAATCAAGAGCGACCGCCTCAAACCGAATGAAGCGATGAAGTTACTCGCCGCTTACGAGCGCGCCTTGCAGGGCTACACCTATCTCACGTTCCAGAACAACGGCCACTCCCGGGCTCCCGCGCCCTGATGCGGGGCAAGAGCCCGGTGACGGACCGGCCCGTGACTCGCACACGTGGTCGGCCTCATTGCGCTCGCCTCCTTGAATGTCGAGATCTTCCATCGTCCCCCTGTTGCGGTGGAAGATGCCGTCCACCGGCACGAGTTCCGGGATCCTTACATCCGCGCCACAGTCTGTGCAGTGCTCGCGGAAAGACGTCGCATAAATCCCCGCAATTGGCGCTTGGCAGCGGAAAGATAGATATCCGCACGAATCACGAAATGGGCGTCGCCTGCAATTTCCGACTGCACCTATAAACTGGCCATGAACGACGATGCAGTGCAGACGGCGATGGCCAGAGATCCGTTATGGACAAGACGAAGCCACGGCGGCTTTGTCGTTGCGCCGCAAGCTGATGCCGAGACCGAACGTGCGGCAACCCAGGACGGAATGGAGTGCGTCTTGGAAGCGCATTCCGTCAGAGCTTATGTCCGCGGTTTGCCCGTCCAGATTCTCGCGACCTGCGCGGACGGAGTTATTGCAGTCGTGGGGCACTGTTTTTCAATTAGTGACGAGCCCTCGGTTCCGGAAGTGCCACACCCTCGTGAATTCAATCACGGATTCCATGAGGCATTTGTAGCGAAGCATTTTGGGAAGTATGCATTGCTCTGCCTGATGGAAAAGAGCGCATGGATTGTCCCCGACAGTGCGGCCTGCCTCAGCATATTCCACTGTGCCGCCCGCGGCCGTGCGGCATCGAGCCCTCGTTTAGTTGCGCAGGGCGAGCCGGTGCGGGATGGGAAGTGGCTCGAGGTGTTCGCAAAAGTGCGTCGGGAAACAGGCCTTTGGTATCCTTTGGGTTTGACGGGTATCGAGACCGTCAAGCTGTTGCTTCCCAATCACATCCTGAGGCTCGGGGATCCCGAGCATCGGAGGTATCGTTTCGGTCTTGGACAACCTGCCTCGCCGCTGCAGGGAACCGGGACTCCGGGGCAAGTCGCCCACGCATTGCGCAACGCGGTGGCTGCCTTGAAGCGCCTGTCACCCGTTGCCTTGCCGCTGACAGCGGGGCAGGATTCGCGCGCCCTCTATGCTGCGCTTCAAGCAAGTAACTGCCGGACTGAACCGTTCTTGAACTACGACCATGGCGTTACTTCACCCGTTGATCGGGATACAGCTGCGGGTTTAGCAGAATCTTCGGCCGACCCATTGCATTCCGACCTGCCTACCCATGGCGTGGGCGTTGAGATGCCCGGGTTTGGCGGGGAAATAGGACGCGGCTTCTACTATCATCTGGGGAAAATCCCGTGCCGGTTGGCTCCTGCATTCATCGCCGTGCGGGTCGGAGTCGAATCTATTCCTGAAAGCATCGCCGTGATGGACGCCTGGCTGGAGCCGTTGAGTCATCTTCAGGCTAACTTGATCCTCGATCTCCTTTACCTGGAACACCGGGTGGGAACAACCATGTCTCCGGTGCTCGCGATTCGCGGAGCGGACGGAATTCCGGCGATCGCGCCGTTTCTGGCGCCAAGTGTCATTGACGGTATGCTTTCGCTTTCGAGACGGGCGAAGCAGCGAGGGGATTTAGGAAAGATTATCGTAGCCAAATTGGCCCGCCGACTTAGCCGTTTTCCTTATAATAGGAGCCTGCCTGAGTTTGGTGATTTGCTTGATAACTTACGGCTGGGAAACTTCGGCGTGCTTTGGGATGCTGACTATGGCCCGCTGGGAATGAAAGCATTGGGGCGTGGAGTTTCCAACCTCCCGCGGTTTTTGCGCGCATGGCTCGTGCTCCTGCGAAATCGGCTGCGAGGATGATTCGGATGGGATTAGTCATCAGCTGTGTGGCGAAAGTGACTTCACCCCGCGAACTGCCAAGATAGCTTAGCCCTTCGACGGATCGAGACAACCCCGCTTCTTCGCAATGGGCGTCCCTGCTAAGACGGGAGGGTGTGCACTTCGTCGCGGATCCTGCCGAGTTCCGCGTTATCGGCGGGGGTGTTCAGAGCGCGGTGCAGGAGGTCGGCGATCTCCATCATCCCGTCCTCGCGCATCCCTCGGAGATTATGAAAAGGCGCTTAGTGAGACGCTCGATGCAGTCGATGCTCAAGTGAAGGCCGTTGGTGGTGGTGCCCCCGATACCACTCTTTCCGATGGGGCTAAACGCATCTTTGACGCTGCAGACAAGCTTTTGGAGAAGATCGGCAGCGGACCAACGACGTATAAGGGTGGCAATGGAAAGTAAAACCTTTCTTGTCAGCTCCAAAGGTCCTCGGAGTTGGGGCGCCGGTTTTTCGGTCGATCGCGATCGACCCGAGGTGCTTCCAGACTGAGGCTGCGAAGCCCCGGTAGTCCCGATGATTCCTACCTGCCACCCTTCACACCCACTGCCGGCCGATCTTTCACTGAGGACGTCGTAAAACTGGCGAAGGAGGGCTTTGGGTGAAAGGCCAACGTCTCGAACCATCGGTTTCGCTCCTGGCGGAAAAAGAATCGTCGTAAGTGGCAAAGTGGAATGCTCAGGCGCGTTGCACGGTTTCCGCGCCGGCGCGAGTCTGCGCCTCCTTTTCACCCCGCCCCCAATCTCCGCTCAACCGCTCGTCAACAGCGGGACGTCGAACGCTGCACACCAACAGGCGGCGCCCAGATGTGTCATCTCGTCGAGACGTGCTCGTGGCCGGTTGTTCACCATCTGACTGCGCTCCAGCAAGGACGCCGGACCCGTCGCGCGAGGAGTCTTTACTCGCGCGGCCCGTTGATCACACGGGCCATTCCGGCGAAGCCGTCGCCGACGATCACCATGTCCCGCGCCGGTGCTGCGCTAGATCGGCGTCGTGGCACAACGACCGAGGCGATCCGAACCTGATCTTCTCGGCAGAGGTGGAAGTCGAGGCGGCAGCCGAATAGCCCACATCGAGCGCCGGGAAGGCTATCGCGGCAGCGGAAACCGTTGAGTTAGCGCGTGCACTTCATTGCGCACCTGCGCGAGCACGTTCTCGTCCGACGGCGAACTCAGCACACGGTGGAGCAGGTCGGCGATTTCCATCATCTCGTCTTCGCGCATCCCCCGCGTGGCGACGGCCGGCGTGCCGAGGCGGATGCCTCCGCCTTTGCTGATCGGCTCGGTATCAAAGGGGATGCCGTTCTTGTTCACGGTGAGGTGCGCCTTATCGAGTGTCTCCTGCGCGAATTTGCCGTTGAGGCCGCGAGGGCGGAGATCGACGAGCATTAAGTGGTTATCGGTGCCGCCGCTGACGATGCGGTAGCCGTGGTGCGCGAGGCGCGCGGCGAGTGCTTTCGCGTTGCTCACGATCTGCGCGGTGTAGGTGCGGAAGCCGGGCTGGAGCGCTTCGTGGAAGCAAACGGCTTTGGCGGCGATGACGTGCTCGAGGGGACCGCCCTGAATGCCGGGGAAAACCTGCGCGTCGATCGCTTTGGCGTGCGCCGCTTTGCAAATGATGATCCCGCCGCGCGGGCCGCGCAGACTTTTGTGCGTGGTCGTGGTCGTGAAATCCGCCAGCGCCACGGGGCTCGGGTGAACGCCTCCCGCGACGAGGCCGGCGATGTGCGCCATGTCGACGAAAAGAAACGCGCCAACGCTGTCCGCGATAGCGCGCATCCGCGGGAAATCGATGATCCGTGAGTAGGCGCTCGCGCCGGCGGTAATCATCTTCGGTCGGGTTTCGAGCGCGAGTTTGGCGAGTGCGTCGTAATCGATCCGCTCGTCGCTCTGGCTCACTCCGTAATGAACGACGTCGTAGAAACGGCCCGAGAAATTCGCCTTGTGCCCATGCGTGAGATGGCCGCCGTGCGCGAGATCCATGGTGAGGATGCGATCGCCGGGTTGGAGGACGGAGAAGTAGACGGCAGTGTTCGCCTGCGAACCGGAATGCGGCTGAACGTTCACGTGTTCCGCGCCGGGAAAGAGTTGCTTCACGCGATCGATCGCGAGCTGCTCGATCACGTCCACATTCTCGCACCCGCCATACCAGCGGCGGCCGGGATAGCCCTCGGCGTATTTATTCGTGAGGCAGGAGCCTTGTGCCTCCATGACGGCGCGGCTGGTAAAATTCTCGCTCGCGATCAGCTCGATCCCATCGCGCTGCCGGCGCTCCTCTGCAGAGATCGCGTGGGCCACTTCGGAATCAACGCCGCTCAGCGAGGTGTTTCCGTCGCCGAAGCCCTGGTTGAGCTTGGCCACGCGCCGTTGATGGCGCCCGCCGGCGAAACGCGCGTCGAGAAACGCTTCCACGATACCGGCTGCCTCAGCGACAGAGACCGTGCGTGCGCCGAAGCAGAGCACGTTCGCTTCGTTGTGTTCCCGCGTGCGGGCGGCGTCCTCGGCATTGGTCACGACGGCCGCGCGAATCTCGGGGTGCCGGTTTGCCATGATGCTCATGCCGATCCCGGTGGAGCAGGTGAGGATCCCAAAGTCCGCTTCGCCATCGATCACCGCACGGATCACCGGAACGGCAAAGTCGTTGTAGTCCACCGATTCGTTCCCGCCGGTGCCCATGTCCGCGACCACCTCGCCGCGGCCGGCCAGATACCGCTGCACCGCCTGCTTCAATTCGAAACCGGCGTGGTCAGCGCCGATTGCAATGCGGAGCGGCTGTTTCGGCTCGGCGGGAGGCTCTTCTTGAGAGATGGCGGTCGCGGCGGGAGTCATGGCAGATGGTTGGATAAAACGGAGAATCCCGGGAATCGTCTTCTCGATGGCGTCGCGGCATTCGAGATAAGCCGGGAGGCCGAGCCCGATCGGGTCGGGAATATCGGGGCTGGCGCTGCGAGCGGTGCTGAAATCCCCGATCAGGAAGGTCTTGTCGGCAGCTTCCGGGAAGAACATCTGCACGGTCTCGCGGTGCCCGCGGGTCATCACGAAAATGTGCGTCGCGTCTTCAACCAGTCGCTCGGTGAGCGGCTGACTGCGCTGCCCGGAGATGTCGATGCCCCACTCGAGGAGTGCCTCGACGGAATTCAAGCTCGGCGGCTGACCGTGCGCGGCAGAGACGCCGGCAGAGAGAACCGTGATCCCGCTTCGCCCCTGCACCGCTGCACGGAGAAGCCCTTCCGCCATCGGGCTGCGGCAAATATTTCCAGTGCAGACAAAGAGGACGTTGCTCACAGCGCGGCGCGAGCGGCGAAGATAGGGTTGGGGGGGCGCAAGTCAACGCGACCGGCGCGCCGCCACAACGCGCTTGTTTTAGCGGCCCGCGAACCGTAGAAAACTCGGCGCGTGCCTACGCGATTGTTCACCAGCACCACGCTTGCCGAAATGTATCGGTTCGTCCTGCTTCTCACGGGCGACGGCCGGGTGGCGGAGCAAGTGATTGCGGAGACGCTGCACGAGGCGGAAGCGAAGCTGGGAGAGATCCGCCAGGAAACCAGCCGCAAGGCGTGGCTGATCCAGCGGATCCGGCAACGCTGCCAACGCGAGAACGTTGCGAACGACCAGTCGGTTCCGCGGCTTCTGCGCACGCCTGTGGAGGTCGGCGCGTCGCGGGAGATTCTCCCGATTGAAGCGTTCATTGTGGCGCAACGCTTCTCGACCTTGCCCGAGCCTGAACGGAGCGCGCTCGCACTGTTTTACCTCGATCTGCTGGAAGTGGAGGAGATTGGGCGCCTCCTGAAAACGTCCACCGAGGATCTTGCCGTCACCCTCGCGGACGCGCGCGTTTTGCTCCGCGAAGCAATGGAGGCGACGCCCGCATGAACGCGAAGGGAGCCGAGGCTCTGCTGCCGGCCTACCGCGCCGGCGACAAACCTGATGCCCGCGCGCTCAAAGCCGCGCGCTTTGCCGAGAACGATCCCGCGCTCCGCGAAAAGCTGCGGGAACAGGCTGCCTTCGACGCGCAGGTGATGGGCGCAGTGCGCTCGATCGAACCGCCCGCGGACCTCCGGGAAAAACTTGGCGCGGTGCGTGAGGCGCGCGCGGGCGCGGTTGGCCGCCGGCAGTGGCTGAGTTCTGCAGGTCTCGCGGTCGCTGCGGGCGTGCTGCTCATCATCGGCGTCCTGGTTTACCACGAGATGGAAAGCCGCGCGGACTTTCCGGGGAAGGGTGCAGTCGAGGGGTTGCTCGCCGTATGCGGCAAAATGGATGGCACGGAACTGGAAATAAAGAAGGCGCCGGTGCCTGCGGGACAGCTCGGCGACGCGCTCTACATGGCGGGTTTCGAGGGGTTCGCGCTGCCGCCCGAATTCAACGACATTCCCGCGGTCGGCTGGCGCGTCTTCAAGCTACAGGGGCACCGTCTGGCGCAGTTCGCGGTCGATCGCAGCAACGCGCTGGTGTTTGTCTTCCGCGCTTCCGATTTCGGGGTGCAGACGGGTGAAGGCCACGATTGGCGCTTGATTCAGCGCGAGGGCTGGGCCGGCGCGGTCAAGGCGCAGGGAGGAATGTGCACCCTCGTGGCGATCTATGGCGGCAGAGGCGAAGTGCAGGATTTCCTGAAAACGCTAAAACGACCATGATGCCTCGCCTATTGCTCGCTGCACTCGCGCTCGCCTTTTCCGCCTGCACCAGCACCTTCGATAAGGCGTGGACGGGTGCGGATGCAGCACGCGCTCGCGTTACCGTGAAAGGCCGGAAAGCGGTCGCTTCTGATTCGTTTGAAGGGCGTTGGGCAGGCCGCTGGACGAGCGAAACGCATCACGCGCCGTTCAGCAAGAAGCCTGCGGGGGGCAATCTGCTTCTCGTGCTGGCGAAGCATGCGCCGGGAAAGTATCGCGCGGACATCCGGGCGCATTGGCTCGCGTTCCGGAGCGATTACCAGGTCGTGCTTGATGGCCGCGAGAGCGGGCGGACCCTCCATCTCCGAGGAGTTCAGAACGCGAGCCGCATTTTCGGCGGACCGTATCGCTACGATGCAATCGTCACCCGCGACCGCTTCACGATGCGCTACGACTCCCGCTACGATCGCGGGGAGGTATCGCTTACCCGCTAAGATCAGCCGCTATTGCGCGGCAGCGTCTTCGATCCACGCGAGCGCTTTGTCGTAGCTGCAGCGCTCCAAATAGTGCGCCAGCTGCGGCGGAGCGGGTGACGGGAGGGTGGAAGCCGTTCTCGTGATCTGGTCGGAGACACGCTGCAACTCCGCGAGATGCCCCGCGGGATCGCGGGCGTAAAAATCGCGATCACCGATGAGTTGCCGCCGCGCCCGCAGAGCCTCGGCGAGCGTGTTGAACGAAGCGTCTCCGGAATTCACGAAGGGAGCTTCACTCGGGCCGAGCCGTGTTCGAAGCGCAGCTGCCGCTCAGCTTCGACCCAGTCCCCGGTTTCATCGCCGGGCGCGCCGGTGCGATGACGCTGTTCAGCGATGAAATAGGCGCGCAACGCGATGTCCTCGTCCGTGAAGACACGCACTCGCCGTGGCTGGGAGCCCTTCTTGCCAGTCCCGCTCCTCGCACGCTTCGGAGCGACCATGGGCGCAGGAGGTAAGGTCTGCGTTGAACCTCCGGTGGTAGTCTTCGCTTTCGATCGCGTGCTCGATCTCGCCTTCGGCGGCGGCGAGGCGGGAACGCGAGGAGTGGTGCCGCCGCTCTTTTTCGAGACCTTCATAACGGTCGCCGGTGTCTCGACTGCTGGTGTCTCAACAACTTTCGCCGCCTTGGTTTTGCTCCGTGTCTTCGGTAACTCTTTAGCCATTGTCTTCAGAACTGCGCGCCGGGGGACCGCCGACCGTCGGCAGTAAGAACTGGCGGACGATGAGCAACTGATGCGGCTCGGGGAAGAAAAAAGCGGCGTCAATCCGGCTCCAACTCGAGCAGCGGCTCGCGTAAGCGCTTCAAGCCCTCGGCAAAAAAACGGTCGCGGACGGCACCGACATAGTGGCGGGCGATCGCGTCCGGGTGCCCGCGCTTCTTGAGCGAAACCTCATAAGTTTGCGGAAGCAACCCTCCAAGCGCGTGGCGGGATGCACAAAGGGCGAAGAGCGTTTGCTCGATGCGCCAGATCGGCCCGCGCAAGATCGAGGTGGTCGCGAGGGCGCGATCACAAAGTTCAAGGTCGATGGCAGAGCGATTGATCAGACAAAGGCCGCTGTTCACGCGTGACCAAAGTTTCACGTCGAGTTCTTCGCGCGCCTCGCCCGCGCTGAGCAGCGCTGCTTCCTGCACATCCTCGTTGAACCAGCATTCCGCACGTTCCGGAGCGTCCGCCCACGCGAGTATTTCCGCGGGTCGTTGGAAGAAGAGCACGTCGCTATCGATGAGGAAAAAGCGATCGCTGCTCGCGGTGTGCGGCACGTCGAAAATCTTCAACGCGAGCGGGTGCGTCCGCCGATATTCCTCGCAAAAAGGATAGGCGCGGAGGACTCGGCCCATGATCGCATCCGCCTCGGCGCGCGTCTTCAACTCCGCCTCCGGGAAGAGCTCGCCGAGGGTGGCCCGCGCATCGTGCGAGAGCGTTCCGTCATCGTGAAAAACGATAGGCCACGCGCGCTCCGTGAAATGAAAGAAACTCGCGAGCATCCAGGCTGACAGCCGCCAGTCGTTTTCGCCCGTGAGCACATGCACGGGCACGGTGCCGGCGGGCTCGCTCCAATACGGCCAGAACCAATCCTCAACGCGCGGGAGCGTCACGCGGTGGTGGTAAGTGGCATCCCACCCGCGCTTCACGTCGCGGCTGAACTGCCACCATAATTTGCCGGGCGAAATCATCGAGCCCGGTCAATCAGTCCGGCACGGCGCAGGGTGCCCTTTGCGGCGACGCCGAGTTGAAACAGCCGCCCCTCCAGCCCAAGACCTTTTTTTCGACGCCAGGCGCGAAACTCCCGCGCGAGCGCCTCGGCACGCGCATCGCCGTGGGCGAGGGGAACCAATTCGCGGCGATAGAACCGGAGGCCTTCCGCAAAGTGCGCGAGATTTTCCGGCGAAGCATCGAACATCGCGGCATCATTGGCATCGCTCGTCTTGGAAGTAAGCAGCTCTTTGCGCTGCAGGTCGAGGCAGAGCTGCGCGTGGGCCTTCGCGAGGAGTGTCACTGGATCGAGCTCAGGTCGAGCCCGGCGCAGCGCGGCGATGTAAACCTCGAGCGACACCCGCAGGAGAAAAGGATGGTGCGACGAGCGCCACGACGACTGGCCGTCGCTCCCGGAGAACGTCAGGGACCGGAGCGCGCTGCCAAAGTCGATCGCGCGGATGCCGAGTTCCTCAGCGAGTTCATGGCAAAGGATTTTCGCCGCGCCGCCGAGCGACAGAAAGATCGTGTCGATCCCGTGCGCCCGCACCTCGCGGCGCAGATCGTCTTTGATCGCGTCAAGGTCATCGGCGAGATGCGCTCCGTCGCGGCGCGGCTGGAGGAAGACCACGGCGGCCTCTCTGGGCCAAAACCGCTCTGCGGTGACTCGATAAGCTTCGTCGGTGAGCAGTTCGCGCAGCAGCGAAGCTTCCGCGCCGCAGACCAGACACCGGTGCGTCAGGAGGTAGTCCCGAAGTTCGTGATACACCCACTCGAAGATCAGGCCCACCCCGCCGGATGAAACCGTTCCGTGGGTGCCGGGGGCGCGCTGCCACGAGAGGCGCGCCAGGTTTTCACGATTGAACGGAAGCTCGCTGTATAAATCGAGAAAGCTGCACCGCTCGTAACTCCGGAGCAGGCGCTCGCCGTATTCGAGCGACAAGCCCGGGCTGCCGTGCGCGATCTCACACGAGGGCTGCAGACGCGGCGCGGAGTGGGGATCGATGGCCTTCTGAAACTGCAGCAACAAGCTGAGCTCGCCGTCGCCGAGGCGAAGAAAGGAGAAGCTGGCGTGGCGCTCAAGGAGGCTCGTCAGGTCAGCCGCTCTCGCACGGGACGATAAATCCGCCGCAGGCATGCTCATCGGCCCGGCGAGTTGCTGGGATGGCCCCGCCTCCTGGAGCTTCGCAATTGCTTCCCAGGCGGCGGCACGACCACGTCGTTGCGCCTCCGCAAATCGCCGCTCGCGCGCGGGAATGCGAACCCTTTCATACCAGGAGAGCAGGCGTTGCGAACGCGAAGGTGGCGGCGGCACGACGCCTCCGCGGAAATAGGTCAGGAGCATGCTCGAGCAGGTCATCGCTTCAATCAACGCGGCGAGATAGGACTCCTCAAGCCGACGCGGTGGGATGAAGTGCGTTAGTCTTAGAGCTGCGAAGCTGCCGTTGCCGAGCCCTAGATCGCACGAAGTCAGCGATAGGTCGGTATCGCCGCCGGCGAGCAGCCGCGCGCCGCTGCGGTCGAGCAATCGGCGGGCGGGACTCTCCTGCAACAAGCGCACGTAGGCTTCCGCGACGGCGCGGCGCACGCATAGCCCAGCGCCGGGCGAGATCGCCTGTTGGTCGAGCGGCACATTCGACCAGAGATCCCGATCCAATTCCCGAATCGCGAGCCAATTCCCATAAGTGCGCGTCCACTCCGGTGGCGTCTCTTCAAACTCTGGAATGCACTGCCCGCCCCATGTCCCAAGTTGCGGGTAGCTACGCGCCAGCGTGAGCGCCGTTTCAAGGTAATCGGAAGCGAGAAAATTGTCGTCGTCCACGAGCACGAGAAGCTCCGTGGCGGTCTCCCGGATCGCGCAGACTCGAGCGTGCGTAAGGCCGAGCGCCTCTTCGCGAATGACCCGCGCGCGCGGATGAAACGCCAGGTCGAACCGGCCGCTGACCGCGGGGGTCGACGCGTTGTCCACGACGAGCAACTCCCATTCGTCCATCGGCAGTGTTTGTCCGGCGAGAGCACGGAGCGAGCGGCTGAGCAATTCGGCGCGCGGGTTGTGCGTGCAGATGATGACCGTCAGACGGGACATCAGATCAGCTGTTCGGCCCATCCAGGGCGAGACGCTTGTCGCAGCAGCGCCGGACCACTTGGGGCGTGTGGCGGTTCATGGTCGAGGGACGTGGATTACGGCTCGCAGAGCGCGGACGCGGCCACGAGTGCGCCCGGACGGTATTCAGCGGTGCTCGGCGGCACGATATGACCATGGTTCGCCGAGTGGGAAAAGGTGCGATCCGCGGTCGGTGAAGTTTCGATTTCGAAACTGAGCGCGCGCTCGACGGCATCAAGCGTCTCCGTATTGTGCGGACCGGCCCAGAGCGTCAGCGTGTAGTGGCCGGGGATCAGCGGCGGGAGCGCGATCGTGAGGTTGAGAGCATGCTCCGGATGCGCATCGGTGATGAACGGGGTTGCGCGGGGGAGCGCCTGCATGAGCACCTGGCCCAGCCCGCTGGCGATATCGACCGCGATGAAACTCGGCCGATGGCGCGCCGTGCTGCGCATCTTCAAGTCGAGATGCAGCGTCGTGCCATCGAGGTTTGCGCGGGCGCTCGTGAACTGCAGCGGTCGCGTAGTGGCGGTCTCGTCGCGCGTCCATGTGGAGGCGTCTTCGCCGCCCCGCTCCAGATAGCGCGCGAGCACTTCGGCAGGCTCGCCGATCGCGGCGACGCTCCCTTTTTCCAGCAGGACGGCGCGCCCGCAAAGGGTCTGCACCGCCGACATGTTGTGGCTGACGAAGAGAATCGTTCGGCCACCACGGGCGACTTCGGTCATTTTGCCCAAACACCGCTTTTGGAAAGCGGCGTCCCCGACGGCGAGCACCTCGTCGACGATCAGGATTTCCGGCTCAAGATGCGCGGCGACGGCGAATGCCAGCCGCACATACATGCCGCTCGAGTAACGCTTCACCGGGGTATCGAGAAACTGCTCGATCTCCGCGAAGGCGACAATCTCGTCGAACTTGCGTGCGATCTCCGCACGGCGCATTCCGAGGATCGCGCCGTTCAGGAAGATGTTTTCGCGCCCGCTGAGTTCGGGATGGAAGCCGGTGCCGACTTCGAGCAGCGAGGCGACCCGGCCACGCAGTCGCGCGCGGCCGGAGGTTGGCTGAGTGATCCGTGAGAGCACTTTCAGAAGCGTCGATTTCCCAGCGCCATTTCGCCCGACGATTCCGAGGACATCGCCGGTTGCGACGTTGAAGGACACATCGCGCAGCGCCCAGAAATCCTCGCCGGCACCCCGCGCGCCGAGCCGATAGAGCTTCGACAGCTTCTCGATCTCGATAACCGGCTTCATACCGTATCCACGGCTGAGCGCGCGGCGTTCTGGAAAGCGAACACGCCGGCGAAAAGCAGCACAACCGTCACTCCCACCGACCACCCAAGCGCGCCAGGATCGATCGTCCCGCGGCCGAGCAGACACCAGCGCAGCGTCTCGATGGGCGCGGAAACGGGATTCGCCCGGATGAGCCATCCCCAGCGCTCGGGCACGTGAGAGAGGGGATAAATGATCGGCGTCGCGAACAACCAGAGCTGCACCACGTATTGAGTGAGGTGCATCGCATCGCGGTAGCGCGCGGTAGAAGCGGCCAGACAAAGGCCGATCCCGAGGCTCAGCGCAGCAAGGTGCAGCAGGGGCAAGGGCGCCAGCAGTGCAGACCAGCCGAGGTGCACGTTTCCTGCGCTCGTGCCGAAGAGTTTGTAGTAGGCGAAGAACGCCAGAAACGGGACGAGTTGCAGAGCGACGGTAATGAGGTTCGCCGCGACGATGGCCATCGGGGCGATCAGCCGGGGAAACCAGACCTTCGAAAAGAGTTGCTGGTTATTAATGAACGCGCCGCCGCTCCCAACGACGTTCTGCGCGAAATAATTCCAGCCGAGCAGCCCGCACAGATAGAAGAGCGGCGCAGGCACGCCGTCGGTCGGGATTCCCGCGAAGCGCGAGAAGACCAGCGCGAAGACGAGCGTCGTGAGCACCGGTTGGAGCAAGTGCCAGAGCGGCCCGAGCAGCGTTTGCTGGTAGCGTGCGAGCAGATCTCGACGCACGAGCAGAACGAGGAGGTCGCGATATTCCCAGAGCTCGCGTGCTTCGATCCGGAACCAGCCGGAGCGGTTCTCAATGAGCACCTCGTGCTGCGGCGTGCTCAGCTCCGCCATGCCCAGCAGTTCAGTTTGAAACTGGCGCCCTCAACCGCCAGCGCCGCCGCATATCCCTCGGCGGGGGTGAGCGAGAGCAGCGACCAGCGATCGGGCGCGATCACCGTCGTGTGCGCAGGCTTTCCGGATCGTTCAGCCTGCAGCTGCGCTTCCGTGCGCGTCCATAGGTCGTAGAATTTATCCGCTCGTTCCGCCGCCGCGGCGGTGCGGATCGACCAGGCGTCGCGCGGGTCGAAGTAGTGCTCGGATAACATTTCGAAGAGGAGATTCTGTTGGCGCGCCTCCAGGTCCACCCCGATTTCACGCCCATAAGTAATCGCAAGCAGCATCAGGTCGCCGGATTGGCTCACGTTGAACCGCAGCAGCGTCTCCGCGTCCAGCTCCAGCTGGCCGTGTGCGCCTCGGCGGAAGCGGATTGCCGGCGGCTCAATTCCCAACTGCGCGCCGAGGATCGTCCGCAACGCCGCCTGCGCGGCGATGAACCGTTGCGCCTCGTGCACGCACGGGGTGCGGCGCGCCTGCTCCCATTCACCAAGCGAGAGGAGCCCGGCCTCGTCGGCCGTGACCTCCGCGAGGTTCACCCGCCAGAGCTGCACTTCACCGGGGATCAGCGCGGGAATCGCGAGCGTTGGGTGAAAATCGAGCATCTCTCGAGCATGCTGCTCGCGAGGGTGCGGTTGGTTCTGCATCAAGAAGGCTGCGCTGCAGGTGTTGCGCCACACGGCACAACTTTCCGCGCCAGCTGCTTCGGTGCGAAACCACGTCGAATTCTCGCGGCAGGAAATAGGTTGCGTCTCCTCCGCCGGGGGCCAATCGTCCCATCCCAAATGAGGTAGGCGTGGGCACGCTGCCAGCTAAGATTCCCAATGCTTTTGCTCTCGCACCCGCCGACTTGCGATTTCGTGATCAACGGCCCTGGAAGGCGGGGATGATCCGGCTGCGCGGCTACACCACGGGAGATTTTGATCGCGGCGCGCCGCGCTGGAAGGAAGCGCTCTGGGTCGCGATCAAGGCCTTGTTTTTTCTGAATGCCTGCCCGTGGCCGTCGGCATGGCGGGTCGTGTTGCTAAGGGCGTTTGGAGCCACGATCGGCGAGCGTGTGGTGATCAGAAACATGGTGAACGTTAGCTTCCCGTGGCGGCTGACCCTTGGCGACGATGTGTGGCTGGGCGAGGAAGCGATCCTTTTGACGCTCGCGTCGATCACGATCGAATCCGATGTCTGCATTTCGCAGCGGGCGTTTCTGTGCACTGGTTCGCACGATTTCCGCTCGGAAAAATTCGCTCTGGTGACGAAGCCCATCATCATTCGCCGCAGCACATGGGTCGCGGCTCAGGCGTTCATCGCGCCCGGCGTCGAAGTGGGGGAGGGCTCGATGATCGGAGCGGGGAGCGTTCTGGTCGCGAGTGTCCCAGGAGGATCGCGAGTCCGCGGGGCCAGTGTGGACGTGAGGGCGCCTTGAATCGTGCGCGTTCTGTTCCTGAACCAATTCTTCCCCCCGGACCCCGCGCCTACCGGCCTCCTTCTCGCCGAGGTCGCAGAAGAGTTGCAGCGCGGTGGAGATTCGGTGGATCTCGTTGCAGCCCGCCAGGACTATCGCGGCGGACAGAAGCAACGGGGGCGGATGCGCCGGGAGCTTTCGGCGCTCGCACGAATGCTGGCCGATGGGCTCCGCCGCCCACGCGCGGACGTGGTTGTTTCCGGGTCTTCGCCGCCATGTTTGCTCGTTGTCGCAACCTTGCTCGCGTGGCGGCACCGCGCGAAGTCGGTGCATTGGGCGATGGACGTCTACCCGGAGATCGCCGAGGCACTCGGGGAAGTCCGCGATGGCGTGTTCGCGCGCGTTTTGCGCACCCTGATGGGTTGGTGTTACCGCCGCGCGGCACTCGTCGTCGCGTTGGATAAAGACATGGCCGAACGGCTGCGCCTACACGGGGTAAATGCCCGCCTCGCGCGGCCATGGGTGACGGGCTCGCGGACGCAGCTTACGGCGGACGGCGAGGTGTCACCGCGCCGCTCTTCACAGGCTGCACCGCAACCCGCGGATTCGCGGGAGCCGTGGACGTGGCTCTATTCGGGAAATCTGGGGCGGGCACACGAGTGGGAAACGTTGCTCCAGGCGCAAGCGTTGCTGGAGGCCCGCGGGGTGCCCGCGCGTTTGATTTTCCAAGGTGGGGGGCCGTCGTGGGAGAACGCGCAATCGCGCGCCCAAGAGCTCCAATTGCGCCGGTGCGAATGGCGGGATTACGCGCCGAAAACGGAGCTTCGGGAATCATTGTTATCCGCGGAGTGCTGCGTGGTGACTCAACGACCCGAGACCCGTGGGTTGCTGTGGCCGAGCAAGCTGGCCGTGCTGCTCACGCTGCCGCGCCGGATCCTGTTCGTCGGCCCTGAGGAAGGCGCAATTGCCACTTCACTGCGCAGTTTGCGACACGCGGCGGTCTTTGCGCCCGGCGACGCGGCGGAAGTTGCGGAGTGGATTGAGCGCGAGATGGCTACACCAACTGCGGTCGCAGGTTCAGAGATCGTCGACGCGACCGCGCATCGCGCGGCATCACTCGGGCACTGGAGCGGCTGGATGCGCGAACTTTTGTGACGAGCTTGAGGTTTCGCCTGGCACCAAGCGTGCTAGCCTCGGGGCCGTTCATGCCGCCGCGCGCCTTGGCTAACGAACCATGATCCTTGCCGTCTGTTTCTTTGTCTTCGGGTTCCTGGTCGCGTTCATCACCACTCCGTTCGTGATTTCACTGTCGCGCCGGGGAATCGGGTTGGACGGTCCCGATGAGACCCGCAAGCGCCAGGCAGCGCCGGTGCCGCGCCTCGGCGGTGCGCCGATCATGCTCGCGGTCTCCCTCGGGCTCGGGCTGATATTTTTTGTGACTCCTGGCGAGTCCGCGAACTGGTTCCCGGTGCTGACGGGCAGTCTGCTGATGTATGGGCTCGGGCTGTGGGACGACCTCAAGCCGCTTGGCGCGCGCAAGAAGCTGCTCGGGCAGATCCTCACGGCGACACTCGTTTACTTCATGGGATTGAGCGTGGATCGGGTGACCTATCCCGGCGGCGGTTGGAGTGTGCAGCTCGGCGCGATGAGCTACTTCGCCACGGTCTTCTGGCTGATTGCCGTGCCGAACATCATCAACTTGATCGACGGTTTCGACGGACTCGCAGGCGGGCTGGGGCTGTTCATGGCAGTGACCCTCGGGATCGTCGGGCTGCACAACGAGCAACTCGCAGTCGCATGGTATGCCTTCACGATGGCTGGGGCGCTCCTCGGGTTCCTGAGCTTTAATCTCCCCCCGGCGCGGATCTATCTCGGCGACGGCGGCGCGTATCTGATCGGCTTCACCATCGCGGCTCTATCGCTGAGCAGCTCGAACAAAGGCTCCGTGGCCGCTGTTCTCCTCGTCACCGTGATTGCCCTCGGCATCCCGATCCTCGACACCACCTTTACGCTCCTGCGGCGGGGAGTGCGAGGCTACCCGATTTTCCATGCCGACGATGAACATCTCCACCATCGCCTGGAGAAGCTCGGCTTCACCAAAGGCCGGATCCTGCTCGGGATCTACGGAGTTGCTGTCGTGCTGAGTCTGCTCGGGCTGAGCGTGATCTGGAGTCAGGGGCGCACCTTGCCGATCGCGATCGGC
>Ga0136611_10000233_pt1 | contig 34869 bp, 25 predicted proteins | sample AntDrymUQ2232306_2_FD_106645 | JGI IMG/M metagenome (GOLD analysis project Ga0136611, IMG submission 106645) | Polar desert sand microbial communities from Dry Valleys, Antarctica - metaG UQ223 (23.06) | ecosystem: Environmental > Terrestrial > Soil > Desert | place: Antarctica: Dry Valley...
AATCCCCTTGGCCTGCAACGCGTCCACCTGATCTTTCATCAGAGCGATCAGCGGTGACAGCACCAGCGTCAGCGGAGGCCGTTCGCGATCCGGCGTATCGGTATTGGCAAACTCATGAGCGTGCACAAGTGCAGGAATCTGAAAGCACAATGACTTGCCCCCACCCGTTGGCATGATCACCAGACTATTGCCACCCGCTAAGGTGCGATCAATGATTTCGCGTTGTGTCGACCGAAAATTGCAATAGCCGAATCGTCGTTGGAGAATCTCCAACGCCATCGATTGTGGTGTTTCGTTTGACTCTCTCTGCATCCGGAATGTCTAGGCCTCAATCTTGGAGCCGAGTAGCTTGGCAAACTGAGCGATCCATGCGGGATGAGCTGGCCATGCGGGAGCGGTGACCAAGTTGCCATCGGTATGTGCCGAATCCATGCCAGGTGATGGCTCAACATAGGTCCCACCGGTACTCGAAACTTCGTAACGAACTGCAGGGTAGCAACTGCAACGCTTTCCTGTGAGAACCCCAGCAGCCGCTAGAATTTGCGGACCATGGCAAATGGCGGCGATAGGCTTCTGAGCGGTCGCAAAGTGCCGGACAATGTCGAGCAATCGGTCGTTCAGTCGGAGATATTCCGGCGCACGACCGCCTGGAACGACGAGCGCATCGTACGACGCTGGATCCACGGTTGCGAATTCAGCGTTGATTCGAAAACGATGACCCGGTTTCTCGCTATAGGTTTGATGACCCTCGAAATCATGAATCGCGGTCAAAATCGTATCCCCTGGTCTCTTATCAGGACAAACCGCGGCGCAATGATGCCCGATCATTAGCAGCATCTGAAACGGGACCATGATTTCGTAATCTTCAACGAAGTCTCCGACAAGAAAAAGGATGCGTTTGGCTGCCATAGTGATTTTTTCCAGGTTATTGAATGGGCGTAAACCGAACTGCGTTCAATAGTTGCAGCCACTCCGTATGCCGTAGCCACCATCGAAATGAAACGATCCCACAACCCTTCCTTTTTTAACCTGTTTTGAATTCAAGACCAGTGCCGTTGTTACGCTGTGCTCGAACCAAGCGAACAAATTTGGAATATACTGGTTAAGGTGATCGGCAGGCTGTGAGATAAAGTTGTAGTTGGGACGATCGTCCCGAGCGAAACAGAAGACGGGACATTGGACCCATCCCACTGTACTTTTCATTCTACCGATTGCCTAATCGATGCTTCTGACTGATAAACGGGGAAGCCGAATAGTATAGTGAATTTCACAAGTTTAACCTGCGGAAGCCCGCCTTTTCCCTCCTCAAGGACTGCAACCCAAATGCTTCAACGATTCCTAAGCCATTTCCTTCTTGCGTGTACGCTATTCTTTGCGGTGGCTGCCAAGCCCGAACTGTCGCACGCTCAAGAGGGTGATTTTTCTGTAAGTTGGGCTTGGTCCGCGAAAGAGCTCGAATCCGCAAAGGACTCGTTTTGGCCTCAGTTTCGTGGGCCAACTGGCGATGGGACCGCCAAGCTTGGTGCAAACCCGCCCACGACGTGGAGCGAAAAAGAAAACGTGCGCTGGAAGACAGAGATCCCTGGGAAAGCTTGGTCATCGCCTATCGCTTGGGGCGAAACAATTTGGGTCACGACCGCTTCGGATGACGGATTGAGCATGTCCGCTATTGCACTGAATCGCAATTCAGGAGCGATACGATGGAACAAGGAAGTGTTCGCCAATTCAGAAACGCAAAAAGACTTTCACGTTTTCAATTCATACGGATCACCGACGCCGGTCGTTGATGGAAAGCACCTTTACGTCTCGTTTGGCGCTTATGGCACCGCCGCCCTCGACAAGGAAAGTGGCGAGATCGTTTGGCAGCGACGCGATATTCAATGCAATCACTACCGAGGTTCTGGTTCCTCACCGATCCTTTACCGCAATCTACTGATCTATCACATGGATGGCTTCGACAAGCAATTCGTTGTCGCGTTGAACAAGGCGACTGGTAAGACGGTCTGGTCCGTCGACCGCGACGTCGACTACGGCACCCAGGATGGTGACATCAAGAAAGCGTTCGGCACACCTCAAGTGATCGATGTCGTTGTCCCGGGCTCCACGGAAAAGAAAACCCAATTGATCAGCACGACCTCCAAGGCAGTGCTCGCCTACGATCCGGCGAATGGAAAGGAGCTATGGCGAGTTCGGTATGCGGAGTTCTCATCGGCGACTCGACCGCTTTTCGATGGCTCGCATATCTTTTTGAATACCGGCTTTAGCAAGGGCAAGCTGTTAGCAATCGCGGCGGGTGGAAGTGGTGATATCACAAAAACACATGTCATTTGGGAAGCAGCCAAAGCGATCGGTAGCAAACCCTCTCCGCTGCTCGTTGGTCGCGAGCTCATTTGTGCATTAGATGATCGAGGCGTCTTGACCGCGATGAAGCGTGCGACAGGGGACATTGTTTGGCAAGAACGCCTCGGCGGCGACTTTAGCAGTTCGCCGCTCTTGGCAGGCGATCGCATCTATTGCTTCGACGAAAAAGGAAAATCGCATGTCTATTCCGTCGACGGCAAACTGATCGCGACAAACACGTTGGACGCGGGTTGTCTCGCTTCACCAGCGGTTTCAGACAACGACCTAATTGTAAGAACTCGAACTGCCGTATATTGTATCGGCAACGGGAAGTAAGGATCAGTCGATCAATAATAGTCCGATTTTTGAAGTGGGATAAGCTTCCAGCCTGTCATTTGCATTGCGACAGGCTGGAAGACTATCCTACTTATTGATCGAACGATCCTAAGCTCTCCCGATTAACAGAAACCACAACGGAAACCTCTACGGTTGAGTCGACTCGCATGGGCTCAAACCTGTTTCGACATTGCCTACACACGATGGATTGCAATGCCAACCACGGACGAACTACTCGCACAAACCTGGCAAGCACACCAACAGGGAAACGCTGCGCAAGCCGAACGGGTCTATCGCTCGGTCGTTGAGCGTGAACCCAATCACGTCAACGCTTGGTGCTACCTCGGGATAGCACTTCATGATTTACGTCAGTATGCGCAATCGGTCGCGGCATACGAGCGAGCTTTGTCCCTGCAGCCCAAATTCCCAATTGCTCTAAATAACATGGGCAATTCCTTGCGTTATTTGGGCCGCGTTCAAGAAGCGGACAACGCATTCCAAAAGGCGATCGACCTTACGCCAGACTATTTCAATGCATATCGTAATCGAGGAACGTTGCACGCCTGGACAGGCCGTGTGGATCTTGCATTCAAGTACTATCATCAAGCGATGCAGATCAATCCTGCCGACGCAGAACTTCACCGAAACCTGGGAGTCATTCATCTCTATCAAGGGAACTTCAAAGAGGGTTGGCGAGAATACGACTACCGATGGAAATGCTCCGATGCAATCCAACACCCCTACCAGCAGCCCAAATGGCTTGGCGAATCGCTCGAGGGCAAGACGGTGTTGCTTTACTGCGAACAAGGACTCGGCGACACGATCCATTTTATTCGATTTGCCAAAGTCTTAAAGGAACGCGGTGCAAAAACGATTGTTTATGTCCAACCACCACTTCTTGCATTACTGCAAGGCTGCAAAGGGATCGATTGCTTGATCCCCAATTCTCTCAAGATCGATCAGCCATTCGACTACCATTGTTCGCTCTTGGACGTTGCCGCCGTTTTGCAAATCAACGGCACCAACATTCCAAACGAAGTACCCTACATCGGAATCCAAAAAAACTTGGTCGACTACTGGCGAGATGTGCTCAATCGAGAACTACCTCCTGCGAAATTGCGAGTTGGACTTGTTTGGCAAGGGAACCCGGACCATCAAGCCGACATGTTTCGCTCCGTTCCGCTGGACGCGTTAACTCCATTGGCTGACATCGAGGGAATACAATTAATAAGTCTGCAACGAGGAGCCGGAACCGAGCAGCTGAGAAATTGGAAGGGGAGCAAGATCATTTACTGCATGCCGGAAAGCATCGATCAAACAAGTGGCGCGTTTATGGACACGTCCGCCATCCTTCAGCATTGTGACATGCTCGTCACAAGTGATACGTCAATGGCGCACCTCGCCGGTGCTCTGGCCAGACCGACATGTGTCATGTTGGGCTACACGCCCGATTGGCGGTGGCTTCAAAAAAGACCGGATAGCCCATGGTATCCATCTTGCAAACTATTCCGGCAAACCGTGATAGGCGATTGGTCGACCGTCGTCAAAGAAATTGATAAGACGCTTCGCAATTGGAAAAAGTAGGTTACTTTGCTCTCTTTTCCTTTCGCCTTCAATCGCTGGTAAAACTCCTTGAACGTGACGTTGTATCTGATCGCGGAAAGCGTGGCCATGTACAAAACACGTCGAACATGACCTCGGACACCAGAGATAAATCGCTTAGCAGATCTTTATCGGCGAAGCTGGCTAGATCAGTGCGCGGTGGGAGCCGTGTGGAGTTAACGCTGCAAAAGAGAGCAAAGAGCGGCGAGTCGGAGTCGGGCCAGATAGGATTTAACGGCTTGCGGTCCGTGCCCACGGACAAATTACTCGTGAGCAAGAGCATATGGGCTGCCCAGGCCTAACGACACGGACTAGAATGCGATTTGGTACATTTCCAAGAATTTTTTGAACTATCCGTCTTCGGGCGGTGATGCAAGTCGTCCTGTCGAGGAGCCCGTAGTGAGGCAAGCACTGATTAGCGATATTCATGGCAATTTCGAAGCGCTCCAAGCGGTGCTTGCGGATATCGCATCCCAATCCGTTGAGCAGATAGTCTGCTTGGGTGATATCGTCGGATACGGACCTAACCCATGTGAGTGCCTGGACTTAGTAATGCGAAAGTCGTCGCTCACCATCATGGGGAACCATGATCAAGCGGCTTTGTTTGATCCAGAGGGGTTTAATCCTGTAGCGTTGCGGGCCATTTATTGGACACGGGATCGGTTGGACGCTGGCGTGTTGAGCGTTGTCAACAAGCGGTGGGACTATTTGAGCGAGTTGCCGAAGCTTCACCATCAGGACAAATTCATGTTTGTTCATGGTTCTCCTCGAGATCCTACAAACGAATATGTGTTTCCGGAGACCATTTACGACAAGAACAAAATGGAGAACATTTTCACCCGGGTAACGCAGTATTGCTTTCAGGGACATACGCACATGCCGGGGGTATTTACGCCAGACCTAGAGTTCATCAAGCCGACTCAGTGCGATGGCGTTTTTGCTCTTGGGAAGGAGAAATTGATGGTCAACGTGGGTAGTGTTGGCCAACCGCGTGACGAAGACAACCGAGCTTGCTACGTCATCATTGATCACGATGCACGCAAGCTGCATTTTCGTAGGGTTGGATACGATTTTGAGATTACTTGTCAAAAGATTTACGGCGTTCCAGAGCTGGACAACATGTTAGGCGACCGTTTACGCACCGGGCGTTAAATACAGGCGTCCAAACCTCCAACATAGAGAAAACATACGTGCGGACTGCAATCGTAAGCGATATACATGGCAACTTGGAAGCGTTGCAGGCTGTGCTGAAGGATATTGAGTCCCAGCGATGTGATCGGATTGTCTGTTTGGGCGATGTGGTTGGTTATGGCGCCAACCCCTGTGAGTGCTTAGACATCGTTTCGACTTTCGGCAACTGCGTGCTTGGAAACCATGATTACGGTGCATTGATTGACCCTGAAGGATTTAGTGCAGCGGCGGAACAAGCGATTTTTTGGACTCGCAAACAGCTTGAAGACAATACGAATCCTGCTGAAGCGCTGCGGCGGCTTGAGTATTTGGCTAGGTTGCCACGTATGATTTCGGAAGACAACGTTTTGTTTGTACATGGTTCCGTCCGAAACCCTTTGAACGAATACGTTTTTCCTGAAGACGTTTTTAATCGACGAAAAATGGAAAAACTGTTTTCCATGATTCAGGGATATACCTTTCAAGGTCACACGCATGCGCCGGGTGTCTTTACAACGAACATGCAATTCCAGAAACCGGACGAGTTTGGCTACCAGATGACGTTGCCTGACGACAAGGCGATGATCAATGTGGGGAGCGTTGGGCAACCTCGCGACGGCGACTGGCGTAGTTGCTTTGTGATTCTCGAGTATCCCAATATCGAGTTTCGCCGCGTGGAGTATGACATCGACACGGCAGTAAACAAGATTTTGGCCGTTCCGGAGCTGGACAATTTCTTGGGTGAGCGGCTCAGGGAGGGGCGTTAGGTCCAGCAGCCAAACCGGATTTCAGGATTCTACGGGCCATTTGTTTGTGAAAATCCATAGATCTGGACCGATTCGGGAATGGAAAAGTTGACATTAGGTGGCCATCTACCGTACCCTAAATGAGTGTGAGATTCCCACACTTGCTTTTCCAGAACCGTTGCTCCTCTTTCACTACCAACGAGGTGGCCTAATGCGCCGACGAACACACATTGGTCAGGTCGTTCAAGTATCTCTTTTTGGTGCACTCCTACTGTACATTTCGATGTGCGTGCTCAAGGAAAAATCGATCGCACAGGGACCGCCGCCAGCATCGGAATACAAGGTTAGGGAAGTAAAGCTGAAGGACAAGGAAGTCGGAGAAAAGGCAAAGGAAAAAAACAAAGCCAAGAACTTAAAGGAAAGAGCGGATTTGGCTCCGATTGAGGAATACTACCGTGACTATTTGATTCCACAATTGACACTGCCTTCTCCTGAAAACGTCAACTTGGCTCGAAAGGAGTTTGTTGACGATTTCGAATCGATCGAAAAGAACAAAGAGCTCGCGGCCAAGTTCAATCTATTTTTTGCGAAGGAAATGGTAGAGTTAGCGATCAAGGGGGTAGACGGAAAGGCTTATTCTCCATGGACACGGATCGAAGCGGCGTTTCTCTTGGGTAAACTAAATTCTGAGCCTTCGAAGCCCTATGTTGCTATCCAGGCAATTCTACCGAAGCTGATCGATCAGAAAGAAAACGATGGACTCATCAGCTCTGCATTAGTCACTATGCTTCGCCATCTTAGGGCTGCCGGCGCGGTGAGTGAGGCTGGACGCATTCGTTTTGTGCAAAGCCTTCAAGCAATTCTGACTAAACCTGCACCGATTACCAGAGACCGCGACGCTCACAATTATATTTTGGAACAGGTCATTGAGTGCCTTACTGAAATTGCAAAGGCTGATACAGACAAAGAGGCTTCAAAACTTGCTTTAGCCACCTTGAGCCCCGCACTGATTAAGATCATTGACGAACAGAAATCCGAATGGTTGGTTGAGATGGCATTGCACAGTTTTGGCTCAATAAAGCCTGCCAACCTGACGCCCGAGGATGCCATGACGCTTGAAAAAGCGATTGCAAAGTTTACCAAGCAGTCGATTAAGGATTGGAAAAAGCGGATCGCTCAGTCCGCTGGGTCGATGGCTGGCGGTAGTATGGGTAGCATGGGTAGCATGGGTAGCGCATCGGGTAGCAGCTCTAGTGAATTTGGAGGTGGAGGGCCAGGAAGGGGAGGAAGAGGCAGCCCTGGTGGTAGTTCTGGCGAAGGCAGTGGCAGTGGTGGCAGCAGCGGTTTTGGAGGACCAGGAGCAGGTGGCGCGAACAAGCCAAAGAGACCGTTTGAAGATCAACCAAAAGAAGTGAAGAATGCTAGGAGAATTGCGCACCAAAGATTTGAACGCATCCATATGGCCTTGAATGGGAATCCACTGGACTACGCATTTCAAAAGAAGCCTGGCAAGACCACCAACGACAAAGGTCTCCTTGTATTCCTCCCGGAAGGCGAAAAGGAAAAAGTTGCTAGCTTATTGACCAACGTCGACGCATTTCAAAAAGAACTCAATGACGAAAAAGTGAGTGACCTGTCGACCCTCTCATTTGCAATAGCAAAATCGGTCAAGAAGCTTCGAGCTGATTGCGATTTGATTCTGGGCGAAACGAAAGAAGTTGTCATTACCGACGAAGATGAGAGACTTGTGCCAGGTGGTGAGGGTAAGTAGTTCGGCTCCTTCCCTATCTGGCGAATGAACTTTAGAATCAGCGGCTCCGCAACATCGAAGCACTGAGAGTATGTTCATGAACCACGAGTCCGGATTAGCATTGACACCTCCGCAAGCAAGAATCAATGCTCCAATGGTTCCGCACTCTTGGAATCACAAGCATCTGTTAGGATTGGAGGTCCTGTCCGCGGACGAGATCAACCTGATCTTGGACTACGCTGAGTTTTTTCATGCAGCAACCTCCAATGGTCGGAACAAACTGGATTTGCTCAAAGGTCGGACAGTTGCGAATCTATTCTTCGAAAACAGCACTAGAACAAAGAATAGTTTTTCGCTTGCGGCCAAGCGGCTAGGTGCGGACACGGTTGAGTTTTCGTCAAGCGGTTCCAGCGTTGCAAAGGGCGAAACGTTTATTGATACAGCCAAGACAATCGAAGCCATGCTTGTGGATGCGGTCGTGGTTCGGCACAGTTCGCCTGGCACTCCGCACATGCTGTCTAACCATTTGGCTTGCAGCGTCATCAACGCGGGCGACGGCCCGCATGAGCATCCGACTCAAGGGTTGCTCGATATCTTGACCATTCGGCAGCATCGAAACTCCCTTGCCGGGTTGACGGTGGCGTTGGTCGGTGACATCGCCCACTCCAGAACGGCCAGGTCTAACATATGGGGACTTCTAAAGCTTGGGGCGAAAGTGATCGTTTGCGGGCCGGCCACTTTGGTTTCCAAACATTGGGAAAAACTGGGCGTCGAGGTTTCGTATAGCCTAGACAAAATTTTGCCGCGTTGTGACGTTTTGAATCTTTTGCGGATTCAGTTTGAGCGGCAAGCCATTAGGCCATTTCCATCGGTTCATGAGTACACATTGCTCTATGCAATGAATCAAGAACGGATCCGTCGCAGCAAGCCTGAAATCTTAATTATGGCCCCTGGCCCAATTAATCGCGGGGTCGAATTGACACCTGAGGTCGCTGATGGTCCACATTCTGTCATCCTGGAGCAAGTCACTAACGGAATTGCGATACGGATGGCGACACTCTGGCTTTTGTTGGGCGAAAAAGCGTAACGCATCTTCGGTTCTTGGCTTGGCATATCCTTCTCTTTCTTTCGCATAAACTAATCCCATGCAATCCATGCAACCTGATTCATCATGGCTTATCGAGAATGCACGCCTCATTGACCCGAGCAATGGCATGGATCGCATAGGTCGCTTGCTGGTCATCGATGGACGTTTTGCAGGCGTCGACACACTGGATGGCGATTTACCGGAGCATCTGCAGAGGCTCGATGCATCCGGATGCATTCTTGGGCCTGGCCTCATCGACCTTGCAACGGAGTTTGGCGAGCCTGGCCGGGAAGAGGATGAAACGATTGTCACTGGGACGACAGCCGCTTTGGCTGGCGGTTACACGGCAATTGCGCTTTCATCCAATTCGGAGCCCCCCATCGACACTGCAGCCAGCGTTGAGTTTATTCGACAAAAAGGCGTGAGGGCCGATAACTGTCGCTTGTACGCTTTGGGTTGTGTGAGCAAAGGTCAGAATGGAGAGTCGCTTGCCGAGATTGGATCCTTGGTTGATGCGGGAGCAGTGGCATTGAGTGACGGCCCTTGTCCAATCGAAAACACCGCTTTACTAAGACGGGCATTGGAATATTGCGGGATGTTTGACCGTGTTGTTTTCGATCACCCCGAAATCGCCTCGCTGTCCCGCGGTGGCGTCATGCATGAAGGGCTGGAGCAGCTGAAATTAGGACTGGCACCTATTCCCGCCGAGGCCGAGGACCTTGCTACTTCGCGAGACCTACGTCTCATTGAGGCGACTGGAGGGCGCCTGCATTTGACGAGTATCAGCACATCCGGAAGTGTCGAGTTGTGTCGTCGTGCGAAGGCGCGCGGAATCCAATTCACCTCGGGTATTTTCATTGCGAATGTGCATATGTGCGATACGCTAATGCGTTCTTTTGATGCAAATTGTAAGGTGAATCCGCCGCTTCGTTCCCAAGATCATGTTGATGCATGCGTAGAGGGGCTTCGGGACGGTACGATTGATATCATCAGCAGCGGTCATCGTCCGTGTTCGTTGGAAAAGAAGATGCTGGAAATCGATTCGGCACCTTTTGGCATGATCGCTTTGGAAACGGCCTTGGCGCAGGTAGTCACGCATTTGATTCGAACAGGCGTCTTAACATGGTGCCAAGCATTGGAAAAAATGAGTTTGAATCCAGCTAAACTTCTCGGCCAATCCGGTGGAAGCTTAGAAATAGGCAAGCCTGCCGACTTCTTTGTTGCTGATCCAGACAAGCCTTGGCGAGTGGACGCCACCGCGTTGCAAAGCAAATCCTACAATACGCCGCTCAACGGAACCGAACTTTTCGGAATGGTAGTGTGCACCTTTGTCGGTGGACGAAAGCGTTGGTCAACACGGTAGGTTTTGCAAAACCGCATATTACTTCGGAACAATTACTTAGCAGTTGCCGCAACACCAAATCCAACACCTAGCAATTTGAGTAGCTTGTTCGAATCTTCGAGGTTTTTGTTTGGATTCATTTGCCCCAAAGCAAGTTCGACGTCAAGCTGCTCGCTTGATTGTGGATCGATCGATCGCGGCGGATGGCAACTCCACTCGATTTAACATACCACCTTGCTTAGTCGTTGCAAAGATAGTGGATTTCGAATGACACAGACGAGGAAGCCAGTCAGCGATCGCACGGCCTTGTGGACTGTCCTGCCCCCAGGATCCATCGATCACAATTAGGTCACTCGGCAAAACCGTGTGCGCCACTCTCGCCAAAGCGTTGGTTGGATCCCCTGGTATCAAGTGCGCTTTGACACCGAATTCAGCAAGCATCCGATGCGCCGTTTTCAAGTTCACATGCGGAACGCCTGGCGCCGCAGACTCGAATGCATCGACTCCCACGTATCGGATCTGTGATGCCCCCTCCGATATCGTACAGAGTGGAAGTAAGCGTCGAATCCGTTCCCCAGGCCCCATCCCAATCTCTAAAATGGAGGCGAGCGGATTCTCGATCGCATGCAAGTAAAGCGCTCGCTCACTTGCCGGTTTGGAGAGATAGCGCCAGTAGAGACGTTGTACCCAACTCAACCGCGCCATGATTCGATATCTCCGGTTCAATCGCAAACTGAAATTCGGTTAATAAAGAGCAAAGTGCCACGTTCGGCACCGGACTTCTGCATCCATGCATGGTCCAAGCAGCCAAGTGGCAAAATCATTTCCACCATTGAATGCAGAACCTAGCTCGTTTGCTTCCTTGCAAGGAGCTAGTTCCGCTGGCGAAAATGCGACTCGGTGAAAAATCCTTTTCACCTTCTCCTGCCTTTTATTCGGCACGCGGTCGCCCGCGAATCTACATCCGATGGTACTAACGGAAACTCTTGTCCAAAGCGCCTATTGTATCGATCCTGTCGATTACGATAGCATTCGATAGCGGGGCGAGTTGTTGTCGATTGCGGTATTTTTTTGTGGGCTCAAGTTGTGACCTAGCTTTCTGTAAGCCGTTAGTTTTTTGGCTGCTAGCGCGGATTATTCACCATCCGAATCGTAAGCGAGGGACCGGCAACAAAATCCCTAGCTAACGCGTCGGGTTACGAAAAGCCGTCTGTACTAATACTTTACAACTAAAACGCGTCGTCCAACCTAAAAACTTGAGATCGCAAACTCTGAACCTGCTTGCCATGAAACTTAAGCGATCACAACAAAGACTTATAACGTCAGGCGGTGAGACTACTCCGGTAAATGCAAAATGCGCCGGCTCCGTTTGGTCCTATCAACCGTTCTGGGAAACTTGCGAGCGTCGACTTGCACTGTCAGCCATGCCATGGATGCCTTGGGAGTTGGGGGGACAGGAGCCCTATTGCAGTGCTTTCGCAGGAACGCCGATCCCTGCCAATGAGTTGGTCAACCCTGCCGTTACAAGTCAAGTAAATCAATCGCCCGAACCGTTCGTTGCACCGCCGATCGAACAGCACATCAGTGAAGCCCACTCGCAAACAGGTTGGAATCAAGTTCACTCGCAGTATGGATTAACTGGAAGGGGACAGACGGTTGCGGTTATTGACAGTGGAATCGCATTCGATCACGTGGCATTGGGGAAAGGGTACGGGCCGGGTTATAAAGTTGTAGGCGGCTGGGACTTTGCCGAAAATGACGCCCGTCCGTACGATGATGCACCGGCTGGTTTTCACGGTACACACGTTGCTGGAATTATCGGAGCCAACAATGGCGTCCATCTAGGTGTTGCTCCGAATGTGGACTTGGTCGCATTGAGGGTCTTCACCGACTCTGGTAGGGGTGAGTTAGCCTGGACGGAAACCGCTCTGAAATGGGTTCATGAAAACCGCAATAGTTTTGCCAATCCAATCACGACTGTAAATCTGTCTTTGGGTTCCGCTTGGAATTCAAGCACTGTGCCCTCGTGGGGGATTCTGGAGGACGAGCTGGCTCAGTTGCAACGGGATGGAATCATCGTCGTTGCTTCGGCTGGCAACTCGTTCCAGCAATACAAAGCACCCGGTCTGTCCTATCCAGCCGCCAGCCCTTACGTCATTCCCGTGTCCAGTGTCGATGCCAACGGACAACTGAGCGATTTCAGTCAACGCGATGGGCGATCGATAGCGGCACCGGGCCGATCCATCGAGAGCACTGTTCCTGACTACTTCTACGGTAAAGATGGAGTTTCCAACGACTGGGCCAACTCAAGCGGAACGAGCATGGCAGCTCCCTACATCGCTGGCGCAAGCGTGCTTGTTCGCGAGGCGATGGAATTGGTTGGCATTCAAAACATAACGGCGCAATCAATCTATGAGCATTTGAAATCGACGGCGAACTCCGTTTGGGACAGTATCACGCAGCAGAGCTATCGGTCTTTGGATCTGGATCGAGCGATTGAAAGCTTGCTCCCACGCGATGCTGTGGGCGATACATTGGCGACCGGTCAATTGGCCACGATCCAGAACACTTGGCAAACTGACGGCTGGATTAACTCGCTTGTAGACCGAGATGTTTACAAACTTGCTCCTTCACAGAGTGGCACCGTCTCGGTGCAGCTGGGCAGCGACTATGTAGACGATGCCGTCTTTAGCTTGTGGCGCGGCAGCCAAGAAACGACTGTACAAGCAGTGAATGGACGCTTGTCGTTTGCAGTAGCGGCAGGCGAGTCGATCGGACTTGGTATCGCTGATAGCGACACCATTGGCGCGTACCATTTGAACTGGAGCTTTGCAGCGAGCGCCAATGGCGGTGGTTCAGGCGGTGGTTCAGGCGGTGGTTCAGGCGGTGGTTCTGCGATACCATCCCATGTCGTCGATCTCGGCACCGTGGATCAATTGGAGCAATCTTTAGCTGGAACGTCACGTTACAAGGTCATGGCAGAGCATACGGGAATTCTATCGATTGTCGTCGATGCCGGCACACAAGCGTCGGGATCACAAGCTCAGGGATCCCTGCAAGTGTTGACGCCAACCGTTGCGAACGGAACTGTGGTCGACTCCACCGTAGAGGGAGGTCAATGGCGGGTTGATGTCAATGTGACCGAGGGACAAAGCATTGAGTTTGTTCTCCCGGGTTCCGCAAGCCACAATGTCCATGTCGTTAATCTGCTTCAGCAAGCAGGGACCGCGCTAACCATATATGGCACGGAAGCCGCAGACAATTTCAAGATAGACCTCAGCAATGGCCTTGTGGCAACCGTCGCAGGCATCGACTACCGATTGGATGCAAACACGATCAAGAGCATCGTGTTGGACGGGCAACAAAACAATGACTCGTTAACTCTCATCGGCTCTTCTCAAGCGGAAAAAGTGGATCTCCGACCGGAGCTTGTGACCCTTGAAAACTCGCAATTGAGTCTTAGTGCAACCGGGATTGAAAGTGTACAATTCCTAGGCGGCGGCGGACCGGATCGCGCCTACTTGTATGACGCTGCAACTGACGATCGCCTTAGCATTTGGCCGAACAAAGCTGAATTGACGGGCGTTGGGTATGCATTTAAGGTCGACCAAGTGGAACGTATTTTTGTTCATGCAGTTCAAGGAGGAGACGATCAAGCATTCGTGTTTGACTCAGTCGGCAATGACAATTTGAGCGTCCGTCCGCAGTTTACAAGTTTAGGTGGATCGGGCTACTTCAACTACGTCGCAGGCTTTGAACGTATCTTTGCCTATTCGACTGCGGGTGGCATCGATAGTGCAGCATTGTATGATTCTGTAGGTAACGATTTGTTCAGCACTAGCGGTGAAGTGTCGTCGATCGTTGGTGTGGGATTTTCGACCTTTGCTCGGGGCTTTGAGAATGTTGAGGCGTACTCTACGGCCGGCGGGAGCGACCGCGCAACGGTATTCTCGCCCGATGGAGGTCGACTGACTCGCGGCGCAGACTTCGTGGGAATGCAGGATGCAACCCGTTCGAGTATCGCCCGTAACTTTGAACGGATCGAAACCTATCTGCCAGGGCAAACGACTCCAACGATCGCTTCACTTTCGGTACCCGATGAGGCATTTGGACCAATGCCAGAAAGAATAATGCCAGGAGCGATGGCAATGCCTGACAGCCACCGACGTGAAGCGTTGCCAGATGGCATTGATTGGATTCATGGATTACTGGAACAAGAGATTCGGTTTCAGCGCAGCGGACAAAGCGCGATCGCTTACGGAACGCATGGAGCCAGGACGGATGAAGTTGCTGCGTCGCTAGAGTTAGCATGGGCCGAACCAGACCGAGAACGAGCTGCGCTGGACGAAATCTTTGCGAAGCATACTTAATGCAAAACCAATGCGATTTCTCCCCCTCGCCCCTTTAGCGGATAGGGAGTCGGGGGGTGAGGGGTCGAGCGCTGACTTGCAATTCGCCGGTTCAGTGATTTGTTTATTCTTCGAAAGCCTAGCGGGGCTTCAGCTCGACTCTTCATGCAGATTGATTTGCCGTTGAGCATGATTGAGGCGAAAGTAGGTGCCGCCCAATCGTATGAGTTCTTCGTGGTTACCAACTTCCGTTATGCGGCCTTTTTCTAAAACGATGATCCGGTTGGCTTTTCGTAGAGTGCTAATACGATGCGCGATCGCGATGGTTGTTCGCCCCTGCACTAAGACGTCGAGCGCTTCTTGGATTTCACGTTCGGTCTCCGTATCCACGGCCGAAGTCGCCTCGTCTAGGATCAAAATACGCGGGTCCGTTAATAAAGCTCTCGCGATTGAGATTCGTTGACGTTCGCCCCCTGATAGCGATTGGCCACGTTCGCCGACGAGGGAGTCGTAACCGTCTGTGAGTCGCAAGATGAAGTCGTGTGCTTTCGCCGCTCTCGCTGCCGCGATGACTTGTTCGCGCGTTGCTTCGGGGCGACCGTAAGCAATGTTCTCCGCAATCGAGCCAAAGAACAAGAATGGTTCTTGAAGGACGATACCAATATTGCTGCGGTACTCCGTGATCGGAAACGAGCGGATGTCTATTCCGTCTACAATGATCGAGCCGCCACTGACATCATAAAACCGGCAGACTAGATTGACGAGCGTGCTCTTGCCAGCCCCGCTCGGTCCAACCAGTCCGATCATTTCGCCGGGTTGAATGTCCAAGCAGACATTGTGAATGACTTGGCGCGAACCGTATCGGAATGTCAAATTGTTAAGTGTAACACGACCTTGCACGCGGCCTGGATGGACTGGTTTCTGCGGTTCTGAAACGCTGGGTACCCGATCGAGAATTTCAAAAATGCGATTCGTTGCAGCTGCAGTGCGTTGCGAGTTGGCGAGGAGTCGGCTCATGTCGTCAAGTCGGCCATAGAGTTTGCCAATTAGGATGACGAAAAGGTAGACTGTACCAACTGTAATTGCTCCCTTGGAGACTTGATAGGCACTGAAGCCCCATACGACAAGCAGTCCAAGATCGGTCAACAGCGTGATGATTGGTGAAAACGCAGCCCACAGTCGATTGACCCGATTGTTTGCACCGAGCACGTGATCGTTGCTTTGTTTGAATCGATCGACTTCTCGATTCTCTTGTGCAAAGGCTTTGACCACACGTATTCCTGGAATCGTGTCAGCGAGGACATTCACCATTTCTGCCCATGCGGCACTTCCTCGTGCGAACCCCATCCGAATTTTGCTCTGAACCCGCGATACGGCATATGCAATGAATGGAAAAGGCAATAAACCGACCAGGGCGAGCATGGGATCATAAAAAGTAAAGAGAACGATGGCCGTAAAACCGATCATCAAGATGTCGGTCGCGAAATCGACAAGACTGATGGAAAGAAAATCGCAGATGCGTTGCGTATCGCTGCTGATGCGAGATATGAGATCGCCCGTTCGCTTACCTCCAAAGAACTCAAGCGACAACTTTTGCAGATGCGAGTACGTGGCATTCCGAAGGTCTGCACTGACCTGTTCGCTGACCGAAGCAAGTGCATACGTTTTTGCCCACGCGAGTGACCAGCTGAGCAATGCAGAAAAAAGTAATGCGACAATCAGCCAGGGCACGAGCCTGAAATCGGCCAGAGCTGTTGCCGCTGCATTTTCTGCGGACAGTGCAGTATTTTCTGCAGTTAGGGCTGCTGCCCTCGCGGCATTGGTTCCCGTTTCCGCAGCGACTTCCGTTAGCTTTTCGAGCTTGACTCGGGCCTCTTCAAAATTGATCCTGCTCGCTTCGTACGGTACCAAGACTTTGTCAAAGAGGAGGGCTGTCAAGACAGGCGGCAGGAAAGTCGCGGCGGTGCTGAGTGCCGTCAACGCAAAGCCAACCAAGATCATAGAGGCACGTGGCTTTGCAAACCGACGAAGTCGCCATAGCGATCGATTGGTATCAGGGGCGGGTACTGGGGCACAATTGCTGCACACCATTTGACCGACGAGCATAGTGCCACCGCAAGACGGGCAGATCGAAGCAGAAACTTGGTCCTCTTGGGCTTTCCCCGCCTTGACCAATTTTAACTTGGCGGCCAATGAAGTTGCAGCACTGGTATTACCAGCAGTGAATCGCCAAGACTGGAGTAGTTTCTTTTCGCCAAGCAACTCAAGAATTCCCAGACCGGTTCGATCCAGCTTCCGAATTTCTCGAACTTCCGAAAGCTCCCAACGAGACCAGGGGGAGGATGGAACGCCGGGCGGCGTCGGCTGTCTCGTAATTACGGCCATATTAGTAAGAACGGCAAGCCCACTGCCGAATCGGAGTTTGGCATCGAGATTGGGCTCAAACCAAGCCAGAACTTCTTCGCCCGACCGAAGTTGAGCGTTCAACTCCCCGAGAAACGCCTCGGGAACTGAGGGCGGGGTGTTCGGAGTCGCTAAGTTTGCGGTGGTTAAGTGGTTCACGAATGTCTTTTCGTTGATCCGAGATTCAGATAAGTTGTGCGAGACCCTTAAGATAACTTCAAAAGATCATTAGTGGTGAACGACTTGCAGGCAGAAACTGCAGAATTTGAAATATCTGCCGCATATGAATTCATTTCGATTGGCCAAAGCAGGAAGAAGATGGCGGACCGCACCAAATTCGTTAAAATCTAACTCAAACGCTTTAATTGGAACTCGATCGGAGATTTTATCGTGGTTCGAGACACATTGTTTCTTCTCAAGGAAGACTTTCCTGACGGTGCAGGTCTTCCCTACTTTTGTCCCGACTGCGCAACCATCGCCGGCGTGCTCAGCTATTTTCCGAAACTGCGACATTCGCTTGATATTCGTTACGCAGATTTTCCGGCAGCTCGCGCTGAAATCGTTGCGCTGATCGGCAACGACAATCAGAACTGCCCGGTGTTAATCTTGGACAAGTCGCCGCCCCTGGATGCATTCTCTCGTCCTCACTAAAACCAGTTGTCCAGACCATGACCACTCCCGAAAAGCTTAAGCAAGATGGATTCCTATTCGACATTTCGCCGCCGACTAACGAGCCCGAGGATGCGATTGACGAGGATAGAGAGCCGTTAGACTATGTAGCGGATAGCGATGCAACTGATTGGGTACCGCCGATTCGCTCGGTCGCCGCAGAAGATCGCGAAGCGTTTATTCGGCTTTCGCTTGTGAATGGAATCGGCCCAAAACTGTTAGCTGGTCTCGTCGATCACTTTGGCTCCGCGGAGGATGTTCTCAAAGCGACGCTGTCCCAACTTGGTCAAGTGACACGCGTTGGGCCGAAACTATCCACATTGATCCGAGACACTAGCCAAAGCGATCTAGCCGATCGAGTGTTCCAGCACTGCAGCGACAACGGCATTCGAATGGTTCTGGCAGGTGATTCGGAATTTCCGAGGCTTCTTTCGGAACTGCCTGATCCACCGGTCATGCTGTTTGTTCGCGGAACCTTTCACAAAAGCGATCAGCTTTCGATCGCGATGGTTGGCACGCGCCATTGCACGAGCTACGGTCGCACGATGGCGGAACGCATATCCAAAGCGTTGGCTCATTATGGAATCACGATCGTTAGCGGATTGGCGAGAGGTATAGACGCAATTTGCCACCGAGGTGCAATCGAATCCGATGGGAGAACGATTGCCGTTTTGGGTAGTAGCGTGACGGACATTTACCCACCAGAACATAGAGAGCTAGCCGATCAAATAGCCGAACATGGAGTGTTGATCAGCGAAACGCATCCATTTGCGAAACCCAAAGCGGGCGTGTTTCCACAACGCAATCGCCTTATCAGCGGCTTGAGTCTTGGTACGATTGTGGTCGAAGCTGCGGATCGTTCTGGCTCGCTCATCACGGCTCGCCATGCGGGGGAGCAAGGCCGCGACTTGTTCGCCGTTCCCGGGCCAGCCACATCCCGGATGTCACGCGGATGCAATCAGCTTATTCGCGACGGAGCCATTCTCATTCAAGATGCAGAGGACGTGATCGAACACCTTGGCCCGCTGGTTGAAAAAGCATCCTTGGGTGATGGGAACGTGGTTCACCATGCAACGGAGTTACAGCTCAATGAGGTCGAGCAAGCCGTCTTGCAAGCGATTGAGTGTATGCCAACGGATATCGATCAAGTAATATCGACATCGAAACTTCCCGTGTCTCGAGTACTGAGTACATTAAGCGTTTTGGAAATGCGAGGTCTAATCCAACGCTTATCTGGAAGAACTGTTGTGCGACGATGAATACGTTTGAATGAGAGAGCATCAAGAGCTTTATGACGCGATTTGCAGTGATTGGAACCGGCGCTTTGGGCGGTTTCTATGGCGGACTCCTCGCTCGGGCAGGAAGCGAAGTTCATTTCTTAATGCGATCCGATGCGGAGTATGTTCGCGAGAACGGTCTTCGAGTGGACAGCCATCAAGGGGATTTTCATGTTCCGAAAGTAAATGTTTATTCCGATGTTCGGGAAATGCCAAATTGCGATTGCATTATCCTGGCCCTCAAGAGCACTCAAAATCATGTTTTGCCTGATTTATTACCGCCATTGATGCATGGTGACTCCATGGTGCTCGTTTTGCAAAATGGATTGCATGTCGAACAGGCGACGCGTGCTGTTGTCGGTCCTGGCCGAGTTGCTGGCGGATGCTGCTTTCTTTGTTCCAACAAAATTGGACCGGGACATATTCGCCACCTCGACTATGGCAAAATCTTGATGGGGCCGTACCGTGGGCTTGGTGATTCAGAGCCCGGACCGACCATGGAAAGATTAGCGATCATTCAATCGGAGATGAATTCCGCTGGCATTGATTGCCATACTACCGAGTCGTTGACGTTGGCGAGATGGCGAAAATTGATGTGGAACATTCCCTTCAATGGTTTGTCAGTCATTCTCAACTCCAGCACGAATCGCATCATGGAGCATCCGGATTCACGCGCCTTGGCAGAATCGATTATTCGCGAAGTGCGGCAAACGGCGTGTGACTGTGGTCACCTGATTGAACCCGAGTTTGTACAATATATGATGGATCACACGGACGAAATGGTGCCGTATGACAGCAGTATGCGACTCGATTTTTTGGCCGGTCGCCCCATTGAGGTTGAAGCGATCTACGGCAATGCGCTGCGAGCCGCGCAACGAGCCAACGTGAAAGCACCCATCATCCAGGTCCTTTACCAACAATTAAAATTTCTAGCAGAACATCGCGCCTAGTCCCGCACTACCTCTCTAAATTGGAAACCTGACATCATGCATCGCGTGTTCACAAAACTTTGTCAAAACATTTTTGTTTGCCAAATGCTATTGGCCCTTTGCCTACCTGTCACTGCGGTCGCATCGGAGGCACGTCCCAATTTCCTTTTCATCTTGGTTGATGATCAGTCGCCGTTCGACCTCAAGATCTACAATCCAAAATCGAAGCTGGATACGCCGAACATTGACAAGCTCGCTGATCGTGGGATGGTGTTTGACGGAGCCTATCACATGGGCTCGTTTAGCGGAGCGGTTTGCATGCCGTCGCGGCACATGATCATGAGTGGACGTACGGTATGGCACCTCCCGCCATCTCCGGAGGGGGCGACAAAGAGTCCGCTACGCTTGGAACAGCAAACGATTCCAGCCGTATTCAATCGCGCAGGCTATGCCACGATGCGTACCTGCAAACAGGGCAACAGTTATGAGGCAGCGAACAAGCTCTTTACGGTGAGGCAGGATGCAACCAAACGTGGTGATACCGATGAGACCGGGAGCGCATGGCATGCCAACCGTGTTCTAGATTATCTGGACGAACGTGAACGCTCCAAGGATGCGAAACCGTTCCTTATCTACTTTGGGTTTTCCCATCCACACGATGAGCGAGATGGCAAACCAGAATTGCTTGCCAAATACGGTGCCACTAACCATATCGATCCCAATTCCCCGCCAGCTATTCTCGGGCAAACGCCTCAGCTCCCTGAGAACTATTTGCCAATGCATCCGTTTGACAATTCCCACGCAGATGTTCGAGACGAAATTGCTGTCAGCGGAGTATGGAAACGCAGGGACGCGGCGACTGTTCGAAATGAGATCGGACGAGAATTTGCTTGCAGCGAAAACATCGACAGCCAGATCGGTCGCGTTCTCAAAAAACTTGAAGCCAGCGGGGAACTTGAGAACACTTTTGTGATCTATACCTCCGATCACGGCATGTCGATTGGTCGTCATGGACTAATGGGGAAACAGAATCTATATCAGCATACGTGGCGAGTGCCCTTTGTTGTGGCTGGTCCAGGAGTCAAAGCAGGAACCCATGTTGAGGGCAACATTTATTTGCTAGACGTTTTAGCAACGCTTTGCGATTTAGCCAGGATTCCGTCACCTGAATCAAGCGAGGGTACGAGTTTCAAACGTGTGCTAGAGGGCCATACTCAAGCCAGCCGTGATGTGTTGTACGGTGTTTACTGCGGTGGTAGTAAGCCAGGAATGCGCTGTGTCAAGCAAGGGGACTGGAAGCTGATTCAATACGAAGCTCCCGATCGCAGGGTAGTAGAGACGCAACTATTCAATCTGAAATTCAATCCGGATGAATTGCTGGTGGAGCATGGCAGCGTGAATCCAATGCACAAGAATCTTGCAGCTACCCCAGAGTTCGCTCCACAATTGGCGATCATGCAAACTCTCTTGCTAGCGGAAATGCGCCGTCTGGATGACCCGTTCAGGTTCACGAACCAACCTTCCGATAATCTGCCAGAGATTACGAATGCGGCACGCAAAGTAAAGAACAAAAACAAATAAACCGCTTCTGAGTGTCATCAACATGAACCACAAATTTGCCATTGTTGTGCTTTTCCTTTTCTCGAGCGGCCAAGCCGTTGCTGAGGAAATCCGGCAGAACGTTTTATTTATTGCGATCGATGACTTACGCAATGATCTCGGTTCGCTGGGAGTGGCACATGCAAGAACACCTCAGCTCGATGCATTTGCCAAGTCCTCTCGCGTGTTTAGTCACCATTTTGTGCAAGTGCCGACCTGCGGTGCTTCGCGTTGTGCATTGATGCGTGGTTGTTACCCAACGGTTCCGAGTCAAGTTGGGAACAATGCCATTAAGCAAACCCATCCGGATTGGGCTTCTCAAAGCATGCCAGCTGTTTTCCGGCAAAATGGCTACCGCACCTTTGCTTTAGGCAAGATTACTCACTACCCAGGTGGGTTAACTGGAAAAGAGTGGGCAGAGGGTCCGGAAGAAATGCCCGGCGCGTGGGAACGTGCATGGATACCTAATGGTCCTTGGAAAACACCGGAAGCGATCATGCATGGCTATGCCAACGGGACAGCAAGAAAGCCCGGTAAGTCTCCGGCATGGGAATCGTATGATGGCCCTGATGAAACTTACCCGGACGCGTGGGTCGCGAGCGAGGCGGTCGCAACGCTCAAGCAACTGGCCGGTCAAAAGAAGCCTTGGTTTTTTGGAGTAGGTTTCTTTAAGCCGCACCTTCCGTTCGCAGCCCCCAAAAGATGGCACGATGTGCATGCAGCGGGTGTCCCGGATTTGGTACAGCAAGTTGCGGCCAAACCGTCTTGGCCCTCGGGTTGGCACAACAGCGGCGAGTTTCGAGGAAATTATGGTCACGAACCGGGCAGCAATTTAGATCGTGACGGTGACTATGCAAGGCAAATACGTCGCGCGTATGCTGCAGGCGTTAGCTATATGGACGCGCAGGTTGGCAAAGTACTTGCAGCATTGACGGAGCTTGAGCTGGACAAGGACACGATCGTAGTCGTCTGGAGCGATCACGGATTTTTGCTTGGAGAACACGCGATCTGGGGCAAGCACTGCCTGTTCGATCGTGCACTTCGTTCTCCGTTAATGATCCGATACCCTGGCTTAGAGTCTCCTGGCCAAATCAGCAATGCAACGGTTGAGACGGTCGACCTCTTTCCTACTCTTGCCGAACTATGTGGCCTATCCGTGCCGTCTGGACTAGATGGTCGAAGCTTACTGCCACAATTGTCCGATCCGTCCGCACCCTCATCGAAACCAGCTCGCAGCTTCTGGACAGACGGACAGAGGACGCTGCGCACAGATCGCTGGCGTCTGATTGTTCAAGCTGGAAAAGATGGTACGCCAACTCGGTTCGAACTTTTTGATTACCAAAACGACCCAGAAGAGACGACAAATCTAGCTGTTTCGCAACCGGCCATTGTACGCGAGATGCTTGCAACATTCAGTCAGCCGTAATGGAAATTACAATACAGTGCGCCGCCCCATCTTAAAATAATTAGGTTAGCAAACTTAGTTGCACGACGCTCCGCGGCGTGATTCTTGCGACGCGAAGCGTCGTACAACTATGCTATGGGCATAGCCAAAAATAAGACCTGAAGACGCACTAGTGGTATGTCAATCTCATGAATTAGGGTTCAGGACGTCACGCGGAGCGTGATGGCTACGTGGCCCGAAAAATCCCGCAGGTTTACCGTCGAGCCTGCGGGATTTGGTATACGCGTTGGTCGAGATTAATTACTTCGTATTTAACGACAGCAAGTAGGCGATCAAATCGCTGGCCTGCTGGGCTGTCAATGACGACAGAAGTCCTTCGGGCATGAGCGATGTGGCATTTTGGCGTTCGACCGTGACATCGCTAACTTCAATTTTGCGAATATTGCCATCAGCCATCGTTAAAGTCAATTCCGTATCCGAACGGGAAACAACTCGGCCGACGATGGTTTCATTGTCGCTCGTTAATATAGTTATAGACTTGTACTCGGGTGCGATCACTGCGGATGGGTTCACAAGTTGCTCCAGCATTGCCGCTTCGGTTACGAACTTGATAGCGACGCCGCCAAGAGACGGCCCGACTTCTTTTCCTTTATCGTCTATGCGATGGCATTGAATGCACTGTCCGACTCCGTTGAGTGCCATTTGCTTCCCTCGTGTTGCGTCGCCTGGTAAGCCAAGCACCAACTTTCTTTCAAAGTTCCCGCCAAGACGAACAATACGTTTCTCCGGTGGAAAGAACGGCTCTATGACGTCCCTTGCGGACTCATTCGCTTGTGCTGCACGATCCAGAATCGCGTCCCGCAGCGAATTCGGCACCGACTTTTCAGCCAGAGCATTTGCGAGAATTAACGCACCGCCCGGTAAATTCAGAAGTTCGGCAGCAGCAGCCATGCGATCTTTGGTGTTTACCGTTTGCAATGGACTAGTAAGCATGGCGATGGCGGTGCGTTGCTTTTCATCCCGAGGCATCCGAGATATCCATTGATTCAGAAGTTTCGCTCCTTCGACATCCACAACTTCAGATCCAATGTGTGGCATACGGCCGCCACCACTCTTGGCCATTCGGTAATAAAGAACCGAACGGAAAGGATCTCCAGGCACGACTAGTCGGGCATCGTCGAGCTGCATGCTGCCCTTGAGGGGTACTGCAGCGACGACTTTCAAATCTGCTAACGACCTTTCAAACCGAACGTCAAAAGCAGCGGAACCACTGCCCCCAAATTGATGACAATGTGAGCAGTTGCTATGAAGATACGATCTAGTTCGGTGCTCGACACTTGAATGCGGATCGTCGCGACCAACCATACCGCTAAACTCGCTATCAGGACGGGGCAACTCTTTCGACGGAAACGAGATGCAGCCTTGTTCGATCAGATTACGCCAGTCGTCGCGGCTTTGTCCAGGCCGGCGCAACTGCTCCTCGGTGAAGCCCGTGGCGTCACCGGACCAAGGAGTATGACATATTCGACATTGGCTTCTCGCACCAAAATTCCATCGCAATTTTCCCTCTAAACCAGGGCCACTTTGAATCGTCTCCGTCTCGCCACTCGCGTCGACCAAAACAGCGTCCGATTGGTCCTCCAACCACTTGTAACTATAGAAACGCCAATCGTTCACGCCGCCGTAATGACTAAGCTGAGTTTCGACACGCCGGTTGGTCCCGTTGGAGTTCAAGCTATAGGTTTTGACAAGGACGGAATCCTTTGGGAAGAGAACTTTGCTCTTGAACCAATCGAAAGTCGGTTTAGGATTTTGAAAGAATTGAACTGGGTTATCGCCGGGAACAGCAAGATGAAATTCCGCCGCAGCACCATCCATCCACATCGTCGAGTTCAATGCATAAGCGAAGACGCCATCGTTAGGTCGTAGTTCCTTGACGTCGCGAAAGAGGCCCGTTTGGCTTAGTCGGCGGGGGAACTCGTTTTCGTTAAAGGATGCAGCGGCCTCGTTGGGAACAAATCGGTAGATACCGCCGGCTTGATTCCATTCTATGTACTCTAGAACCAACAGCTCGTCGTTCGAATCTAATCCGAAGCAAATCGGTTTGACTTCGCCAGCTGCGATCTCCTTGATAGATTGCACAGTCGATTCGTCAAACTCAGCAGCCCAGAATCGCCGGGTGATCCAATCACCAAACACATAGTTGCCCTTGAGTTGAGGAAGCTTGGAACCTCGATACACAAACCCACCGGTAACAGATGCTGCATCTGCATGAGACAGCGTAATGTCCGGCGCGAGGATTGGGGTTGGGCCCGCAGGCAGGTTCGGCATTACATCCCCTGGCCCTTCTTTGATGCTCCAACCGTAATTGCCACCCGAGCGAACCCTGTAAATCATCTCGTAAGCTTCCCAGCCTACGTCGCCGACCCAAAGCTGTCCCAATTTCGAATCAAAACTCATACGCCATGGATTGCGAAGTCCAAAAGCAAATACCTCGCCGCGCGCGTGCGGCAATTTCACAAAGGGATTATCTGCAGGGATGGTGTAGGAAAGTTCTTTGCCGTCGATACTGCGTGACGGATGGTCTACATCGATGCGCAGGATTGAGGAGTAGAGGTCGCTAATGTCTTGCCCAGTTCGGAGCTTATCGGGTGGCGTGGGATCCGCGAGATCGCCAATCGAGATGTAAAGATAGTTGTCCGGACCGAACGCGACCGTACAGCCATTGTGGCCTCCGGCCCCGAATCGAATGATGGTCGTTTCGCTTTCATATTCGAGCGTTGGAGGATTGGATTCCGTCATCCGATATCGTGCAATGTGTGACCCCTCAGAGCTGCTGCCTCCGTCTTGTGTGGCGATGTAACAGACGTAGACGTATCGGTTTTCAGCGAACTTGGGATGGAACGCCATGCTAAATGCGTTGATGTTATGTTTCGCTCCCTTTGTAAGCTCCGACAGCTCCGACAGCTTAGGAGGAGGATTAGCAAGATCGATCATCAAATCGCTCTTTTCGGCTTCATCGTCATCGAGAAAGGATTTGATTTTCCCAGATTGCTCAATGACGACCAATCGATTTGGCCCTGCTCCAGTTGTGGCAGGGATGCGATGAATAGAAACGGGTGCCTGAAAGCTTAGTTTTGGATAAGCACGCCGCAGGGAGTACGGCGGTGGCCGATCCGGCGTCCCATGTATTTTTGACTCTTTCCAACCCGCGCGTGATTTGGTGGGTTCGTCTCCCAAGGTCACCCCAGACAAAAGGTATCCTATCGTTAAGCTCGCAAAAAACAGGCTGCGAAAACGTGTTTGGGTGATCATGTCTAGAGTTGCAAACGGAGAGGCAAGAGAGTTTGATTCAATGAAAGGCTACAGTGTACTCACTAAAGAACTCGGGTGACAACCTGCCTTGCCAGTCCGGCTTGAACCAACGATCACCGCTGAATTATGATATAAAGCAAAGCCAAGTGTCATTCATCGCAGATTGTGAAATGTTTTCATCCAACGACGGACAAGGAATAAAATGTTCCCACTAAACACGAATCGGCCAAAGATGTTTCGATTGGCAAATCAGCTCGTGGCTCTCCTAATGATGCCTTTTGCTCTTTCGGCAACCGTTGGCAAAGCCGATCAGTTCGTGCTTTTCGACGTCACATTCGACTACACGAAAGAGGATGCGGACAACTCCAAGCCGAGTAAGTCTCATTACTACGTGAAGAACAAAATGCTAAACGCAGGGCGTCCCAAAGATTGGACATCACCCGTCGACTATCGCAATGGGACTGTCCACGTTCGATTGGAAGTCCTTGAAAAACCTGTCGGAGAAGAACCGACGACCTGGAGCATATGCTACATCCCAAACACGGGGCAAAAGAATGGATACGGCTGCCTAGGAACCGACATTTACAAGAAGGTTGGCGTCTACGAAAAAGACATCTCCATGAAAGCGTTTTGGGAGAATGATTCGATTGTTTGGACAGAAGGCATCAAACAAATGGACTTGGTGATCAAGGACAACAGTGGTGGCTCCGGTCACGCACACAAACGAGCCGACGCCGAAAAATTCTTCCCAACGAAAGTTCGATTAACGTTGACGCAAGTTTCGGCTGGCTCCAAGTACGATCCGAAACTTTTCCCGACCAATCCCAAATCCAAGGAATGATTGCGATTGGCACTCACTCGGTTAGCGGAACGGCGCAAGCCGTCAGGTGAGTGTCTGATACCGAAAGCAAAACCGGAGGGCTCGCCCCCTCCGCTACAAATACAAAATCGGAAGTGAAAGCTACAAAGAGACCCGCAAGTCACCTTGAGGGTTTCGCTGAATCTTATCCAGAACTATTGGAACGACTTGCCACAACCACAAGACTTGGTTGCATTGGGATTTTCAAACGTGAATCCCTGTCGTTCCAGGCTCTTGTGCCAACCAATGACAGCTCCATCGAGCAACAAAGCACTCTTTTTGTCAACGACGACTCGGACGCCGTGTTGATCGTATTGGCTGTCTTTCTGCTCGTCATATTTGTCGTCGAAGCTCAACGAATACTCAAAACCTGCACAACCACCCGCCAACACACCAACACGAACGAATGTGTCCTCGGTAAGATTGCTTTCCGAGTGAGCTCGTTTCAGTTCTAGAGCAGCCTCTTGGGATACATTTACTGCCATCGCATTACCTCAAAACCAAAGTGCGAAAAAATTGAAGTACGAAACCGGTTCCAGACGAATAGGCTTCGTAGCGTTACCAAACATTTCATACAGTATAGTATGCCTGCATGCACCGACACGGCAAGTCAAAATTGCCTTTGCACGGGCTGACAATCCTGGTATTCTATCCGCCCCGATCCATTTCGAACTCGGGGAAATGCAGTCACAACCCTAAACTAGTATCCAAGATCATGACAAAACCGCACCGGAAACTAAAAAAAGCCAACCACGGCCAGCGCGCTGCCAATAGCAAAGCTCGAAAATCAAAACGACGGAAAGTTCGCACCTAAGGTTGAATTTTTCCTCGCAATACGCCACTTAAAGTTTATTGCGATGCCGTTCGAGAGGGAATCGGAGTCAGTCTGTGGTCACCAAAGACTTCATTATCGATCCGGATACGATCGACTTCGACAACGTCGTCGCGGATATTGAGCAGATTCGTAAGTTCAATCCGCAGCGTTTTGAGATGGAACAATTGACTGCAATCGTCCACGAAGATCCGGTACGAGTTGCCTGCGTAGGTTACAAAGACGTTACAGATCAGGAATTCTGGGTGCGTGGCCATATGCCCGGCATGCCGCTTATGCCCGGAATTGTCATGCTGGAGGCCGTTGCGCAGGTTTGTTGCTATTGCTCCCATAAATACGAGCTTCTTGGCAAGTCGATGGTGGGATTCGGCGGTCTCGAGGATGTTCGGTTTCGAGATCCAGTCGTGCCTGGCGACCGTCTTGTCGTCATGTGCGAGCTTCTAAAAGTTCGCAAACCTCGTTTGATCGTTTGCCGATTCCAGGGAATTGTCAAACGCAATATCGTCGTCGAGGGCGTGCTGAAAGGGATTCCGATCCCTGTCGAATTCTTGACGTCGCTGGGTGCGAAGGCTTAAACGTGGCCTCAGGGACGAACGGCTAAAGCCTTCACGTCAACGTTGGTTTAAAGCCTTCAGGCGTTCCCCCAGCTTCGTCGTGGACCTGGGAAGCTTGGCAAACGACTCTACCGACGCACACGCCCTCTCGCCTCAGGGCGCGCCACACTTCAAAGCGTGCCACACTTCGGCTATTGATTGCGTTTCATTTCTTGAAATTCAAGCCCGGTGCGAAACTGAAGCGAGAATTTCTTGCTCGCCACTGGATCGATTGCCATGGTGTTTTCCTGACGTTCCACATTTGCGATCAAAAGGTTGTGCACTAACCAAAGTTTCTGCCGGTCTGCATCCAATGTCGGCGGCGTCAATTCTAAGTGAATCCATAGCCACCCTCGCTCTTGCTCCTTACCAATCCACTTTATTTCGGACTTATCGCTATCCACCCTTTCCTGCCGCTTTGAATCCGACCCAATAATGGCCTGGAACTCCTCTTTGTTCATCGCCTTGGGTGTACGGCGAAGAAAGAAATGTGCCCCCAGGTATTTGATAGCCATGTCCGAAAACCCATCGTCGTCAATTCCGATTTTGTTCGCAAGACCGTCCTGAAGTTGCTCTCGGTTGATTGCGGCCTCTAAGTCTTGTGGGTGCAAACGAAGCGACACTTCCCATACTTTCGAATCCGCATTCCATTTCATTTGGCCAACGCAAAGGTGAAACGGATGTGCGTATGCTTGGGATCCAAACAGGAAGCAGAGCCCGACGAACAAACAAAACCGGCAAACGAAGTTGACGGATCGATAAAAAGCTAAAGAGTCCATCAGTTGTTTTCTTTGAGATTCTTTTTCTTGTTTGGCTTTTCTTTCTTCTTCTGCTTCTTGGATGGCTCATCAATCGGTTTTGAGTTGGCTTTTGGAGTTGCAGTCGTATTGGCGGCCGGTGTTGCTACAGGTTCAGTCTTTGGCCCAGCCGCAGGTTCGGACTTAGTTACTGTCTTGGCTTCATTGGCTTTGGCTTCATTGGCTTTGGCTTCATTGGCTTTGGCTTCATTGGCTTTGGCGGCTTCTAATTTCTTGGCCTCAGCCGCCTTTGCGACTTGCATTGGGTTACCACCTTCATCGCCGCCGCCACGACGCGATTTGAATAGCTGGAACTTGGTCGACTCGATCACGGGTGGGAAATAATTGTTGTTGCGATCGATATCTGCTGTCTCTCGAAAGGGATCCAACTCCAACGACTTCATTGGTTTGCTCGCGATGATGAGGGTATCGCATTGAGTGCTATCCACTCGCCACGTTTCGGCGGGAATCCGGATCTCTCGCGTGGTTCCGTCCTCAAACGTGACCATCAGAATGATTGGCATAACCAAGCCGCCAACGTTTTTGAATGAAACTCGGTAATAGCGGTCCGTCGAATCGAGCAACGCTTTATCCTTGTCGGATAGCTCGCTCTTGAACTTCTCGAATGCCTTTCTTTGCTCCTCGGTGACTTCACTAGGATCATATTCGTTGTAAAAATCCTTTAGTTCGGGATACTTCTTGGTTCTTTTCTCCAACGGCAAGTCCCTTTGTTTCGACAGTGAAGGCCTTCGTTCCGCCTTCTTCGCCTTGGCCTGGGCTGCTTTTTCGTCCGGCGTTGACTTGTCTAACTGGAATTGTTCAATCTTGTCAATTGCGATATCGCAATGGTCGGTCGTATAGAACCAACCTCGCCAAAACCAATCCAGATCCACGCCGGATGCATCCTCAATCGTCCTAAAGAAATCAGCTGGCATAGGCCTCTTGAACTTCCATCGACGCGCGTATTCCTTGAACGAGAAATCAAAAAGTTCACGCCCCAGAATACTTTCACGCAAAATGTTCAATGCAGTTGCCGGTTTGCTGTACGCATTTGGACCGAACTGCATGATGGATTCGCTGTTGGTCATGATGGGCACTTGGTTGGCGCTTTGCATGTATGGCACGATGAACTCAGCCTCACCGCGTTGCGATGGGTATTCGTCCTGCCACTCTTGCTCGGCCAAGTATTGCAAGAACGTATTGAGCCCTTCGTCCATCCAGGACCACTGTCGTTCGTCGCTATTGACGATCATAGGAAAGTAATTGTGTCCGACCTCGTGAATCACCACGGAGATCAACCCATACTTGGTGCTTGCCGAATATGTTCCATCCTCTTTGGGTCGAGGACCGTTGAAGCAGATCATCGGGTATTCCATACCACCGATTGGACCATTGACGCTAATTGCGATTGGGTAGGGATAATCAAACGTGTATCGGCTGTAGACGTTGAGAGTGTGTATGATTGCGTGAGTGCTGTACTTGCTCCAAAGCGGTTCGGCTTCGTTCGGATAGTAGCTCATCGCCATAACGCTGTTTCCATTGACGTTGTGTCCTTGGGCATCCCAAATGAATTTGCGGCTGGAGGCAAAGGCAAAGTCGCGGACGTTTTCTGCATGAAACACCCAAGTCTTTGCTTTGTCCGACTTGTTTTTTTCGTTCGATTTGGCTTCCTCGGGCGTAACAACGAAGACAGGCTTTTCAGCCTTTGCGGCTGCTGCGAGTCGCTCTTGCTGTGCTGAAGTGAGGACTTCGTTTGGATTTTGGAGAACGCCTGTTGCCCCGACGATGTGATCCGATGGAGCCGTGATGCGCACAATGTAGTCGCCGAATTCTAGGGTAAACTCTCCTTGGCCCAGGTACTGCTTGTGTTGCCAACCAGTTACGTCGGTAAAGGCGGCTAGCCTTGGAAACCACTGCGCCATTTCGTAGATGTAGTTCCCATCTTTTTCAAAGAACTCGGAACCGGTTCGGCCATTGAGCATTCTCGCGTTGTTGATCTTATAGTTCCACTTGATCTTAAAAGTAAACTCTTCGCCTGGCGGAAGAGGATCACCGAGATCGATTCGCATCATCGTATCAACGATGGTCGTCGCAAGTTTTGCGTCCTTGTGATTCGTGACCGACTCGATTTTGCAACCGCCATCGAATGTCTGCCGCAGCATCATGGCTTCCAGCTCAAAGGTCGACACGCGGCCCCCTTGGCCAAGTCGACTCGACGGCCTTGTCCTGTTAGCCGCACTGTCGGGTGAAAAAATGTTGGCATCCAGCTGCACCCAAACATAGCGCAAGGTATGTGGAGACAAATTGTGGTACCGAATCGATTCGCTGCCGTGGATGGTCTGGTCGGCGTCGTTGAGAGTGACGTCGATGTTGTAATCGATCTTTTGTTGCCAGTAATCGGGGCCGGGTTCACCAGCGCCGCTGCGATATCCATTGGGGGTTGGAAGGATCTCTTCCAGCTGGCGGAACTTGTCCTCTTGCCCATACTTTTTGTTTGGAAAGGGTTGCCCGTAGGCCGCATTGAACAACAAAACAACCAACAACGAAAACTTAACGCCAATGCCCAAACAAAATCTCATTACGTTTCACTCGCTTAACAAAGGTGACGCGGCTTATGGAGAGGCTCATAAGTTTATGGTTTGCAAAATCATAACCGGACGACAATCCGTCCAGCTTACTCGGAAAGGAAAAAACCGCCAATATTTTGCGGTTACAGCGAGCAAAGCAACCGAGTTTCCTTCACTTCAAGATCTAGAAGTCTTGGGTGCTATATTCACGCGTCTCAAAGGAAAATCATGGGCCGCAGCGGAATGCAGAGTACCGGAATTACCAATGAAATCGAACCGATTATCTGACGTGGCAGCCCGAGAGAAATCGTATCGTCGCTGCTGGGTGGGTGAGGGATCCCCATCAAGGGTATCAAGAGCAACATGAGGACGAACATCGGCTCTCCGAACATGTAGCTGGTGTAGGACACGTATCCGATGCAAACCAGGTAAATCATCCAACAGAAGGGCCCCGACCTCCTCCCCATCAAACCAAAGATAACGTGCCCGCCATCAAGCTGGCTCATCGGTACCATGTTGATCCCCGTGACCAAAAAACCGACCCAAGCGGCCATCAGCAGCGGGCTCATGGAGTCGTTGCCAATGCTTTTCGTTTTCAAGATTTTCTGTTGTATCTCGTTTGGCTCACCAGAATCAGTTGAGGCCTGCAAGGATTTCGCCAAAGCTTGAATTAAAATCGGTTGCCCAAACTGAACTGAATGGCCTTGGGTCTGTGGTGGATCGCCGTACATCAATCCGATTGCAGCAATCGGAATCGCAAAAACCAGTCCCGCCAAAGGACCGGCTAGTCCAATATCAAATATCTGACGCCGATTTGCTTTCATGCCATCCATCAAAATGACAGCACCGCAGGTTCCCATCGGCGCTATAGGAAACGGAATGAAGATCGGTAGACTCGACTGAATTCCATAAATGCGAGTCGCAAAGTAGTGTCCCAATTCGTGTGCACCTAAGATAACTGCCAAGGACAACGAAAACAGCAAACCTGGTTGCCAATTGGCCAGGACTTGACGCCGGACCTCTAAAAGTGATCCTCGTTGAAATGCGATTTCTAAAAGATGACCTGGCACCCATGCCGCAATGCCCGCCCAGGTCATCGAGATCAGCGTCGCGAGGAGCAGCAGCAAAGGAACCACCCAACTGGGTCTCGATCTTCCACGAACTGGCCTGTCGATGGTGTCGTCGGCTACAAATTCGTCTAGCTCAAGGCCTAAGTTCGCGAACGCAGACTCGACCTCGTTCGCTCGCTTGATCTTGGATTGCATCTGTAATGATTCGTTCAAAAAACGGCTTCGATCTCAGACTAAGCGGCATTAATACTTCAATAAGCTGACCACTTGGTGGGGGGCAAGTCTAGATCTGCCTTTTAGTGCGCTGAGCTCTATGCAAAATAGGCAGCCAACTATTTCTACTTCAATATTCGAAAGCAGTTTGCAGCAAGCTTCGACGGTTCCGCCCGTCGCCAACAAATCATCGACAACCAAAACTCGCTGTCCCTTTACGACTCCATCCTTGTGCATTTCCAAAGTGTCGCTGCCATACTCCAAGTCGTAACTAAAGGAGTGTTTGTCATGCGGAAGTTTTCCTGGTTTCCGCACCGGCACAAAAGCCGCTCCTAATTCCAGAGCGAGAGGGGCTGCAAAAATAAAGCCTCTAGCCTCAGCCGCAACTAGGCTGTCGATCCTTTGGCCGCGAAATGGATCCGCCATCCTCGCGATAGTCTCACGAAAAGCGTCGGTGTTTCCCAAAAGTGGAGTGATGTCGCGAAACAATATCCCCGGCTTCGGGAAATCGGGAATCTCACGAATAAACTGCTTCAAATCCAAGGAGGGATTGCGTTGCATGACAGGAGGACTCTCGGTCTCGCGATTGCAAAGCGTAACGCTCTACACTGCTGGGCTTCGGGGTTTGGCCAAATGGCTTGAACGCGGATTGTAGCACCAACTACGCGACTCTTCCAGGAAGGGCACAGCCGCCCTCAAATTCCAATCCATCGCCTGCGGAAATCCCCAGTCGATCTACGACCGCTTGTACGACCATCGGAAACGTCAAGCCATGCATGCAGTTGTTATGAACCAAAGGGCATTTCTCTTTTCCACAAGGCTGGCAGTCCATCTTCAAACGCAAAATGGACTCCGGTCGATTGTATGTCCGTGTATTTTCCGGATCTGTTGGGCCGAAAAGAGTGACCACGTTTTTGTTGAGTGCGACTGCCATGTGCCGAGGGCCGCTGTCCGTCGAGACTACGACACTCGCTTGCTCCATCAAGCTTTTGCTAAGTCCGATGGGAATATTCACTAGTTTGCCCATGCTTTTGACTTTCTCATGCGAAGCCCCAAATGCGATGGCATTGGCTCTGTCCCTGTCCTGTGGGCCACAATGCACAATGACTTGAACACCGTAGCGATTCGCAAGCAGCTTGGCTGCTCGACTAGCGTGTCCAACCGGCCACAATCGAGCTTGGCTTGTCGCAGAGGCCGTATTGAATAAAACCGTCGGCAAATCCCAATCGAAATGGAATTGGGAGTACAGATCCCGAGCTAGAACGCGGTCCGCGTCCGATACAAATAATTGCATTGTTCGATCGTGAGTTTCGCAGCCCAACCGTTTGGCCAAATGTAGATAGTAATCAATCGTCGGTCTACTCCAATGATCGCCGTCCGCATCGCTGCGGGGAACAGCATCCGTCAAAAGCCAAGTCCGGCCGTCCTTTGCATAACCGACTCGCCGCGCCGCGCCAGATAAATAACCGATCAACCCGGCGGAAAGCGAGTTGGGCAGCAACACCATCATGTCAAAGCCCCGGCTACGCAGTTTGCTGATTAAGCCACGCCGCGACGGCGTCGTTGGATCCGTGGACCTGGGCTTGAAAGTAATGGTGGAATCGATCCAGGGAGCACCC